>LNFM01000436.1_pt1 | contig 105014 bp, 105 predicted proteins | sample 596031 | NCBI WGS metagenome assembly LNFM01 (sample SAMN04254537, study PRJNA301005) | activated carbon metagenome | isolation source: dual media filters at the Ann Arbor, Michigan drinking water treatment plant | place: USA: Ann Arbor
GCCGCTTGGCGGATATGACCAGCAGCTGCGCGCGGTGCAGAAACGTCTCGACGCGCATGACATCAAGTTCTGGGAAGGCCTGAACGAGGACCTGGGCGCGACCGCCGTCTGGGGCTCGCAGCAGCTCGGCCTGTTTCCCGGCGCGAAGTTCGATGGCCTGTTCGGCATCTGGTATGGCAAGGCGCCCGGCGTCGACAGGACGGGCGACGTGTTCAAGCATGCCAATGCTGCGGGAACGTCCGCCCTCGGAGGGGTTCTCGCTGTGATCGGCGACGACCACAACTGCAAGTCTTCGACCCTGCCCTCGCAGTCCGAATACGCGATGCAGGATGCCGAGATCCCGACGCTCAACCCCGCCTCGATCCAGGACGTGCTCGACTATGGCATCCATGGCTGGGAGATGAGCCGCTTTTCCGGCGCCTGGACGGGCCTCGTCGCGCTCGCCGATACGATGGATTCTGGCGCGGTGGTGAATATCGACCTTACGCGCTTTGCCATCCAGCGGCCGACTTTCGCTCTGCCGGAAGACGGCGTGCACATGCGGCGGGGCGACGTGCCGCTGAACAAGGAAGCGCGCCTGCGCCAGATCAAGCTGCCCGCGGCGCAGGCCTATGTGCGCGCCAACCGGCTGGACCATGTCATCCTGCCCTCGCCGAAACCGCGCCTTGGCCTGATCGTCACCGGCCAGGCTGCGCGCGACGTGTTCGAGGCGCTGGCCGCGCTCGGCCTCAGCCCGCAGGAAGCCGGTGCGCTGGGCCTGACGATCTACAAGGTGGCCATGCCCTGGCCGCTGGAGCCGCAGGGCGTGCGCGAATTCTGCGCCGGCCTCGAGCGCGTCATCGTCATCGAGCACAAGCGTCCGCTGATCGAAGCGCAGCTGAAGGCCGCGCTGTATGATCTGCCGGATAGCCGCCGACCGATTATCGAAGGCAAGACGGATGCGAACGGCGCGCCGCTCCTGTCCGACATTGCCTCGCTGACGATTCCGGAAATCGCGAACGCGCTGATGCACGCCCTGCCGTCAGGCTGGGACACCTCGCGCGCGGCGGCCTATTTCGACCGGGTAGGGCGCGCCTCGGAGGCGGCCCGCACGAATGCCTCGCCGACCGTGCGCTCGCCGCACTTCTGCTCGGGCTGTCCGCACAACACCTCGACCGTGGTGCCGGAAGGCAGCCGCGCGCTGGCCGGTATCGGTTGCCATTACATGGCGAACTTCATGCCGGACCGGAAGACGGACATGACCAGCCAGATGGGCGGCGAAGGTATCGGCTGGGTCGGCCAGCATTGGGCGACGGACGAGAACCATGTGTTCGTAAATCTCGGCGACGGCACCTATTCGCACTCCGGCAGCCTCGCGATCCGCGCAGCGGTGACCTCCGGCGCCAACATGACCTACAAGATCCTCTATAATGACGCGGTCGCGATGACCGGCGGCCAGCATGTGGAATCTGGCCAGACGCCGGCGATGATCGCCCAACAGGTCGAAGCGGAAGGCGTCAAGACGATCCGTATCGTGACGGAAGACCCTACCCGCTATGCCGGAGTGAAGGACCTCCCCCGCAGTGTGACCATCCATCACCGCGACGACCTTGAAGATGTCCAGATGAAACTACGCGAGACGCCCGGCGTCTCGGTCATCATCTATGACCAGATGTGCGCAACCGAGAAGCGCCGCCGCTCCAAGCGCGGCATGATCCAGCCGGACCGTGTACGAACGATCATCAATACCGAAGTCTGCGAAGGCTGCGGCGATTGTTCGGTCAAATCGAACTGCCTCTCGGTGGAGCCGATCGAAACCGAGCTCGGACGCAAGCGCCGGATCAACCAATCGACCTGCAACACGGATCTCTCCTGCCTCAAAGGCTTCTGCCCGAGCTTCGTGACCATCAAGGACGGCGAACCGGCCTGGGAGGCGCAGCCCCGCCAGGAGTTCAACGCCGACGGCCTGCCCTTGCCCGAGACGCCGAGCCTCGCCCAGCCCTGGAACATCCTTTTCACCGGCGTGGGCGGAACCGGCGTCACCACGGTTGCTGCCGTGCTGGCCATGGCCGCGCATGTGGACGGTAATGCCGCGTCCTCACTCGACATGACAGGCCTCGCGCAGAAAGGCGGCCCGGTGCTGAGCCATATCCGCTTTGCGCGTGAGCCCGAGTTGATCTCAACTGGCCGCGTACCGCCCGCCAGCGCCGATTGCGTGATCGCCTGCGACTTGGTCGTGGCCGCCGGCGGCGATGCGCTCAACCTGATGGACGCCAGCCGCACGGCCGCGTTTGCAAACTCCGACGTTACACCGACATCGGAATTCATCCGCAACCGGTCGAAACGTTATGAGAGCGAGCTGCTCTCGGCGCGCGTGAAGCGCCAGGCTGCGGAGTTCGGCGCGTTTGATGCCGAGGCCCTCGCCGTCGGCTATCTGCACGAGGCCATCTACACCAACATGATCATGGCCGGTTATGCCTGGCAGAAGGGCAAGGTGCCGGTATCGCTGCGCGGCCTTTACCGCGCCATCCGCCTCAATGGCACGAAGGTCGAAGACAACATGGCGGCCTTCAATATCGGCCGCCTCGCCGCCGCCGCGCCGGAGCGCCTCGCGGCGCAGCATGATCCGCGCGGACATGTGGAACAGAAATCGCTGGGTGACCTGATCGAGGACCGTGCGGCGCGTCTAGTCGCCTATCAGGACGCCGCCTATGCCGCGCGCTACCGCGCCATCGTGGGCGAAGTGCGCAGCGCCGAAACAAAAGCCGGCCTGGGCGAAAACCTCACCCGCGCCGCGGCGACCTATGCCTACAAGCTGATGGCCTACAAAGACGAGTATGAAGTCGCCCGTCTCTATACGGACGGAAAGTTTGCGGAGCAGCTGGCCAGCCAGTTCAAGGGCGGCAAGCTGCGCTTCTGGCTCGCCCCGCCGATGATCTCGAAAAAGGATCTCCACGGCCATCTCGAGAAGAAGCATTTCGGCCCCTGGATGATGACCGGCTTCAAGGTGCTGGCGAAGTTCAAGGGCCTGCGCGGCACCAAGCTCGACCTGTTCGGCTATACCGAAGAGCGCAAGATGGAGCGCGTCCTACGCGACACCTATCTCGACAATCTTGGCCGCATTGCGCGCGAGCTCACGGCGGCAAACCATGCCCTCGCCGTGGCAATTGCAAAGGTACCGGACGAGATCCGCGGCTTTGGCCATGTGAAGGAAGCCGCTGTGCTGAAAGCCAAGACCCACGAAGCCGACCTTTGGGCAGGCTGGCCGATGGGCAAGCTTCCAAAAGCCAAGACGGCGCTGATTTCAGTGGCGCAGTAGAGTAGTCTTCCCCCGGAACACTTGCCCCGGTCGCGCTGATCCGCTTCCGGGGCATTTTCTTGTGCGGGGTCAGCCGACGGGCGAGACCTCAATGTCGATGACCTTGCCCTCTTTGCTCATCTTCTTGATCTCACGCTCGACATGCTTGGCCTTGACGATCCGCTCCTCGGACCGCTCGCCCCTGCCCTTCTTGTAGGTCACCGTGAGACGGACCATTTCATCCGGCCCGTCGAGCGCGTCGCCGGTCACCCGCACCGCAGTGCCACCGACCATCACGACCCCCTTGCCGGTTGCCTCCAGCGCATCGCCTGCAAGGCTGATCGGCGCGGTCACGATCTTGCTGGCCACGCAGCCGGACATCGGCAGGACGCTGAGGGCGAGGGCGGCAAGGATCATCGAACGCATTTCGGATCTTCTCCCGAGAGTTGAGCTGTCATAGCCGCGTTTGACGAGACTTGCAGCTTAACATTCCTTCGTGTCTCAGACTTAGTCCTGCCGCTGCCTGAGCTGCTCGGAAAAGGCCCGGAAGAAATCCGGTACGCCCGTATTGTAGGGCTTGAACTCGGCGCGTGCTGCCGCGAGACGGCGCTGCATGTCGGCGAGCACAGCGGGCTCGTAGCGCGCGAGGCTGTAGCTTTCGGATTCGCTGGCTAACATGTCGTAGAGTTCCTCATGCCCCCAACGCGCGAGCGGCACGCGCATGGTGCGATAGTACGTCTCCGCGACATACTTCCAGCGCTGGGTGCGAACGGCGACCACGTCGAAGTTGTTGAACAGGAGGATCTGATCATGCGGCGAAGGCGCCCCGCGCATCAGCACGCCGGAGATATCCTGTCCGTCGATCTCTAGTCCCTCCGGCACGTCGACGCCCGCGAGGGCACAGAAGGTCGGAAACAGGTCGATGCCGCAGACGATGGCGTTCGAGCGCTGGCCCGCCGGCACCTGCCCCGGCCACCAGGCGAGGAAAGGAACGCGGTAGCCGCCATCATATCCGGAGCCGCCTTTGCGGTCGCGGAGCGGCAGGCTCGAGCCTTCAAACCATGGGCCATTGTCGGACGTGAAGATCACCAGGGTGTCGCGGCCGAGGCCGAGGGCGCCGAGCTTTGCGAACAGACGGCCCATGATCGCATCAATCTCAAGGATCGAGTCGCCATAGGGGCCGACGCGCGATTTTCCCTGCAATACCTCCGGCGGATAGTTGGGCAGATGCGGCGCGCTTAGCGCCAGCTTGATGAAGAAGGGACGGTCGCGGTTGGCCTCGATGAAGCGTTCGGCCTGCGTGTAGAATTCTTCCTGCAGGGCCTCGAAGGGCAAGCTGTACTCGCGCGCCGCTTCGCCGGCATTCGCGTCAAAGACCGAGAGCGGCGCCATGTCGTGACTATAGGGTATGCCGACAAACCGGTCGAAGCCGTAAGTCGTCGGCAACCAGTCGGGCGCGCGATGGCCAAGGTGCCACTTGCCGAACAGGCCGGTGGCGTAAGCAGGCTTCAGCGCCGCCGCGATCGTGACTTCACTGCGCGGCAGGGCCCGATCATCGCCCTGCATGATCACTTCAAAGCCGAGACCCGTGCGCAACGGATACCGGCCCGTCAGGATTCCGGCACGGGCAGGCGTGCAGATGTTCGCGGGGCTGTAATAGTCGGTGGCAAGGAAACCCTCGCGCGCCATCTGCGAAAGCGCCGGCGTCTCGAAGACGCCGCCATAGGGGGCAATGTCGCTGTACCCCAGATCATCCGTCAGCACGAGGATGATGTTGGGCGGCCTGCGGCCGGCGTTCGGAGGGTCCGGTTGGCGCGTCATGTCTCCTGCCTCGCTCCTTCCCGCCTTTGTGCGCAGCGTTTCAGCGCGCAAGCGCCTCGTCGATCAACTTCGCGGTGTCGCTGGCGCCGTAGAGCGCAGCGAAGCTGCCGAAGCGCGGCCCCTGCTCCTGGCCGAGCAGCACTTCATAGAGCGCCTTGAACCAGTCACGCAGGTTTTCGAAGCCATGCGTCTTGCCGACTTCGAACGTCATCGTCTGCAGGTTCTCGCCGGTCGGCTCGTCCGGGAAGGTGCGAAGGCGCGTCGCAAGGTCGGCCATCGCCGCGCGCTCCTGGTCCGTCGGCGCACGGAAGGTTTTCGCAGGCAGGATGAAATCCCGGTAGTAACGCATGGCGTAACCGGCGAGGTCGTTCAGCAGCGGATGCGTCTGCGGCGAGGTGCCGGGCGCATAGCGGGTGATGTAGGCCCAGAGCTGCGAGACGTCGGTCGGGTTAGCTACCGCAACGAGGTTCATCAGCAGCGCGAAGGAGACCGGGCTCGACCATTGCGGCGGGCGGCCGGAATGGATGTGCCAGACGGGATTTTCCAGCTGCGCCGCCGGCTCTTCCTGCGGAAACTTATCGAGGAAGGTCAGGTATTCGTCCACCGCTTTCGGGATCACGTCGAAATGCAGCTTCTTGGCGACGCGCGGCTTCTGGAACTGGTAGAGCGACAGGCTCTCGTCCGGCGCATAGGCCAGCCACTGCTCGACCGAGATGCCGTTGCCCTTGGTCTTGGAAATCTTTTCGCCCTTCTCGTCCAAGAACAGTTCGTAGACGTACTGTTCCGGCGGGCGGTGGCCGAGGATACGGGCGATCTTTGAATAGACCGGTGCGTTCGCCTGGTGGTCCTTGCCGAACATCTCGAAGTCCACGCCAAGCGCGGCCCAGCGCATGCCGAAATCCGGCTTCCATTGCATCTTCACGGCGCCGCCGGTGACGGAGAGCGTCACATCGGTGCCGTCTTCATCCGTGAACGTCACTTCGCCCTTCTTCGCGTCCACATGCTTCATCGGCACATAAAGCACGCGGCCCGTGCTCGGGCTGATCGGCAGGAAGGGCGAATAGGTCGCCTGCCGCTCCGGGCCCAGCGTCGGCAGCATCACGCCCATGATGGCGTCATACTTCTCCGCCGCGCGCACCAGCATCGCGTCGAACCGGCCGGATTTGTAGCATTCAGTGGCCGACAGGAATTCGTACTTGAAACCGAACTGGTCAAGGAAGGCGCAGAGGCGCGCGTTCATGTGCGCGCCGTAGGAGGCATGCGTGCCGAAGGGATCGGGCACCGTCGTCAGCGGCATCTGCAGATATTGCTCCAGCGATTTCGGATTCGGCACCGTGTCCGGAACCTTACGCATGCCGTCCATGTCATCCGACACGCAGATCAGGCGCGTGGTATATTTGCCGGCGGTCAGCACTTCGAACGTATGGCGCACCATCGTCGTGCGCACGACTTCGCCGAACGTGCCGATATGCGGCAGGCCCGACGGGCCATAGCCGGTTTCGAAGATCACCGGCGCATCGGCGGCGCGCTCGCCGGCCTTCACCTGCTCGGCCACGCGCTTTTCCAGCGCGCGCGCCAGCTCGAAGGGCCAGGCCTTGGCGGATTGGGCGAGCATGGAGAGATCGGTCATCGGAGGTTCTGCCGGGTGGATCAGGGTTAAACGGCGGACCTAGAGGCGGCGCCGGAGGGCGTCAAGCGAAGCGCAAGAATCCATGTCGAAAATACTTTACATGTCAAAAATCTTCGACTATCTACTGGTGTACAACATCTTTGACACGTCAGGAGCCTGCCCATGTCCCCCGCCGCCACGTTCCGGAACATCCCCTTCCGCGAAAAAACTGCCTGGGCGATGGCGTCTATCCTGATCGGTGGCGCCGCTTTCTATCTCAACATGGTCATCAGCGCCTCGCGCGCGCTCGGCCAGACCGCGCCGCCGTTCGTCGGCTTCGTCATTGCCTATGTCGTGGTGATCGTGATCGCCTCGGTGGTCCTTATGTCGGCCCTCGCCGCGACGTCGCCGCGCGAGGCGAACGCGCCCGCTGATGAGCGCGAGAAGATCATCGGTGACAAGGCCGGCAACTGGTCCGGCTATGTGATGGTCGTGCCGGCGCTCGGCGCGCTCTGGCACTATGCGGTGAACATGGATGGCAACATGCTGTTCCATCTGGTCTTCCTCAGCCTGATGCTGGGCCAGATTGCGGAATACGTTTTCCAGATCTTCCTTTACCGCCGGGGCGGCTGAGCCATGGCGAAACCGCCGCCGATCAGCAACCGTATCCGCGAGCTGCGCGAGCAGCACGGCCCCATGAGTCAGTCCGCCCTCGCCGAGGCGATCGGCGTGACGCGCCAGACCGTGATCGCCATCGAACTCGGCAAGTACTCCCCTTCTCTCGAAAGCGCCTTCCGGATCGCGCGGGTTTTCGACCTCGGCGTCGAAGACGTGTTCGGCTGGGAGGCCTGAAACGGCCGTTTCACATGCCGCGCAATTCCGGCGCGTGGAACGGAAAGGCAGAGACCGCCTCGGCCGCAATCCGCGCGGCAGGGTCGGCCGCGTAGCGACCGCGTTGCGCGTCCGGCAAGCCGGTTGCAACCGAGGCCATCACCGTTTCGCTGAAGGCGTCCAGCGCGCGGCGCTTGGCCCGGCCGCTCTCGCTGATCATCGGCGCAGGGATCGGCGCATGGAACCGCACGCCCACCGCTTCGCGCGGCTTGGCGAGGAGCGTGACAGAACCGGTGATGCTGACCGGAATAACCGGCGCGCCGCTGTGCAGGGCGAGGAAGGCAAGGCCCGGCCGCGCGGGGCGCAGCAGGGTTGCCCAGTTGCCCCCTTCCGGAAAGATGCCGAGCACGCCGCCTTGTTCAAGGACGCCGAGCGAGGCGGTCAGGGTCGAGCGGCTGAAGCCGCCGCGATAGGCGCGAATGAAGCCCCAGGCCTGCGGGATCATCCGGGTCCAGACCGGTGAGTTCGGACGCTCGGCGCCGCCGATGAATTCGACCTGGCGGGGACTCGCGTAGAGCAGCAGCGGCGCATCCGTAAAGGCGAAATGATTGGCGGCCAGGATCACCGGTCCGGTCTTCGGCACGTGTTCGAGGCCGGTGATTTCAAGCTCGCCAAACTGCCGGATCAGCCCACCGGTGAGCTGGCGCAGGCACCATCGGGACGTCTGCCGGCGCGGGTAACGGATCGGATAGGTTCCAGCCATGCGAAATGCTACGTCAGCCCGTCCGGCTGGCAAGGGCTGTCGCTGCGTGAGGGCCGGCTTCAGGCGGCTGGCGGGCCCGAAAAGTGAAGTTGACAATCATTCGCAGTCGTTGCAAATAGTTCTCATGATCATCTGCGTGTGCAACCGAATCAACTGCCGCTCCGTCCGCGAAGCCGTGGAATCCGGCGCGCGCAGCCCGAACGCCGTCCAGTCGCACCACGGCTGCAAGTTCAATTGCGGAAAATGCTCGACAATGATCGGCGACATGATCTCCGAGCACATGGACCGGTGCGTTCCGCAGACGCAGGTCCTCGCCGCCGAATAACTGGCGAGACGGCCAAAAACGCCTGAAATTTCAATCGGTTTGCCGCCGCTGAGGAACGTTGCGTACACACGTTTGCAAGTGTGTCTCACTATCATAATCAATTGTTTTTATTGGGTTTTTTTATTGCCCGCGCGCGGCAGCTCGCCTATATGGTTAGGTAAACCTCCGTAACCTCCCAGACCCAGGAGCCGCTCATGCAAGGCGACAAGAAAGTCATCGAATACCTCAACCTCGCTCTCAAGAACGAGCTGACGGCCATCAACCAGTATTTCCTGCACTCGCGGATGCTGCGGGAATGGGGCGTCTCGAAGCTCAGCAAGAAGGAGCACGATGAGTCGATCGAGGAAATGCATCATGCCGACTGGCTGATCGAGCGCGTTCTCTTCCTCGGCGGCCTGCCGAACCTTCAGGACCTCGGCAAGCTACACATCGGCGAAAGCGTCGAGGAAATCCTGAAGTGCGACATGGCGCTGGAAAACATCGCCATCCCCGTGCTGCGCGACGCCATGGAGCATTGCGAAAAGGTGCGCGACTATGTGAGCCGCGACCTCTTCGGCAAGATCCTCCACAATGAGGAGGAGCATGTCGACTTCCTGGAGAAACAGTTCGCCCTGATCGAGCGGATCGGCATCGAACTCTATACCCACCTGCAATCGGAAGCGAACTCCTGAGGTGCCCCTGCGGTCATTGTGCCGACACAATAAGACGTGAATAGTCAAAGGGTTGCCGCATCAACGCGGCAGCCGACAAAAACGTCTTTGTGGGGATACACATGACAAACCGGACTCGCTTCGCCCGTTTCACCAGCGGCCTGATGGCGGCCTGCGCCGCCGCCGCTTTTCTGCCCGCCGCCGCGCAGGGCGCGCCAGACTTTCAGGACCAGGCCTTCACCACGCCTTACTGGACCCGCGTTCCGGTGATCGAGGTTCTCGGCCGCGCCGACATGCAGGTCGCGCCGAACCGCGCCAACTTCTCGGTCACCTATCTGGAAACCGACAAGGACTCGAAGAAGGCTATGCAGCTCGCCGTCGAGCGCGGCCGCCTCGCCTACGAGACGATCAAGAAGGCCGCCGGAAAGGAATCCGTCATCCAGTCGTCGGTCAACGTCACGGCCCTGTATGAACAGTACAAGGACAAAGACGGAAACCGCATCGACAATGAGCGCTCGGACAAGATCCGCGCCTATGAAGCGCGCGTGACGCTGAGCGTCACTGTCGAGGATGTCTCCAAGGCCGGCACCGCCCGCGCCGGCGCGCTGGCGCTCGGCCCGGAAAACTCGACCGGACTGTCGACCTATCTCGAGCGGACAACCGAGCTGAACCGCGAAGCCTATGAGGCCGCCGTCAAGGACGCTGCCGCGCGCGCCGAAGCCACCGCCAAGGCGAGCGGATCGAAGCTCGGCAAGCTGATGGTCGTGCAGGAAGGCTCGGGCCCCTGCCTCGGCAACTGGTCGTCGATGGCCGGCAGCGATTACGATTATTACAACAAGTCGTATGCCATGGCGCCGCCGCCCCCACCGCCGCCGCCAGCCCCGATGGCGTCCGGCATGATCGACGGCCGCCAGGTCACCATCACGCAGGCCGATATCGACGCGCTGAACCTGCCTTCGGACGACAAGTCCCAGCCGGTTTCCGCCAGCGTCTGCATGATCTACCAGATCACGAACTAGGCGGACGTCCGCTCAAACAAAAAGTGCCGGAGAGATCCTCCGGCGCTTTTCATTTTGTCTGAGGGCGGATCAAAAACCGTTGAGGCGCGCATAGCGGTCGCGGTGCCAGCTGGCGGAGCCGTAGAGGGCTTCCTGGACGCGGGCACGCTTCATGTAGAAACCCGGCTCGGCGGCGTCGGTCATGCCGATGCCGCCATGCATCTGGACGCACTCGTTGGAGACGAGGTGCACCAGCTCGCCGGCTTTCGCTTTCGCGAGGCTCGCGAGTTCAGCGACATCCGCCTTGCCGGCATCTACCGCGCCAAGCGCCGCCGCGACGCAGGAGCGCGTCATCTCAAGCTCCACGAACATCTTGGCCGCGCGGTGCTGCAGCGACTGGAACGAGCCGATCAGCTGGCCGAACTGTTTGCGGTTGTTGAGATAGTCCAGCGTCATGTCGAACGCCGCCTGCGCAGAGCCCAGCATTTCGGCCGACATGCCGATCGCCGCGCGGTCGAGCACAGGGTCGAGAATATCCGCCCCCTGATCGGCCGGGCCGATCAGCGCGGCGTCCGCGACGTGGACGTCTTCGAAGCTGATATGCGCCGCGCCGTGGCTGTCGACCGTTTTCAAGGCGGTGACTGTCACGCCCTTTGCGCCTTTCGGCACGAGGAACAGGCTGATGCCGTGCCGGTCGCCCGCTTCCCCGAAGGTGCGCGCGGCGACAATGAAAACATCCGCATAATGACCGTCGGGCACGTACTTCTTCAAGCCGTTCAGCGTGAAGCCCTGTCCGTCGCGCTCGGCTTCCGTGGCGATGGTGTAGGGCGAGAAATGCGCCGACTCGTCGAGCGCGAGCGCGAAAGTTGCCTCGCCCGCCGCGATCTTCGGCAGCCATTCCGCCTTCTGCGCCGGCGTGCCGCCGAGCTGCACGGCGGACGCGGCGATCAGCGCTGTCTGCAGCAGCGGCGTCGCCGCCAGCGTACGGCCCTGCGCTTCGAGGATCTGCCCCAGGCCGACAAGCCCAAACGTTTCGGCGCCCGGCTCGTCCGGAATGATTACGCCGAAGAAGCCAAGCTCGGCCAGCTTCTTGCGCGTCGCGGCGTCATCGCCGTTTGCGCCCTTGTCGCGCAAGGCGCGCAGGTGCGAAACGGGCAGTTCGCCCTGCACAAACGCCATCGCTGTCTCGCGCAGCATGTCCTGATCTTCAGTGAGTACGAATGACATGACTATTGGTGCTCCTTCAGGCCGAGCACACGCTTGGCAATGACATTGAGATTGATCTCGGACGTGCCGCCCTCGATCGAGTTGCCTTTCGAGCGCAGCCACTGGCGCGTGACTTTCTTGGCATTCTTGTCGAAGCCCTCGCCTTCCCAGCCGAGACCCTCGGTGCCGAGCGCCTCGATCAGCAGCTCGTGCCGGTCCTGGTTCATCTTGGCTGCGCCGTATTTCAGGATCGATGCGGTATGGCCGACCGCCTGACCCGCCTTCGCCTGCTCGGTCTGGCGCTGCACGGTCAGCGAGAAGGCCTTGGCATACATCCGGTGATCGGTGATGCGGCCGCGCAGGTCGCCATCAAGGATGCGTCCGGCCTCGTCGGTGCCGATATGCTGCTTGGCATAGTCTTCAGGGCCGAGGATGCCGGAGCCGCCCGTGCCGCCAAAGCCGCCGGCCGAGATCGACGAACGTTCGAACTGCAGCAGGCGCTTGGCAATATCCCAGCCGCCATTCACGCGGCCGACGAGCTGGTCCTTGGGCACCTTCACATCGGTGAAGAAGGTTTCGCAGAACGGACTCTCGCCGGAAATCAGCTGGATCGGACGTGCTTCCACGCCGGGCGATTTCATGTCGAACAGGATGAAGCTGATGCCCTCATGCTTGGTCGAGGTATCCGTGCGCACGAGGCAGAAGATCCAGTCGGCCTTGTCGGCATAGGAGGTCCACACCTTCTGGCCGTTGATCAGGTAATGGTCGCCCTTGTCCTCGCAGCGCGTCTGCAGGCCGGCGAGGTCAGAGCCCGCGCCCGGTTCCGAATAGCCCTGGCACCAGCGGGTCTTGCCCTTCAGGATATCCGGGATGAAGCGCGCTTTTTGCTCATGGTTGCCGAACTCGAGCAGCGCCGGGCCGAACATCCAGAGGCCGAACGAGAACAGCGGCGGGCGCGCCTTGATGCGGCGCAGCTCCTGCTCCAGCACGCGCGCCTCATCGCGGTTGAGACCACCGCCGCCATATTCCTTTGGCCATTCCGGCGAGGTCCAGCCCTTCTCGCCCATCCGGTCGAGCCAGAGTTTGGACTCCGGGTTCTTGAAGGTCGCGTTGCGGCCGCCCCAGACCACTTCGTCGTCCGGCATCGGCGTGCGCATCGAGGGTGGGCAGTTCTCCTCCAGCCACTTGCGCGTCTCGACACGGAATTCTTCGAGTTGCTCGGCATTGTCATAGGCCATCGGCTTACTCCCTCGGATGGTGCTGTCTTTGGACGCCACCCTAAGCCCGGTGCCTGCGTCCGCCAAGCGGTCACGCGGCGTCAGAAAGACAAAGCAAAGCCGCGAACGGACACCGAACGTTACGCTTCCGGAACAATCTTCCCGGCGTCCGCCCGGTGCGGCGTCTTCGCCCAGAAGTTCGGACATTTCGCGAGGCCGTACAGCGCCCGGCCCATCGCAATGGATTGTAGCGGCCAGTAGACCGGCAGTGTCGCCGCCAGCGCCGCCCGGCGCCAATCCTTCCGGCCGGGCGCCGCGAGCGCCATCCCCATTCCGGCTGCATACGGCGCCGCCGCCAGTTGCGCCGCTGTGTCTGCCTCATCCTTGAGCGCGATGAGCAGCGTGTAGACCGGCCGGTCCCCGTCCTCGTCCGCCGGGGGCCCTCCCGAAGTGGCGGCCAAACTGCTCTCACGCAGTCCGCACAGGTAAAGCCAGATCCGGAACAGCAGGACGGCGCCGAATACCGCAACGCCCAGAAGCCCGCAGACGCCGACCAGCAGGTCCGGTGCCATCAGCCCTCCGGAGCCAAGCAGGGCAAACCCCTGCAGGAACGCGAGGCGCTGGCCCTCACTCAGGGTTTGCAAGGCAGATTTCCCAGGATGGCGCAGCAGCAACCCAAAGGCGGCCGCATGCGCCGCGCGCCGGCTGGGCGCGGGCTCTGCAAGCCCGGGCGCCCCAGGCCTTCCGGCTCGTTCGAAGAAGCCTTCCCCATCGGCTGCCATGCCGAGAAACCTACAACTTCCCCACAGGTTTTTCACAAACCTGAGATTGAAGTCATTTCTCTAGCGTAACAATTCCGATCCTAGCAAGTGCCCGCTTGTCCAGGCCGCTTCGACGCGTGCGCCGAGGTGCCAGTCCCCGCAAGTGGCGAGACCCGTTTGCGGGTCCAGCTGGAACGGCGTGCCGAGCGGCTCGGCCACCCGCGCATACCGCCAGCGGTGCGCCTGCGAGAAGACGGGCGCGCCGGCACCCGTCTGTTCACGGAAGGATTCCACAAGCCGCGCCGCGACCTTTTCCGCCGAGGCTTCAAGGTTGGCCGCAGACCATTCGGGCCGCGCGTGCAGCACCCAGGTTTCGGCGTCGGTGCGTCCGAACTTCGACGAGTTGCGCGCCGTCCAGCCGAGCGGGCCATCCGAGGGCTCGAAACTCAGGCTGACGATACGGGTCGGCTCGTCATAGGCCAGCATGGCAGCCCAGCACGGCTCGGATTTTATCTTCTTCGCGTTCGCCGCCAGCTCCGGCGACGCCGCCGCCAGCAGAACGGCCGCCTGTTCGGCTGGTACGGCGACGATCACCCGCTCGAAATTTCCAGCGGCCGAGCCATCCGCAAACCTCAGGTTCCAGCGGCCGGGTCCGCCTTCCAGCGCGCTGACTTCCGCGCCCCAGGACACGTCCAGCGCCGCCGCCATGGATTTGAGGATGCTGTTCATCCCCGGCGCCCCGACAAAGCGCTCGGAGGCCTTTCCCGGCGCATCCTCGTCATCCCACGGCGCGGCGACGCCGGCCGAAAGCCAACGCGATACCGCCGCCCGGAACCCTTCCGAGCGAGCCGTGAAATACTGTGCGCCGTGATCGAACGTGACATTCGCGCCGTTGATGCTGGCCCGGCGCGTCGCCATCCGGCCGCCCGCGCCCCGGCCCTTGTCAAACAGCCGTACGGATCGGCCTTGTGCCGACAGCGTCTCGGCGGCCGAAAGTCCGGCCATGCCGGCGCCGACAATCGCTATGGTCATGGCGGCCTCCCTCGCCTTTTAGAAGGGAGTTAGGGCGGTAGCCCGGGTAGTCCAGCCTGAGGTTGCCCCTTGAAGCGCCGGAACCTTTGTTCTATGTTTGTTCCATGTCTGGTGTTCATGTCGTCTGGTTCAAACGGGACCTTCGGGTCCATGACCACGCCCCGCTGCTGGCAGCTGCGGCGAGCGGCGCGCCTGTACTCCCGCTTTACATCTTCGAGCCGGGCTACTGGGCCCAGCCGGAACATTCCCGCCGGCAGTTCGATTTCCTGATCGACTCGCTTCGCGAACTCGACGTAGCGCTCGAAGCCCGCGGCAGCCGGCTGGTCGTACGAACGGGGCACGCGACGGACGTGCTTTCCGCGCTCCACCGCGACTACGGCCTCGAAGCAATCCACGCGCATGAGGAAACCGGGCTGCAATGGATGTATGACCGGGACCGTCAGGTGCGCCGCTGGGCGCGCAATGCCGGAATCTCGGTGCGCGAACAGGCCCAGCACGGCGTCATGCGCGCTCTCAAGTCGCGTGACGGCTGGGCGGCGCGCTGGGAGCAGCGGATGTCCGAGCCCCGCGGCAAGGCGCCGGACAGCCTCCGCGCGCCGGCCCTTCCCGCCTCACACTGGCCTATCGCCGAAGATTTCGGCCTCGGCGCAGACGACTGCCCGGCCCGCCAGCCGGGCGGGCGCAGCGCCGGGGTCGAATGCCTGCGCTCCTTCCTTGAAGAGCGCGGGCGCACCTATCGCCGTGACATGTCGAGCCCGCTCAGCGGCGCCGAAGCCTGCTCGCGCCTGTCGCCGCACCTGGCCTTCGGCACCGTGTCGTTGCGCGAAGCCTGGCAGGCCGCACGCCGCGCCCGCAGCGTGCAGGCGGCCCAGCGCGACGAGACCTTCGCGGCCTCGATCGACAGTTTCATCTCGCGCCTCTACTGGCACTGCCACTTCATCCAGAAGCTGGAAGACCAGACCTCGCTGGAGAGCCGCAACCTGCACCCCGCCTATGACGGCCTGCGCCCACGCCCCGAAGCGTCCGACCCGCGCCTCGAAGCCTGGATCGAAGGCCGCACGGGCTTTCCTTTCCTCGACGCCTGCATGCGCTCGCTGAAAGCGACCGGCTGGCTGAACTTCCGGATGCGCGCCATGGCGATGGGCTTCGCCTCGCACCATCTCTGGCTTGACTGGAAAGTGCCGGCCGAACGCCTTGCCGCGCGCTTCACGGATTTCGAGGCCGGCATCCACTACGCGCAGGCGCAGATGCAGTCCGGCACGACGGGCATCAACACGCCGCGCATCTACAATCCGGTGAAACAATCCCGCGATCAGGATCCGCAAGGCGCGTTCATCCGCCAATGGGTGCCGGAACTTGCGGGGCTGACGGACGCCTTCCTGCATGCGCCCTGGGAAGCGCCGCCCGAGATCCTTTCCGCCGCCGGCATCGTATTGGGGCAGACTTATCCGATGCGGATGGTGGACCACATGGCTGCAGCCGAAGAAGCCCGGACCCGGATCGCCGCCGTGCGCCGAGCGCCCGGTCATGCCTCCGCCGCCGATGACATCCAGGCCAGGCATGGCAGCCGCCGCTCCGGCATCGCGGCGACCGGCCAACGCCGCCGGGCCGCTTCCCGCGGGCCGGAGCGCAAGTCCGCCCCGCCCGCCCAGCTCAGCCTCGATCTCGGCCTGACGCATGCCTCGTAAGCCGGGCAGCGGCAAAGCCGTCGCCAAGCGCGACCTCCCGGTAAAGGTCTGCGCCCGTTGCGCCCGGCCGTTCACCTGGCGCAAGAAATGGGAACGGGTCTGGGATGAGGTTCGATTCTGCTCCGACCGGTGCCGGTCCGCGCGCTGAACAATCCATATTGACCTTCGATAAGGATCGGTTTTGACGCCGAAGCCCCGTCTATATTGTTATTCGATGAATTTATGCCCTTGATTTCTTTAGTTATTATTTTTTTTCGATAATTTAATATTGAAAAACGATAAGTGATGGTCTATCTGCAAGTTGTCGGCAGCGGGATGAGCCCGCCAAGGACAAAAACGAACCCACAGACCAGCAACAAGGAGAATTGATCATGTCCCCCCGCGCCCGTTTCAGCGACATCGGTGCCGAAGCTTTCGCCCCTGTCGCGGCGCTCGCCCGCCCGACCGGAACCGCCCCTGTCCGGTACCAGCCCGCGAACGATACGGAAGTTGGAGGCCGCATCGATCTCCTCGCCCGCCGCCGCCGCCGCCACAATCGCTTCGCGCAACGCGCCTAGCGGCCCCAGCACCGCCGGGACGCCCCTGACCCCGGCGGTGCTGCTTTTTCTTTCCCAGCCAAAAAGCCATCAAGGAAACGCCCCATGTACCGCTCCCTCATCGCCGCCACCCTGGCCGCCGCGACGCTCGCCGCACCGGCTTTCGGCGCCACCGACACCTTCAAGCTCGAAGTCGACTTCTCGCGCGCCAATCTTGTCACCGAAGAAGGCGCCTCAGCCGAATATGCGAATATCCGCGACCAGGTCGCTGATCGCTGCATCGCCGAGCATGCCGAGATGACGTTCGCGAAAACCTTTGCCGTCGAAGCCTGCACGAGCCGCACCCTCTCAAAAGCGGTGCGTGAGATCGCCGACCCCGTCCTGACTTCGGTTCACCTCGAAGCCAAGGGCTGAGCCCCCGACAGCGCTGCCGCGGCCCCCTGCCTCTCACTCACGCGCCAAGCCGCGACAGCGTGACTGCCGCCTTCATCCCCGCCAGGATGGAGGCGGTTCTTTTTTGCGCTTGCGGCTTAGTCGGCGTCGCCGTCCCGGAAGTCCTTCGCCCGAAGGATGTGCATCAGACGGAACTGCGCGGGCACAAATGTGCCGTCTCGCTCGGCTTCAAAAAGCGCGGCGCAGCTGGTCGGGAATTTCTCGTTGAGCCGCAGCGAGGCCTGATGATCGGCCGCGCCGCCTTCACGCAGGATCGCGAGCGCGAAATCATGCAGGCCAGGATTGTGTCCGATCACCATCAAGGTCGATGCCTGATCGTTCTGGGTCACGGCCTCGTTCAGGCCGCGCACTCCGGTGAGATAAAGCGACTCCATCGGCCGCACTTTCTCGCCGGTCACCACCGCGGCAACCTCAGAGCAGGTCTCGCGCGCCCGGCGCGCACTGGAGACCAGGATGCGTTCCGGCCCCCATCCGAGCGCCACCAGCTCCTCGGCCATGCGCTTTGCATCGGAATGGCCTTGCGGCGTCAGCGCACGGCCAAAGTCGTCGACGCCCTCCGACCAGGGCTCGGTCTTGGCATGGCGCATCAGGATGAGCCGCTTCATGGACGCACCGGACCCCGGCGGCATTGAGGATTTCTCATCGGCGGCTTCAGGTAGCTATGGTTGTTCGGGCCTCGTTAGGCACTAGTTTCGCCCCATAAATCAAGTGACAGGAACCGCGAATGAGCCTTTTGATCGGAGACACCGCGCCGGACTTCGAGGCGGAGACGACCGAAGGCCGCATCCGGTTTCATCAATGGGCCGGAAAGGACTGGGTGATCTTCTTCTCCCACCCCGCCGATTTCACCCCCGTCTGCACCACCGAACTCGGTTACACCGCAAAACTCAAGGGCGAGTTCGAGAAGCGCGGCGCCAAAGCGCTGGTCATCTCGGTCGACACCCTGGAACACCACCAGACCTGGAGCGCCGACATCGAAGAAACGCAAGGCACGGCGGTCAACTTCCCGATGATCGCCGACACCAACCGCAAGGTCGCGACCCTCTACAACATGATCCACCCGAACGCCGATCCGAAGGTCACCGTGCGGGCGGTCTATGTCATCGATCCCGACAAGAAGATCCGCGCCTCGATCATCTACCCGCCGAGCGCAGGACGGAACTTCGACGAAGTGCTCCGCCTGCTCGACTCCCTGCAGCTGACGGATGGCTACAAGGTGGCCACACCGGTCAACTGGGTCGACGGCGATGACGTAATCATCGTGCCCTCGCTTCAGGATCCTGCCGAAATCGCGCAGCTCTTCCCGAAGGGCTACAAGACGCTGAAATCCTACCTGCGCGTCACGCCCCAGCCCAACAAGCCCTGAGCGCCGCCCCTTGGTTCGTGGACGGAGAATCCGTCCCGAAAGCCCTCAAACTGTAACGTGCACGACAGAACCCGGGCCAAACCACACGTTGCCGTGTGCCGGAACTTTGTGCACAGTGCGATTCGGGGACACCGGGGCCGGACTTGAAAGCTTCTGACACGATCCAACATCAACTGCCTTATCTGCGGCGCTATGCCAGAGCCGTGACGGGCGCCGCCGCCCAGGGCGACCTGGCGGTTGAACAGATGCTCGAAACCCTGCTTGCCGACCTTACGGGACAGATCACCCGGGTGACCCTGTTCCGCGCCCTCGACATCGCTCTCGCCGGACGTTCGCGCAACTCTCCCCCGGCCCGCCGCGCCCTGCTCCTGACCGCGATGGAAGGTTTCTCGCAGGCCGACGGCGCCGCCATTCTCGGCGTGCCGGAAACCGAGCTCGCGGGCCTCCTCGCGCAGGCAGAAAGCGACCTCGCCGACACCCCGGCGAGCCGCATCTGCATCATCGAGGATGAGCCGCTGATCGGCGCCAGCCTGTCACAGATCGCGACCTCGCTCGGCCATACCGTCACCGGGGTCCTGTCGACACATACGTCCGCGGTCGCGCATGCACTGTCCGAAAAGCCGGACCTTATCCTCGCCGACATCCAACTCGCCGATGGCTCACTGGGCACCGAAGCTGTCGCCGAAATCCGCCGCACGCTCGCCGTTCCGGCGATCTTCATCACGGCCTTTCCGGAACGCCTGCTTACGGGGCGCAGCGGGGAGCCGACCTTCCTGATCCCCAAACCCTTCAAGCCCTCGCATGTGAAGGCGGTCATCACGCAGGCCCTGTTCGTGCGCAGCGGGACGCGTCCCTAGCGCAGGTTCAATCGCCCAACGTGAAGAACCGCCGCGGCACCTTAGTGCGCTGGCGCAGGCCGTTCTCGTCGAACACGCGCTCGATACTCAGGTTCGGGATCAGGTTGAACAGCTGTGAACCGAAGCCCTGTCGCTGGGGCGCGCCGGTCCCGCGCCGGCCGGTCTCGACCCAGTCCGACGTGAATACATCGCCGTCCACCGCCCATGTGACCGACAGGGTTCCTCCGGGCACGGAGAAACAGCCGTGCCGCACGGCGTTGGTCACCATCTCGTGCACCAGAAGCGCCGTCCACTTTGTGGCGCGCACTGACAGCATCAGATCGGTTCCACCTATCGTAAGCCGGGGATCGTCCAGCGACACGACCTGCGCCAGTTCGGCCTCGACAATTGTGCGGAAGGACAGCCCCTGCCAGTGATGATCCGAGATCATCGCCAGGTTGCGCCCCATCGCTTCCAGCCGGTCGGTGAATGACTCCACGAACGCCTCGACGCTCGGCGTGTGCTGCCCGGTCAGCATGGCCAGCGAGCCGACCATCGCCAGCGTGTTGCGAAGGCGGTGTTCCAGCTCTGACGCGATCACATCTTTCTGCCGCCGAAGACTCACCTCTTCGGTGACGTCCTCCGTCGATTGAACAAGGTGCGTTACTATTCCATCGGCGCCGAAGATGGGCGTCTCGACCGAGCGCCAGTAACGCTCCTGCAGGCGGCCATCCGGGCCTGGTATATGGTAGGGCTGCACCGCCGAGCGCATGGGCTCGCCCGCCATCACCCGGTCAAACCGCGCGCGCACCCCGCCCATCCGTTCCGGGGCATCCGGAAACAGGTCTGCCACCCGCCGTCCCGCCAGCTCGGCCCAGGTCTTGTGGACCGACCGGCAGAACGCCTCGTTCGCGTAGGCAAACCGGAATTCGCGGTCGTAGACCACGATCGGCGCCGCCACACTGTCCAGAACGTCGCGGGGCTCTACCGGTTCCGCCTGCTCCGCCATGGGATGCCTCCTCAGTCAGCGGACGCGAGTCTGACGCGCTTCGGCCGTTGCGGGAAGCGGCTTCAGCGCTTTGAGGCCGCATCGAATTATTTCCGGATGGCCCTTCCCGATCCTTCCGCGATACGCCAAATCCATGCGCAACGGGCCGGCGCCCCTGGAGACTCCGACTAATGACCCTTCTTTTCCTGTTGCTTGGCCTCGTGCTGCTCGTGGTGGGCGGCGAATTGCTGGTGCGCGGCGCGGTGCAGCTCGCCCAGAAGTTCCGCATCTCGCCGCTGCTGATCGGCCTTACGCTGGTCGGCTTCGGCACCTCGACCCCCGAACTTGTCACCAGCCTGCAGGCCGCCTTTGCCGGCTCCCCCGGAATCGCGGTCGGTAACGTGGTCGGCTCCAACGTCGCCAACATCCTGCTGATCCTCGGCATCACCGCGCTGATCTTCCCGGTCGTCGTGGCGAAAGAGACGTTCAAGCGCGACGGGGTTGTCCTCGCGGTGGGCACTGTGATGTGCCTCGGCGCGGTCCTTTACGGCCAGCTCAACCCACTCCTCGGCGCGGTCTTCGTCGCCTCGCTGGCCGGCTACATCTACTTCGCCTTCCGGCAGGAACGCCAGTCGACCGCCGCCGCCGACGCCGCCGCCGGTATGACGCAGGCCGATTTCCCGGCGCCCAGCCTGCCCCTGATCGCCCTCGATCTCCTATTCGTCGTTGCCGGCCTCGCGCTGACCATCTTCGGCGCGCGCTTCCTGGTCTCCAGCGCCATCGAGATCGCCACGGCCTTCAACGTCTCCGAGACCATCATCGGCCTGACCATCGTCGCCGTCGGTACCTCGCTGCCGGAACTGGTGACCTCGGTCATGGCCGCGCTACGCAAGCACAGCGATATCGCGTTCGGCAACATCGTCGGCTCCAACATCTACAACATCTTCGGCATCCTTGGCGTCACCGCCATCATCAAGCCGATCGACGTGCCGCCGCAGATCGCCAGCCTCGACATCTGGGTGATGATCGCCGCCACCGTTCTCCTGTTCATCACGGCCACCTCCCGCTGGCGGATCGGCCGGGTGGAGGGCGGGATCATGCTGGCCGCCTATGTGGGCTATTGCGTCTGGCTGGGGATGAATTCGGCCGCGTAATGCCGTCTTGACGCAGCGGGCGCGCGGCTCCACTCCACCCGGGCCATGCGCCTGCCCCACCCCATCCTCCTCGTCTGCTTCGGCGTCATCTTCGGGTGCGGCGTCGACGCCGTGATGAAGCACGTGATGCTGGGCGGCACGAGCGTGCTGACGGCTACCGCCTGGCGCTACATCCTCGGCTCGGTGATCATGGTCACCCTGTTTGCCGCCAGCCGCCGTCCCGTACCGGCCCTGCCGGCCATCCGTTTCCATGCGCTGCGCTCCCTCGCACAGGTCATCTCGGCCTTCTGCTTCTTCTACGCTCTGACCCAGATCGCCCTTGCCGAGGCCGTCGTCATGGGATTCAGCGCCGCTCTGATGATCGCGCCGATCGCCCGCGTGATCCTCGGCGAGAAGATGAGCCGGGTCACCATCTTCGCCACGCTGATCGGCTTTGCCGGCGCTGCTGTCGCGGCCACTGCACAGACCGCCGGCGCGCCGGAAGACGGAAACCGGCTCTATGGCACCGGCGCCATCCTCGTCTCTGCCGTGCTCTACGCGCTCAACATCGTGCTCCTCCGCCTGCGGTCGAAGGAAGAAGACAGCCTGACCCTGGTGACGTTCATGAACGTCTTCCCGGCACTGTTCCTCCTGCCCTTCATGTTCCTGTTCACCGAGTGGACACCGGAAGCGCATTCCTGGGGCGCGATGATCGGCGTCGCCTTCCTCGGCATCGGAATCTGGTGGCTGATGACGCTCGCCTATGCCAAGGCCAAGGCGCAGACGCTGGCGCCGTTCGAGTATACCGGCCTCATCTGGTCGGCGCTGCTCGGCTACGCATTCTTCCAGGAAATCCCCGGCTGGCGCGTCTATGCCGGCGCCGCGATCATCATCGCCGCCTGCCTGGTCGTCGCCTTCGAGACGCACTTCATCGCCCGCCGCGAAGCGAAACTTCCAACCAGCGATATCCTGACCTGACGGGAGACCCCCGACTAAAGCGCCAGCTCGAGCTTCCCGTTGCACAGCGCCGAATAGTCGTTCACCAGCGCCTCGGAGATGAAGCCCGGCTTGTAGCGGTGCTCGCCGATTTCGCAGACGGGCGTAAGTTCTGCGGCCGATCCGGTGATGAAGCACTCGGAGAACGTCGAAAGCTCGCTCGGGAAGATCGCGCGCTCCACCACTTCGATCTGGCGCGCCTTGGCGAGCGCGATCGTCGTCTGGCGCGTCAGGCCGTTGAGGAAACAGTCCGGCGTCGGCGTATGCAGGGCGCCGTCGCGGACGAAGAAGATGTTGGCGCCGGTCGCCTCCGCGATCTGGCCGCGCCAGTCCAGCATCAGCGCGTCCTGGTAGCCGGCCTTCTCGGCGGCGTGCTTCGACAGCGTGCAGATCATGTAAAGACCGGCGGCCTTCGCCTCACAGGGCGCGGTGTCCGGCGCCGGGCGCTTCCACTGGGCATGCGTGAGGCGGATACCCTTCATCTTGTCGGCAAAATAGTCGCCCCAGTTCCAGACAGCGACGGCGAGGTGGATCGTGTTGTTCTGGGCCGAGACGCCCATCATTTCCGAGCCGCGCCAGGCGATGGCGCGCACATAGGCGCTCTCGAGGCCGGACTTCTCGACCGCTTCCTTCTTGGCGCGCTCGACTTCCTCGACGCTGAACGGAATATCGAAGCCCATGATTCCGGCCGACCGGTGCAGGCGCTTGGAATGGTCCAGCGAGCGGAAGATCTTGCCGCCGTAAGCGCGCTCGCCTTCAAAGACTGCCGAGGCATAGTGCAGGGCGTGCGTCAGCACGTGAACCTTGGTGTCGCGCCAAGGTACGAACTGGCCGTCCATCCAGATGTATCCGTCTCGGTCATCATAGGGGATGGCAGCCATGGGAACGCTCCTCGCTTGAACTTTCTGCGTATTCGGGTTCATTTCCGACTTATGTCCCTGCCCGTCAACCTGAACCGGCCATTCGACCCCAGACTGTTCCTGACCGATCAGGAGCTGGACCGGAGCGCAGGACTCCTGATTTCAGGCGCATCCGTGCTCGCCAAGGCGGCCGAAAGCGCCCGGAAAAAGGCCGGTCTGAGCAAGCCAGAGCTGCAGATTCTCATGGCCGCGCGCTACCGGCCGGGCCTGACGGTCAGCGAAATGCGGGGCACGCTCGGCATGACGGTGCCGACCTTTGCCCGGATCATCGGCAAGCTGGACGAGCGCGGCCTGATCGAGCGGGCCCGCGAGACCGGCGACGCGCGCCGCCGCAAGCTGAACCTGTCGGACGCCGGAGTGACCCTGACGACGCCCATCGCCATCGAGGTGCGCGAACGTCTGCGCCTCGCCTTCCGGGCCAGCGGGCCGGAAGCGGTCGCCGGGGCCCGCTTCCTGCTTGAAGCGCTGGTGAAGTAGCCCGCGATGAAAGAACCCGCCCATATCCTGATCGTTGACGACGATGACCGTATCCGCGACCTGACCAAGCGCTTCCTGACGATGAAGGGCTTCCGCGTCAGCGGCGCCGCCGACGCCGCCTCGGCCCGGCGCCTGATGGAGAGCATGGCGTTCGATCTGGCGATCCTCGACATCATGATGCCGGGCGAGGACGGCCTGTCGCTCCTCTCCGGCATCCGCAAGGGTCCCTCCCGCGAGACCCCCGTGATGCTGCTGACCGCGCGCGGCCAGACCAGCGACCGGATCGAGGGCCTGCGCCTCGGCGCCGATGACTATCTGGGAAAGCCCTTCGAGCCGGAAGAGCTCGTCCTGCGCTGCGAGGCGATCCTGCGCCGTTCGCAGAAATCCGCGCCGCCGCCGGACGAGATCGAGATGTCCGGCCTCGTGTTCAATGCAGCTCGCGGCGAACTCAAATCCGGCGATGAGCGTATCCGGCTGACCGATGCCGAGCTGCAACTCCTCACCGTGCTGGCGCGCAATGCCGGCGAGCCTGTCAGCCGCGAGGATCTGGCCGTGCTGACCTCGGCGGGCCTCGAACGTTCCGTGGACGTACAGGTCACAAGGCTAAGACGGAAGATCGAGCCGAATCCGAAGGAGCCTGTGCATATCCAGACCGTGCGCGGCATCGGCTACCGCCTGATGCCGGACTGAGATGGCCATGCTGCGCCTGAGGGACATCACCCCGCGCGGGCTCTATGCCCGCACCTTGCTGCTCCTGCTGGTGCCGGTGCTGCTGATCCTTGGGCTGATGACCTGGTATTATTATTCCAGCCAGGTGGCCGAAGTGAACCGCAAGTTCGCGCAGGCGATCACCCGCGATGCCAACCTCATCCGCGCCGCCTGCCTGAACCCGTCCTATACGGCCGACGATCTCGCCCAGATCCAGTTCCAGCTGGAGACCTGGTTTACCTGCAAGCTGCCGGACAACGCGATTCCCGACGCGGACCTGAAGCAGACCTTTCCCTATGGCGGCGTGCTGAGAGCCGAGCTGATGAGCCGCGCCGGCGCGCCGGTCTTCGTCGGGCTGGAGCGCGGCGACGCGCGCCTGCACATCCGCTTCCCGACGCCGCAGGGCCGTGGCGAGATCATCATCGACCGCAAGCGCGCGTTCATGATCAACTCACATATCTTCATCGTCTGGGTCATCGCCTTCTCGCTGCTGATGGTCGCGCTCGCCATCGGCTTTCTCAACCAGCAGGTCCGCTCCATCCTGCGCCTCTCGGAAGCCGCGCGCGCCTTTGGCCGGGGCCGCGATCTGCCGGACTTCCGCCCCTCCGGCGCTACCGAAGTACGCGACGCCGCCCGCGCGCTGATCGACATGAAGGAACGCCTCACCGCGTTCGCGGACCAGCGCACCTCCATGCTCGCCGGCGTCAGCCATGACCTGCGTACGCCGTTGACGCGCCTCAAGCTCGCCCTCGCGATGATGGACGAAAGCGCCGACATCCGCGCAGCCAAGTCCGATCTCGACGACATGGCAATGATGCTCGACGAATATCTCGCCTTCGCGCGCGGCGAGGAAGGCGACGAGGCAGCGCTGTTCGACATTGCGCAGATAACGCGCGACGTGACGACCGGCTTTGGCGGGCACGTGCCGGTGCTCGGGCCGTCCAGCATTTTCGTGATGGGCCGCCCGCTGGCGCTGAAGCGCGCGGTGACGAACCTTCTGTCGAACGCGCTGAAATATGCCGCCACCGCGCGCGTGACGTTGGTCGACGGGCCGCACTGGGCGGAGGTCGTGATCGATGATGACGGCCCCGGCATTGCGCCGGAACGCCACGAAGAAGCCTTCCGCCCGTTCTCCCGACTCGATGATGCGCGCAGCCAGAACGCGTCCGGCACCGGCCTCGGCCTGACGCTGGCACGCGACACCGCCCGCGCGCATGGCGGCGACATCCGCCTCTCGAAAAGCCCGCTCGGCGGCCTGCGCGCTGTCTTGCGTATTCCAACCGAGCCACGTTAGGAGGCAGGATGAATACGTCCAAATCAAAACTGATCCTGCGGAATGCCACGCCGAAGGACATTCCCGGCCTCCTGCCCCTGTACGAAAAAGTTTATGGCAAAGCCGGTGGCTATACGTCCGACGAGATCGCCGGGCAGATCAACAAGTTCCCGGACGGACAATTCGTCGCCGAGTATGAAGGCCGCCTCGTCGGGCATTGCGTGACCTTCATCATCTCCTCCGCCGTGGCGATGGCGCCGCACACCTGGCATGCAATCACAGGCGGCGGATTTGCGGCGCGCCATGATCCCGAAGGGGACATGCTGTACGGCATGGACGTGATCGTCGATTCCGAATTCCGCCGCCTGCGGATCGGCCAGCGTTTCTACAAGATGCGGCAAGACCTATGCCAGTGGCACGAACTGAAAGGCATCATGTTCGGCGGCCGCATCCCGGGCTACCAGCGCCTCGCCAAGCAGTATCCCGATGCACGCGACTATGTGCGCGCCGTGCAGGACTCCAAGCTGCGCGATCCGGTCCTGTCCTTCCAGCTGCGGCAGGGCTTCGAGGTTCTCGGTGTACTGAAGAACTACATGCCGGAGGATTTCGAATCCGGCGGCTACGCGACGCAGATGTTCTGGCGCAATCCGCTGGCGCAGGAAACGATCAAGGCCAAGCCGAGCTTCGGGGATACGTCCCTGCCCGAACGGGTACGCGTTGCGACCGTGCAGTTCCAGATGCGGCGGATCAGTTCGATCGATGAGTTCGAACAGCAGGTCGAGTATTTCGTCGACATCGCTGCCGATTACCGCGCCGATTTCGTCACCTTCCCGGAACTCTTCACGCTGCAGCTCCTGTCGCTCGAAGGCAAACCGCTGGGCCCGATCGAGGCGATCGAGAAGATTTCCGAATACACCGCCCGCTTCATCGCCTTTATGGAGAAGCTGGCGGTCGCCTACAACATCAACATCATCGGCGGCTCGCATCCCTCGCGGATGCCGGACGGCGACATCCACAATGTCGCCTACATCTTCCTGCGCGACGGCTCCGTGCACACCCAGCAGAAACTGCACCCGACGCCGTCCGAGCGCATCTGGTGGAACATCAAGGGCGGCGAGGGCAATCACGTCATCCAGACCGATTGTGGCCCGATCGGCGTGATGATCTGCTATGATTCCGAGTTCCCGGAAGTGGCCCGCCACCTGGTTGACCAGGGCGCACTGCTGCTGTTCGTGCCGTTCTGCACCGATGAGCGGCGCGGGTATCTCCGTGTACGGTATTGCTGCCAGGCGCGCGCGGTGGAGAACCAGTGCTATGTCGTGATGTCGGGCGTCGTCGGCAACCTGCCGAATGTCGAGAACATGGACATCCACTATGCCGAGAGCTGTATCCTGACGCCGTCGGACTTCCCCTTCTCGCGCGACGGCATTGCCGCCGACACGCCGCCGAACACCGAGACCGTGGCGCTGGCCGACCTGTCGCTGACGGACCTCTTGACCGCGCGCCAATCCGGCGCCGTGCAGAACCTCAAGGACCGGCGCTTCGATCTCTACCGCGTCGCCTGGAAAAAAGACTAAGCGAGCCTTGCCGCCAGCTGGTCCATGAAGCCGGCGAGCTCGAGGTCCTTCTGCGTGACACCGTCGGCGTCATGCGTGGTGAGGGTGACCTCGACCTTGTTGTAGACATTGAACCATTCGGGATGGTGGTCCATCTGCTCGGCCTTCAGCGCGGCCCCCGACATGAAGGCGAAGGCGGTCTTGAAGTCGGCGAACTTGTAGGACTTCTGAATTGCATCGCGTTCCTCGCCGAGGGCTTTCCAGCCCTTCAGCGCCTTGAGTGCGGCGGCGGCACCGATCTTCTTGCTCATGCTCATTCCTCTCCGTCTTGTCCGAGTACGAAGTATATCCAGGTGCCGTCTTCCGAAATGGCCGTGCGCATGCCGGGATAGCCTTCGCCGGCGCGGATGCGGGCGATGCCGTCCTCGCGGATCAGGTCCTCGAGCCGGCGGCGGTCCTGGAAAGTCAGCTTTTCCGGGATCAGGTCGGCGGCATCCTTCGCGGCGAGGTCCGGCCAGACATACCAGCGCTGGCCATCGATCTCGCGCAGGCCGGCGGGCTGTTCGAACAGTTCACGGAGTTTCCGGTTGGGATCCACGCCCGTGCGGCGCAGCAGATCCCAGAACCGGTCATGCGACTGGCCGCCGACATTCGACTTGAAGTCCCGATTGCGCGCGGCGATCTCGGCGAGGCCGCGCAGGGAACCCCTTGTGGCTTCGTGGATCAGCGCATCGCGCGTCTTCGCGGCAGCCTTGCTGATCTCCACGGGCGCGGGCTCCACCGGGACTTCGGTGAAGCGCTCGTCGGACAACGGCGGCAGGCTCACCACCACTTCCGGCTCGGCCTGCGAGCAGGCGGCGAGCAGGAGTGCTGCGACGAGTGCGGTGAAGCTAGCGAAGCGCATAGCCGGTCACGGCTTCCAGATCGGTGAGGAGCTGTTCCTCGCCGGTGACCTTGATGGTCGCCATGCCCATGTCGCGCGCGGGCTTCAGGTTGATGCCGAGGTCGTCGAGATAGACGCAGGCCTTCGGATCGACATCGAGGGCTTCGCACATCAGCGCGTAGATGCGGGGATCGGGCTTGCGGATGCCGAGCTTGGAGCTTTCGATCAGGTGGTCGAACTGGTCGAACACCGCGGCGAGTTCCTTCGCCTTGGCATCGTCACTCGTCATCGAAGCGCCCTTGCCAATGGGGGCGTTGTTGGTGATGCAGCCGACCTTGCCTTTCGTCTTGCAGACCTTCAGCGCGTGGACGACGCGGGGGCGCAGGCTGCCGGAGAGGAGGCCGAGGATGTCGCGGCCGCGGACATCATGGCCGAGCGCCTGTGCCTCGATCCGGAACAGTTCGTCGAACCCTTCGGCGTCGACCTGCGACTGCTCCAGTTTCGCCCAGGCATTCTCGAGCGGATTGATGGAATTGACGGTGCGGATGAAATCCACCGGCAGACCGGAGGCGGCTTCGTAGCGGTTGAAGGCTTCGAAGGGCGAGGAGGTGAAAACCCCGCCGAAATCCCAGATGATGGCTTGGAAGGTGCGTGTCATGGCGGCTAGCTAGCCCTTCGGGCGCGGCAATTCAAACCTTGATTTTCGCCCGCCCTGCCCTTGCAGCGCGTCGCGGGGGCGATAGTGTCCCGGCCCGAAACAAAAGCGAGACTACAGGGAGAAAAACCATGGGCGTTCTGGACGGAAAAGTGGTGCTAGTCACCGGCGGCGGCAACGGCATCGGCAAGGAATGCGCCCTGCTGGCGGCGCGCGAGGGCGCGAAAGTGGTCGTCAACGACCTCGGCGGCAGCCTGAAGGGCGACGAGGAAGGCTCGGCGGGCCCCGCAGAGGCTGTCGCAGCGGAAATCCGGAAAGCCGGCGGCGAGGCCGTGTCGAACTCCGAGAGCGTGACGGACTATAAGGCCGTCGCCGGCATGGTGACGCAGGCGCTGGACACTTATGGCCGGCTGGACGCGGTGATCAACCCGGCCGGAATCCTGCGCGACGGCATGTTTCACAAGATGAGCGAATCCGACTGGAAGGCCGTCATCGACGTCCACTTGCATGGTTCCTTCAACGTCACCCGTGCCACGATCGAGCATTTCCGCGAGAAGGAAGCCGGCTCCTATGTATTGTTCACCTCCACGACCGGCCTGATCGGCAATATCGGCCAGGCCAACTATGGTGCGGCCAAGCTCGGCGTTGCCGGCCTCAGCCGCATCATCGCGATGGAAGGCGCCGCCAAGAATGTGCGCTCGAACATCATTGCGCCGTTTGCGTGGACACGGATGATTGCGTCGATCCCCGTGAAGGACGAAGCCGGCGCGCAGCGCGTGCAGCGGATGAAGGACGGCATGCGGGCCGACCAGGTGGCGCAGCTGGGCGTTGCGCTGTGCGCCGATACGGCGGCGCATGTCAGTGGGCAGATCTTCGGCGTGCGCGGCAACGAGGTCATCCTGTTCGACCAGCCGCGCCCGGTGAAATCGCTGGCGCGGCTTGAAGGCTGGACGCCGGAAACCCTGATCGACCATTGCTTCCCGGCGATGAGCGGCAGCTTCTTCGGACTTGGCGCAACGGCAAGCGTGTTCCCGTACGATCCGGTTTGAGGCAGCTCTGAATTGTCTTGCGAAGACCCTCACCTCCCACGGCTTCAGGTCTTGGGAGGTGAGGGTTTTTTTGTATGGGAAGTTTTTTTAGATGAGTTCATGCCGGAGGTATAACTCCGTGCACTGAGGTGTGGGGGAAGGAAACGCCGTCTATTTTGTAACGGCTTGAGGGATCTGGATTTTATTTTTCGGGCGGAGTGGTTTTTGTAGGCGCAAGTTCGTGCGCCTGCCCTCGCCAAACCTCGCCACGCTGTTTCACAAGTATGCAGTCAATGCACAGGGAATGACGATTTCCTCTCAATCATTCTCATTTTTTATCACCCTGTCGCGTTTTTTATCATCCACTATCGCAACTCGCGCAGACCGGGAGCCAGCCCGAGAAAGTCTGGGTCCCGGTCTTCGCCTGCGGCGAAACCGGGATGACGACAAACTGTTCGTGCGTATGGGACGAGGACGGCGGGCCTATTCCGGCGTGAGGACCGTCGGGCCGCCTTCGTCTGCGGGCGGATCGGTGGGGGCGGGTTCGGCGGCGGGCTCTTCGGGCGGCAGTTCCTCGGCGAGGACTTCAGGGACCGGTTCCGGGAGGGGTTCGGTGTTGAAGGTTTCGTCGGCCGAGTTGAGGATGTCGTTGAGGACATCGTTTTCGTTGAGCGCGGGTTCGGCTTCGGCTGGTGCGCCGATGGCTTCCTCGCCTTCATCGGGCGCGTCCGGCAGGTCTTCGAAGACGGGGTCGGGACGGGGCGCGTCGCCTTTCTCGGGCTTCGGCAGGGTGGAGCGGAAATCATCGCCGAGGACGCAGGCCGCGTAGCCTTCATTGGCTACGACACGCATGCGCGACATGATCGAGCCGGTGCGCTTCCTCACATAGGGGCCGGGCTTGTCAGCGCTCCATTTGTTCGGGGACGGAAGGACGGCGGCGAGGCGGGCGGCCTCCAGCTGCGAGAGATCGGCGGCGGACTTGCCGAAGCGGGCCTGGGCCGCGGCCTCGGCGCCGAACAGGCCGTCGCCCCATTCGGCGACGTTGAGATAGACTTCCATGATGCGGCGCTTGCCCCAGACGGTTTCGATGACATAGGTCATCCAGGCTTCGCCGGCCTTACGGGGCATGCCGCCGCCATTCCAGAAGAAGACGTTCTTGGCCGTCTGCTGGCTGATGGTCGAGCCGCCGCGGCGTTTCTTGCCGTCATGCTTCTTGTTGTATTCGCGGGCCTTCTCGATGGCGTCCCAATCGATGCCGCCATGTTCGCAGAACTTCGCATCTTCGGAGGCGATGACGGCGAGCACGAGGTTTGGCGAGATCTTGTCGAGGCTGGTCCAGTCGCGCCGGACGTCCTCACCCTGCATGCCGCGCTGGGTCATCAGGATGGTGCCGGGCGCGGGCAGGACCCTCAGGAGCAGCGCGTAGAGATGGAAGAGCAGGAAGACGGCGATGCCGGCCTGCACGAGGCGCACGAGGAGATGGCGCCAGAGCGGCACATTGCGCTTCGGCTTCTGCGGCGGCAGGGAGGTGTTGGCCGTATCGTCGCTCATGCCCCGAGATCCCATTCTTCGATGACCGTGCTATCATGTTCGCTGGCGCGGCGCTGCGCCTTTTCCCCGGCAAAGCGGGCGGGATCAAGGCGGGCGAGCGCCCAGACGGCCGCGCCGCGCACCAGCGCCGAAGGATCGTCCAGCAGCGGCAGCAGGCTGGCCGTGAGCCGGGCGCTGCCGGAATTGCCGATGGCAACGGCGACATTGCGCACGAACCGGTCCCTCCCCGACCGCTTGACCGGGGAGCCCGAGAAGACTTCGCGGAACGCGGCGTCATCGAGGGCGGCCAGCTCGTCGAGGCCCGGCGTTTTCAGCTCGGCGCGGGCGAACAGGGCGGCCTCCGAGGCGCTGGCGGCGAACTTGTTCCAGGGACAGGCGGCGAGACAGTCGTCGCAACCATAGATGCGGTTGCCCATCGCGGCGCGGAATTCGCGCGGGATGGGGCCGGCGTGTTCGATGGTGAGGTAGGAGATGCAGCGGCGGGCATCGAGCTGGTAGGGCGCGGGGAACGCGTTCGTCGGGCAGATATCGAGGCAGGCGCGGCAGGAGCCGCAATGGTCAGGCTCGGGCGCGTCCGGCGCGAGGGACGCGCTGGTGAGGACGACGCCGAGGAAGAACCAGGAGCCGAGCTCGCGGCTGACGAGGTTTGTATGCTTGCCCTGCCAGCCGAGGCCGGCCTTCTGGGCGAGCGGCTTTTCCATCAGCGGGGCCGTGTCGACGAAGACTTTCACCTCGGCGCCGGTAAGCTGGGCAACCTCGCCCGCGAGCTGCTTCAGGCGGGACTTGATCAGGTCGTGATAGTCCCTGCCCCGCGCATAGACGGAGATGTTGCCGGTTTCGCGTTCGGCGAGCGTATCGAGGGGATTGTGATCGGGGCCGTAGTTCATGGCGACGACGAGGGCGGCGCGGGCCTCCGGCCACATCGCGGTGGGCGCGCTGCGGCGGGCGAGCGTATCTTCCATCCAGCGCATCTCGCCGTGGCGGCCCTGCGCGACGAACTCCGCGAGCCGGGCGCCGGCCTCCCAGGCCTCATCGGCCCGGGCGAGACCGGCGGCGTCAAAGCCGAGCCGCAGGGCGGCGGCTTTCAGCGTGTCTTCGAGGGAGACGGGCGTGCCGGTCATGGCGTGCTGGGTAGCAGCCTTCGGGGCGGCAGGGAATCGCGCGGCGGCGACGCGGGTCAGTTCGGGAGCTGGCAGGCGGTTTTGAGGGCGGCGACCGCTTCGGTGTACTGGCGGGCGAGGGCCATCGTGCCGAAGGGGATGGCGTGGTCGCGGATGGGGTCGGCGGCGGTGCTGAGCGCGCCCTTGCGCATACAGGCCGAGCCGTCAAGGCAGGTGAGGCGGACAAGGGCCGTGCCCTCGTCCGTCTCCTCGGCGCCGTGTTCGATCACTTCGGCGAGCGGCATTTCCCAAAGGCCCCAGGCGGCGTTGCGGCCGTGGGTGTGGACGAGGGTGTCACAGTCGCCCCGGACCTGGTGGTAGACGAAGAGGGCCTCGCCCGTGCGGTGCCAGCGGAAGGAGGGCGGCGCCTCTGCGGCGGCCGGTTCGGCGGGCGCTGCAGAGGGCGCGGGCGTGGCCGTGCAGGCCGCGGCCAGCGAGAGCAGGAACACAAAGCCGAGGCGCCGCATGGGATCAGCGGCCCATGAACTGGCGGACGGCATCGGTCGACAGGGCGAACTTGGCGAAAGACCAGGCGCGGTCCTTGCCGAGGGCCGTCAGTGTGCTGATCACCTGGCGGCGGCCCTCGCCGCGGGCCTCGAGCCAGGCGTCGGCGCCGCCGGAGCGGAGCGCCTCATCGGTGGCGGAGGCCTGCAGGCGGACGAGTTCGGAGATCAGGCGGCGGCCAGCGACGCGGTCCCAGTAGGGCGCCTTGAGGAGGCCTTCGCGGGCCGAGGCGCGCAGCCGGTCTAGCCGGAGGGCGTCGCCGATGGCGTAGAAGGCGGCGGCGGTTTCCGGGATTTTCTTCTTCGCCTGCTGCGAGACCGCGACGATGTCGAGGCCCTGCGCAAAGTAGCTCATCGCAGCGGCCCAGTGGGCGAGCGCGTCGGGGGCGCCGCGCTTGATGAAGGCGCGGGCATCGCGCTCGATACGGGAGGCGGGGAAATCCGTCTGCACATCGGAGAGCGCCATCTTGAGCTCGTTGAGCGGGGCGTGGGTCTGCTTGACGGCGTCACCGATGGTCTTGCCGGCGGTGGCGCGGATGAACCAGCCGGCGGCTTCGCTGGCAGCGTGAACGGCCTCCTGCTGAAGCTCCGTCTGCAGGTCAGCGGCGACGCGCGTGTCGAGGGCGAAGACTTCGCGGCGGAAGCCGGCGAGGTCCAGCACTTCGCGGGCGGCCTCAAGCGCGCGGACGGCTTCGGCGGGGGCGGCGCCGGTGAGTTCGCGCAGGCGGAGCAACGCGACCGGGCCGCAGAAATCCAGTGTGCGGTTGGCGATCACGGTGGCGATGATCTCGCGGCGGAGGCGGTGGCCCTTCATCGCCTTTTCGAAGCCGTCGATGGGCGACGGGAAATAGGCCTTCAGCACCGGCGCGAACCAGGGATCGTCCGGCAGGTCAGAGGCGACGAGATCGTCGAACAGGACGATCTTCGACCAGGCGAGGAGGACGGCGAGTTCGGGGCGCGTGAGCGGCTGGCCGGTTTCCTTGCGGGCCTGCATGCCGGTGGTCGACGGCAGGCCTTCGAGGGCGCGGTTCAGCACGCCGCGCTCTTCGAGATAGAGCATCACGCGCTCCAGCGCGTCATGGTCTTCCACGGCGGTGGAGGCCGCGAGCGTCAGGGCGTTCGACTGGTCGTAATTGTGGGCGAGGACGTGGGCGGCGACGTCGTCGGTCATCGCGGCGAGGAGGTCATTGCGGGCCGCCTCCTTCAGGTCGCCGAGGCGGATGGCTTCGGCGGCGAGGATCTTGATGTTCACTTCGTGGTCGGACGAATCGACGCCGGCCGAATTGTCGATGGCGTCGGTGTTGAGGCGTCCGCCGGCGAGGGCGAATTCGATGCGGCCGGCCTGGGTCATGCCGAGGTTGGCGCCCTCCCCGATCACCTTGGCCTTGAGGTCGCGGCCATTGACGCGGATGGCGTCGTTGGCGCGGTCGCCGACATCGGCATGGGTTTCGGAGAAGGATTTCACATAGGTGCCGATGCCGCCGAACCAGAGGAGGTCAGCCTCGGCTTTCAGGAGGGCGTGCAGCAGTTCGTCCGGCGTGACGGCGTCCTTGGCGAGGCCGGTGAGGGCTTTGACTTCGGCCGAAAGGGGGATCGACTTGGCGGCGCGTTCGAAGATGCCGCCGCCTTGCGAGATGAGCTTCGCATCGTAGTCCGCCCAGGTGGAGCGCGGCAGGGCAAACATGCGGGCGCGCTCGGCGAGGCTGGCGGCCGGATTGTCCGGGTTCGGATCAAGGAAGATGTGCATGTGGTTGAAGGCCGCGACGAGACGGATCTGGGGCGAGAGGAGCATGCCGTTGCCGAAGACATCACCCGACATGTCGCCGACACCGATGACGGTGAAGGGCTGTTTCTGGATGTCCTTGCCCGTTTCCCGGAAGTGGCGCTTGACCGCCTCCCAGGCGCCGCGGGCAGTGATGCCCATCTTCTTGTGGTCATATCCGGCCGAGCCGCCGGAGGCGAAGGCATCGCCGAGCCAGTGGCCCTTCTCGAGGCTGATGGCGTTGGCGGTGTCGGAGAAAGTGGCCGTGCCCTTGTCGGCGGCGACCACGAGGTAGGGATCCTCGCCGTCCCAGACGACGGTCTGCGGCGGCGGCACGAGCTTGCCCTTCACAAGGTTGTCGGTGAGGCCGAGCAGCGCGGTGATGAATTCCTTGTAGGCGTCGCGCCCGCTTTCGAACCAGTTCGGATCATTCCGGGGCGGGAGTTGTTTCGGGTAGAAGCCGCCCTTCGAGCCGACCGGGACGATAACGGCGTTCTTGACCTGCTGGGCCTTCACGAGGCCGAGGACTTCGGTGCGGTAGTCCGACGGGCGGTCCGACCAGCGCAGGCCGCCGCGCGCGACCGGGCCGAAGCGGAGGTGGACGCCTTCGACTTTCGGACTGGAGGTGAAGATTTCGCGGAAGGGTTTGGGTTCCGGCAGGTCGGCGAGTTCGCGGCTGGCGACCTTGAAGCTGATCCAGGACCGCTCTGCGCCGTCTTCGCCGGTCTGATAGAAATTGGTGCGCTGCAGGGCGCGGACAAGTTGGAACAGGCGGCGCAGGACGAGATCGTCGGTGAGGCTCGCGACGCCTTTCATGGCGTCCTCGAACTTCGCTTCGATCTCGGCGCCGGCCTTGGCGCGGGCGTCAAGGGATTTGTGCGCCTGCGGATCAAAGCGGCCGGCGAAGAGGTCGAGGATCAGGCGTGTGACGGCCGGGTAGCGGGCGACGGCGGCTTCCTGCACGTCCTGCGGCTGGTCGAGGCCGCTCTGGCGGCGATAGGCGGCGAGCGCGCGGATCAGCGCGGCCTCGCGCCAGGTGGCGCCGGCGGTGAGCACGAGACGGTTGAACCTGTCATTGTCAGCGCGGCCGCTCCAGACGGCGATGAAGGCGTCTTCCAGCGCGCGGGCGAGGCTGATCAGCGGCAGCGGCGTGCCGTCGGCCGATTCCATTGCGAGCGAGTGGATCCAATAGACATCCGGCGCATCGGCAACCGGCTTGAACGGCGGGCGGACGGGATAGCCCGTCTCGAAATGCACGAAGAGGCCGAGATTCTCGAACACCGGCACGCAGCGCGAGAGCGCGATGGCGCCGTCACGCGCGAAGATCTTGACACGGACTTTCGAGGCATCGTCGGTGTCGCGGCGATAGGCGCGCGCGACCATCGGGCGGCCGGCGCTGAGCGCGGCCATGCTGGTGACGTCGCGCAGGGCTTCGTCCGGCGCGAAGGCTTCGCGGTAAGCGGCGTTGAAAGCGCCAATGAAGGCGCGGGCCCCTTCCCGGTCGCCGCCGGTCAGATCGGAACTCATCAGCAGGTCGCGGAAGCCCTGGTCCCAGGTGCGGGCGAGCGCGACGATCTTGTGTTCGATGTCGGCGGCGTCCGGCTCCGGATGGCCGGGCGAGAGGCCGATCTCGAAGTGGACGCGCGCCATCGGGCCGGAGTCGAAGTAGGGCTGGAAGGAGCGCAGTTCGCCCTTGTAGGCCTCGGTGAGCACGGCGCCCATGCGCTGGCGCAGGGCGGTGTCATAGGATTCGCGCGGGACGAAGACGAGCGCGGTGACGAACCGGTCGAACTCGTCGCGGCGCAGGAAGACTTTCGTCCGGGGACGGCCGATCAGGTGGAGCGCGCCCATCACCATCGGGCCAAGCAGGGTCGAGCGGGTCTGGAAGAGTTCGTCGCGCGGCCAGGTCTCGATCAGGTTGGCGAGCGCCTTTTCCGTGTGTCCGCCCGGGGCGGCGCCGGAGGCGGCCATGATCTTCTGCACGCGGCGGCGCACGAAGGGGATCGAGCGCGCGGTCTCGTCATAAGCTTCGGCGGTGAACAGGCCGAGGAAGCGGACTTCGCCATTCACGCGGCCCTGCGCGTCGTACTTCTTGATGCCGATATAGTCGCACGGCACGCGGCGGTGCACGCGGCTCGGCAGGGTCGACTTGGCGATGATCAACGGCGCCGGATGGCTGAGAAAATCGCCGACCTCCTGGGTCAGCACGAGCGGTTCGCTGTCGGGCGAGAGGACGTTGAGGTTCTCGTCGCGCAGGATGCCGAGGTTGGAGCCGTCGATCATCAGAGGTTCGGCGGGCACGACCCGACCGGACTCGTCGGTCTCGAAATCATATTCCCGGCTGCCGAGGAAAACGTAGTGCTCCTTCAGCAGCCATTCGAGGAAGGCGACGGCTTCGTCCCGCTCGACCGGCGAGATGTGCTGCAGGCCGGACAGGCGTTTCATCTCGGCGCGCATCCGGGCCTGCATGGCTCGGTGGTCCGAGACGGCGCGCTGCACATCGGCGAGCGTGGTGCGCGCGCCGGCTTCGAGCTTGCGCGTTTCGCCGGGCGTCAGCAGGGATGTATGGATCTGGATCACCGATATCATCTGCCCGTCGGCGAGGGTGACGACCGGGTGGAAGAGGGCTTTCACCTCATGGCCCTGCGCGGCGCATTCGTTGAGGAGCGAATCGACGAGGAAGGGCATATCGGGACCTGCCGCCTCGAGCACGGCGCGGCCGAGGGGGCCTTTGGCCCCGTCAACGTGCGGGATCACGCGCACGGCCTGCTCGCCGGCAGGCACTTGCGACGCCCAGGCCCAGAGCTCTTGGCCGAGTGTCTTTATGTCGGCCTGGGTGAGACCGGTGAGGTCCTCGCCGGCGGCCTCCTGCAGGAACTGTTCGAGGACCTGGCCCTCAGGCCCGGTAGCAGCAGCGGAACGGGTCATGACAGCGACTCACCTAAGGGAAATGTATTCCACCGGGTCTAACCCCGGGGCGTTAGCGCTTCAAGAATCCTGATGAGACGGGTGATGAAGAATCGGGCAGTCGCGGGAAACACTCCCGGCCGTTTGCGTCAACGGAACGCCGGGGCTTTCAGGCAGGATGCGGGGGCCGGAAATAGGTGGGCCCGCCGAACGGGGACATGTCCGGCGGGCCCTTCAGAATCTTCCGCAGGCTGGGTGGGGGGACGCACGCGGAAGCCTGAATTCTACAAATTTGGTCGTTGGACACCGATATCAACTCGGAAGTCCTGTAAAAAAAGTTAACGATTGTCCATGCGACGGCAGCCCGCACCGCGCAGTTTCAGGGATTACCCATACACGAAAACGGAGACTTCAAATAGTGCTTCCTGCAGTCGCACCCTCGACGAGTTGCGCGCCCTTCCCTTTAGGGTTGCCATCTGCCGACAAAAGGATCGCGATCCAGCGCGTACTGTCGGACTGGGCGAACAGGATCATCATCAGCACGGTCAACGGCGCCGAGAGGAACATACCCGGGATTCCCCAGATAACACCCCAGATGGCAAGGGCGAGGAGGACGACCAGTGCGGACAGGTTCAGAGAGTCGCCCATCATCCGGGGCTGGATGAAATTCCCAATCGAAAATTGCCAGAAACTGACGATGCCGAAGACGATTGCGGAGTACACGTAGGAGTCCTGCGGCGCATCGCCGGGCACCCAGCCCGGAACCCCGGGCTGCACCAGTGCGAACAGGGGCGGCACCAGCGCGGCGGCGATCGAGCCGACGGTGGGAATGTAGTTGAGCACGAAGATCAGCGCCGACAGGAAGAGTGCGTTCTGCACACCGAGGGCGAGCAGCGAGGCATAGCTGAGCAGGGTGATCAGGGCTGAGATCACGGTCTGGACCCAGAGATAGCGCTCGATGCCCACCCGCGCGTCGTTGCCGATGGTGCGGACCTGGTCGCGGCGTTCCGCGACGGGGAAGATGTTGTCGAGCTTGTGCGTCCATCCGGCCTGGGCGGAGAACAGGAAGGCGACATAGATCAGGATCAGCATCAGGTCGCCGGACAGGCCGCTGACCGAATTGGCGATGGTGGCGAAGAGCTGTTCACCGCGCTCGTTGAACAGGAGCTGTGTCAGGGTTGGCGAATCGAACATGCCGAAGACGCGGTAGGCGTCGGAAATCAGCTGGTTGATCTTGGTTTCGTATTCGTCCGCATGGCGCCCGAACTCCCCAACTCCGTTGGCCATCAACGCAATGAAGCCGACAAAACCACCGGTGACCAACAGGATCGCAATCAGGCGGGCAATCCGCAGGTTGATCGTCTTGCTGGCATTGTCGATGGCGGTGGCAAAGCCTTCGATGATCAGGAACAGGAACACGGCCATGGCGAAGGTCGCGAGGATTTCGCGGCCGAAGTAGAGGATGGCGAGGATGACGCCTGTTGCGATGATCCAGGTGCCAACCTTGGCTGAACGGTCCATGTGGGGGTATCTCCGGGAGCGAGCGGCGCAGGGTGGCGGCGCCCGCGCGCCGGGTCAAGCTGGGCGGCGCGGGTGATGCAGCTTGCCGAATCCGGCGAGATGGCTAGCCTGTGGGTCAGAAATTCAGAATGAAGGACGGCGGATGAGTGACACGATTTTCCTGGGCGGTGCGGATGCCAACGGCACTGGCCATCCCGATGCAGCCCAGTCGCTGATCCTGAAAGTGGCCAACCGCCACGGGATCGTGGCGGGGGCGACCGGCACCGGCAAGACGGTGACCCTGCAGGTCATGGCGCAGGCCTTTTCCGACGCCGGCGTGCCGGTGTTCGCCGCCGACGTGAAAGGCGACCTCTCGGGCATCTGCATGCCCGGCAGCGAGACGCACAAGGCGCATGCGAACCTGACGGCGCGGGCGCAGCAGATCGGCATGGGCGAGCTGAAATACGTGGGCGCGCCGACGGTGTTCTGGGACGTGTTCGGCGAGACCGGCCATCCGATCCGCGCGACGATTTCCGAGATGGGCCCCCTGCTCCTGTCGCGCCTTATGGGGCTGACGGATGTGCAGGAAGGCGTGCTGAACATCGCCTTCCAGTATGCCGACGATAACGGCCTGCTGCTGCTCGACCTGAAAGACCTGCGCAAGCTGCTGGTCAGCCTGGGCGACGATACGCTGCGCACCGAGATCAGCCGCAAGTATGGCAACGTGGCGCCCGCGTCGCTGTCGGCGGTGCAGCGCGAACTGCTGGTGCTGGAGCGGGACGGGGCGGAGCGCTTCTTCGGCGAGCCGGCGCTGGAGCTGGCGGACCTGATGCGCACGACGCTGGACGGGCGCGGCTATGTGAACATCCTCGACGCGCGCAAGCTGATCAATTCGCCGAAACTCTACTCTACGTTCCTGCTCTGGCTCTTGTCGGAACTGTTCGAGGAACTGCCCGAGATCGGCGACCCGGACAAACCGCGGCTCGTGTTCTTCTTTGACGAGGCGCACCTGTTGTTCTCCGATGCGCCGCCGGCGCTGCTGCAGAAGATCGAACAGGTGGTGCGCCTGATCCGCTCGAAGGGGGTGGGCGTGTATTTCGTCACGCAGAACCCGCGCGACTTGCCGGAATCCGTGATCGCGCAGCTCGGCAACCGGCTGCAGCATGCGCTGCGGGCCTATACGCCGACCGAGCAGAAGGCGGTGAAATCCGCCGCCTCGTCCTTCCGTCCGAACCCGGCCTTCAAGACCGAGGCGGCAATCACCGAGATGGGCGTCGGCGAGGCGCTGGTCTCAACGCTGGAAGCCAAGGGCGCGCCGACGATGGTGCAGAAGACGCTGATCCGCCCGCCGTCTTCGCGGCTGGGGCCGGCGACCGATCCGGAGCGCGCCGAGGTGCAGAAGGTGAGCCCGGTCTTCGGCAAGTATGACAAGACCATCGACCGGGAGTCGGCTTACGAGATCCTGTCGAAGCGCGAGGAGATCGCCGCCAAGGAGGCCGAGAAGCTGGCCAAGCTCGAGGCCAAGGAGAAGGAAGCGGCGGCCAAGGCGAAAGCCAAGGGCAAGGCGCCGGCCCGCTCGCGCCGGATGACCACCACCGAACGCGCCGCGAACAATGCCGCCAGCACGGCCAGCCGCGAGATCACGCGCTACATATTGCGCGGCATTTTCGGGACGCGGAAACGGTGATGCCCATGCGCATGCTCCTGTTGATCGCGGCCCTCGGCCTTTCGGCCTGCGCCACCGGCCCGTCCGAGAAGGACTGGACCAGCAATCCCGGCGCCCAGTCCTTCGCCACGGCCGCCTCGGCCTGCAGCCAGATCAGCTACAATATCGAGGCGAACTTCACTGTCTGCATGGCGGGACGGGGCTGGGTGAAGGCGAAGGACTAGCGCCTCCCCCCGCGTAAGGAGTGGCGAAAACGCCGCGCGCCTCTTATAGTCAAGTCTGAGCCCCAATCAGACGAGCCAAAGGGAGGCCACGGCCCATGAAAGAGTATCTCAAGTTCTACATCGACGGCGCCTGGGTTGACCCCGTGACGCCGCGCCGCCTCGAAGTCGAGAACCCGGCGACCGAGGAAAACTTCGCGGTCATCTCGCTCGGCTCGAAAGCCGATGCCGACAAGGCCGTCGCCGCCGCCAAGCGCGCCTTCGCGAGCTTCTCGCAGACCTCGGTCGAGTACCGCGCTGACCTGCTCGACAAGATCACCGCCGGTATCCAGAAGCGGATGCCGGAACTCGCTGTCGCCATCTCCGAGGAGATGGGCGCGCCGATGTGGCTGGCCAACGCCGCGCAGGTTCCTGCCGGCATGGGCCACTTCGCAACGACTGCAGCGATCCTGCGTTCGTACAAGTGGGAAGAGCTGAAAGGCACGACGATGCTGCGCAAGGAGCCGATCGGCGTTTGCGCGTTCATCACGCCCTGGAACTGGCCGCTGAACCAGATCGCCTGCAAGGTGGCGCCTGCCATCGCTGCCGGTTGCACCATGGTGCTGAAGCCGTCCGAGATCGCCCCGCTCGACGCGATGATCTTCGCCGAAATCCTGCATGAGGCCGGCGTGCCGAAAGGCGTGTTCAACCTCGTCAACGGTGACGGCCCGGGCGTCGGCTCGGTGCTCTCCTCGCACCCGGATGTCGACATGGTCAGCTTCACCGGTTCGACCCGCGCCGGCGTGCTCGTCGCGCAGGCAGCTGCCCCAACCGTCAAGCGCGTCGCGCAGGAACTCGGCGGCAAGAGCCCGAACATTGTTCTGCCTACGGCCGATCTGACGAAAGCCGTCTCCAGCGGCGTGATGGCGATGATGACCAACACCGGTCAGAGCTGCAACGCGCCGAGCCGCATGTTCGTGCAGAAAGACCAGCACGATGCGGCCCTCGCGATCGCCAAGGCAACCGCCGAGTCGGTGAAGGTGATGATGCCGGCAGAAGCTGCACCGGGCGCCATCGGCCCGATCTCCAACGGCAACCAGTACCAGAAGGTCCAGGACCTGATCCAGAAGGGCATCGAAGAGGGCGCAACCCTCGTCGCCGGTGGCCCGGGTCGCCCTGAAGGCTTCAACAAGGGCTACTTCGCCCGCCCGACCGTGTTCGGCAACGTCACCAACGACATGACCATCGCCCGCGAGGAAATCTTCGGGCCGGTGCTGTGCATCCTGCCGTATGGCACGGTGGACGAAGCCGTGGAGATGGCCAACGACACGGTCTACGGCCTTGCCGGTTATGTTCAGGGTCCGGAGAAAGAGGCGAACGCGATCGCCAACCGCATCCGCGCCGGCCAGATCCAGGTCAACGGCGCACGTCCTGACTTCACCGCACCGTTCGGCGGCTACGGCCAGTCGGGCAACGGCCGTGAATGGGGCGAGCATGGCTTCGAGGAATTCCTCGAAGTGAAAGCCGTCATCGGCTACGCCGCCGCCTAAGGCGGGCGTGCCATAGAAAGCATCCGAAGCGGCAGCCCCAAAGCTGCCGCTTCTTTTTTATCCGCACACAGAGGAAATGCCCCATGGCCCTGAAGCTTCACCACCTCAACGCCTCGCGCTCGCAGCGCATCGTCTGGCTGCTGCTCGAACTCGGCGTCCCGCATGAGATCGTCCACCACAAGCGCAACGAGACCACGCGCCTCGCGCCGGCGGACCTGAAGAACATCCACCCGCTCGGCAAGTCGCCGCTGCTGGAGGATGGCAGCATCGTCATCGCCGAGACGGGCGCGATCACCGAATACCTGCTGGCAAAGCACGACACCGGGCACAAGCTTCACCCGAAACCGGACTCGGCGGATTTCCCGCGCTATCTCGAATGGGTCCACTCCGCCGAGGGCGCGGTGTTCCTGCCGGGCCTGCTGGCGCTCTATACCGGCATGGCCGGGATCACCGAAGGCCCGGTGGCGCAGATGATCGCCAACGAGCGGGACAAGGTGGCCGGGTACATCGAGGCGCATCTGTCGAAGCATGCCTATTTCGCGGGGGAGAATTTCTCGGCGGCGGACTGCCTGATGGGCTTCCAGATCGTGATGACCGATGCCCAGGGCGGGCTCGCGAACCGGCCGGCCACCAAGGCCTGGCTCGACAAGGTGACGGCGCGCCCGGCCTACAAGGCGATGCTGGCGGTGGGCGTCTGACCGCCGCCTGACGGAAAGCGGCCGGATTCCACTCCGTCCTGAAAACCAGACGCGGTCGCCGGGATCCTTTCCGTCACCGGCGCGTTGTAAGTCATGGACAGCGGGGCCTTTGCCTGGCGCTTCACAGAAAAGTGATCCCGTCTGTTGGCTGGCATTCAGCTTGCAGCGGGCACATGTTAGAGTGAGGATTGCTGAGGAGGCTGCCCTGATGAAACGGCTGACATTCGCTGCTGCCCTTGCGGGCCTCGTGCTGCTCGGCGCCTGCGCCACGGCCACGCCCTACCAAGCGGCGTCGAACTCGGATCGCGGCTTTTCCGAACAGAAGATCGAAGACAACCGCTTCCAGGTCCAGTTCGCGGGCAACTCGCTGACCGACCGCAAGACGGTCGAGACCTACCTGCTCTACCGCGCAGCCGAACTGACCAAGCAGAACGGATTCGACCATTTCCGAGTGATTCGCCGGGACACCGATGCCAAGACGAGGCTGATCGGCTCTCCGTCTGCGTATGACCCTTTCTATGACAACTTCTTCCTGAGCTACCGGTATTTCGGCCCGCGCGGGGCCTACTTTCACGATCCTTACCGCCACTTTTATCCCGGGCCGCGGTACGCGTCGCGCTTCGGATATTATGACCGTTTCTGGGGCGGCCCGGCGGACTACCGCGAGTCGACGAGCTATATCGCCTCGGCAGAGATCGTGATGGGCAAAGGTCCGAAACCGGACGATGTTGCCTTTTTCGATGCCGGCCAGGTGATCTTCAATCTCACCGGCTCGATCAAGACGCCCGAGGCCTGAGCGGTCCACCAGCCCGGATCTTTGAGAAAGCCCCGCGCGACCCGCCGGGCTTTTTCATGCGCGCTATGTCCATTCGGCACTAGGCAAGCTGGCCGGGCGGGTCCAGAACGCCCCGTTCCCTTTCCTCCCGGATGGCACACCCCGTCATGGCCGACAGCGACAATGCGCCGACACAGCTGACCGCAGCGCCGAAAGGCCTGCGCAAGGCGGAGCTTGTCGCGATCGTCGCCGGGCTGATGACGCTCAACGCGATGGCGATCGACATCATGCTGCCGGCGCTGTCGCAGATCGCGGCGGCGACCGGGCTGACGGCGGAAGGCGGCGCGGTGGACAACCGCCAGCAGCTGATCATCTTCGCCTATGTGCTGGGCTTCGGCGCGCCGCAGCTTGTCTGGGGGCCGGTGACGGACCGGTTCGGGCGCCGGGCGCCGCTGTTCATCGGCTTGATCGGATACATCGCGGTCTCGCTGGCCTGCGTGCTGATCAATGACTTCTGGGTACTGCTCGGCGCGCGTTTCCTGCAGGGCGTGTTCTCGTCCGGCGCGCGGATCGTCGCCTCGGCGGTGATGCGCGACCTCTTCTCCGGCCGCGCGATGGCGAGCTTCATGTCGCTGGTAATGACGATCTTCATGATCGTGCCGATCGTCGCGCCGAGCCTTGGCCAAGTGATCCTGATGTTTGCGCCCTGGGAGGCGATTTTCATCTGGCTCGGCATCTGGGGCGCGGTGATGCTGGCCTGGACCTGGTTCCGCCTGCCGGAGACCCTGCCCGTCCCTGCCCGAAGGCCGCTGAACATGGCGAGCGCCTTCGGCGCCTACATGAGCGTGCTGCGTTCGAAGGTGAGCTTTGGCTACATGTGCGCGTCCGGCATCGTATTCGGCGCCCTTTTCGCCTTCATCGCCTCGTCCGAGCAGGTGTTCCGGCAGGTGTTCGACAAGGGTGATACGTTTGCCTATTGGTTCGCGGGGGTTGCCGGCGTGATGGCGATCGCAAACTTCACCAATTCGCGCCTCGTGGAAAAGGTCGGCATGCGGCGCATCAGCCATACGGCGCTGATCGCGTTCACCACGATCTCGGCGGGGCTCGCGATCTCGACCATGATGTTCGGCGAGAATTTCGTGATCTTCTTCCCGCTGTTTGCGATCGCCTTTGGCTGTTTCGGACTGATAGGCTCGAACTTCTCGGCGCTGGCGATGGAGCCGCTGGGCAAGATTGCCGGCACCGCGTCGGCCGCTTACGGCTTCGCGACGACGCTGGCCTCAGCCTTCATCGGCGCCTTCATCGGCTCGCAGTTCGACGGCTCGACCGTGCCGCTGATGCTCGGCTTTGCGGTGCTGGGCACGGTGTCCCTGATCATAGTGCTGATTACAGAAAAGGGCCGCCTGTTCAGCACGCGCTGACGCCAGCTTACAGCGGCTCGCGCTGTTTCGAGAGCGGGCGCACCACGGTTTCGAGATGCTCGATGACGAGACCGGCGATGTCCTTGCCGGTCGCTGCTTCGATGCCCTTGAGGCCCGGCGAGGAATTGACCTCGAGCACCTTGGGGCCGTCCTCTGTCTGCAACAGGTCGACCCCGGCCACCTGCAGTCCGAGCACCTTCGCGGCGTCCCTGGCGATGTCGCGTTCGGCGGCGGAAAGCTTGGCGGGGCTGGCCGTGCCGCCGCGGTGCAGGTTCGATCGGAACTCGCCCTTTGCGGCCTGACGCTTCATCGCGCCCGCGATCTTGTTGCCGATGACGAAGACGCGGATATCGGCGCCGCCGGCTTCCTCGACAAATTCCTGAACGAGGAAGTTTGCCTCCACGCCGCGGAACGCATCGACGAGCCGCTCGGCCGCCTTGCGCGTTTCGGCGAGCAGGACGCCTTTTCCTTGCGTGGACGAAAGCAGCTTCAGCACGATCGGCGCGCCGCCGGCGAGCGCTATCAGGTCCTTCGTATCCTTCGGACTGTGCGCGAAGGCGGTGACCGGCATCGCGATCTTGGCGCGCGCCAGCATCTGGTGCGCCAGCAGCTTGTCGCGGCTGCGCCCGATGGCGCCTGCGCCGTTGAGGCAATAGGCGCCGGTATTGGAGAACTGGCGCAAGACCGCCATGCCGTAATCGGTGATCGAGGAACCGATCCGGGGGATCACCGCGTCATAGCGGGGCAGCGGGTTGCCGTCATAGTGTACCTCGGCGTCGACCGTGCCGATCCGCATGTAGCAGCGGGCCGTGTCGATCACTTCAATGACATGGCCGCGCGTCTCGGCTGCGTCGATCAGGCGGACCGAGGAATAGTTGCGAGGCTCGCGCGTGAGCAGCGCGATCCTGAGCGGGCGGCGCGCGGGCCGGCGCTTCGGCAGGCCGTTATAGAGTTCGTAGCCGAGCTGCGGCTGGCGGAAGGAAGCGTTGGGATCGATGACCATGTTGGGCTGGATCGCGGCGCGGCCGAGCAGCATGCGGTAGGTCATCGTCTCGCGGTTCGACAGCGTCAGCTGGATCGGCCAGCGCAGGTCGCCCATCTCGGCATGCGTCTCGATGACGTAGCGCAGTTCGCGGTCACCATTCGAGCTGATCACTTCGCGCCGGTCGACGACCGGGGCCGAGCAGGTGACTTCGAGCCCTGGATCGTTCGGGTCCGGCTGGATCAGGAAACGGACTTGCGGAGAGTTCGCCGGGCCGAACGGCTCGATCACGCTGGCATGCAGCGCGGACGTCTTTGCGCCGGTATCCACCTTCGCCTTGATCGCCGGCAAGCCGAGATCGCCCAGCGAAAGCCATTCTTCCCAGCCGAGCTGGAAGTGCGCTGCGTCCGTCATGGCAAAGGCCTCATTCTGCGCCCGGCGCCGGGATAGGATGCTTTGCAGCGAGGCGGCAAGTCAGCCTACAGGAAGCTGGCTCTAGCCCTTCACAAGCCAGGCTTTTTCAACAAGCTTCGTCACTTCGCCCATGATCTCGGTGATCCGGAAATCCTTCGGCGTATAGACGCGGGCGATGCCCATCTGTTTCAGCGCGCGCGCATCTTCCGGCGGGATGATGCCGCCGACGACGACCGGCACATCGCCGAGACCGGCGGCGCGCAATTCGGCGATCGTCTCGCGCACGAGATCGAGATGGCTGCCCGACAGGATCGACAATCCGACGACGTGGGCGTTGGCGGCCTTGGCCTGCGCGGCGATCTCGGCGGGCGTGAAGCGAATGCCTTCGTAGACCACTTCCATGCCGACGGCGCGGCCGCGCGCGGCGATCTGTTCGGCGCCGTTCGAGTGGCCATCGAGACCCGGCTTGCCGAGCACATATGTCAGTGTACGGCCGAGGGCCTTCGAGACACGGGCGACTTCGATCTTGACGGCCTCGATATCCTCGCCGCCATCCGAGCCGACGACGAGGGCGACGCCAGTCGGCGCGCGGAATTCGCCGAAGACTTCGCGCAGCACCGTGCCCCACTCCCCGGTGGTGACGCCGGCCTTCGCGCAGGCGATGGACGGCTCCATGATGTTGCGGTTCTCGGCAGCCGCAGCGCGCAAGGCCCCGAGCGCGGCGGTCGCCGCCTTGCCATCGCGGCCGGCGCGCCAGGCTTTCAGGTCGCGCACCTGCGCGGCTTCCTCGGCCGGGTCGACGGTCATGATCGCGCCGTCACCGGTGCCGAGCGGGCTCGTTTCGGTTTCGGTATAGGCGTTGACGCCGACCACTTTCAGCGCGCCGGATTCGATGGCGCGGATGCGGTCGATATGCGCGCCGACGAGGCTTTCCTTCATGAAGCCGATGGCGTCTTTCGCGCCTCCGATCTCGTCGATCTTCGCCAGCGTGGCCCGGGCTTTCTGTTTCAGCTCTTCTGTCTTGGCATCGATCACATGGCTGCCATCGAAGATGTCCTCGAACTCGAGGAGGTCGGTTTCGTAGGCGAGGATCTGCTGGAGGCGGAGCGACCATTGCTGGTCCCAGGGACGCGGCAGGCCCATCGCCTCATTCCAGGCCGGCAGCTGAAGGGCGCGGCACCGTGCTTTTTTGGAGAGGGTAACCGCGAGGGCTTCGATAAGGATTCGATAGACGTTGTTCTCGGGCTGAGGCTCGGTGAGGCCGAGTGAGTTGACCTGAACGCCGTAGCGGAAGAGCAAAGCCTTCGGATCGGTGACGCCGTAGCGCTCCCGCCCGATCTCTTCCCAGAGGTCCACGAACGCGCGCATCTTACAGAGTTCCGTTACGAAACGCACTCCCGCGTTCACGAAGAAGGAAATCCGGCCGAAGACGGTTTCAAAGTCTGATTCCGGAACTTGCCCGCCGGCTTTCACCGTATCCAGCACGGCGATGGCCGTGGCGAGGGCATAGGCCAGCTCCTGTTCCGGCGTCGCGCCTGCTTCCTGGAGGTGGTAGGAGCAGACGTTCATCGGGTTCCATTTCGGAACTTCTACATAGCACCAGCTGACCATGTCGCCGATCAGGCGCAGGGACGGCTCCGGCGGGAACACGTAGGTGCCGCGGGACAGGTACTCCTTGACGATGTCGTTCTGGGTGGTGCCGCGGAGCTTCTTGCGGCTTTCGCCGCGCTCGTCGGCCAGGGCGACGTAGAGGGCCAGCATCCAGGCGGCCGGGGCGTTGATCGTCATCGACGTGTTCATCTGTTCCAGCGGCAGCTGGTCGAACAGGAGGCGCATGTCGCCGAGGTGTTTGACAGGCACGCCGACCTTGCCGACTTCCCCTTTGCTGAGGATGTGGTCCGCGTCATAAGCGGTCTGGGTGGGCAGGTCGAAGGCGATGGAGAGGCCGGTCTGGCCCTTCGAGAGGTTCAGACGGTACAGTTCGTTCGACTTGGTCGCGGTCGAATGACCCGCATAGGTGCGGAAGATCCACGGCTCTTCGGGTGCGTGCTGGTAGTTTTTATCCGGCTTGCTCATCGGCTTGGCCTCCCCCTTTTGTTGCGGCGCAACATGGCCGAGCCCCTGCCTGCTGGCAAGGCCCGGTAAAACTGTGCCGCAGGCCGCTTGAATGCAGGCGCTGAGCCACGACATCTTGGGCATTGATGTCGACCATTGACGGACCAAGACAAGTGCCCCGCCCCAACCCAGATCCTGTCGCCACGCTGAAGACGGCGCTGTCGCTACGCGCGGGCTCCCTGCTCGCCTTTCCGGCGGGCGCGGTGCTGATGGCGATCTTCGAGCGCGGCTGGTTGTCGATCGGCGCGCTGGCGGCAGCGATGCTGGCGGTCAGCCTGTTCGAGCGCAGGCGTTTCGGCAAGGCGCTCGGTATAGCGATCCCGTCCAATGCGGGCACGCTGGCGACCGGTCTGGCCGTGCGGTTCGGCCTGTTGACGGGCCTGTTCGTGGTTACCCTCGGCGTGCTTGCGCTGTTCCGCGATACGGCCTTGTCGCGCAGCCTGGGCTGGCCGGACCTCGTGGTAATCGGACTGTCCTCCGGCGCAGCGCTGCTGGCAAACGCGCTGAGCGCGCAGTTGGCACCGGTTCAGACAGAGCCGGGGCGGCCACCCGCGAAGACGGCGCCGGCCGACAGCATCATCCTTGAAGGCGAGATCATCGACAGCGACCGGCGGTGACGTGGGCCCCGAAGCGGCCTAGCTAGCGCAGGCAGGCCAGCGGGAGCGCGATCAGGTGACGGATATCTTCGGTTTCGTGGGCGCGTTCCTGACAACGCTCTCCTTTGTGCCGCAAGCCTGGCTGGTGCTGCGCACCGGCAAGACCGAGGGAATCTCGCTCGCGATGTATGCGCTGTTCACCGTCGGCGTGGCAGCCTGGCTGGTCTACGGGGTGCTGGAAAATGCCTTGCCAGTGATCATCGCGAACGCGATCACGCTGGTTTTGGCGGCGCTCATACTCGCAATGAAGACCCGCGCCGTGCTTCAGGCGCGCTCTAGCGTCCAGGGCGCGGCGGAGGACACGTCAGCGCCCATCGCTTCGTAATAGAGGCGCTGGAGTTTGCGGGTGACCGGGCCGGGTTGGCCATCGCCGATGGCGCGGCCGTCCAAGTGGGTAACCGGGGCGATCATGGCGCCGGCCGAGGTCGTGAAAGCTTCGGCGGCGCCCGCCGCTTCTTCCGGTGTGAAGGCTCGCTCGGTGATGGTGAAGCCGCCCTTCCCGCGCAGGGCCATGACGCCGACGCGGGTGATGCCGGGCAGGATCGCCGGGGAGAGGTCGCGGGTGATGATCTCGCCCGCCCTGGTCACGATCCAGGCATTGGCGGAGGCGGCCTCGGTGACGAAACCGTCCTCGACCATGAAGGCGGTTTCGGCGCCTTGCGCCTTGGCGGCGCGGTAGGCGAGCGCCTGGGAGAGGAGCTGGGTGGTTTTCATGTCGCGCCGTTTCCAGCGCGTATCATTCAGGAACACCGCCTTGATCCCGTCCCGCGCGGCGGCGCCGATCAGGGGCTTCGCATCAGCGTAGGCGAATACGGTGGGCACGAAGATCTCCGGCCCAGCGAAGTCGCGCGTGTCATAGGCTCCCGCGGTGACTTCGAGATAGACGAGGCCTTCGGTCAGCTTGTTGCGTACGATCAGTTCCGTGTGAAGCGCCTCCCAGCCGGCGGCGTCATGCGGGTTCGGAATGGCGATGCCCTCCAGCGTCCGGGTCAACCGGGCGATGTGGCCGTCCAGATCGACGAAGCGTCCGCCATAGACGGCGGTGACCTCATAGGCGGCGTGCGCAAACAGGAAACCCCGGTCCAGCGGCGACACATGGGCCTCGCCGAGCGGCAAAAACGATCCATTTAGATGGACAATGGGACAAACGGGCATGCGGCGGGCCTCGAATTCTGGGCAGGTTTGTGCGCCGCAACATTTTTCTTGCGCTGCGGCATGACACTTGCCACTGTGCCCCCGCCAATCAGGGCTGTGAAGTCACCGAAAGAGTGCCGGGCAGCATATAGAGATCATAACGGAGGAAAGTGATGGCGACCAAAACGGCAGGCCGGGTCACAAAAGACATCTACGACGTCGGCGAAATCCCGCCAGAGTTCCACGTTCCCAAGATGATGCACGCCTGGACGATCCGGAAAGAACGGCATGGCCGGCCGATGACCGCCATGAAGGTCGAACAGGTTCCAGTTCCCGAAATCGACTCCGACGAAGTGCTTGTTCTCGTCATGGCGGCAGGCGTCAATTACAACGGCGTCTGGGCCGCCCTCGGCGAACCGGTTTCCTACTTTGACAGTCACAAGGACGAATACCAGGTCGCAGGTTCCGATGCCGCCGGCATCGTCTGGGCCGTAGGCAAGCGGGTGACCCGCGTGAAGCCTGGTGACGAAGTGGTGATCCACTGCAACCAGGACGACGGCGATGACGAGCAATGCAACGGCGGCGACCCAATGTATTCGCCGAGCCAGCGCATCTGGGGCTACGAGACGCCGGATGGCAGCTTCGCGCAGTTTTGCCGCGTGCAGGCACGCCAGTGCATGCCGCGCCCGAAACACCTCACATGGGAAGAAAGCGCTTGCTACACGCTGACGCTCGCGACTGCCTACCGGATGCTGTTTGGCCACCGTCCGCACGTTCTCGCGCCGGCAGACAATGTTCTGGTCTGGGGCGCCTCGGGCGGGCTTGGCAGCTTTGCGGTGCAGCTGTGCGCAGTGACAGGCGCCAACGCGATCGGCGTGGTCTCCTCCGAAGACAAGCGCGACTATGTGATGAGCCTGGGCGCCCGGGGCGTGATCAACCGGAACGACTTCAAATGCTGGGGACAGCTGCCGAAGGTCAACGGTCCGGAATTCGCCGACTACATGAAAGAGAGCCGCAAGTTCGGCAAGGCGATCTGGGACATCACCGGCAAGAAGGATGTCGACATCGTGTTCGAGCATCCGGGCGAATCGACCTTCCCGGTCTCTGTTTTCGTGGTGAAGCGCGGCGGCATGGTGGTGATCTGCGCGGGTACGTCTGGCTTCAACCTGACTATGGATGCACGCTTCCTGTGGATGCGCCAGAAGCGGGTGCAGGGCTCGCACTTCGCCAACCTCAAGCAGGCGAGCGAGGCCAACCAGCTGGTGATCAACCGGCGGATCGATCCCGGCATGTCGGAAGTATTTCCGTGGTCGGACATTCCGGTCGCGCACGAGAAGATGCTCGACAACAAGCACCTCCCCGGCAACATGGCTGTGCTGGTCACGGCGCCGAAGCCGGGCCTGCGCACGGTCGAGGATGTGCTGGCGGTGAACGGCCAGGGCTGAGGCACCGCCATGAAACTACCGCTTGACCGCGCGAGGGCCGAAACCTTCGCGCGGGCCTGGATGTCGGCCTGGAATGACCGGGACATTGACCGCATCCTCGCGCACTATGCCGACGGGGTGGTGTTCCACTCGCCGCGCATTGCGCTGGTGATGGGCCACGGCGCAGCCAGTATCTCCGGCAAGGCGGCGCTGCGTGACTATTGGACAAAGGCGCTGGAGCGCTCGCCGGAACTGTTCTTCGAGCTGGAGAACGTGCTGACCAGCAGCGACGCGATCACCCTTCTGTACACGAACCACCGCGAGGAACTGGTCGCCGAGACCTTCCTGTTCGACGGCGACGGCGAAGTGCGCGAGTCGGTGGCGGCGTACCGCTAGGCGGCGCGGCCGCGGCCGCCGCTGCGGGCCAGCCAGACGCCGCCGAGGATGAGGAGGAGCGCCAGTACGGCGTTCCAGCTTTGCGTTTCCTGGAAGAAGAGCCAGCCGAAGATCGCGCTGATGACGGGGATGGCATAGCCGTTGAGCGAGACGAAGGTGGCGCCGGCGCGGGCGATCAGCGTCATGTAGAGGACCTGGGCGATGCCGGACGAGCCGAGGCCGAGGCCGAGTACGGCGAGCCAGTTGACCCAGCTGGCGCTGACGGTGGCCGGGTCCACCGTGAAGGCGAGCGGCAGGGAGGCGAGCGCCGATACGGTGGCATAGCTGGCGGCGAAGGCGATGGCGTCCATCGGCGGGGCGCCGCGCGCGATCAGGGTGCTGAGGGCGTAGGCGAGCGTGGCGATGAGCAGGAAGACCTGCGCCAGCGTGCTGGCAGAGCCGAGCCCCTTGAGGGCTTCCGGCCCGAACAGGACCGCGACGCCGACAAAGCCGAGCGCGACGCCGAGGCCGGTGCGGGCGGTCATCTTCTCTTCGGCAAAGAGGAGGTTCGCGCCGATGGCGACGAAGACCGGCGAGGCGGCGGTGTAGAGCGCGGCGAGGCTGGAGTTCACCGTCTCCTGCGCCGTGGTGATGAAGAAGAAGGGGATGACCGATCCGACGAGGCCCATGCCGACGATGGAGGTCCAGCGCTTGCAGTCGCTCAGCGGGGGCAGATGCTTGCGGGCGGCGATCAGGACGATCCAGAGGAAGACCGCGCCGATGCAGAGCCGGCCCGGCAGCACCCATTCGGCGGGCAGGCCGGTGTCCAGGCCCTTGCCGACGGCGACGCGGGTCATCGGATAGGCCCCGGCCCAGATGACGGCGAGGAGGCCGAATAGGACCCAGTCGAGCGCCGGGCGGCCCCCAAAAGTCCCCTTCCCTTGTGTGCTGGTCATGCGCCGCCTCTTTCGAGGATGGCACTAGTAGCGGCTGCGGGACGTGTCCACCCGGCAGGCTTGCACGGAACTTGCACGCGGACGGGAGGGCCAATAACCACTTACCCAGCGTAAAGTTCGCGGCGCGGTGCCGCACGGAATGCGGGTGGACGTGGGGGGCCAGCGCCAGTAAACGGCACAAAAGCCGCGAGAGACCTCGCCTGACAGGAGAAGAAAGATGGCCGTTCGTGTTGCAATCAATGGTTTTGGCCGGATCGGCCGCCTCGTCCTGCGCTCGATCATCGAACATGGCCGCACCGACATCGAAGTCGTGGCCATCAACGACCTCGGCCCGGTTGAAACGAACGCCCACCTCCTGCGCTTCGACTCTGTGCACGGCCGCTTCCCGGCGGACGTGAAGGTTGACGGCGACAAGATCGTCATCAACGGCAAGCCGATCCTGGTCACCGCGATCCGCGATCCGAAGGATCTGCCGCACCGCGAGCTCGATATCGACATCGCGATGGAATGCACCGGCATCTTCACAAGCAAGGAGAAGGCCTCGGCCCACCTTGCCGCCGGCGCCAAGCGGGTTCTGGTCTCGGCCCCGGCTGACGGCGCCGACCTGACGGTCGTCTACGGCGTCAACCATGACAAGCTCAAGAAGGAGCACATGGTCGTCTCCAACGCCTCGTGCACGACCAACTGCCTCGCGCCGGTCGCGCTGGTGCTGAACGCCGCTGTCGGTATCGACAAGGGCATGATGACGACGATCCATTCGTACACGAATGACCAGCCCTCGCTCGACCAGATGCACAAGGACCTGTACCGCGGCCGCGCCGCGGCCCTCTCGATGATCCCGACCTCGACCGGCGCTGCCAAGGCGGTTGGCCTCGTGCTGCCGGAACTGAAGGGCAAGCTGGACGGTATTTCCGTGCGCGTGCCGACGCCGAACGTCTCGCTCGTCGACCTGAAATTCATCGCCAAGAAACACACCACTGTGGACGAAGTGAACGCTGCCATCGTCGCCGCCGCAACCAGCGGCCCGCTGAAAGGCATTCTCGGTTTCACCGATCAGCCGAACGTGTCCGTCGACTTCATCCACGACGCGCGCTCGTCGATCTTCCATCTCGACCAGACGAAAGTCATGGACGGCAACTTCGTGTCGATCATGACCTGGTATGACAACGAGTGGGGCTTCTCGACCCGCATGGCGGATACCGCCGTCGCGCTGGCGAAGCTGATCTAGTCCGGCAGGCCGACATGCATAACTTCAAACGCATCGCTGACGCAGGCAATCTCACCGGCAAGGTCGCGCTGGTCCGGGTCGACTTCAACGTGCCGATGGAGAATGGTCTGGTCACGGACGATACGCGCCTGCGCGCGGCTGTGGACACGGTGCAGACCCTGCGGACGGCGGGGGCCAAGGTGGTCCTGCTGTCGCATTTCGGACGCCCGAAGGGTCAGCGTGTTGCGGAACTCAGCCTGGCGCCCATCGCCGGCGCGTTTGCCAAGGTGCTCGGCGCGAATGTCAGCTTCGTCGCCGACTGCAAGGGCGAGCATGCCAAGAAGGCGATTGCCGACCTGAAGCCTGCGGGCGTGATCCTGCTGGAGAACACGCGCTTCTACAAAGGCGAGGAAAAGGGCGACCTGGACCTCGCGAAAGAGATCGCGGCGCTCGGCGACCTCTACGTCAATGATGCCTTCTCCGCTGCGCACCGCCGGCACGTGACGACGGCCGTGCTGGCCGAACTGCTGCCCGCCTATGCCGGCATCAACATGGAAGAGGAACTCGACGCGCTCGACAAGGCGCTGGGCCGCCCTGTCCGCCCGGTGCTGGCCATCGTGGGCGGGGCGAAGGTCTCGTCCAAGATCGAACTCCTCAAGCACCTCGTGACCAAGGTCGACGCGCTGGCTATCGGCGGCGGCATGGCCAACACCTTCCTGTTTGCGCGCGGACACGCCGTGGGCAAATCGCTGTGCGAGCGCGACCTCATCGACACGGCGAAGGAAATCGAGGCCATCGCCAAGGCCGCCGGCTGCGACATCCTGCTGCCCCGCGACTTGGTTGTGGCGAAAGAGTTCAAGGCACATGCCGCGCACCGCACCTGCGGCCTGGACGAAGTTGCCGACGACGAGATGATCCTCGATGCGGGTCCGCAATCGGTGGCGATCCTGGCGACCGCCATGGACGTCGCCAAGACGTTGGTCTGGAATGGCCCGCTCGGGGCGTTCGAACTGGAGCCCTTCGACAAGGCGACGGTGTCTGCCGCCAAGGCCGCTGCGGCGCGCGCCAAGGCCGGAAAGCTGGTGGCGGTCGCAGGCGGCGGCGATACGGTCGCGGCCTTGCACCATGCCGGCGTCGCACAGGACTTCACCTTTGTCTCGACCGCCGGCGGCGCTTTCCTCGAATGGATGGAAGGCAAGGAATTGCCGGGCGTCCAGGCCCTGACCGCTTCCGGAAACGCGCTGACCTGATCGCGGGCGGCCTGGCGCGCGAGAAGCACGCTGTAAAACCGATTTCCGCATGGCAACGTTGTCTGTCTTTTCCGGCACGGCACTTGAATATAGGGCAATCAGGAAAGTCCGTCAGCGGACGCTGCTCCAATTGAGACAACGGCCCAAATTCCGGCCCGATTCCTGTTTCAAAGCGTGACAGCGGCCCGCAGCCTGGTGACAGGCGCGGCGGATGCAGACGAACACAAGGTCGGGACAATGGCGAACATGGATATCACGATGACACTGGGCAATGCAGACATGGCGCGGCAGATGTCGCAAAAGGCGGGCTTCATTGCCGCGCTAGACCAGTCGGGCGGCTCGACCCCCAAGGCGCTGCGCCAGTACGGCATCGAGGAAGGCGCCTGGTCGACCGACGAGGAAATGTATGGCCTCATCCACGACATGCGTGCCCGGATCATCAAGTCGCCCGCTTTCAGCGGCGAGAAGGTCATTGGCGCGATCCTGTTCGAGCGCACCATGGACGGCGCGATCGACGGTATTCCGACCGCTGAGTATCTCTGGACGAAGCGCAACGTCGTGCCCTTCCTGAAGGTCGACAAGGGCCTGGAAGCCGGCAAGGACGGCGTACAGCTGATGAAGCCGATCACCGGCCTTGAGGCGCTGCTGGAGCGCGCTGTGGCCAAGGGCATCTTCGGCACCAAGATGCGCTCGGTCGTCGATGCGGCCAACCCGGCGGGCATCGCCGAGATCGTCGCGCAGCAGTTCGAGGTCGGCAAGCAAATCCTGTCGCACGGCCTGATGCCGATCATCGAGCCGGAAGTGACGATCACGATCGCCGACAAGGCCGAAGCCGAGGAGATCCTGCGGGCCGAGATTCTCAAACACCTCGACGCTCTGCCCGCCAGCCAGCAGGTGATGCTGAAGCTGACGCTTCCCGAGAAAGCGAACTTCTACAAGCCGCTGGTCGACCATCCGCGCGTGATGCGCGTTGTCGCCCTGTCGGGCGGCTACAGCCGCGAAGAGGCCTGCCGCAAGCTGGGCGAGAATACCGGCATCATCGCCAGCTTCTCGCGCGCGCTGACCGAAGGCCTTTCGGCCAAGCAGAGCGACGCCGATTTCGACAAGGCACTTGGCCACACGGTCGAGGCGGTCTGCGAGGCTTCCCGCGCTGGTTAATCGTCGCGCTCCCTTGCGGGCGCGCTCCAAAATCCCATCTGAAGGGGCGCAGCGACAGGCTGCGCCCCTTTTGTTTTGGAGTGTCCGCCGATGAAATGTCCTGCCGATGGTGAAACCCTGATCATGGCGGATCGCTCCGGCGTCGAGATCGACTATTGCCCGAAGTGCCGCGGCGTGTGGCTCGACCGGGGCGAGCTCGACAAGATCATCGACCGGTCGGCCACCGTCCTGCCTGCCCCCGCCCCGCAGCCCGAGGCGCGCCCGCCCGAACATTTCCGCGACGAGCACCGCTTCCAGGACCGGCACGACGATGATGACGACTGGAAGTACAAGAAGGGCAAGCGCCGCGGGCGCGACAGTTTCCTGAGCGATATTTTCGATTTCTGAGACTTGCGCTAAGCCTCCGCCCACGGAGGTGACATTACATGCTTGAGATGCGACCCGGCTGCGAACGCTGTGACCGCGACCTGCCGGCCGATGAGCCGGGCGCGTTCATCTGCTCGTTCGAGTGCACCTTCTGCGACGAGTGCATGGACGGCCCGCTCGACGGCACCTGCCCAAACTGCAAGGGCGAACTGGAGCCGCGCCCGATGCGGCGCGGCGCGGCATTGGCTAAGAACCCCGCCAGCACCAAGCGGGTGTTCAGGCCGGCGGGCTAGCGGCCTTCACCGGCGGCGGCGCGAAGGGCGACTCCACGAAGCGGAGCGCGAGCCTGCGGGCGATCGGCGCGACGATCAGGATCGTGGGGTAGGCCAGCATGAAGGCGAGGCCCCAAGAGTGCATCCAGCGGCTGAAATAGTCCGGCGGAAAGCCGATATTCAGCGCGGTGATTGCCCCCGACATCAGGAAGCTCATGAAGGTGGCCATGAACAGGCCGAAGACTAGCTGGAACACGCGAACGGGAAGTTTCTTGGACATTCGTAAAACCAATCAGCTTTAAAGTTCCATTATAGAACTGAGTTCGGGAAATTCCAATGGGGACCGGCGTTGACTTCCGCCGCCCCCCGCCGCAGAGGCAGCGCCCATGAGCACAGCCCTTCCGCCCCGCCCGCGCACCCGCCTTTACCTGATCACCCCGCCGCAGATTGCGGATGTGGCCGGTTTCACGCGAACGCTCGAGGCATCCCTTGGCGCAGGAGACGTGGCCTCCCTTCAGCTGCGCCTCAAGGGCGCAGACGGCATGATAGATATGCAGGCCACGCGGGAGCTGTCCCGGGCGGTAACCGCGATGGCGCAGGAAGCGGGCGTCGCCGTGCTGATCAACGACTCCGCCGAGCTGGCAAAGGAACTCGGCGCCGACGGGGTGCATGTCGGCTGGGACGATGGGCCGGTTCTGGCCGCGCGCAAGCTGCTCGGGCCGGATGCCATCGTCGGCGCCACCGCCAAGAACAGCTACCATAAGGCCATGCAGGCGGGCGAAGACGGGGCGGACTATGTCGCCTTCGGCGCCTTCTATCCCACGGCGACCAAGGACGGCACCGTGCCCGCCGAGCTGGAACTGCTGCAGGTCTGGCAGGCAGCCATGCTGATCCCCTGCGTCGCGATCGGCGGCATCACGGTGGGCAATGCCGAGCCGTTGGTGACGGCAGGGGCCGATTTCATCGCGGTCTCGAGCGGCGTGTGGGCGCACCCGGATGGCCCTGTAGCCGCCGTCAAAGCCTTCAACGACCTGCTGGACAGGCTTGCGCCTGTTGCCTAGGCGAGGGGACCGGACTTCATCGTCTTGATGTCGCGGACATCGTCCGCCATCCGGAAGAGAAGCAGGTACATCTCGCAGACAAAGCGCCAGAACAGCACACCGACGACCGCGCCGATCAGCGCGAAGATGATGGCGCCGAGACCGCCAAAGAAGCTGACCCCCATCGCGCCCAACCCACCCAGGACAGCGGCGATCGTACCCAGCGCGATGCCGACCAGGCCAACCCAATAGACAATGACGACCAGCTTCGAGCCGATGAGTTTTTCGAAGCTCAAAAACTGATTCAGCATGGTTTCCCCTTTCAAACGAGTTCCCAAGGTAAGGGGGTGGCGCAAGGCTGGTCCGAGCACAACCTGAGACTCGCGAGAGGCGATCCGTTAACGCTCCGCGCCTTGACCCCATGCGATCAAAGGCTTACGCCCCCGCCTCCCGCCCGAAAAGCGTGCAAGAGCTATTTCTCATGTCCAAACCCTCCCCCGTTGGCGCCGTCATGATCGCCGCTGCGCGCGCCGCTGGGCGCAGCCTTGCGCGCGACTTTGGCGAAGTTGAAAACCTGCAGGTATCCCGCAAGGGACCGGCCGATTTCGTCTCGAACGCCGACCACCGCGCCGAAGACGTGATCTATGGCCACCTGATGAAGGCCCGGCCCGGCTATGGCTTCGTCATGGAAGAGCGCGGCGTCGTGGAGGGCACCGACAAGTCCAACCGCTTCATCGTCGATCCGCTCGACGGCACCCTGAACTTCCTGCACGGCCAGCCGCATTACTCGGTCTCGATTGCGCTTGAGCGCGACGGCCAGCTGCTGACCGGCGTGGTCTTCGATGTCGCCAAGAACGAGATCTTCTGGGCCGAAACGGGCCGCGGCGCTTGGCTGGAACAACGCAAGCTGCGCGTTGCCACCCGCAAGAAACTGCCGGATACCGTGATTGCCACGGGCACGCCCTGGCATGGCAAGTCCGAAGACGCCCACGCGCTTTTCGCCCGCGAGATGCTGGCGATGACACCGGCCTGCGCGGGGATCCGCCGCTATGGTTCGGCGGCGCTTGATCTCGCCTGGGTCGCGGCCGGACGGTTTGACGGCTTCTGGGAACGCAACCTGAAATCCTGGGACATCGCGGCCGGCATCGTGCTGGTGCGCGAGGCGGGCGGGCATGTTGCCGAAATCGACGGCGGCGATGTGATGAAAACCGGCTCGATCCTCGCCGGCAACGAAGACATCGTGCCCCAGGTGCAGGAACAATTGCGCCTCGCGAGCGCCTTCGGGCGGCAGGCGAACATAACCTGACGCCCCCGTCAGGATTTTTTGCCAAGCGCAAAAAATCGCGGTATGAACCGCGTCATGACAAAACCTGACACAGACGTTCTCATCATCGGCGCCGGCCTTTCAGGCATCGGCGCTGCCGTGCATCTCCAGAAGCTGAGCCCGAAGAAGCGCTACAGGATCTACGAGGCGCGCAGCGCCATCGGTGGAACCTGGGACCTTTTCCGATACCCTGGAATCCGCTCGGACTCGGACATGCATACGCTGGGTTTTGACTTCAAACCGTGGACCGAGGCCAAGGCCATCGCGGACGGCCCGTCCATCCGGAAATATGTGAACGACACCGCCGACGAGTACGGCGTGCGCCAGCACATCCAGTTCGACACCAAGATCGTCGCCGCCAACTGGTCGAATGCGGACCAGGTGTGGAGCGTAACCAGCGAGAATGTGAAGACCGGCGAACGCAGCGTGATTACCGCCCGCTTCCTGTTCATGTGCGGCGGGTATTACCGCTATGACCAGGGCTACAAGCCGGAGTTTCCGGGCGAGGCGGCCTTCAAGGGACAGATCCTGCATCCGCAGCACTGGCCGGAGAGCCTCGACTATTCCGGCAAGAAGGTTGTCGTGATCGGCTCGGGCGCGACTGCCATGACGCTGGTGCCGGCGATGACCGACAAGGCCGCGCATGTGACGATGCTGCAGCGCTCGCCCACTTACGTTGTCTCGCGGCCTGCCGTGGACGGCGCAGCGAACTTCCTGCGCAAGATCCTGCCCGGCCAATGGGCCTACAATATCATCCGTTGGCGGAACGTCATGTTCCAGCAATTCTTCTTCGGCCAGACCCGCAAGAACCCCGAGAAGGCGCGCGAGCGGCTGCTCGGCATGGTGCGCGACGAGCTGGGTCCGGACTATGACATCGCGAAACACTTCACGCCGTCCTACAATCCCTGGGAGCAGCGCCTCTGCCTTGTTCCGGATGCGGACCTGTTCACGGCGCTGAAATCCGGCAAGGCGAGTGTCGAGACCGACCATATCGAGCGGTTTACCGAAACGGGCATCCTGTTGAAGTCCGGCAAGGAACTGCCCGCCGACATCATCGTCACGGCGACCGGCCTGAACCTGATCTTCATGAACGGCGTCAATGTCTCGATCGACGGCGCCAAGGTCGATCCGGGCAAGCTGCTGAACTACAAGGGCGTGATGCTGTCGAACGTGCCGAACATGGCGGTAACCTTCGGCTACACGAACGCGTCCTGGACGCTGAAGGCGGACCTGACGAGCGAGTATGTCTGCCGCCTCTTGAACCTGATGGACGAGAAAGGCGCGACTTCCGCGATGCCTTACCTCGCGCATTTCCCGAACCAGACCGAGCCGTTCGTGGACTTCTCGTCGGGCTACTTCCAGCGGGTTATGGACCAGTTCCCGCGCCAGCACACCGAGGCGCCGTGGAAGCTGCACCAGAACTATTTCACCGACCGCAAGAACCTGCGCGAGCTGCCGATTGAAGACGGCGTGATGCAGTTCAGCACGGCGGCGGAGAAGGCCGGGAGCAAGCCGGCCTTGCAGGCGGCCGAATAGATTTTCTTGCGGCCAGCCGAAAGGCACCCATCTAGTCCGGAATGGCATTCGCCATTTCCGGATGGAGGGACTGATGTGGCTCTGGCTATTGTGGTGGTGCGTTGACGATCATATCGCCAAGGCCGCCGGCACGCCCGGTATCGGCGAACTTCCCATCTGGGTGCCGCTGATCCTGTCGCTGGCCTTCTCCTTCTCGCTGGACGGCGCCATCGACCGCGCCCGCAAAAAGGCCTGAGATCCAGATTTGTCGCATATTCTGGCGCTCAACCGGTGCGCATTTGAGCGGAATTTGCTCTAACGCTCCGTGAACTGAAGTTGGGCGAGGCGGGCGTAGAGGCCGCCTTTGGCGACCAGCGTGTCGTGCGTGCCTTCCTCGACGATCCGGCCGTGCTCCATCACGAGGATGCGGTCGGCTCGGCGCACGGTCGACAGGCGGTGCGCGATGACGAGCGTCGTGCGGCCCGTCGCGGCATTCTCGATGGCGCGGCGTACGGCGGCTTCGCTCTCGGAATCGAGCGCGGACGTCGCCTCATCCAGCAGCAGCACGGGCGCATCGCGCACCAGCGCGCGGGCGAGCGCGATGCGTTGGCGCTGGCCGCCGGACAGGCTGCGCCCCTTCTGGCCGAGCGGGGTTGCAAGGCCGTCCTTCTCGTCGAGAAAGCCCATGGCTTCGGCCATGCGGGCCGCCTGCTCGAGGATCGCATTGTCGGCGTCGTCACGTCCAAAGCGGATATTGTCGGCGGCGGTGCCGGTGAAGAGCGCGGACTCCTGCGGGGCATAGGCGAAGCGCCGGCGCCAGTCGCGCGGGTCGGCTTCGGTGGCGGCCACACCGTCGAGCCGTATGGCGCCGCCCTGCGGATCGAACAGGCGAAGCGCGAGGCGGAACACGGTCGTCTTGCCCGCGCCGCTGGGGCCGACCAGCGCGACGAACTCGCCGGGCTTCACTTCCAGCGAAAAATCTTCCAGCGCCGAGGCATCGTCCTCACCATAGTGGAAGTTTACGTGCTCGAACGAGAGTGCGCCCTTCCCTTCCGGCGGCATCGGTTTCGGGTGGGCCGGCGCGGCAATCTCCGGCGTCTCGCGGAGAACTTCGGCGGCCCGGTCCGCGGCGCCGGCCGCGCGCATCACTTCGCCGTAGACCTCGGCCAGCATGCCGAGGCCGGAGCCGGCATAGGCGGCGTACATCACCATCGTGGCGAGGTCGCCGAAACTCATCTCGCCGTTCGCGACTGAGCGGGCGCCGAGCCACAGCACGCCGGTGAACCCGCCGAACAGCAGAACGGACACGAGCACGATCATCAGCGCCCGCGCGCTGGTGCGCTTCATGGCGGCAGCGAAAGTAGCTTCGATGGACTCAGCGAACACCGAGAGCTGGCGATCCTCGCGGCCGTAGGCCTGGACAAGTTCGATGGCGTCCAGCGTCTCGGCGGCTTCGGCGCCGGCGTCGGCCAGGCGGGACTGGGCGCGGTTCGACATGTTCCGGATGATCCGGCCGATGCCCATGACGGGGAGGATCGCGACCGGCAGCATCGCCAGCAAGGTGAGCCCCAGCTGCCAGTTCACAGCGATCATCAGGCCGAGGGCACCGATGGTGGTGATCAGCGTCCGGGTCGCCAGCGAAGCGGAGGAGCCGAGAAAATTCTCGATCAGCGTCACGTCCGCCGTCAGGCGGGAGACCGCCTCGCCGGAGCGCATTTTCGCGTGATAGGCGGGCGAGAGGCGCAGGAGATGGGCGTAAAGGTCGCGTCGCAGGTCTGCCGCGATGCGTTCACCAAAGCGAGAGACGAAGTAGAACCGGAAGGCGCCGAGCACCCCTGCCCCGACAGCCGCGGCGAAGACCCAGAGGAAGGCCTGGTCGATCAGCCGGAGCAGCGCGCCCGGGTCCGGTCCGGCGGCCTGGCCGGCATCAGCGGCGCGGCCCAGCAGCATCGGGATGGCGAGGCTGACGGCGGCGGCGCCAATCAGGAAGACCAGCGCGACGCTGACCGTGATCCAGTGGCGGCGGACATAGGGCCAGAGAAGTGACAGCGGCTTCAGGCTGCGCCCCTTCGGACGGCTCAGCGCTTCTCCGCCTTCGGGCAGGGTTGTGCGGCGATCATCCGTGATCTGGGTGCCCGAATCGGCCATCTGGCAGCTCTACTCCCTTTTCGGGCCCGGTTCAGCCGCCGAATCCCTGCGGGCGCCTCTTGCGGCGCCTTGGCCTTTCACATATACGGCCCACTTCGATTTCAGGCTGAGACATGCCAGCGCACCCGGGTGCGTCAACCCGGTTTGACCAGACTATAGGAAAGAGGCCAAGGCCATGAAAAAAGAAGGCCATCCCGATTACCACTTCATCACGGTCGTGATGACGGACGGTTCGGAATACCAGACCAAGTCGACCTACGGCAAAGCCGGTGACCGCCTCGTGCTGGACATCGACCCGAAAGTGCACCCGGCCTGGACCGGCGGCGAAGGCAAGTCGCTCGACCGCGGCGGCCGCGTCTCGCGCTTCAAGGACAAGTTCAAAGGCTTCGTCTAGGCGCTCCGGCGCTTCTGCGATGTGTCGCGTAAGGAAAGCCCCGGCCCATGGCCGGGGTTTTTCTGTTCAGGCCCGGAGTTTCAGGGCGAGGCCGATGAACGGGACGGCGGCCTCCACGATCAGGCGTTCGAAAGGCCCGTGCGCAAACTTGCGGAAATAGCGCGCGAGGCTTTTGGCCTTGTGACCGGTGACGAAGGCGGAGGGCACGTCCGAGGTCGACCCGTAGTGCAGCGCGCCGGCGCCCGGCACGTAGAGGACGGCGCCGCCGGCCTCGAGGGCCCGGCGGCAGAGGTCCACGTCCTCGACATGGATGAAGTAGCCTTCGTCAAAGCCGCCGAGTGACTGGAAGTCTTTCGTCCGTATCAGGAAGAAGGCGCCCGAGATGGCGCCGACGCGGACAGGTTCCGGCGGCCGCGATTCGTGCTCCAGTGTCCAGCGGCTAAGGCCGAGCGCGCGGGCGAGCGTCAGCGTCTCGCGGCGGGCGCCGCGCTCCTCCCTGCCCTGCAGGTCAAAGATATGCCCGCCCGCGATGGCAGGAGAGGGCGCGCCGTCCAGCGCCGCGATCAGCGGGCGAAGCGCGCCGCGCTTGATGACGCAGTCCGGATTGATGACGAGGAGATGATCGCTCGCGGCAAGGCGCGCTGCGGCATTGACGCCGGCGCCGAAGCCGGGATTTGGCAAGCGCAGGATCTGCGCCTTGGGCGTTGCAGCCACAAAGGCGTCGAGCCAGGCCTCCGTACCCGGAGGATTTCCGTTGTCGGTGATGACGATGGCGGCCACATCGGGGTCGCTCTTCAGGGCGTACAGGCATTCCACCAGGCGCGGACCGGTATGATAGGAAACGACGAGCGCCGTGACCGTCGCCGTCATGCGTCGGCCTCCCGCAAGGTGCGGTGCCAGAGGATGATGGCGGCGGCGGCGAGCGCGAGAGACGCCCAGAAGCCCTCGTTCCAGAGACTGTAGGAGAAACTGAAGATCACGGTGGCAGCGCCTGCGAGCCCGGCGATCGCCAGGCGGATCTCGGGCGGCAGGTCACCCGGCCTCGGCAGATGGAAGGCCAGCGCGACGAGGCTGAGCGCCGCGAGGACGGCGCCGGTCATGCCGGTCTCGGCCCAGATCTGCAGCGCCATGTTGTGTGGATGACCGGGCACGATGGGATAGGTGGTCCAGTAGTCCGGCAGCTGGGCGAGCCAGTCCGGGCGCGAAGCAAAGGTTTCCTTCCAGGTGCGCGTCGCGCCCATGCCATGCCCCGTGAACGGCGCTTCCGAGCTGCGCGCGATCACGGTTTCCCAGGACCAGAGGCGAGAGCGGAACGAGGCGGGCAGGCTCTGCGACACCGGGTCCAGCGCGCGGATCAGCCCGGCATACAACACGGGCGCCGCCGCGATGTATCCGGCGATTGCACCGAAGAGCCAGCGAAACCCCATGCGCGGCAGCAGCACGATGAGGCCCATCGCGATTGCCATTCCCATGAGCGCATAGAGCGCGGAATCGGTGCCCAGCAGCACATAGGCCGCAACCGCGCCTGCGATCAGCAGGCCGGCCAGAACCATTCCGGCCACCTTCCATCTCAGCACCAGCAAGGGCAGCAGCAAAGTCAAGCCCAGCGCCAGCGTGTTGGCGCCGCGTCCAATATTCTGCGCACCTTCGGACAGGTCCTTGGCATCTTCTCCGTATACGGCGGAAAGCACGATTGCAGAAAGGTAGGGTGACGCGATCACCAAAGCGGCCTGCACGCCCAGCATTGTGGCCACGATGCCGGACGCCCAGGGGGCCGGCGCGGCCCGCAGGCTGGCGGCGATAGTCAAGGCTGACGTCAGCGCGAGGAGCACGGTCGAAAGGCTGCGTGCCTCAACCGAGAATGTGCCGTCAACCAGACTGCCCGACACGAGCTGCCGGTTGCCGGGCGACCAGACTTCGCTGAGCGCCGCCCAGGCGACAAAGGCAAAGCCGATATAGGCAAAACTCGCCGGCGGCATCCGCGGCCGGGCAAAGATCAAGGCGGCAAGCCCGGTCAGGCCTACAAGGGGCGCAAAGCCCTGCCCGCCCAGCACCGCCATCACGGGCCAGAGCACGAAGGCGGCAGCAAGAACAGGGCCGTAGTTCATTGCCCGCACTCTAATCGCCGCCCCCGCGCCTTGTCACCGTATGCGTATCAGCGGGCCCGCTTGAGGTCCGGCGGCAGCGCTTCCTCGGCAAGGCTGACCAACGCCTCGTCCAGCGTGACGATCTGCTGGCCGTTGGAGCCGAGCCGGCGCAGGGCCAGCTTGCGCTCTTCCGCTTCGCGGGCGCCGACGACCGCAATCACGGGCACCTTCTGCAAGGAGTGCTCGCGGACCTTGTAATTGATAGTCTCATTGCGCCGGTCGACCTCGACCCGGAGTCCGGCCTTGCGCAGTTCGGCGGCGACCTCGTCGGCATAGCTGCCTGCCGCATCGTCCGAAATCGCCGCGACAACCACCTGCACCGGCGCCAGCCAGATCGGGAAAGCCCCGGCAAATTCCTCGATCAGGATGCCGATGAACCGCTCCATCGACCCGAGGATCGCGCGGTGCAGCATCACGGGGCGCTGCTTCGAGCCATCCGAAGCCGTATACTCCGCGCCCAGACGTTCCGGCAGCACATAGTCGAGCTGCAGCGTACCGCACTGCCAGACACGTCCGATCGCGTCCGTCAGCTGGAACTCGAGCTTGGGACCGTAGAAGGCGCCCTCCCCCGGCTGCAGTTCGCAGGGAAGGCCAGCGGCATCGACGGCGGCTTTGAGGCCCTCTTCCGCCCGGTCCCATGTCGCGTCATCGCCGGCGCGTACGGCCGGCCGCGTTGACAGTTTCACGGCGATCTTCTGGAATCCGAAGTCGCGGTAGACGCTTTCCAACAGGCGGCAGAAGCGGATCGACTCATCCACAATCTGGTCTTCGCGGCAGAAGATATGGGCGTCGTCCTGCGTGAACTGGCGCACCCGCATGATGCCGTGAATGGCGCCGTGCGGCTCGTTGCGGTGGCAGCATCCGAACTCGGCCAGGCGAAGCGGCAGGTCCCGGTAGGATTTCTGGCCCGACTTGAACACCTCGACATGCGCCGGGCAGTTCATCGGCTTCAACGCCATGAGCTTGGCATCTGCGGGCACGGAGATTTCCACGCCCTCGTCGCCTTCCGGAATGAAGTCCGGCACGATGAACATGTTCTCGCGGTACTTGCCCCAGTGGCCGGACTTTTCCCACTGGCCTGAGTCCATCAGCTGCGGCGTCTTGATCTCTTCATAGCCCGACACATCGAGGCGCCGGCGCATGTAGGCTTCGATCTGGCGCCAGATCTGGAAGCCGTTCGGATGCCAGAAGACCGAGCCGGCGGCTGCCATGCCGTCGAGGTGGAACAAGTCGAGCTGCGCGCCCAGCTTGCGGTGGTCGCGCTTCTCCGCCTCTTCGAGGCGGTGGAGGTGTTCCTTCAGGTCCTTCTCGTTCGTCCAGGCCGTGCCGTAGACACGCTGGAGCATCTCGTTCTTCGAGTCGCCGCGCCAATAGGCGCCGGCGAGTTTCATCAACTTAAACGCCTTGGGCAGCTTGCCCGTGGAGGGCAGGTGCGGTCCGCGGCACAGGTCGCTCCACTGGTCGCTGTGAGCGTAGAGGGTGATGGCCTCGCCCGGCGGGATGATGTCGTCGATGATCTGCGCCTTGTAGGCCTCGCCGATCGCCTTGAAGTGGGCAATGGCGTCATCCTTGCTCCAGACCTGCCGCTCAATCGGCAGGTCGCGGTCGACGATCTCGCGCATCTTCGCTTCGATCTTTTCGAAGTCGTCGGTCGAGAACGGCTCCTTGCGGGCGAAGTCGTAATAGAAGCCGTCATCGATGACGGGGCCGATCGTCACCTGTGTGCCGGGAAACAGTTCCTGCACGGCCTGGGCGAGGACGTGGGCGGCGTCATGACGGATCAGTTCGAGGCCGTCGGCATCCTTGTCCGTGACGATGGCGACCGTCGCATCGCCGTCGAGCGGGCGTTTCAGGTCGCGCAGTTCGCCGTTCACACGGGCGGCCAGCGCCTTCTTGGCGAGGGATTTGGAGATGCTCTCGGCGACATCCAGGGGCGAGGCCCCATCGGCGAATTCGCGCTTCGAACCATCGGGGAGCGTAACGTTGATCATGGGTCTTCGTTTCTGTGACTGGCCGCACGCGGCGGCAGAATTCGGGAGATCCGGCAAAGGGTTCTGGCGCGGCCGTGCTTAATGCGGCTTTACCGGGATTCCCACCCTGTTTTCAGAGCAGTTGCCGGGGCGTGTCAGGAATTCAGCGGGTGCATGAAGGGGCGCGGGCAAGGGGCGCTTCAGGCACCCTGGCGAGTTCGCGTGGTCAGACCGGTGAGGAAGCGGTTCGCGTTCATGGGCTGCATATGTCACGCCTCGGGATCGGTTTCAACCAGCCCCCCGCGAACCGTCTCTGGGACCGGACGCCCAGTCCCCGTAGCGCCAGGGCTGCCAGAACGGAACGGAGGGTTTCGTGTCCGGCGCGGGGTCGTAGCCATGGCTGCCTCCCGGCCGGCACCGGATAAACCGGGCGAGCGCCATCCAGCCGCCGGGCCACCAGCCATGGCGGGCGACGCATTCGGCGCCGAATTCGCTGCAGGTCGGGGTGTGCTGGCAGCGCGCGCCGGCGAGCTGCAACAGCTGGCTGGGCCCGTGCTTGTAGACGGAGAGAAGGACGTAAGCGGTGCGGCGCCGCAAGCCCATCTCAGGCCGCGGCCCGGGCCGCCAGGGCCGCGTCGATCGCCGCCACGGCCGCCTCGAAGGCGAGCAACGTGGAGACGTGGCGCGGCGGATAATCAGCGACTGGCTCCAGATGGCGCAGTTCCCAGAACCGGCCTTCCGGCGGCGGGGCGCCGTCCTTCAACATGGCGCGCAGCGCATCGCGCGCCGCGCGGATTTCAGCAACCGTTGCGCCGATGGCGTGCTCGGCGAGGATCGACGTTGCCGCCTGCCCCAGCGCGCAGGCCTTGGGGTCCACCGCAATCCCGGTCACGCGCTCGCCGGCGGCGTCCAGCTTGATGTCCACGTTCACTGTGGAGCCGCAGACGCGCGACACTTTCAGGACCGAGCCTTCGGCATCCGGCAGGCGCCCGACATGCGGAATACCGCCGGCCAGTTCAAGGATACGGTTGTGATAGAGCTCGCTCATGCCCGCTTAGATGGCCCGCGCGGCGCCGCCCGGCAAGGGCGCCCAAAAAGGAGCCGCCGGGTGCCAGAAGGCAACAGGCGGCTCAGCAAGAGTGGGGTGTAGAAATGACCCGAAAGCCATCGCCCGGGGATGCCCGCCGTTTGCCGCCGGGTCAATTTACGATTTCGCCACGTTGCAGCGCATCAGAACGGCCAGAGCTGTGCCACTTTCGGCAACATCTTGAGCATCAGGACGACAGAGCCTGAGAAGGTTGCAACCGCCAGCAGGACCACCACGCCGTCGCGCGCGGTCAGCGCTAGGCCGAGCAAGAGGACGGCCAGGCTCGGCAGCAGCGGGCCAAGCGGGAACAGGCCCAGCGGATAGGTGATCAGCGCCGCCAGGACACAAACCATCCCGACGAGCTGGACGAAAGGCGCCGCCGTCAGGAAGGTCAGGCGGGGTTTCACCAGCGCGTCCAGCATGTGGGCGTATTGCTCTCCCGTGCCGGCACTCTTGACCAGCAGCTCGCGCTTGAAACGCACGTCGAGGAGTTTTCTGGGCAGCCAGGGCGTCTTGAGCCCGACCATGATCTGGAGCGCGAAGATCATCGTCAGGGTCGCCACGAACCAGTTGGCGCCTGGAACGATCGTCAGGGGGCTGACGGCCACGAAGCCCAGCAGAAGCAGGACGGGCCCATAGGCGCGCCGTCCGACCGCCGTGAGGATTTCCCGGACCGAAACGTCTTCGCCCTCGGTATTCGCGACGAGCGAACGCATCAGCGTCCTGAGGTTGGTCACCGGCGCCGTCATACCTGCCCTGTTCATTCTGCGCTCATCGGCGAGGCCGCGCCATACCGTTCGATCCGCGAACGGACAATACCGCTCTCATCGATGGAAATTATATAGAGCCGGTCAAACTCGGCTGCCTCGACGATCGCCGGGCCGGGATCGGCGCCCAGCAGGGCTGCGAGAGCGTCCGTCGTGTTGGAATGGCCGACCACCAGTTTCACTCCCGGTGCATCCTTCAGCCAGCTGGCAAAGGCCGGCAGCGTGGAGGCGTCATACGGCTGCACCTGCAGACCGCGCTGTACCGCGAGCGGCGCCGCCGTCTGCTGCGTGCGCCGGGTCTGCGTCGACCAGACCTCGGTGACGCCCTCATCCTTCAACAGTTCGGCCAGGGCCTTTGCTCGGACGGCGCCGGCTGCGGTGAGCGCCGGGTCGCTCCCCGCTTCCTTCTCGCCGTGTCGCACCAAGAAGAGGCGAACCACGGCCGCAGGCTCAGCCGACGTGTCCCCTCCCGGGGCAGGCGCTGGCGCAGAGGCGCAGGCCGTCATCAGGCACATGGCCAGAAGGCCGAGAAAACTTCTCCGGATCAGATGCGCCGCCATGTGCTGCCTCCTGCGCCGTCCATGATTTCAACGCCCTCTTCCGCCAGCACCTTTCGGATACGGTCTGCCTCGGCCCAGTCTTTCGACGCCCGCGCGGCCACTCGCGCCGCAACGAGACCGTCGATCCGCGCGGCGTCATCTGCGCTGCCGCCCTGTTCCCATTGTTTCGGGGATACTGTCAGCAGGCCGAGCAGTTCGCCGGCGGCCAGCAGGTCTGCTCGCGTCGCCGCCATCATCGCGGTATCGCCTTGGTCGGCCGCCGTGTTGGCCGCCGACGCGATGCCCGACAGTTCTGCCAGCGCTTCCGGCGTATTGAGATCGTCTTCGAGGGCTTCGCGCACACCGCGATAAGCCGCCTTGCCGCCCTCTGCCGCCCAGACCCGGCGCAGCGCGCCATAGATCCGGTCCAGCGTTGTCTTCGCCTGCTTCAGCAATTCCGGCGTCCAGTCGAGCGGCGCGCGGTAGTGTCCGCTGAGCATTGCAAAGCGGATCACTTCGCCCGGCCAGTCCTTCAGCAGATCGTGCACCAGCACGACATTGCCCACCGACTTCGACATCTTCTCCCCGCCCATGTCGAGGAAGCCGTTGTGCAGCCAGTAGCGCGCCATCAGCTCGCCATGCGCGCATTCGGATTGCGCGATCTCGTTCTCGTGGTGCGGAAAGGTCAGGTCGACGCCGCCGCCGTGAATGTCGATGGTGCGGCCCAGGTGCTTGGCGGCCATGGCCGAGCATTCGATGTGCCAGCCAGGCCGGCCCCTGCCCCAGGGCGAGTCCCAGATCGCGTCTTCCGGCTCACCCGGCTTGGCGAATTTCCAGAGCGCGAAATCGGACGGTGCGCGTTTGTCCGCGCTCGGCTCGACCCGGGCACCTTCTTCATTGTCTTCCGGTTTGCGGCCCGACAGCTTGCCGTAGTCCGGCATGGCCGCAACAGAGAACCAGACGCCTTCCTTGCCGACATAGGCGTAGTCCTTGCGCACGAGGCTGGCGATGATCTCGATCATCTCCGGCACATGCTGCGTGGCCCAGGGCTCCACGCTCGGCGGAAGGACGTTCAGCGCCAGCATGTCGGCGTTGTAGATGTCGGCATACTTCTTCGCGATGTCCGCAATCGGCTGGCCGGAGTCCACCGCTGCCCTGATCAGCTTGTCTTCGATATCGGTGATATTGCGCGCGAAGACGACAGCGCCTTCGCCATAAGTTTTCATCAGCAGCCGCCGCAGCACGTCAAACACGACCGGCGGGCGCGCGTTGCCGATATGCGCAAAGTTGTAGGGCGTCGGGCCGCAGACATAGACGGTGATCCGCTTGGAATCCTGCGGCTGGAATCCGCGCTTTTCGCGCGTCATGGTATCGTGGAGTTTCAGGGTCATCCCGGTCTCGTGTCAGTCTGTCGGTTCGTGGGCGTTGTCAGGGCGCAGTTCAGGCCAGCCCTAATGGCGCGTTGCCGCGTCAGCGACAACAGGTCCATCAGCACGAAACGGTAAACGCGGGCAGGTTCATGGCCGGTCCTTAACACTTGACGCGGGGAAAGCCAATAAACTGCTGATCCAGTAGCCCCCTTCCGCGTAGAAAGCTCTGGAAACGGGCGGGCCCCCGTCTTATGTTCCCCCAATCGCCCTGAGGGTATCAACTCCGGGCGGGCGTTAAGTCCGTGCAGCGATGCCCCGGCTCGACCCCCGTCCCTCAGTGAAGGACTAGCATACATGGCTATGGACGCCGTCACCCCCAAGACTGACCTGCCGCGCGCGGATTCCGTACGCAGACCGACCCAGCAAGAGGCCGAAGAGGCCGTGCGCACGCTGATCGCCTGGGCCGGCGACGATCCGGCCCGTGAAGGCCTGCTCGACACGCCGAAACGCGTCGTCAATGCCTACAAGGAATGGTTCGAGGGTTACGGCGAAGACCCCGTGAAATACCTCAGCCGGACCTTCGAGGACGTGCAGGGCTATGACGACATCGTCGTGCTGCGCAACATCGAAGTCGAAAGCCATTGCGAGCACCACATGGCGCCGTTCCTCGGCAAGGCCTTTGTGGCCTACAAGCCGTCGCTGGCCGTGGTGGGTATCTCGAAGCTCGCCCGCGTCGTTGAAATCTTCGCCAAGCGCCTGCAGACCCAGGAAACGATGACCGCGCAGATCTGCGACGCCATCACCGAAAGCCTCGCCCCGATGGGTACGGCCGTGTTCATCGAAGCCGAACATCAGTGCATGTCGACGCGCGGCGTGCACCACAAGCACGTCACGACGATCACCACGCAGTTCACCGGCGTGTTCAAATCCGACGCAGACCTTCGCAACCGCTTCCTGCGCTTGTGCGGCGAGAATACCTGACACCCAGGTCAATTCACAGTTTGCAACGCCCCTCACGGAAACATGGGGGGCGTTTCTCTGTCGAAGGCAGTTGAACCGGCGCGCGGCGGCGTTATCAATTCTCCGGCGTAGAGTTCACCTTAAAACCAGAACCGCTCCCGGGAGACGAAACACCATGAAGAAAACCCTCATCCTCGCCGCCTTCGCGCTGGCCGCCCTGCCCGCCATGGCCGCCACCACGACCGTCGAATTTGCGCCGGCCGAAGGCGACAAGCTGGTCGCTGTTTTCAGCGATGACGGCACGGTCAGTTTCAACGGCGGCGAAGCGGTTGCCTACACGTCCGACGAAGCCGGCAAGACCATCTGCTCCAGCGTCAACGGCACCGACAACTGCGCCACGTTCGAAACCTGGGGCACCACGGTCGGCCACGTCACGCCGTACACCACCTCGCAAGGCTCGTCCGGCGTCGCCACGGTCACGGCCGCCACCGAGTAAGCTTCGCCTCAGACATGCGATTCCAGGAGGCGCTCGTAGATGTCGAGCGCCTCCTTTTCATGTTCGGCGGCGCGCCCTGATAGCACCGGCAAGGGTCCGGCCGGCGCCCCGAAGCCTGTCGACGCCCAGACAGCGTCATACCAGTGCGGCGCCCAGACCCCGTCTTCCGCGCGCGGGCCCGCTGGCCAGCTCAGCATGGCCGGGTCGAACCCGATATCGAGCGCCGCGCAGAGGCGGGACAACACGCCTTCCGGGTCTTCCAGCACGCGGTCGGCATCGATCACCGGCACAGGCCCGAGACGCCGCGACAGGTCCATCTGCTGCGGGATGCCAAGGGCTTCAAGGCTGAGCGTCTCCATCTTCCGCTGATAGGAGGCGATGACGCGCGCCGGATGGCGCACCAGCAGCACATGCCGCTCGATCCGGTCCAGCCAGTCCATGGCAATCCCGTCCACAATGTGGTGGATCATGTGCTTCTGGTAGAAGAGGCGCTTGCCGCCGGGCGCGGGGCCCGTCATTGCCGCAATGACCTTGCCGGGATCCGCCTCGTGCGCCGCCAGGATTTCCTCCGTCATCGGATGGTCCAGCCCGGTGATCTTCAGGAACGCCGCATAGAAAGGCTCGTCCACGACCGCCGTATCAGCGCGAGCGCCAAAGCTGCGCATCATCGTGGTCGACAGGTTGCGCGGACCCGACCACATGGCGATCCGGACGGGCGCGCTCATGCAATCGGCGTCAGGCTTCTCGCCTGCAGCGCCTTGTAGAGCGCACGAATCCGCTGCGAGACCGGGCCATCAAGGTGCTCGATAACACGGCCGTCCACTTCGCGCACCGGCGTGACGCCGGCAAACGTCCCGGTGATGAAGGCCTCATCGGCGGAGTAGACATCGAACAGCGAGAACCGCTTCTCGACCGCCGGGATGCCCGCCTCCCGGCAGACGCGCAGGATATTGCCGCGCGTGATCCCGCCGAGGCAGTATTCCGGGGGCGACGTCCAGACTTCGCCGTCTCGCACGATGAAGAAATGCGTCGAGTTGCACGTCGCCACGAAGCCGGCCGGATCGAGCATCAGCGCCTCGTCAGCGCCTGCCTTGTCGGCCTGGATACAGGCCATGATACAGTTGAGCTTCGAGTGCGAATTGAGCTTCTGGTCCTGCTCGGCGGGTCCGGTGCGCCGCACGTGCACCGTGAAGAGGTTCACCCCCCGCGCCTGCACGTCCGGCACCGGCGTCTTGTATTCCGGGATGATCACGATGGTCGCCTTGCCGATCGTGAAGCGCGGTCCCTGATAGGGCGTCTTCTTGATCCCGCGCGTAACCATCAGTCGGATGTGAACGCCGTCCTGCATTCCGTTGGCCTTCAGGCACTCCATCAGCCGCGCCGTCAGCTCCTCGCGGGTCAGGCCGATGTCCATGTCGATCGTCTTGGCGCCTGCGTACAGCCGTTTCAGGTGCTCCGGCCAGAAGGCGACCCCGCCGTCGAGGACACGCAGGCCTTCCCACACGCCGTCACCCAGCAGGTAGCCGGAATCGAACACGGAAACGACCGCTTCTTCGCGCCGCTTCAGCGCGCCGTTCACCGAAATCAGCACATCGGCGTTGCGCGGGTCGGCGACGTAGTCGTGAACGCCGTGGACTTCCTCTTCCGTCATGCGGCGCGCGCCAGCCAGCCGAGAATATCGGCCGCCACCTTGTCCGTACCCGGTTCATCTATGATCCAGTGCGCGTGGTCCGCGTACTCGATGAAATCGCCTGCCACCGGGCTGCGCGCGTATTTGGCGGCGACCTTGCGAACACCCTGCGGCAGCGTCGCGCGGTCCTGGCTGGCGGCAATCGTCAGTGTGGGGATCGCCACCTTGCTTTCATCGACCGAAAGGCCGTCCGAGATATCGCCGTAGACTTTGCCCGAATCGAACAGAGCGCCCGCATAGATCGCATCATGGCGGCTCTTCGGCACGCGGTTCAGGACGCCGGATTTGAATCCGGTCTTCCAGATCCTGTAAGACCGGGTGCGGTCCTGTTTCGTGATGACGTTGAAGAAGGTCCACGCCACTGAAAGTCCGATCACGGCGCAGTCCTTGGTCTGCGCCGGCGTCAGGAACACGGCCTTCGACACCTCGCCGCACTCGGCGAGCACCTGGGCGATCAGCCCGCCCATCGAATGTCCGATCACGGCCGGCTTTGCGCCGTCGCGCGCGGCCAACCGCCGCGCTTCCGCCGCCGAGGCCTCAATATAGTCGGCGATGCCAAGGTCCGGCAGGCTGGCGGGCGGGTTCTCGCGCACGCGCTGGTCCGGAAACAGCGTGATCGCCTCGCAGGTCCAACCGCCGGCCTCGAAGGCGGGCTTCATCGCGTCCCAGGCGCTGGCATCGCACCCGATTCCATGGATCATCAGCAGTGTCGGCATGTCCCCTCCCCGTCAGCCCTGCGGTACACGCCCCGGCAGCACCGGCTCGGTCCATCGGCGGAAACGCTCCGCCACTTCCAGATAGACCGGCCGCTTGAACGGCACGATCAGGTCCGGCGTTTCTTCCAGCTTCGCCCAGCGCCAGGCGTCGAATTCAGGCGTATGGCGGTCCAGCCGCACATCGCTGTCGGAGCCCTTGAAGCGCAGCGCGAACCATTTCTGCCGCTGGCCATGATACGGCCCCGGCAAGCGCTTCTTCAGGTCGGGCGGAAATTCGTAATGCAGCCAGTCCGGCGTCTCTTCCAGCACATCGACCAGCTTGGCAGGCACCCCGATCTCTTCTTCGAGTTCGCGCAGGGCGCCGGTCACGGCGCTTTCCCCGTCATCGATCCCGCCCTGCGGCATCTGCCACTGGAACGGCCCCCGGCCATTCACCCGCCGCCCGATGAACACGTGCCCCGCCTTGGAAAACAGGGCGAGGCCGACATTCGGGCGATAGAGCGTGGAGTCAAACTTCGGCTGGGTCACCCGCCGTTGAATAGACCAGACTTATCAAGGCTGCCAGTGCGCACCTCGACCGGGCGGGTATTGGTGATCGCGGAGACCGGGGCCAAGATGAGGCCTTTTTCGTCCAGTTGCGAGATCCAGACCTTCGCCGCCTCGACGGTTATCGGGAACGCGTAGCCCGACCCGAAGGCCGCGCCCTTCTCCAGCGCCAGGGATTCTAGGTCCATCAGCTCGGCGCTGATATCCGCCGGCGTCTGGCGGGCATCGATCGGCCCGGCAGCGCGCGCATAGCGCAGGCCGCTGGCGCGGGAAAGGCTTTCCAGGCTGGTGCGCTCGAAACTGCCATCGTCGATGAAGGCAAGGCCTTTCTCGCTGAGGCGCTCCAGAACCGGTGTCGCCGACGCCTTGTCGGCGGCAAACTTGGCGCCTTGATAATTGACGATGCCGAAATAGCCCGACGTACGGGCCAGAACGGCCTCAAGGCGCGTGAGGTTCGCCTTCGCGTCCGCGCCGGCCAGTAGCGTATCCGGGTGCATTTTCATGCGGCCGTAGTCGTAGGCCTCCATCGGCACTTCGATCAGCACTTCATGACCATCGGCTCGGGCGGTCTTGATCCAGTGGTCGAGCTTTTTGGAATCCAGCGCAAAAGACAGCGTCACATCCGCCGGCAGGTCGTCGATTGCCAGCTGCGTCTGCGTCGCGTTCATGCCGAGGCCGCCGATCACGAGGCCCACCATCGGCAAGCCTTCGGGGTTGGCGAACTTGCGGGCGTAAACGTCTGCAGGTGCCTTGCTCTTGGACTTCGCCTTGGGCGGCGCGGAGGTCACGGTGGTGGTGGCGGCCAGTTTGATCGTGCCGTCTGTCTGCGGAACACTGCGAACCTGGCTGAGCGATTCGCCCGCCCGCACGATGCGGCCATTGATACGGATCGCGTCGCCGACTGCCGGGCCGCCCTGCCCGCCTGTCACTTCAATGCGAACAGCTTCACCTTCGGTTGGCACATAGGCCATTTCCATGGCGCTGCCGGTGTCTTCCGCGCCGGGAAGCAGGTCGCCGCCAGGATGCTCACCCGGATCGGACAGGCGCGCCATGCTTACCGTTTCGCCTGTCTCTTCGGTCTCGAACAGGGCCAGCGTCTGGCTCGGGCTCGCGGCGGCCGGATCGGCAACTACATGGATGCCGAGGCCAAGCGACGCGGCAAGACCGCCGAACACAGCGAGGCTCATGCCCGCATGGACAACCCCTGTGCGAAATGGCGATGGCTCGGACTCTCGCCGGTAACCCATGGGCTCGACCTCTTGGAACGGGGCTGAATATCGGACCCCGACCATCGCCCCACAGGGTTAACAGGTCGCAAACAAATTCCCTACGCGGTGTAACGGACTGCTAAGGATACGCGGCCGGAAAGGTGCGGATCAGCCGGCCTTTGCCGCCATCCGCGACGCGCTGGTCTTGCCCTCGCGCAGCATCTGGATCGCCCGCTCAAGCTGGAAATCCTCGCCTTCATACCCTTCCGGCGGCTGCTCGTCCGGCATGCGCAATTCCTTGCGCGCCTCACCGGTTTCGTTCTGCAGGGCATGCGGCAAATCGGCCTCGGACCAGCGCTCGATCTTCTCGAGTTCTTCCTGCGTCAGGCGGACCTGCGTGATCATCAGGTCCGGCTCGATCCCGAGGGCCTGGATCGACCGTCCGGCCGGGGTGTAATAGCGCGCCGTTGTCAGGCGGATGGCGCCGCGGTCGGCGCCCAGCGGGATGACCGACTGGACCGAGCCCTTGCCGAAGCTGGTCGTGCCGATCACGAGCGCGCGCTCGCGGTCCTGCAGCGCGCCGGCCACGATTTCAGACGCCGAGGCCGAGCCGCCATTGATCAGCACGACCATCGGCACGCCCTTGAAGGACTCGCCCTTGGAGGCATTGCGCCGTTCGACATCCACCGGGCGCCGGCCCTGCGTCGAGACGACTTCGCCGCCCGACAGGAAATGATCGGCCACCTTGACCGCCTCATCCAGAAGCCCGCCGCCATTGTTGCGCAGGTCCAGCACGATGCCTTTCGGCTTCGGCCCACGGCTCAGCCCGTCCAGCGCTTCTTCGAGCAGCAGCGTCGTGCGTTCGTTGAAGGTCGACACCCGGATATAGCCGATATCGCCCGGCTCGGTGCGCCAGGTGACGGACTTCTGCTGGATGACTTCGCGCACCAGTGTGACCTGGAACGGATCGATGCCTTCGCGCAGGATGGTGATCTCAAGCTCGGTGCCGCGCTCGCCGCGCATTTCCTTCACGGCGTCGTTCAGCGTCAGGCCGATGATCGGCTTGCCATTGATGGCAGTGATATAATCTCCCGGCATGATTCCGGCTTTGGCAGCCGGCGTGCCGTCCATCGGCGAGATGACTTTCACGAAGCCGTCTTCCATCGTCACCTCGATGCCGAGCCCGCCATACTCGCCGGACGTCTGCACCTGCAGGGACTGGAAGTCTTCGGGGTCCAGATAACCGGAGTGCGGATCCAGCGACATCAGCATGCCGTTGATGGCCGCGGACATCGCCTCCTGCTCGTCGATAGGCACCACATAGTCGCGCTGGGCGCGGGCGAAGATTTCGGCGAACAGTTCAATCTGCTGATAGGTGGCGGTGCGCGGGTCTTCGGGCTTGCCGGCGTCTTCCTGAGGCCAGGCCATCGCTGCAAAGCCGACGGCGGCTGCCCCCAGAACTCCGCCAAGGGCCGTTCCGGTCAGCAATGAACGCATGTTCCACTCCATCATCATTTCGGCGACCTTCTAGTTGCCGCGAGACATCCACTCTGCCGGATCAAGCACCTTGTCGCCAAGCCTTAATTCCACACTCAGTTCAGGTGCCGGATCATCGCGGTCAGGCATGCGGCCGACAGGTTCACCGGCGGTGACGGACTGGCCTTCGGAGACGTAAATCCGGCTCATGCCCGACAGAATAACATTATATCCGTCACTTGTACGGACAATCAGCATCATCCCGTACGTCCGGAACGGCCGGGCGAATTCCACCACCCCGCCCGCCGGCGCCACCACCTGGGCCTCGGCGCGGGTTGCAAAGACGACATACTCGGTCTTCGACCCACTCGCGAGCGTATCGCCGAACCGTTGCAGCAGGGTGCCTGCCGCGGGCTGCTGCAGGCCGCCGAGCGCCGACTTGCCGAGCGGGGCCGCGGTATTCTTCGCAGGCGCAGCAATCGCAGCCGGTTTCGAGGCGCCGGGCTTGGACGTGCGCAGCGCGGCGAGCTGCGGCCGGTTCCCGGGCTTTACGCGCGGCGCGTCCGGCGCGTTCGATTCGAGGGCGGCGAGCAGTTCGCGCAATGTGCCAGCTTCCTTGCCGAGACGGTCCGCCCGGTCACGCAGCCCGTCGAGGCTTCCGGAAATGCCCTCGAACGCCGCCCGCTTGCTGGCGGCCAGGCGTTCGATCTCTTCCTTCTTCAGCGCAATCGTCGCTTCGGCCGCCCCAAGGCGCGCCTGCTCGGCGTTGATGTTGGCCTCCAGCGTATTGAGCTCGGCGATCTCCTTCGAGATGGCGGCCGCCCGGTCCGACAGTTTCGGATAGGTCGCCTGCATCAGGATCGCCCGCCGGATCGCCATACTCGAATTGCCGGGGCTGACGACCAGCGCGGGCGGCTTCCGCCGATTGGCGGCGGCGAGCGCCGCCAGCAGGTCCTCCAGCGTCGTCTCGCTGGTCAGCAGTTCGCTCCGGGCCGTCTCGCGGCGCGCGCTCAAGGCGACCAGCGCGATCTCGGCGCGGCTTGCCTGCTCTTCCCGGCGGCGCGCTTCCATCGCGGTCGACAGCAGCGTCTCGTCCAGCGCGCGCAGGTCCACTACCGTCGTCTCGCCCTGCGATTCCAGCGCCGCCAGTTCGGCCACCGCCGCGCGGCGCTCGGCTTCCAGCGCTTCAAGATCCGCGCGCGTGAATGTGTCCGGCGCCGCCGCGATCAGCGGCACGAGCAACAGGCAGGCAAGCAGGGATGAGACGCGGCGCATCGGCGAAGCCTTGCCTGACAGGCGTCACTTTGGCGTTAATCGGCAGGCATTTCCTGCAGCGCAGCCTCCAGCGCCGTGAGCTCATCGGCAATCAAAGCCGAGACGACGCGCACCGGCGCAGGATCAAACGCGGGCGCCTCCAGAACGAGATGCCGGACCAAACCGGCGGCCACGCGCATGTCACGCACGAACGTGTCCGGTATCTCCACCGACAAGGCATGCACCGCGGCATTGCGCACATCGATCATCCGCTCCAGCGCGCGCTGGCGGCTGCCGGAGAGTTCCACGCGCTCGGGCGCGTTCAGGAAATCGGCTGAACGCGCGCGCCGCAGCAGGAAAGCTACCGGCGCAATCCGCTCTGGCTGAGACGGATTGAGCACCGCGTCCAGGTGCGCCGTCTCATAACCCGAGAGGGCCGCCACCAGCGCGCCCTGCAGTGTACTGACGATCCCGAGCGCCGCCCAACGCAGCCGCGCCGGATCGCGCGCGGCGCCCTCCGCCTCGCGGCGTGCCAGCTTCAGCGCTTCCAGCGCCGCATCGAGCGCGAGACGCACACGCGTCCTCCGGTCTTCAGGCACGCTTGTATCAATGCCGTCGCCTGCCATCCCCTGCCCCTCTTCCTTTCCCGCCTGAACGATGCATTCAAGCTCGGTTCAGGCACCCTCGGCATCCTGCCTGCAGCCCCGCATGGCTTTCGCGCCCGCGTGCTGGAAAAAAGACCCGCAACAAGGAGAAACACATGAAACGCGTCCTTGCCATGGCCTTGTTCGGATTGGCCGTCACTGCCCCCGCCCCGATAGCTTTCGCGGATGATGACGACGATCATCGCGGCCGCGGCTACAGCGTCAGCCAATACGAGGCGATGCATATCGCCTACAGCTTCGGGCTTGCCTGGTTCAAGGAAATCAAGCGCGGCAACGGCAACTGGGAAATCGAAGGTTGCACCGGCGATGGCCGGGAAATCGAGATCGACATTTCTGGCCGGTCCGGCGAGATCATCAAGCTCGAGTACGAGGATGACGACAAGTGCTGATCAAGCCTTGCGGCGGGCGCGCCATGCGTCCGCGGTTTGTCCGTACACGTCCCAGACCGTGTCCTTGAAGGGCGGCGGCGCCGCCGCCTTGCGCAGGTAGGCGGACCCCAACCGCTCCGCCACCTTGATCGACGGCGTATTCTCCTCTTCGATGGTGTGAATGATTTCGGTCCAGCCGAGAATGTCCACGGCATAGTCCATCGCGGCAGATGCGCCCTCGATGGCGTATCCCCTGCCCTGCGCCGAGGTTACGAGGCCCCAGCCGACTTCCGTGCCGGGCCACCCTGCCGGCTGCCAGGGCCCGAGCCGGCCGACCCAGCGCCCTGTCTCCTTCTCAATGACCGAGAACATCGAGAAGCCGTTGATCGTCCAGGCGCCGGACATCAGGCACAGCGTGCGCCAGACCACTTCCGGCGGTTGCACGCCGCCGATGAACTTCGCCGAAGTCTCGTCCGCCATCAACTCGCAGAACCCGCCAAAATCCTCCGCCAACGGAGGACGCAGGATCAGGCGTGGTGTCTCGATGACGATACCTTTCAAGGCGCGGCCACGAACAGCAGGATCGTCTGACCGCCGTCTTGCGACCAATCGAAACGTACCGGCTCGGTTGGCCCTTCCGGCAGCACAAGCCGCGGCGCGTCGGCATCGCGGAAAAGGAGGATGCTCCGTGTGGGCGCGCCGCTCGAAATGTCGGTGTTCGTCAGCATGGTCCAACCATTTGCCCCGCACTCGGATGCATCTGACATCACGCCTTGCCAGACGGGCCAGGCGGCGTCTTCGGTGGCGCCGGGCTCTTGCTTGTATACGCAGGCATACCCGGAAAATGTCACCGGCGTCTGGGCAGCCCCGACCGTGATCACCTGATCCGCCGCGCCGCAGCTGGCGCCGTCCTTGAGCGCGAAATCATCCGGAAGGCTCGCAAACGCCGGCGTATCGCGGCGCGCGGCTACGATACGTTCGAGATTCTGGCACACCGGCGCCAGTTGAACGGGCGGCGCAACGGGCTCATCAGCCGCTGCAGGGGCGACCGACTCCGGAGGCGGGCTGCCTCCGCAAGCCGCCGCGAAAGCCAGCGCGAGAAGGCCGGCGCCAGTCATGATCAACCGCATGCATTCCTCCTGTCATGGGGTGACCGGAAAACCTGCGCGCCGCCCCGTCAATCCGTGAAGCCTAGGCGAGCGAGGTATCGATCGCCTTGCAAGCCTCGATCAGCCCCTGCACGGAGGCGACCGATTTCTCGAACATCGCCTTCTCGTCAGCGTTCAGGTCGAACTCGACGATCCGCTCAGCGCCGCCAGCCCCGATCAGCGTCGGCACGCCGACATACATGTCCTTCACGCCGAACTCGCCGCGGCAATAGGCGGCGACCGGCAGGACGCGTTTCTGGTCGGAGAGATAGGACTTCGCCATCGCGATGGCGCTCTCTGCGGGCGCGTAATAGGCCGAGCCGGTCTTCAAGAGGTTGACGATCTCGCCGCCGCCCTTGCGCGTGCGATCAACGATCGCGTCGAGCTCGGCCTGCGTCATCCAGCCCTGCTTCACCAGCTCCGGCAGCGGCAGTCCGCCCACGGTCGAGTGGCGCACCATCGGCACCATGTCGTCGCCGTGACCAGCCAGCGTCCAGGCATGGATGTCTGCCACCGACACGCCGGTCTTCTCGGACAGGAAATAGGCAAAGCGCGACGAATCCAGCACGCCCGCCATGCCGACCACTTTCGAGTGCGGCAGGCCGGAGAATTCGCGCAGCGCCCAGACCATCGCGTCAAGCGGGTTGGTGATGCAGATCACGAACGCGTTGGGCGCGTGGGCCTTGATGCCCTCGCCCACGGCCTTCATGACCTTGAGGTTGATGCCGAGGAGGTCGTCGCGGCTCATGCCCGGCTTGCGCGGCACGCCGGCGGTGACGATGCAGACGTCGGCGCCGGCGATCCCGGCATAGTCATTGACGCCCTTCAGGCCGACCGAGGCGCCATAGACCGGGGTCGATTCCGCGATGTCGAGGCCTTTGCCCTGCGGCAGGCCTTCCGCGATGTCGAACAGGATCACGTCGCCGAGTTCTTCGCGCGCACACACGTGGGCGAGCGTACCGCCGATCATGCCGGAACCAATAAGGGCAATTCTGTTGCGGGCCATGTAGGGTCTCCTCGGAATGGGCCTGGGAACGATGTCGCGGGACCCCTACCCGAGGCCGCGCCCGCGTGCAATGCGGCGGACAAGCAAACGCCCCGTGAGCAGGGCTCACGGGGCGCGCAGGTTCAGGAGTGGCCTGACTGTCAGTCGTTGCTGGACAGCATCGACATCAGGATCGTGAAGATGTTGTAGAACGAGATGAAGAAGCCGAGGGCGCCCCAGTTCGTCATCACCGCGAGCGAGCGGGTGTCCCCTTCATTCTGGAAGTAGCCTTCCTTCAGGTTCTGCGTGTCGAAGGCAATCAGGATGCCCGAGATAGCCAGCACGCCGACCATGATCGCGACTTCCAGGAAGCCCGACGGCGGAAACAACAGGCTGAGCAGGCTGACGCCCACGATGCCCCAGAGCGCGAACACGGCGAACACGCCGATCGGCTTGAGGTTCGTCTTGGTCATATAGCCGAACAGGCTGAGCGCGCCGAAGGCCGACGAGGTCAGCAGGAAGGCTTTCGCCATCGTGAAGAGGGTCGGCGAGATCCCGCGGCCCGCGCGCGTTTCAGCGCCGGTTCCAGCCAGAGACAGGTAAACCCAGATCGACAGGCTGAGGCCGAGCAAGGACACAATGGTCCAGTAGACGATGCCGGTGGCAAGCGGCGACGGGCGCTTCATCAGGAAGGCCGAGCCGAGGATCAGCACGATCGGTGCAAACTGGATGACCAGGCGCAGCGGCGAGAACAGCACGAGCTGGGTCAGCGCAGGCACCATGTTGGAGCCGACGACGAAGGCCAAGGCGCCTGCCAGCGCAATACCGAGGGCAAGCTTCTGGTAGACCCCCAGCATAAAGGTGCGCAGGCCCACGTTGACGGAGGTGTCGGCAGACCGTGTGTCGATCCCTCCGAAAGTCCGGTTGAAGTCATTCATCGGTTAGTGAACCCTTTCAGTGTTTACGGACGCCCACCGGACGCCGGTTTGCCGATATATGGGGGCACTCTGCGGCACGTGCAATAGAACGTCCCTTGACGCAAACCCCTGCCTTGCACCCGCAAGTTCTTATGCCAGCAGGAATTTTACCGTTTTCGCGAGCAGATCACCACATTAAAATTGGATTACAGCAGCAAAGGCTGCTTGCACAAATGCCTTTGATTCAGAAAGCGTTAAGCATCGTAATTGGCGGCAAAAAGACCGGCGAAGTGAACAGCTAGTCACTGTTGACTTGAGTCAGCTGGAACATGTTCGAGCCGACGACGAACGCAAGGCCGCCCGCGAGTGCGAGACCCAGCGCAAGCTTCTGGTAGACGCCAAGCATGAAGCTCCTGAGACCTGAATTCACAGATGTGTCGGCCGCCTGGGCGTCCATCCCTCCGAAAGTCCGGTTGAAGTCATTCATCGGTTGTTGAACCCTTTCCATGATCGCGGACATCCACCGAGCGCCGTTTGGACGATATGTGGGAGCACTCGGTCCTGTGCGCGCCAGAACCTATATTGGATGAGCCTCGGGTTTTGCACCTCCAGGTTCCCGGCGTGCTGGAGATTCCGCCGCTTTCGCGAATGCAGTTCTTGATAAATATTTGATTACAAAAGCATAGGTTCAAGGAGTTCAAATACTTGCATGACCGGCCTGAATGGACGGTGAGCAGCCACAAATGCCGGATCCAGTGAACAGCTAGTCACTGTTGACTTGGGTAGGCCGGACCATAAACTCCCGCATAACTGCGGCTTCTACCGCTCGCAGTAAAACAAGCCACGACTTAAAGGGGAAGACCATGGCTGACGCGTCGGCGTATGCCGAAAACATCAAGAAATATGCAAAAGGGTACAATAAGACAGCCGCTGAAAAGATCGTAGGGCATTTGGGGATTGCCCTTCGTAACAAGGACAGCCGGGTCGTCGCCTGCAGTGATGATGGCGAACTCGACCGGATCCGCGATAAATGGTGCCGAACCAAGCTCGGCCTCGCGCTCAATCAGAAAGAGCTCGACGCCGGGATCGCGGAAATCTGCGACCAGATGAAAGCCGAAGGCGGCCAGAAATGCCGCGTCGCCTTCTACTATCTGCTCGCCGAGCATTTCGGCAGGCTGGACCATCTCGCCAGCTGACCACGTCTGAAACGGCGAGTCCAAAACCCGGCCCGGAACGGCCGGGTTTTCTTTTGCGCGCCGGCGTGAAAAACTTCTCCCATGCTTCGCCTTTTCGCTGCCCTGCCCCTGCCGCCGGAGATTTCCCGGCCGCTTCGCAAACTCCAGAAGGACCTAGTCGGCGCCCGTTGGCGGCCGGAGGAGAACTTCCACGTCACGCTCTGCTTCTTCGGCGAGCTGCGCCACACGCAGGCGCGCGACCTTGACGAACTCCTCGGTGAAATCGAAGCGCCCGCCCCCACGCTCAGCCTGGAAGGCGCGGGCTGGTTCGGCCGCCGCGAGCCAACCGCCGTCTGGGCCCGCGTACGCGAGAGCGACGAGCTGCGCGGCCTCGCCTCAGCCTGCGAGCGTGCAGCCCGCCGCCTGTCGATCCCGCTGGAACGCAGGCCCTTCACGCCGCACGTGACGCTCGCCTATTGCCACGCCACGCTGCTCGAGGACGCCCGCGCCTGGACCGAGCGCCATCAGGCCTACAGCAGTGAGCCCTGGCAGGCTGGCGCCTTCCATCTGTATTCCAGCCAGAAGCGCGACGGCGGCCCCTCGCGCTACATCGCCGAAGCCGACTACCCACTTTCGGGCTTCACTGCGCCTGAAGGAATGTATTGACCGTCAGCCGCCCGCTGCGCGGATCGGCCGGCAATGGATGGCCTGGCGGAATCAGCCCGGTATGCAGCGTCCAGCCGCGGTAGATGACCAGCCGGTTGAACGCCGCCTCGACCCGGTAGGTCTGCTCGAACAGCGCCGTGTCGCCGCGCATGTAACCCGGCTCCGGATCGCCGCGCTGGGCCAGCTCCGCTTCCAGCATGCCGGAATAGTCTTCCATCCGCGACGGGCTCACCGTCTCGAACCCGGTGCTGCGGTGCCGGTAGAACCCTGTCCCGCCACCCTCAGGCCCGCACAGGTAATGCAGCACCGCGATCCGCCCCGGATCTGCCGCATCGAAATGCGGCAGGCGCTGCGTCAGCCCGAGAGACTCCGGCGCCGCCGTCACCAGCGAGAAATTGCACTCCAGCAGGTTTGCGCCGTCGCGCAACCCGAACACGTCCGCCAGCAGCCGCTGCAGAAGCTCCATCCGCTCGGCGAGATACTTGCCTGGCAGCGGCGCGCGCACGCCCGGATAGTGCGGCCCGAGCGGCGTGAACGCGCGCGACGCGGCGTCCTCGACCAGCGCAGCCGGATTGGAGCTGAAGCCATCGATGACGACAATCGGCTCACCTTCGTGACCGATGCGCCCGATCGTCGGTGACGGCGCAATTAGCATGCGGATGGCCCTGCCCTTCCCCGCGAACATCCAACGGACGCAGGCAGTGATCAACCGCCAAACTCAGTTGAGCCAGTTCAGACCGGCACGCGCGTGCGCCGCACGATGCGCCGCGGATTGGTCGGATAGGGGTTGCCGTCATTCGACAGCAGAACGGCCAGCCAGCGCGTCGTCTTGAACTCGGCCAGGATCGCCATCGCCGCCACTGTCAGCGGGGTCGACAGGAACGCCCCCGTCGCGCCCAGCAGCACGCCCCAGAAAGCGAGCGACAGGAGCACCACCACCGGATCGAGGTTGAGCCCCACGCCCTGCATGCGCGGCTGGATGATGTTACCGACGACGAAGCCGATCACCATAAGCGACGAAAGCAGGATCACCGGCCGGCCAAATCCCTCGAACACCATGACGCTGAACAGCGCCGGCACGAAGATCGCGACCACCCCGCCGACAATCGGCACATAGCTCGCCACGAAGATCAGGAAGGCCCAGAAGATCGGCTGCGGCAACCCGATCAGCGCCATCACCGCCCAGGACGCCACCGCAATCATCAATCCGGTTGTCGTCTGTACACTGACATACCCGGTCACGGCCTTCTGGATCCGCGCAATGATCTGGTCGACATCCAGCGCGCCTTCGCCCGTAGGCTTCAGGATCGTGAGCTTTGCCGAAAAGCTGCGCTGCGAGACCAGCAGGAAACCCAGATAGATCAGCACAAACGCGGCCGCCGACAGTCCGCCCTGCAGCCAGGAGACCACCGCGCCGGCGACTTCCGGGGTCTGCACCGAATCCATCAGGCTCTCGAAGCTTGGTGTCGCGCGGACCCCGAACAGGTCGCCCGCGGCCCGCAACACCGCGTTCAGCTTGGCGTTATAATTCCCACCTCCGGCAATCAGCCCGGTCAGATTGTCGATCAGGAAAAGCGTCAGCACCACAAATGCCACCGCGATGATCAGCACCGAGATGCCCGTCCACAGCGCCAGCGGCACTTTCGGCACCCAGCGGTGCAGCGTGCCCGCCATATCCGCCACCATCACCAGCAGGAACACCGCCAGCAGCAGCGGCGTGATGATCCCCTGCAGCAGGTAGATCGCCGTCCCTGACAGGAGCACCGCGATCAGCACCATCGCGCCGGTATTCGAATTGCCGGAAGAACCGTTCATGATGACCGTCGGACCTGTTTGGAAACACTGCAACCGCCTGAAACTGGGCGTCGCCGGCGGTTGATCGACACCGCTTGCGCCTTTCCCGGCGCATGCAAACGCGCGAGACCGGCATTTGGTTGCAATCCGGATGGGCAGGGGTCAACGTGACCGGGGCGTCCCGCCCTTCCTGAAAGGAACCGACATGCGCACCCTTAGAACCCTCGCCCCCCTTCTCCTCGGCGCCTTCGCACTCGCAGCTTGCGGCGGCAGCGCCGAAAAGCAGGGCGAAGAGATGGACTCCGCCATCGAAGAAGCAGTCACCGGCGAAATCGACACCGATGACGGCCTGCTCGAGAACACCGGCGAAGCCATCGACGAAGTCACCGGCACCGAAAACACCGACCCCATCGATGCCGTCAGCGACGCCGTGGAAGAAGCCACCGAAGACGCCCCGGAGTAAGCTGATATCTTTCACATCAACAGGCGGCGGCGATTACTGCCCCTGCCCGTTTTCCGCTCTTCTGGACACGGGGCAGGCCCCGGCGCCGGCCCAAGGGATGCGCGCGCATTTCCGGGCCGCCGACTGACATTGATCAGGGTGAACGGCGAGACGATACTGGCCCCTTCAATGCAGTTTTTTAACGACCGTGCACTAGGCTAACCCTCAAAAGCATAAAGCCTCTGTCCAGATCGGTATCAGAATGTTCAGCCCGAGTTTTCTCCGGCCGTCGCGCGCAGCGGCGATCGTCATCGCCCTGAGTGCCTGCACCCTGTCTCCTGCCTTTTCAGAGAGCATCGACTGCGATCCAGCGGCGAAGCCCGGCGGTGAGAACTCCACGGCCTGCGGCGCTGCGGCCTCTGCTGACGGCGCCAATTCGACAGCCCTCGGCGCCGGCGCCGTTGCAAAATCCGATAACAGCGTCGCCCTCGGCAGCAACTCTGTTGCCGACCGGGTAACCGAAAAGGAAATCGTCGGCGCCGGCCTGAGAGAACCGGAAACCTCCGTAGGCGAAGTATCTGTCGGCAACGCCTCTACCGGCGAGCGCCGCCAGGTCACCAACGTGGCCTCGGGTGTGGAAGATTACGACGCGGTCAACGTCAAGCAATTGCAGGCGGCGCTGGATCAATCGGCGGCCGCGACGTCGACCGCCGCGGCAGCTTTCAACGCAGCCGCGTCAGCACAGAGCACCTCCAGCTCGGCCCTCGCGGCGTCCAATTCGGCGTCCGCCCTGGCCGCCAGCGCCAACACCACATCCGCATCGGCACTTTCCGCGGCCAATGCGGCCAACACCAAGTCTAGCGACGCCCAGGCGCTGGCCGCTGTAGCGGTCGCCAACTCGGCGGCAGCGCAGACCAAGGCCGATCTCGCGCAATCTACAAGCGCGGCCGCCCTTGTGTCGGCAGGGGCCGCACAATCGGCCGCGAGCGATGCCGCCGCACAAGCCTCTGCGGCCGAGGTCGCCGCAGCCGCTGCGCTCGCTGAAGCCTCGCAGGCCCAGGCCACCGCCGAGGGTGCGCAGACCACCGCGGACGGCGCGGCCGCCTCCGCGCAGACCGCGCAATCGACCGCTCAAGCAGCCCTTGCTTCCGCCAGTTCTGCCGAGGCCACCGCCAGCACGGCGCTGACCGCCGCGCACCAGGCGCAGACGACCGCCACGTCCGCGCTCGCGGCAACCACCCATCTCAGAACCGACTTCGACGCGCTGTCGGATATCGTGCTGAACCTCACCGGGTCTGCCGCCGGCGGCCCGAATGCGGGCCATTCCGTGACGCTCGGCAACCAGGCGCTCGCCAGCAGCCAGAATGCCGTCGCGATCGGCACGAAGGCCGCGGCGAGCGGCGGCAAGTCGGTGTCCGTCGGCTATGCCAACACCGCTTCCGGAAACGGCGCTTCGGCGATCGGGGATGACAACACGGCGTCCGGTCAGGGCGCTGTCGCCATCGGCGCCGGCAACACGGCCACCGGTTCGGCCGCGCTCGCCCTCGGCAACGGGTCGGTGGCTTCGGGCAGCTCCACACTCGCCATGGGCAACACTGCGCAGGCCACCTCCACCGGTGCCATCGCGATCGGCGGCGGCTCCGTTGCCAGCGCGGACAACAGCGTGGCGATCGGTAACGGCAGCGTCGCGACCCGCGCCGATCAGGTCTCGCTGGGATCGGCCCAGTCCACCTACACGATGGCCGGCCTTGCCAGCAGCGCCAGCCGCGCCGCGCAATCAGGCAGCACGCGTTTCGTCACCTCAGACGCCGCCGGAAACCTTGCCGCATCCGATTTCGGCCCCGACACGCTGTTCGCGCTCGACAGCCGCACCACCGCCCTCGAGACCAACATCACCGCGCTGCTGCAAGGCCAGAAGCGCGCCGATGCCGGCACGGCCATCGCCCTGGCGATGGGCGGAACCCTGATGCCGCCCGACATGAATGTCGCCCTGTCGTTCAACATGGCGACCTATAACGGACAGCAGGGCTTTTCCGGCTCCGTTGTCGCAAAGGTCGCCCCCAACATCTGGCTCAATGTCGGCGCCGCCGCCGGCACGGCCAAGGGCTCCGAAGGCGGCCGCGCGGGCGTGACGTTCGGCTGGTAGGCTTTTGGACCGGGCAAGAGACAACGGCTCTTCATGACAGGGGCGTTGAGGGTTTTTCGGTCCTGTTTTTCCTAGATCCGTGGGCGGCGGTGTTGCGCAAGGATCGGGGGGCGATTTCATAGCGGCTTGACGGGGATGGTTTTTATTTCTCCGAAGCCCTGATTTCTGTAGGCGCAAGTCTCCCCGCTGCGCTCACAAACGGCCTCATCCTGTTGCAGGCTTCGCATTCCCTATGTCGATTTTTTCTCATTGATTCTCATTTTTTATCACGTCGTATCGGTTCTTTCTCGCCCTCTCTCGGGTATGTCGGATTTCGGCCTTTGGCCTCTATCGGACCTACGGTTTGGCGGTGTGCGGGTGTGAGACCGAGTATACCTCCGGCCAGAGGGGTGTAGCGCAAGGTTTCCGGAGAAATCTTTCAGGCACCTGGGTCGTCTGCGGATTTTGTTGTCTGAGGGGGCGGATCTTGTTGCACAAGCGGGGGCGTCCGCTTTGCCTCGCCTCACCCTGTCTGCGCCGCCGCCCGTATCAAGTTGGGGTCGGGGCAGCAGCCCTGAGCAGGGTCCATGTTAGGCCCAGAGGGCCCATACGGGATCAAATGAAGAGTGGTGCCCCTGGCCGGACTTGAACCAGCACTCCTTGCGGAAGCGGATTTTGAATCCGCCGCGTCTACCATTTCACCACAGGGGCCTGTTGCAGAGCCCGGTTCCTGCCGCAGGGGGGCTGCCCCTGTCAATTGCCGGATGGCGGGTGACGCTCCGCCGCATTGCGGGCCGGGCCCTCACCGGCACAATGGAGCCATGACATCGTTGACCAACCTGCTCACTGGCTGGCGCTGGCCGGTCCTCGCGCTCACGGCTTCGGCCCTGATCCTCGCGGCGGCGCATGCGTTCGAGACGTTCGGCGGCCTGCCGCCCTGCCCGCTCTGCCTGCGCCAGCGGGAAGTCTACTGGGCGCTGATCTTCATGACCGCCACCGGCCTCGCCATCTGGCGCTTCGTGCCGAAACGCCGCTTCCTCGTGGCGCTCAACGTGCTGATCGGCCTTGTGTTCGGCGTCGGCGTGGTGGTCGCGGCCTATCATGCGGGCGTCGAGTGGCAGATTTTCCCGCCGCCGACGGGGTGCTCGGCGGGCGGCGTCAATCCGCTGGACGTGGGCGACCTTTCCGGCGGCCTCGACCAGCCGATGAAGATTGCCGCGTGCAACGCCGCGCCCTTCCATTTCATCGGCCTGTCGATGGCCGGCTGGAACGGCGTGATCTCGCTCATTCTTTCGGGCATCAGCTTTGCTGCCGCAGCGCTCACCTTCCGCAGCTTTCAGGTGAAGTAGACCGCGCCGCCCGCCAGCAGGGCTGCGGCCGCGCCGAACGTGCCGACCGCTCTCAGCCGGCGCATCCAGGCCGGCAGGCCCGCCGCGCCGGTGTCCCACACCCCGTGCAGCAGATGCGCCCCGGCGGCGGCCGCGAACACCTTCCAGTCCAGCGCGCCCAGCACGCCGTAGAGCACCAGCCCCCAGCCGGCGAGTGATCCGAGTACGGACAGTCCCAGCACCGCCGCGCGCGGCGTCTCGCTGGCCGCGATTTCCGCGCCCCAGCGCACACCGCCGACGAAGGACAGGATCACCGCACCGTAGACCAGCAGCGTCAGCCCCGCCTGCGCCTGCAGCACGGGATCGGCCTCAGCCGCCCACATCACACCCGCGCCCGCCGCAAACGGCGCAAGGCCCGCCAGCGTCAGCGCCAGCGGGGCGCCCGGAATGCCGAACAGTTTCATGGCCTAGAGCCCCAGAACCTTGCGGGCGATGATGTTCTTCTGGATCTCATTCGTGCCGCCATAGATCGATTGCGCGCGTCCGCCAAAATAGCCCGCCACATCGCGCGGCGCGCTGCCGGCGGACGGGGCGCGGTGTCCCACGAAGGCCCCCGCCGCGTCGAGGAACAATTCCGTGATCGCCTGGTGCGTCTCGGTCGCGAGGATCTTCACCGTCGAGGAGGCGTCGCCCACCGAGCCGCCGGAGACCTGCGCCGAGAGGATCCGGAACACCGTCATCTCCAACCCGTCCACGGCGATCTCCGCCTGCGTCAGCCGCCCGGCAAATCCGGCATCATCTATCAGCCGTTCATTGGCGCCTTCCGGCATGCCCGAGGCAAGCGCCCGAACATGCCGCAGCATCGCCCGCTTGCCGCCGATGCGCGCATACGAGGTGCGCTCGAAGCCGAGCAGGTATTGCGAATAGGTCCAGCCCTTGCCTTCCTCGCCGATCCGGTAAGCCTCGGGGACCAGCACCTCGTCGAACAGCACTTCGTTGAGCGCGTGCGCTCCGTCGATCGAGATGATCGGCTTGACGGTCACGCCCGGTGCGTCCAGCGGGCAGCAGATGAAGGTGATGCCTTCCTGCTTCTTCTCGCCCCGGCTCGTCCGGGCAAGGAGGAATATCCAGTCGGCATGCTGGGCCGCCGAGGTCCAGATCTTGTGGCCGTTCAGCGTGTAGACGCCGTCCTTCAGCACGGCGGAGAACTCGAGGCTCGCGAGGTCCGATCCCGCGCCCGGTTCGGAATAGCCTTGCGCCCAGCCGACGGAGCCGTCGCGGATGCCCGGCAGCCATTGTTCCTTCTGGGCCTTCGACCCGAAGGTGTAGAGCACCGGGCCGACATAGATCACGCCCATCGGGGTGACCGTCGGCACGCCGGCGCGCTCGAGCTCCTCGTCGAACACGTATTGTTCCTCAAGGCCCCAGCCCGGCCCGCCATATTCCTTCGGCCAGGCGGTGGCGAGCCAGCCCTTCGCGCCGAGCGCCATTTCCGAGCGGCGCACGTCCGCCGTCGTCAGCGGCGTGCCCGCCTTGTATTTCGCGATGATCTCCTTCGGGAATTCAGTCTCGAACCAGCTGCGCACATGGGCGCGGAACGTCTCGGTCTCGGGCGCAAATTTCAGATGCATGGGAGCGTGTCCTTTGATCCCGCAAACCGTATGCGGAAGGCGCAGCGAGGCAAGGGGTCACGCGGGGAAAAGCCCCTCCCGTACTCCAAACAAAAGGCCCTCCCCGTTTCCGGGAAGGGCCCTCCGGTTCAGTCGGCCGGAAACTATTCCTGCGGTGTGGCTTTCACACCCTCGATCCACTGGTCGACTTTCCGGGTCAGCACGTCGAGCGGCAGGGCGCCGCCGCCCAGCACGGTGTCGTGGAAGGCGCGGATGTCGAACTTGTCACCCAGCTGGCTTTCCGCTTTCGCGCGCAGCTGCTGGATGTGGATCATGCCGATCTTGTAAGCCGTCGCCTGGCCCGGCATCACGATGTAGCGCTGCACTTCCGAGCGCGCCTGCGCCTCGGTTATGGCGGAATTGGCGAGGAAGTACTGCACCGCCTGCTCTTCCGTCCAGCCTTTCGAGTGCAGGCCGGTATCGACCACGAGACGGATGGCGCGCCAGATTTCCGAGCCGAGGCGGCCGAAGTCCGAGTACGGATCTTCAAACGTGCCCGGCATTTCGGACGCGAGCTTCTCCGAATAGAGACCCCAGCCTTCCGAATAGGCCGTGAAGCCCGCCTGGGTGCGGAATTTCGGCACGCTGGTCAGTTCCTGCGCGATCGAGATCTGCATATGGTGGCCCGGCAGGCCTTCATGATAGGCGATCACTTCCAGCTCGCCCTTCGGCATCGCCTTCATGTCCGACAGGTGGGCGTAATAGATACCCGGGCGGGAGCCATCCGGCGTGCCGGGATAATAGTGCTGGGCAGCGCCCGGCTGTTCGCGGAACGCTTCGACGCGCTTCACGACCAGGTCAGCCTTCGGCAGGATGCCGAAATATTCCGGCAGCTTGGTCTTGATATTGTTGATCGCGGCCGTGGCGTCAGCGATGTACGCCTCGCGGCCTTCATCCGTATCCGGATAATAATGCTGCTCGTTGTCCTTGTCGTCGCGGATGCTCTTGAAGAATTCCGACAGCGTGCCGGTGAAGCCCACTTCGGTCTTGATGGCTTCCATTTCAGCCTGGATGCGGGTCACTTCTGCAAGACCCAGGTTGTGGATCTCGTCGGCGGTCATCGAGGTCGTCGTCTGACCGGCCAGCATGAAGTTGTAATAGGCCTCGCCGTTCGGCTGCAGGTTGGCGCCTTGCGGGCCAGCCGGGTCCGGCGAGTTCGCCATGTCTGCGGTGCAGAAGGCGATCAGGTCCTTGTAGAAGGTCAGGAACGGACCCTTGAGGGCCGTCTCGGCTTCCGCCGTCAACGCAGCCGCAGCTTCCGGCGTCATCTTTCCGCCTTCGACCAGCTTCTGCACGTCGCCCTTGAAGTCGGCCCAGATGGCCGAGTCCGGGCCATTCGTGAACGGAGCACCGGTGATGATCTTCTGCGACTGGTCGATCACGCCTTCATAGGCGAACTTCGGCGCATGCACGCCGTTGGCCGCGTTCTGCCTGGTGATGGCCAGCGCGTCCTGCAGCGCGGTCGCTGCGGCCGAGATACGGCTCACATAGGCGCGCGCATCGGCCTCTTCGTCCACCGTGTGGAACTGCATCAGGAAGGTCGGCGCAAAGCTCTGCACGCCGTTCATCTGGTCGAAGATGAACCCGTTGCCGCGATAGGCGACGCTCGCAGCGGCGCGCTCATACTGGTAGACCCAGAGATCATAGGAATCCTGGTCGGCCGGCGACAGGCTGGCATAGTCGTAGGTCGCCTTCAGCTCGTCGGTCGCGGCTTTCAGCCAGGCCAGCTGCTCGTCGGCGCAGGCATAGGTGAAGCAGTCGATCTGGTCATTCTTGTCCTTGCGGCCCAGGAAAGTCAGCTGGATCGGGCTGAACTGCAGCTGCTCTTCATACTTGGTGTCAAACCAGGCGTTCAGCTGGGCGCTGACGGCCTCCTGGCTTTCGGCGGCGGTCTGCTTGTTCAGGGCGTCGGTGTTGGGGTTTGGCGCGCAGGCGCCGAGGGCGACAATCAGGGCAAGGGCCGAAACGGCGGTGCGAAACATCGGGGGTCTCCTGAAAACGGACTTTCCGTTTAACGATAAATTGCCGTATCCCTCACCGGCCGCGGCGTCAATCCGGGCTGAATTGGCAATTCGGGAATCCCCCGCTAAGCACACAGCATGACCGACAAAAAATCCGCCTCCGCCCCTCGCACCATACGCCTCGGCACCCGTGGATCGCCGCTCGCGCTCGCGCAGGCCCACCAGATTGCCGCCAGCCTGAAGGCGGCGTCCGGCGGGGCCATCGAAGCGGAGATCGTGACCTTCACGACGACCGGCGACAAGCTGACCTCCGAACGCCTGATCAATTCCGGCGGCAAGGGCCTGTTCACGCGCGAACTCGACGAATCCCTCAGCCTCGGCGAAATCGACATCGCTGTGCACAGCCTGAAGGACGTGCCCTCCCTCCTGCCGGACGGCCAGGTGTTCGTCGCTTTCCCCGAGCGCGAGGATCCACGCGACGGTTTCGTCTCGCACAGCGCCACATCCCTGCGCGAGCTGCCGCAAGGCGCCCGTCTCGGCACGGCCTCGCTGCGCCGCGAAGCGCAGGCGCTGGCCCTGCGACCGGACCTTCAGGTCGTCACCTTCCGCGGCAATGTGCAGACCCGCATGCGCAAGCTGGAAGAAGGCCAGGCCGACGCCACCTTCCTTGCGATGGCCGGCCTGCGCCGGCTTGGCTATGATCATATGGCGACGCCGATCCCGGTCACCGACATGCTGCCCGCCGCCGCGCAAGGCATCATCGGCGTGGTCAGCCGCGACGATGCGGACGACGCGCTGCGCGCCGTGCTCGCAAAACTCAACGTCGCCGTCAGCGAAGCGGCTGCCACCGCCGAGCGCACTTTCCTCGCCGTGCTCGATGGCAGCTGCCGCACACCGATCGCCGCTCACCTTTTCGATGACGGCGACAGCTGGCGCCTCGACGGCGAAGTGCTGAGCCCGAAAGGCGACCAGCGCTGGACCGCGACCGGCAGCGCCAGCAAGAGCGCGTCGATGGCCCAACTGGCCGAACTTGGCCGCACTGTCGCGAATGGCATTCTCGAGTCCGCCGAAGGTAAGCTGCCCGCCTTCGGGGCAGAGTAGGGAGATTGGCGGTGAGCCTTCCCGTCATCGTGACGCGGACGCTGCCCGGCGCCCGCGACACGGCGGAGAATCTCACGCGCCTCGGCTTTGCGCCCGTCCTCTCGCCGATGCTGTCGATCACCGAAACCGGCCTCGCGCCCAGCGATCTCAAGGGCGTGCGCCACCTCATCTTCACCAGCGCCAATGGCGTGCGCGCCGTTCGCGGCGCTGAGCTCCCGCCGGACCTGACGGCCTGGTGCGTCGGCCCCTCGACCGCTGACGCTGCGCGCGAAGCGGGGTTTGCCACTGTCATCGGAGGCGATGGCAATGCGGAGGATCTCGCACGCCTCATTCTGGCTTCTTATCCAAATGGCCCCCTGCTCCACATCGCCAACGAAGCGGCCGCAGGCGAACTCGTCGCCGCGCTCAAGAGCGGCGGTTTCGAGGCCCGTTTCAGCGCGCCGTATCGCACTGACGCAGCCAGGTCGCTGAGCGCCGATGCGCTCGCCGCGGTTGCCGGACCGGGCCCCGTCATTCTGCTTCTCCACTCCGCCAAGGCCGCGACCGCTGTCGCCGCCAGCCGGCCGGACCTCACCAACGCCGCTCTTGTCGCCATTTCCCAAGCCGCCCTCGCGCCTCTTCAGAATGCGGTCAGCCGCGGCCATTGGATCGCCGCCCGGCCGAACGAGGACAGCCTGATGGACGCGCTGCAACGGGCCGCCGCCGCGCTTTGCCCTTGAATCGCCGCTGTGCCACACTCTTTTGAAACCTGAAGCTGCCCATATAGGCGCCATGACCACTGATCCTTTCCGCGACGAGGACCCCGTGAACGGTCCTATTGATGCCCAGTTCGAACCGGCCCCCGCCGGCGCGGACAAGGCGGCGCGTCCGGGCCCCGGCTGGATCGCATTGGGCGGCGCCGCCGTACTGGCCGCCCTGATTGGCGCGCTCGCCGGCATTTACGGCGCCGATTACGTGCGCCCGAATTCCACCACGGACCTCGCCGCCGCGCAGAAACGCCTCGAAACCCGGCTCGGCGAAGTGATCGCCCTGCAGGCCGCCATCGACCAGAAACTCTCCGAGCCCGCTGCCGCCTCCGCCGAACTCGCGGGCCTGATCCGCGAACTCGATACGGTCTCCCGCCGCCTCGACCAGGCCATTGCCGCCGGCGGTGATCCGGCCGCCCTGGCCGCCGTCACCGCCCGGCTCGACGCGCTCGAAGGCCGCGACCCGGCCATGACGGTTTCGACCGGCGGCGAAGTGGCGGCGCTGACCTCGCGCCTCGCCAGCCTCGAGGCGTCCACACAGGCCGCCGCCGCGCAAACGAGCGCCGCGATCGAGCAGAGCGGCAACCGCGCCGAAGCCGCCCTTGCCCTCTCCGCCATCGAGGCCGCCACCCGGCGCGGCAACGGTTTCGAGGCCGACTACCGCGCCTTGCGCAACGCCGCGCCCGGCAATGAGTCCATCAAACGTCTCGCCCCCTACATTTCCGGCGTCACCGCGCTGACGGCCCTGCAGGCCGAGTTCCCGAAGGTTCGCGCCGCGGTACTCGCGGCGGCGACGCCCGAGACAACGTCCGCCCAGCTCTCCTGGGTCGACAAGATGTTCGGCGACGCGGTCAGCGTGCGCCCGGCCAACGGCAAGCATTCGGCGACCGCCAAGACGCTCGACGCCGCCGCCGCGGCGCTGGCTGCCGGCGATCTTGCCGGCAGCGTGAAGGCCCTCAACGGGCTGGATGCCAATGCCGCCCGCGCGGCCGAAGACTGGACCCGGCGCGCAAACCGCCGCATCACGCTTGAAGAGGCGATGGAAGACGTCCGCCTCAGCCTTGTGGAAGGGGGGAACTGACGGACCATGGGCCGCTTTTTCCTGTTCATCGCTGTCATCCTTCTTGTCTCGGCCGGCGCCGTGCTGGCCGCGCTCGCGCTCAGCCTGCCGGGCGAGGTGACCTTCCCGGTCGGCAATGAAATCGTCGCCGTGCATTCCGGCGTGGCAGCGATTGGCGTCGTCGTCCTCGGCGGCGTGCTGGCTCTCGGCTGGTGGCTGGCGACCGCCCTGCTGGTCCTGCCAGGCCGTATCTCGAAAGCCCGCCGCCTTGCCCGCACCCGCAAGGCCAACGCCGCTCTCGCCGAAGGCCTGCTGGCGGCAGAAGGCGGCGATTCCAAAGCCGCGCTGAAACTCGCCCGCCGCGCCATGCGCCATGCCGAGGACGAGCGGCTGAAACTTCTCCTCGAAGCACGCGCCGCCGAAGCCAACGAAGACTGGGCCGGCGCCGAGCGCGCCTGGGGCCTTCTGACCCGCCTGCCCGGCGGACAGCTGGCCGGCCTGCGCGGCTCGGCGACCGCCGCCTCCGAACGCGGCGACCAGCTGACGGCCGAGAACCGCGCCCGCGAAGCCCTCGCCCTCAAGTCCGATGCCGACTGGCCGTTCAATTCCCTGTTCGACCTGCAGGTCTCCAAGGGCGACTGGGACAAGGCCATCGAGACGCTCACGCTCGGCGAGAAACGCGCCCTGATCGAAGGCATCAGCGTCAAGCGCCGCCGCGCCGTGCTGCACACTGCCAAAGCCGTTGGCCTTCCGTATACGGAGAAACAGGTGGCGCAGAAGACGCTCGGCGAAGCGATCCGCTCGGCGCCCGATTTTCCGCCCGCCGCCTATCACGGCGCGCGTTTCCTGATGACCGATGGCAAGGTCAAGGCCGCGCAGGGCGTGCTCGAACTCGGCTGGAAGGCGCGGCCGCATCCGGCGCTCGCGCAACTTTCCCGCCGGCTGATCCCGCAGGATTCCCGCTTTAACATCGCGGCCCGCCTGAAGGGCCTCGCGGACTCCAATCCGAATCACCGCGAAAGCCGCATCCTGATGGCCGAGATCGCGATGGACTCGGCCGACTGGGTGGCCGCAATCAAGACCCTCGCCCTGCTCGTCGAAGAGAACCCGACCGCCCGCCTCTGCCTGCTGATGGAGCGCGCCCTGAAAGGGTATGGCGACCCGGTCGAGGCCCAGCGCTGGGGCCGGATGGCGGCGTCGGCCTCGCGCGAGGCCGACTGGTCCGACATCGACCCGAAGGGCAACGCCTTCGAGTATGACCGCGCCGGCTGGAGCCGGATGGTCTATGCCTTCGGCGATGTCGGCGACCTCGTGCACCCGCGCTACGAAACCTATGGCCGCGAACTGGAAGCCGGACGCGTGCTCGCCCTGCCCCTCGCCGACGAAGGCCCGATCACCCCGAGAGCCCCGCAAGGCCCGCTGACCCAGCCCCTGGACTACGCGCCCGACGACGACTGAGCTGCCCTTCCTGCGCCGCAAAACTGGCCTTGCGCCCCCAAAGCCCTGCCAGTATATGCGGGGCCTCAAGAAAAGGGCCGCTTTAGCTCAGCTGGTAGAGCACCGCATTCGTAATGCGGGGGTCAGGTGTTCAAGTCACCTAAGCGGCACCATTCCCTCTCCTTCCCTTTCCTGCTCCGCGCCTCGGCCTAGTTCGGCGGGATGATGATAGCTGTTGTGTTTGGAAGTTCGGGCGGGATCGGGCGGGCGTTGGCCGAGGGCGTGATTGCGTCTGGCCGGTACCGGTCCGTGTACGCGGTGTCGCGGTCCGGCGTGGAGATTGACGGGGCGATCAACCGGCCGGCCGAGTTTACCGATGAAGCGCAACTCGCTGCACTTGCCGCCGAGATCGGCGCGGCGGGGCCGGTGGGGCTTTGCCTTGTCGCGAGCGGGCTTTTGTCCGCAGACGGCGTGCAGCCGGAAAAGACCTACCGGGCGCTAAGTGCGGACGCCTTCGCGCGGGTATTCGCGGCCAACACGATTGCCCCGGCGCTGATTGCCAAGCATTTCCTGCCGCTGATGCCGAAGGCGGAGCGCGGCGTGTTTGCGGCGCTGTCGGCGCGGGTCGGCTCGATCTCCGACAACCGGCTGGGCGGCTGGCATGCCTACCGCGCCTCCAAGGCGGCGCTGAACATGCTGATCCGCAACTTTGCCATCGAACAGGCGCGGCGGGCGCCGGGGAGCATCTGCGTGGGCCTTCATCCGGGCACGGTCGATACGGGGCTTTCCAAGGCATTTCAGGGCGGCGTTCCGGGCGAGAAGCTGTTCTCGCCGGAGCAGTCGGCAGGCTACCTTCTGGACGTGGTGGACCGTCTGACCCCGGAGGATTCGGGCAAGTGCTTCGACTGGGCCGGCAAGGAAGTGCCCGCCTAGAGCGTGAAGCGGCCTTCGATCACCGTGACGGCGTTGCCGGTGAGTTTGCACCGGTCCCCTTCCAACTTCACGCCAACCCAGGCGCCGCGGTCGGGATAGGCCTGGTAGCAGCGCGCGGCGGGCTTCGCAAAATTCTCGGCGAGGATGCGCGAGAGCATCGTGTGCCAGCTGCCCGTGGCGGGGTCTTCGTCGATGCCGGAGCCGGGGGCGAAGAAGCGCGAGGTGACATCGGCGCCGTTGTCGCCGCCCAACGCGAAGCAGCCGAAATTGCCCCGGTCCCAGCCGCCACCTTCGGCGCCGAGGGTCTTCAACACGCGCTGGTCCGGCTTCAGGGCGCGCACGTCGTCCGGCGTCTCGAAGCGCGCGGCGTAGAACATGCCGCCCCAGGCCTCGACGGGGCGTGCGCCGAGTGCGGCGGCGATGTCGTCCGTGACCGGAACAGGCCGGATGGGCGCGGAAGGAAAGTCCATCTCGAGCCGCCCGTCCCCGAGACGTTTCACGAGAAGGCGGCCGGACTTGACGGTATCGAAGGCGATGGTCTCGCCGGCAAAACCGCCATGCGCGAAGAGGACATAGGCCGACGCGAGCGTCGCGTGGCCGCAAAGAGGGACCTCCACGGCAGGCGTGAACCAGCGCAGTTTCCAGACGCCTTCACCGGCGGGGACGATGTAGGCGGTCTCGGCCACGTTGTTCTCGGCAGCGATGGCAAGGAGTGTTTCATCCGGCAGGAACGCGTCCAGCGGCATCACGCAGGCCTGGTTGCCCTCGAAGGCTTTGGCGGCAAAGGCATCGACCTGGAAAAAGGGCAGTGACGGCATGGCGGAGGCTCCGGTTCAGGCGGGTGTGATCGCACGGAAGACGGACGGGGCACAAACGAGGAATTCTTACGGGGCGTTGAGACGGGCTGATGCGTCTGCGCCCTCCGCGGCAGTGCGGGCAGTTACCGGGCAATTGCGCCGGGATTAGCGCTTCAGATCATCCAGCAGCCAGCCGTGATGGACCGGGCCGTGTCCCTTGCCGAGGCCCTTGGCGGCCTTGATGGCGCCGAAGAGATAGTCCCTGCCCTCCTCGACGGCTTCGGGCACGGAGCGGCCCTGGGCGAGAAGGGCGGCGATGGCGGAGGCGAGGGTGCAGCCGGTGCCGTGGGTGGAGGTCGTCCGTATACGGGGCGATTCGAATATCCACTCGCCGGTCGTGGTCTGCAGCACGTCATGAATGACGTTGCCATCGATGTGGCCGCCCTTGACGAGGGCGCCGTGGGCGCCGAGTTCGAGCAGACGTTCGGCGGCGCGGCGCTGGCCGTCGATGGTCTCCACCGGCTTGCCTGTGAGAACCTCCGCCTCCGGCGCATTCGGCGTGACGAGGCGCGCACGCGGGATCAGTTCGGACCGGATGGCGCCGATGGCGCGTTCATCGACCAGCCGGTCACCGGAGGTCGCGACCATCACGGGGTCGATGACGCGCGGGGTAAGCCCCGCCTGCGCGTGCAGCGCTTCGGCGATCGCCTCGACCAGCTGGGCCGAGCCGAGCATGCCGGTCTTGATCGTGTCGGCGCCGATATCGGCGAGCGTGACCTTGATCTGCCCGAGGACGGCCTCGAGCGGAACCGGCCAGACGCCGTGGACGCCTTTTGTGTCCTGCACGGTGATCGCCGTGACGGCGGTCATCGCATGGCCGCCGAGCATGGTGACGGCCTTGATGTCGGCCTGAATGCCGGCGCCGCCGCCGGAATCAGAGCCGGCGATGATGAGGACGCGGCCTTTCGGGCCATCTTGGACTGACATGGTCAGACCTTGATGCCGGCTTTCTTCGCATCGGCCAGGAACGTCTCGAGGCCTTTGTCCGTCAGCGGATGGTTGACGAGCGACTTGATGACGGCGGGCGGCGCGGTCATCACATCGGCGCCGGCGAGGGCGCAGAGCTTGACGTGGTTGGCGGTGCGGATCGAGGCGGCGAGGATTTCGGTGTCGAACAGGTAGTTGTCATAGATCTGGCGGATCTCGTGGATCAGGTCCATGCCGTCGAGGTGGATGTCGTCGAGGCGGCCGATGAAGGGCGAGATGAAGGTCGCGCCGGCTTTCGCCGCGAGCAGCGCCTGGTTGGCGGAGAAGCAGAGCGTGACGTTGACCTGCGTGCCCTCCCCCGTCAGCGTCTTGCAGGCCTTCAGACCGTCGAGCGTCAGCGGCAGCTTGACCGTGACGTTGGAAGCGATCTTGGCGAGCTTGCGGCCTTCCTTGATCATGCCGTCATAGTCGGTCGCGACGACTTCGGCGCTGACCGGTCCGGGGGTGAGCGCGCAGATCTCGGCGATCACCTCTGCAAAGGGGCGGCCGGACTTGGCGATCAGCGACGGGTTGGTGGTCACCCCGTCAATGAGGCCGGTGGCGGCGAGGTCGGCGATGTCTTTCGTGTCGGCAGTGTCGACGAAGAATTTCATGGATGGGGTTTCCGGTCTGACGAGAAGGCGATGGCGCTTCCTTAACCAATCGGGACCCGCACTCCAATAGCGCCGAAGACAGAAACGCTCCCCCCGTTGCCGGAAGGAGCGTTCTGGCAGGCGCGGATGTGGCCGGTCAGGTGGCCGGGCGGCCGATCGACGTATAGGCAAATCCATAGCGGGCCATGTCTTCCGGGCTGTAGATGTTGCGCAGGTCGACGACGACATTGCCCTTCATCGCGCCCTTGATGCGGCCGAAATCGAGCGCGCGGAAGCACCATCGCGTCGGCGCCCTCGATCGCCTTGTAGGCGCTGTCGGCGAATTCGATGCCGCTCAGAAGGTGGGCGGCTTCCTTCATCGCTTCCGGATCGTACGCGACCACGCGGGCGCCAGCGGCCGTGAGCGCCGGGAGGATATCGAGCGAGGGCGCGTCGCGCATGTCGTCGGTGTTCTGCTTGAAGGCGAGGCCTAGCACGCCGATCGTCTTGCCCTTCACGTCGCCGCCCATCGCCGCGATGACTTTCGTCGCCATGGCTTTCTTGCGGGCCGCGTTGACCTCGACGACCGTGTCGACGATGCGCACGGGGCTGCCATAGTCATTGGCGGTCTTGGTCAGCGCGAGCGTGTCTTTCGGGAAGCACGAGCCGCCATAGCCGGGGCCGGCATTCAGGAATTTCTTGCCGATGCGGCCATCGAGGCCGATGCCGCGCGAGACTTCCTGGACGTTGGCGCCGACCTTTTCGCACAGGTCCGCCATCTCGTTGATGAAGGTGATCTTCACGGCGAGGAAGGCGTTGGCAGCGTACTTGATCAGCTCCGAGGTGCGCCGCTCGGTGAACAGGATCGGCGTCTCGTTGAGGAAGAGCGGGCGGTAGAGTTCCTTCATGACCTGGCGGGCGCGGTCGTCATCGGTGCCGACAACGACGCGGTCCGGGATCTTGAAGTCCTTGATAGCGGCGCCTTCGCGCAGGAATTCGGGGTTGGAGACGACGGCGAAGTCGCCGTCCGGGCGCACCTTGCGGATGATCGCCTCGACTTCGTCGCCGGTGCCGACGGGGACCGTCGACTTGGTGACGATGACGGTGAAGCCGTTCATCATCTGGCCGATCTCTTCGGCGGCGGCGTAGACGTAGGAGAGGTCGGCGTGGCCATCGCCGCGGCGCGACGGCGTGCCGACCGCGATGAACACCGCGTCGGCGTCTTTCACGGCTTCGGCGGCATCGACGGTGAAGAACAGGCGCTCTTCCTTGACGTTCTTGGCAACGAGATCATCGAGACCCGGCTCATAGATCGGCATGATGCCCGCGTGCAGCTTGTCGATCTTCGACTTGTCCTTGTCCACGCAGGTGACGATGTGGCCGAAATCGGCAAAACAGGCGCCTGACACGAGGCCGACATAGCCCGTTCCGATAATCGCGAC
>LNFM01000455.1_pt1 | contig 104950 bp, 100 predicted proteins | sample 596031 | NCBI WGS metagenome assembly LNFM01 (sample SAMN04254537, study PRJNA301005) | activated carbon metagenome | isolation source: dual media filters at the Ann Arbor, Michigan drinking water treatment plant | place: USA: Ann Arbor
GCCGTACTTGATGACCAGCGTCTTGCCGTGGAACTTGCGGATGTAGGGCAGGGCCTGGGCCAGGATCTCGGCCTGGTCGCGCGGGGTGATGTGGCTCAGGTCGGGGTCGGTGGTGCTCATGGCGGGGCGGGCGAGGCAAGCTGGAATGGACCAGATTGTAGGAATCCCGGGCAGGGTCGACGGGCCGGACCCGATGTCTTGCGCTGCCCGCCAGTTCCGGGCCGGGAACCTTTGGCCAGCTCAGGGCTCTCAACAAGGTCGGCACAAGTCGCCGATGCCTCGGAGGCACGCTCTTGAAAACCCTGATTGCCGCTGTTGCCGCTGCGCTGCTTGCGGGGGTCGTCCTGGCCCAGACGGCGCTCACTGCGGGCGAGGTCGTGAAAGTCGACAAGAGCGGCGGGAAGCTCACGCTGAAGCACGAAGAATTGAAGAACCTGGACATGCCCGCCATGACCATGAATTTCCGCGTGACCGACCGGACCTGGCTGGACGGCCTGGCGCCTGGCCAGAAGGTGCGGTTCGTCGCTGAAAAGGTGAACGGCCAGTACACCGTGGTGCGGCTGGAGAAATAGCGGTCGGCGGGCGGGGTGCCGTCGCGCGCGTGACGCGCCCGGTTGCAGCCCGGGCCTACCATGCCCGGCTCGTTCCAGAACACCCGGAGACAGTCATGGTTCATGCCCCGCTTGCCACCCTCGTCAATCATCAGGTTCGTCTGGCCGCCCGCCCGCAGGGCCTGCCCGGGCCCGAGTGCTGGCAGTTCAGCGAATCGCCAGTGGTCGAGCCGGCCGAAGGCGGGGTGCTGGTGAGGACACTGGCCCTGTCGCTCGATCCCGCCATGCGCGGCTGGATGAACGAAGGCAAGAGCTACATCCCGCCCGTGGCCATCGGCGAAGTCATGCGCGCTGGCGGCGTGGGCGTCATCGTGGCGTCGAAGCATCCGGGCTTCGAGGTCGGCGACCACGTCAGCGGCGGCCCTGGCGTGCAGGAATACTGGTTGGTGGCCGCCGACCAGGTGAAGCGCTCGGGTCTGGCGAAGATCGACCTGCGCCTGGGGACGCTGGGGCAATGGCTGAACGTCCTGGGCATGCCCGGCATGACCGGCTACTTCGGCCTGATGGACGTAGGCCAGCCGAAGGCGGGTGAAACGCTGGTGGTGTCAGGCGCAGCCGGGGCCGTCGGTCAGACGGTGGGGCAGATCGCCAGGATCAAGGGCTGCCGCGTCGTGGGCATCGCCGGCGGCCCCGCGAAATGCGCGTGGGTGGTCAAGGAACTGGGCTTCGATGCCTGCATCGACTACAAGTCGGGCAGCGTGAAGGACGGCCTGAAGCAGCATTGCCCCGAAGGCGTGGACATCTACTTCGACAACGTCGGCGGCGAGATCCTGGACACCGTGCTCACCCGCATCAACAAGCGCGCACGCATCGTCATCTGCGGCGCCATCAGCCAGTACAACAACACCACGCCGGTGCAGGGGCCGAAGAACTACCTGTCGCTGCTGGTGAACCGCGCCCGAATGGAGGGCATCGTCGTGTTCGACTATGCCGACCGCTACCACCTGGCCGTGGCCGAAATGGCCGGCTACCTGAAGGACGGCCGCATGAAAAGCCGCGAAGACGTGGTCGAAGGTGGCGTGGCGGCGTTTCCCGGCACGCTGCCCAAGCTGTTCAGTGGCGAAAACTTCGGCAAGCTGGTGCTGCAGGTGGCGGCTGCCTGAACCAGCCCGGCGGCCGCAGCCGCTGTTTTCAGGCCTTGGCCATCACCAGTGGCAGCACCCGCGCCACGTTTTCGCGCACCATCTCGCGCAGGGCGTCGACCTTTTCGGTGGGCGTCAGCGCGTTCCAGACGTTCTCGGCCTCGACGTCACGGCGCCCGGCATAGGCGCGACCGGCGCGGACGTCCTGGCTGCCGACCAGGTCGCCCGTGATGCCGTTGATCAACTGCAGGCGCATCATCGTGTAAGCCCCCAGGAATCCCTGGCTGGTCATGCCGGTGTCCTTGTTCTTGATCTCGGTGTCCGCGTCCAGGTAGTAGCCGATGCCTTCGACCGTGCCACGGCCGACGGTGTAGCCGTCGGTCACGGGGAATGCGGCGTCACCGCGGTGACGGGTGATCAGCAGCACATGGCTCAGCTTGGCGCTGTTGATGGCTTCGATGATCCAGGCAGGCAGTTCCGCCCGGGTTGCGCCTTCGGCCACCGCCCGCTGGTCGGGCAGCGACAGCGGCGTGGTGGCGCGGAACATCTGCAGCTTGGTACCGGAACGCTGGCGCGCCATGTAGTCGGTGACCGCACGCAGCGCTGCCTGGTCGAACCCGATGTCGCGCGTGGGCAGGCTTTCGCGCATGTTGCGGTCCAGGCGCGTGTCGGTGATGACGCCCGGCAGCGTGATCTGCAGACCGTCGCCCAGCAAGGAGAACACGCCCAGGGTCGTGATGGTGTTGCTGCCCTGGGCCAGCGCACCGGCCGGTGCCAGCCAGGGCAGCATTGCTGCGGCCAACAGCAGTTCGCGGCGCTGCAGCCTGGGGCGGGTGACGAGTGTCTTCGCAGGCATGTGGGTGTCCTTCGGGCAAGAGTTGATGCCGGGATTTTGCCTAGAAGTGAATGCCCCGCATCAGTTGCTGCAGGGCCACGGCCTCGGCGCTGAGCTGCGGCTTGGCGGCCTTGTCGCCCTTGGCGGCGGAAGAGTCGGGGAACATCCTGAAGCTGGTGTTCATGCCGATCTGCGCCACCCGCGGCATGAGTGCATGCATCAGCTGGCCGGTGATGCCCAGCCGGGTGGCGATTCGCACCGGCTTGGCGATGCAGGCCTGGGCGATCATGTCGGCGGCTTCCTCGGGCGCCAATGTCGGCACGTTCTTGTAGATCTGCGTGGGCGCGATCATCGGCGTGCGCACCAGCGGCATGTTGATGGTGGTGAAGGTGACACCGACGTCGGCGAACTCGCTGCTGGCGCAGCGCGTCCAGGCGTCCAGCGCGGCCTTGCTCGCGACATAGGCCGAAAAGCGCGGCGCGTTCGTCAGCACGCCGATGCTGCTGATGTTGACCACGTGCCCCTTCTTCTTCGCCGTCATGCCTGGCAGCAGCCCCATGGTCACGCGCAGGCAGCCGAAGTAGTTCAGCTGCATCGTGCGCTCGAAGTCGTGGAAGCGGTCGTAGCTGCTTTCGATGGCGCGCCGGATGCTACGGCCGGCGTTGTTGATGAGGAAGTCGACACCGCCGTGGTCGGCGATCACCTGCTGGATGAAACGGTCGCAATCGGCCATGTCGGCGATGTCGGCGGCGTAGGCCACGAACTGGTAGCCCTTGGCCTGGGCTTCCTTGCAGGCCTCGTCGAGCTTGTCCTGGTCGCGGCCGCAGATCAGGGTGATGGCGCCGGCCTCGGCGAATTTATGGGCCGCGGCCAGGCCGATGCCGCTGCTGCCGCCGGTGACCAGCACCACCTTGCCGGCCACCGTGCCACGCAGGCTGCGGTCGATGAACAGGTCCGGATCCAGGTGGCGTTCCCAGTAGTCCCACAGCACCCAGGCGTAGTCGCGCAGGTTCGGGCATTCGATGCCACTGCCCTTGAGCACCGCGTCCAGCTCGCGCCGGTCGTAGCGCGTGGGGAAGTTGATGAACGTGAACATGTCGTCGGGCAGGCCCAGGTCCTTCATCACCGCGTTGCGGATGCGGCGCACCGGGGCAATGCCCATCAGCCCCTTCTTCACGCTCTTGGGCACGAAGCCGAGCAGCGCCGCGTTCACGAACAGGTTCATCTTCGGCGCGTGAGCGGCCTTGCTGAAAATGTCCAGCACGTCGCCCACACGGTAGCCCTGCGGGTCGACGAGGTGGAAGCACTTGCCCTTGAGCTCGGCTTTCGAATGCGCGATGTGGTCCAGGCAGGCCACCACGAAGTCCACCGGCACGATGTTGATGCGCCCGCCTTCGATGCCCACGCTGGGCATCCAGGGCGGCAGGATCTGTCGCATGCGCTGGATCAGCTTGAAGAAGTAGTAGGGCCCGTCGATCTTGTCCATCTCGCCGGACTTGCTGTCGCCCACCACCAGCGCCGGGCGGTACACCGTCCACGGCAGCTTGCACTCCTTGCGCACGATCATGAAGTAAGGGTGGTCCAGGCCCTCGGCTTCGTCGAACATGTCTTCGCGGAACACGCCTTCATACAGGCCCGCCGCGGCAATGCTGGACACATGGTGCAGGTGGCCGGCGTCGATGGCCTTGGCGAACTCGCACAGGTTGCGCGTGCCTTCGATGTTCACCTGCACCTGGCTCTCTTCGTCGGCGCCCAGGTCGTAGACCGCTGCCAGGTGGAACACATGGTCGACCTGGCCCTTCAGGGCCTTCAGGGTGTCGGTGGCCACGCCCAGCTTCTTCGCCGTCAGGTCGCCCGTCACGGGCACCGCGCGCGCTTTCGTGGTGCCCCAGTAGTCGTACAGCGCCTCGAGCTTGCCCTCGCTGCCCGGTCGAACCAGGAAGTGCACGACCGCGCCCTTGCGCGCCAGCAGGGCCTTGACGAGACGCTTGCCGATGAATCCGGTGGCGCCGGTGACGAAGTAGTGCATAGGTCGGTTCCTGGGTCGGGTTGGCTGGATGCGGCAGAAAGCATAGAGCCGTCTCACTAGCGAAATAGGCTGCGCTCTCCAGGGGTGAACCCTATATTCGAGTCCATAGACAACCCCAGAGGAAGCCCCCATGGTCAAGAAGATGCACGCCAGCCCCACCCCCGAAGCCAAGAAGTCGGGCCCCGGCTCCAGGTCCCGGGCTGGTTCCGGCCGCAAGGCCAGCGCCATGAACGGCGGCCTGCAGGACAGCGCCCTGGCCAAGTCGGTCAAGGATTCGGCCCAGCATATCTGGCTGGCCGGCATGGGCGCCTTCAGCAAGGTGCAGGAGGAAGGCACGAAGGCCTTCGAGGCCCTGGTCAAGGAAGGTCAGAGCCTGCAGCGCAAGACCCAGGCCGTGGCCGAGGAAAAAATCGGCGAGGTCACCGGCAAGATGACGGCCATGGCCGACACCGTGCAGGCCAGGGCGAACCAGAACTGGGACAAGCTCGAAGGCATCTTCGAAGCCCGCACCGCCAAGGCGATGGCCAAGCTGGGCGTGCCCACGGCCAAGGACGTGGAGGCGTTGATCCAGCGTGTCGACGAACTGGCTGCCGCAGTGGCCAGGCTGTCGCGCCAGGGTGCCGCTGGCAAGTCAGCCGGCACGGCCAGCCCGGCCACGAAGCCCGTTCGGCGTCGGGCCGCCGCCAAGCCCGCCGCGACGCCGATCCAGCGGGCCGCGAAAGTGTCCGCCAAAGCGCCCGTGACAGCGCCCGTCAAGGCGCCGGTGAAGCGCGCTGCCCGCAAGGCGGCTGCCGCGGCCTGATGGCCCGCATGCGCGCCGCCTGGGTTGGCCGCAAGGCCGGCCGTGGCGGCATCGGCCTGGCGCTGGCCGGCGGCGGGCCTTTGGGTGCCATCTTCGAGATTGGCGCGCTCTGCGCGCTGGAAGAGGCCGTGATCGGCCTCGACCTGAATGCACTGGACGGCTATGTTGGCGTTTCGGCCGGGAGCTTCGTCGCTGCCGGGCTGGCCAACGGCATGACACCACGCCAGCTGTGCGAAGGCTTCATCGGCAACGCCGGACCGCCCGGTGACCGCGTCGATCCGAGCCTGTTCTTCCGGCCCGCCTGGGGCGAAGTGGCGCAGCGGCTGGCCGCCTTGCCGGCCCATCTGGCACGCGCCGGAGCCGGCTACCTGCTGCACGGCAGGTCGCTGCTGTCCAGCATGGAACTGCTGGGCGCAGCGCTGCCCACGGGCCTGTTCACGCAGGCGCCGTTGCAGGCCAAACTGCAGCGCATGTTCACCGCGCCGGGGCGCAGCAACGACTTCCGGCAGCTGCGCCAACGGCTGGTCATCGTTGCCACCGACCTGGACAGCGGCGAAGCCGTGCCCTTCGGCCTGCCTGGCTGGGACCATGTGCCGGTGTCGCAAGCGGTGGCGGCCAGTTCGGCGCTGCCCGGCTTGTTCCCACCCTTGGCCATAGACGGCCACTGGTATGTCGACGGTGCCCTGAAGAAGACCTTGCACGCCCGCGTGCTGCTGGACATGGGACTGGACCTGCTGCTGTGCGTGAACCCGCTGGTGCCGTTCATGGCCGGTGCCGCCGGTGCCGCGAACAGGCCCATTCCGCAGCTGGTGCGTGGCGGATTGCCCATGGTGCTGAGCCAGACCTTCCGCTCCTTCATCCATTCCCGGCTCGAACTCGGACTGCAGGGCTACGCCCACAGCCACCCCGGCACCGACATCCTGCTGTTCGAGCCCGACCACCGCGACCTCGAGCTGTTCCTGGCCAACACTTTCGACTATTCGCAGCGCCGGCGCCTGGCCGAACACGCATACCTGCACACCCGCGAGCACCTGCTGGAGCAGCAGGACAGGCTGGGCCCGATACTGGCGAGCCACGGCCTGGCCCTGGACCTCGCGATGCTCACCGACCCCGGACGCCGGCTGCTGCCCCGGGCCCGGCGTGGCTTGCGCGGGCCTTCGCGGCAGCCAGCCTACCGTACGCGAACCGGCGCGGCGCTGCAAAGGCTGGACGCCGTGCTCGACCAGCTCGAGCGTACCCTGGCCTCTGCTGCCTGAGCCTCGTTCAAGCTGCGGCCGTCAGGGGCCGATATCCAGGTGTTACATCAGTTTCACCTGGCCATGACACTACCTGCCCCCCTCGCTGAACTGGCGCGCGTCCGTGCTGCCGACCGCGTGCGCGGCCGATTGATGCAGTCGGCGCTGAAGGCCCTGCTCGATCAGGTGCGTGGCGCCCGCGCGGCATTCCCCCACCTGGCGGCGCTGGAAGAGGCCCTGGGCCGGCGCGGCGTGGCAGCCATCGACGAGGTGCCGCTGCACTGGCTGGCGAAAATCACCACCCAGCTGGGCAGCCTGCCACTGCGCGACGAAGACCTGGAACTGCAGGATCTGCTGAGCTGCCTGTGCAAGGCGATCGAACGGCATCAATCGCCTCCGCCCGTGCCGGCGCTGCCTGAGGTCGACGCCGAGTCGAACTACCTGTCGGACTTTCATGACTCCACGCGCATGGAAGTGCGCGAAGTCAGCCATAGCGCGTTCATCCAGGAATTCGAGGCCGTGCGGCTGGATGCCACGCTGGCAAAGCCACCCCGGGCGGCCACCAGCGACTGAGGTTCCTGCTCAGCCCAGGTAGCGCGCCTCCAGGTGGGCCTTGAAGTGCGCCGGGTTCAGCGGTTCGCCGCTGGCGCGGCGCGCCAGCTCGTCGGTGCTCCAGCGGCTGGCCTGCTGCCAGATGTTGTCGCGCAGCCAGTCGAAAACGACGTGGAACTGGCCGCTGCCGATGCGCGCGTCCAGGTCGAGCGTGGCGCGGCGCATGGCGGCAAACCACTGCGCCGCGTACATCGCGCCAAGCGAATAGCAGGGAAAGTAGCCGAACAGCGACTCTGGCCAATGCACGTCCTGCAGGGGGCCGTCCTTGAAGTTTCCTCGGGTGTCCAGGCCCAGCAGCTCCTGCATCTTGGCGTCCCATAGCGCCGGCACGTCCTCGACATCGATCTCGCCTTCGATCAAGGGGCGCTCGATCTCGTAGCGCAGGATGATGTGCGCCGGGTAGGTGACCTCGTCGGCATCGACGCGGATCAGTCCGGGCTTCACGCGGGTCATCAGCCGGTGCAGATTGTGGGTGTCAAAGGCGGGCTGTTCCCCCAGCGCATCGTGGATCATGGGCGCGAGGTGGTGCACGAAGCCCGGGTGGCTGCCCAGCTGCATCTCGAAGCTGAGGCTCTGGCTTTCATGCAGTGCCATCGAGCGTGCCAGCGCCACAGGCTGTCCCAGCAGCTCACGCGGCAGATTCTGTTCGTAGCGGCCATGGCCGGTTTCGTGCACCGTGCCCATCAGGCTGCCCAGGAAGTCGTCTTCCCGGAAACGCGTGGTCATGCGCACGTCCTCAGGCACGCCACCGCAGAAGGGGTGGGTGCTGACGTCGAGCCGGCCGCCGGCGAAATCGAAGCCCAGAACGCGCATGACCTGGTCGCACAGGCGCCGCTGTGCGTCCAGTGCGAACGGGCCCACGGGGTCGAGCAGGGGTCTGGCCGCGTGTTCAGCCGCCTGCTTGTCGCGCACCTGGCGGATCAGGCCGGGCAGCCATTGCCGAACTTCGCCGAAAACGCGGTCGACCTGGGCGCAGGTCATGCCAGGCTCGAAGCGGTCCATCAGCGCGTCGTACTTGCCCATGCCGTTTTGCGCGCTCAACAGCGCGGCCTCTTCGCGCGCCAGGGCCAGCACCGGCCGGAAGTTCTCGACGAAGCCGGCCCAGTCGTTGGCCGGCCGCTGCGTGCGCCAGGCATGTTCGCAGCGCGAGGTGGCCAGCTGCTGGCGCTGCACCAGCGATTCGGGCAGCGCGTTCGACGCCTGCCATTCGCGCCGCATCTCGCGCAGGTTGGCTCGCTGCAGCGCGTCCAGTGGTTCCTGTTCGGCGCGGGACAGCTGCTCAGGCAGCTTCGGGTCTGTGCGCATGCGGTGCAGGAGCGCTGCCATCTCTGCCAGCGCCGCGGCACGCGCCTCGTTGCCCTTGGGGGGCATGTTCGCGGCCTGGTCCCAGCCTGCAATGCTCTGCAGGTGGCCGAAGTGGTGCATACGGGTCCAGGTGCCGGCGAGTTCGTCGTAGGCGGGCGTGGGGATGCTGCTCATGGCGGACTGTGTGAAAAGACGAAATCGCGATTGTCTGTGTTTCAGCCAGCCAGCGCCCCGGGGAAGAACCAAAACGCGCCGCCCACGTAGAACAGGTAGCGCAGGAACTTGCCCACGGCCATGTAGAAGACGCAGGGTCCCAGCGGCAGCTTCAGCCAGCCGGCCACGGCACACAGCGGGTCTCCCACCACCGGCAGCCAGCTCAGCAGGCAGGCCGGTGGCCCCCAGCGCCGGGCCCAGGCCAGCGCCCGGTCGGTGGTGGGCCGCCGCTTGGCCAGCTGTTCGTAGGCCAGTTCGGCCCCGTAGCCCATCCAGTAGGTGATGCAGCCGCCCAGCGTATTGCCGGCGGTGGCCACGACGATGGCAGGCCAGAACAGTTCCGGGTTGACCTTCACCAGCCCGAACACGAAAGGCACGCTGGCCATTGGCAACAGCGTGGCCGACAGCAGCGAGACCACGAAAACCGTGCTCAGCCCGTACTCCGGCAGGGCCAGGGTGGTTAGAAGTGATTGCAGCCAAGCTTCCATCGTCGGTCTCATTATTCGCGATGGCGCCCGGCCAGCCGCCTGGGTGGCCGCGGCAAGGCGGCCGGTATACTCGCGCCTCATTTTTGAGCAGCCCGGCTGCTTGCCGCCTTGGCCACTTCCGCCCCTCCCAGTGCCATGCACATCGGCCCCATCGAATTGTCGAACCGACTGTTCGTGGCGCCCATGGCCGGCGTCACCGACCGTCCCTTTCGCATGCTGTGCAGGCGCCTGGGTGCGGGCTACGCCGTCAGCGAGATGGTGACCAGCCAACGTGCGCTGTGGACCTCGCTGAAGACTTCCCGCCGCGCCGACCACAGCGGTGAACCCGGACCCATTGCCGTGCAGATCGCCGGCGTCGACCCCGCGGAGATGGCCGACGCGGCGCGCTACAACATCGACCGCGGCGCGCAGATCATCGACATCAACATGGGTTGCCCGGCCAAGAAGGTGTGCAACGTCTACGCCGGTTCGGCGCTGATGCAAAACGAGCCGCTGGCGCTGCGCATCGTCGAAGCCGTGGTGGCTGCAGCCGCGCCTTTGGGCGTGCCGGTGACGCTGAAGATGCGCACCGGCTGGTGCAGTTCAGGGCCGAAAGGCCGCAATGCGCTGACGCTGGCCCGTGCTGCCGAAAGTGCTGGCGTGGCCATGGTCACGGTGCATGGACGCACGCGCGAACAGGGCTATGGCGGCCATGCCGAACACGACACCGTGGCGGCAGTCAAGTCGGTGCTGCGCATCCCGGTGGTGGCCAATGGCGACATCGACAGCCCAGAGCGCGCGCTGGCCGTGCTGCGCCACACAGGCGCCGATGCCGTGATGATCGGCCGCGCGGCCCAGGGCCGGCCCTGGATCTTCCGCGAGATCGCCCACTTCCTCGAAACCGGCCTGCACCTGCCTGCGCCGCCTGTGCGTGATGTCCAGGCCTGGCTGATCGAGCATCTGCAGGACCACTACGCGCTCTACGGCGAATACATCGGCGTACGCAGCGCGCGCAAGCACATCGGCTGGGCGGTGCGAACCCTGCCGGGGGGCGAGGCCTTCCGCGGCATGATGAACACTCTGGACGACTGCAACGCCCAACTGCGCGCGGTGCAGTCGTACTTCGAAGAACTCGGCAGCCGCCATGTCCTGTTGCCCCAGTGCGCAGCGCATCCGCCACTGCCCCAGGAGGAGGCCATCGCGGCATGACCAGCAGGAAGCACATCGACGAATGCATACGCTCCAGCGTGGAGCAGTATTTCAAGGACCTGCGTGGTGCCGAACCCGGTGGCCTGCACGAGCTCGTCATCTGCGCGGTGGAAAAACCGTTGCTCGACGTCGTCATGCGCCACGCCGAAGGCAACCAGAGCAAGGCCGCCGACTGGCTGGGCATCAATCGCAATACCTTGCGCCGCAAGCTGCTTGACCATCGGCTGCTCAAGGCCGAAGACAAATAGCCCCTGCCGGCGTTTCCGCTGAGAATTCGACGAACCCATGCCTGAACTCACTGCCCTGCTGTCCGTCTCCGACAAGACCGGTATCGTCGAATTTGCGCGTTCGCTTTCGGGCCTGGGCGCCCGCCTGTTGTCCACGGGCGGCACTGCAAGGCTGCTGGCCGATGCCGGCCTGGCCGTGACGGAGGTCGCCGAGATCACCGGTTTTCCTGAAATGCTCGACGGGCGTGTGAAGACCCTGCACCCGAACATCCACGGCGGGTTGCTCGCCCGGCGCGACCTGCCCGAGCACATGGCTGCGCTGGCCGAACATGGCATCGGGACCATCGACCTGCTGGTCGTCAACCTCTACCCCTTTGCTCAAGCCACGGCGCGCGCCGATTGCACGCTGGAAGACGCCATCGAGAACATCGACATCGGCGGCCCGGCCATGCTGCGTGCAGCGGCCAAGAACTGGACCGACGTGGCCGTGCTCATCGACCCCAGCGACTACCCTCGGGTGCTGGCCGAACTGCAGGCCGGCGGCGTAGAGCGCAGCACCCGCTTCATGCTGGCGAAGAAGGTCTATGCGCACACCGCCGCCTATGACGGCATGATCACCAACTACCTCACCGCGCTGCAGTCGGGGGCCGAGGACGCTGCCGCATCCGTGCCGGCCCGCGACGCTTTCCCAGCCGTCTACACGCTGCAGTTCAACAAGACTCAGGACATGCGTTATGGCGAGAACCCGCACCAGGCGGCCGCCTTCTATCGCGACGGGGGTGCGGCCGTGCCGGGCTTGCTGGCGGGCTGGGAACAGCTGCAAGGCAAGGCGCTGTCCTACAACAACATCGCCGACGCCGACGCCGCCTGGGAATGCGTGAAGACCTTCAGCGAGCCGGCCTGCGTCATCGTCAAGCACGCCAACCCCTGCGGAGTGGCGGTGGCCGACAGCGCTGCAGCGGCCTATGCGAAGGCCCTGCAGACCGACCCGACCTCGGCCTTCGGCGGCATCATCGCCTTCAATCGACCGCTGGATGCCGCCGCTGCCGAGCATGTCGTCAGGCAGTTCGTCGAAGTCATCATCGCCCCGGCCATCAGCGCCGAGGCCCGCGCCGTTTTTGCACCCAAGCAGAACGTGCGCCTTCTGGAAGTGCCCCTGGCCACCACCACGAATGCGCTGGACTTCAAGCGCGTGGGCGGCGGCCTGCTGGTGCAGGGCAACGACAGCCGTAACGTGGCACCGGGCGAGTTGCGCGTGGTGACGAAGCGGGCGCCGACGCCGCAGCAAATGAACGACCTGCTGTTCGCCTGGAAGGTGGCCAAGTTCGTCAAGAGCAATGCCATTGTCTTCTGTGCCGGTGGCATGACCCTGGGCGTGGGGGCAGGCCAGATGAGCCGCATCGACAGCGCCCGCATCGCCTCGATCAAGGCCGGGCATGCCCAGCTGGCACTGGCCGGATCGGCCGTGGCCAGCGACGCGTTCTTCCCGTTTCGGGACGGGCTGGACGTCGTCGTCGACGCCGGCGCTGCCTCAATCATCCAGCCCGGGGGGTCGATGCGCGACGACGAGGTCATCGCTGCCGCCGACGAACGCGGCGTGGCCATGGTCTTCACCGGTACCCGCCACTTCAGGCACTGAGTCGCCTGTCCTGCCACCCAGCCTTGTCCCACGCCATGCGCTTCGCCGACAACGACTCCGTCGCCATCGACCCGATCGACCCGACCGGCGCCTGGATGCAGTTCCGGGTCGATGATCCGCGCAAGCGCCTGGCGCTGTTGCGCGAACTGCGCATCGGCGACGTGCACGTGGCCGTGGGCGCCCCGGGCGGACCGGTCGTGGCCGCAGCCCTGTGGGCGGTGGACGATCATGCCAGCCGCTTGCACTTCAGTGTCGACCCGCGAGCCCCCGGCCTGGATCGGCTGGTCGCGCTGCCCGATGCCTGGGCGGCGGCCTACCTGGGCGACGTGAAGCTGCAGTTTCCGGTGAACCGCCTGTCGATCGCTGCTTCGCCGATGGCGGTCGGCCTGGGCGGCGGTGCGCGCATCCAGATCGAGGCGCTGCTGCCGCTGTTCATCTACCGGCTGCCTCGCCGCAATGCCTACCGTGTGCGCCAGGGCCGGCATCGCGGGCCGCGGCTGCGCTTCAGGCATCCGCTGGCGCCAGAAACGCTGGTGCTGCTGTCGGCCGTCGACATCAGCAGCGAAGGCTGTGCCATGTGGAAGCCCGCCAGCGAGATGCCACTGGCGCCGGGTACTTTGCTGCAGGGGGTGGAAGTCCAGCTGGACGAGCGCAACTTCCTCTTCACCGACCTGGTGGTGCAGCACGTGACGCCACGCAGCGGCAGTACCGAGGCGGACAGCGGCGCCCGCGTGGGATGCAGCTGGTCCGGCATGCACGACAGCGGGCGCGAGACCCTGGCCCTGTGGCTGCGCGGCAGCCCCCAGCAGTCGTCCCTGATGCAGCTCAAGCTTGACTAGCAAGGCCGACCTGGCAGGCTGGCTGCTGGCTTTCGTGGCCAGGCTCGTGACAGGCGCGCAGGGCCACTGGAAGGGCTGCCCGCCCAAGGCCGAACAGCGCATCTACTTTGCCAACCACCAGAGCCATCTGGACTGGGTGCTGATCTGGGCAGCGCTGCCACGCGAACTGCGCAGCGTGACCCGGCCGATCGCCGCGCGCGACTACTGGACGGCCACGCCGCTCAAGCAGTGGATCACGACCGAAGTCTTCAATGCGGTGTACGTGAGCCGCACGCGGACCGATGATCAGGACCCGCTGGAGCCGCTGGTCGAGGCGCTGCGCAACGGCGACTCGCTGGTGATCTTCCCCGAGGGCACGCGCAGCGCCAAGGGTGAACCGCAGCCTTTCAAGAGCGGCCTGTTCCACCTGGCCGAGCAGTTTCCCGAGGTCGCGCTGGTGCCAACCTGGATCGACAACGTTCAGCGCGTGATGCCCAAGGGCGAGGTCGTGCCCGTGCCCATCCTCTGCACCGTGACCTTCGGCACCCCGGTCCAGCTGCAGCCCGGCGAAGACAAGCGCGGCTTCCTGGCGCGCGCGCGCGACGCGGTGCTGGCCGCCCGTCCCAAGCCCGCCTGAAGACCATGCGGAGCCTGCGCGACCTCTCCGCCGACCAGCAGGTGGGCCTGCTGTTCCTGACCCTGTTCGGCCTGCTGGTGCTGGCGTCGGCGGCGGTGGCCTGGTTCGTTGTCCGGCAGGAAGAAGGCGACACGCTGGGGCACCGCCGCCAGCGCCTGCTGCGCGACCTGCGCGCCCTGTGGGTGGGCGCCATTGTTTTCTGGGTAGCCTGGCTGTCGGGGCCGGTGGGCGCGACCTTGGCCTTCGGTCTGTTCTCTTTCTTCGCGCTGCGCGAGTTCATCACGCTGGCCCACACCCGGCGCGGCGACCACCGCAGCCTGCTGCTGGCCTTCTTCGTGGTGCTGCCACTGCAGTACGTGATTGCCGGCGGCCGCTTCTTCGACCTGTTCACGGTGTTCATTCCGGTCTACGTGTTCCTGGTCATCCCGGTGATCAGTGCGCTGGCCGGCGATCCGCAGCGTTTTCTGGAACGCAACGCCAAGATCCAGTGGGGCATCATGGTCTGCGTCTATGGCCTGAGCCATGCGCCCGCGCTGCTGCTGCTGGAGTTCAGCAACGTCCAGGGTCGCGGCGCCTTCCTGTTGTTTTTCCTGGTGATGGTGACCGTGGCCGCACAACTGGCCCAGGAAGCTGCCAGCCGCTGGCTGCGCCGCCGACCGGTGGCCCGTCACATCGATCGCGACTTCTCCTACCGTGCCTGGTCGGCCGGGCTGCTGGCCGCAGGTCTGGTGGGCCTGGGGCTGTACTGGATCACGCCCTTCAAGGCCGGCCAGGCACTCGTGATGGCCGTCATTGCCGGCGGCGCCGGCACCCTGGGCGAATTCGTGATGAAGGCGCTGAAGAAGGACGCCGGCGTGCGCTGGTGGGGCAACACCGCCAGCGTGACCGGTGCCGTGGGCTTGCTGGACCGCGTGGCACCGCTGTGTTTTGCCGCACCGGTGTTCTTCCATTCCGTGCGCTGGTATTTTTCGGTTTGAAGGGCGGCCCGGCATGAGGATCCTCGGCATCGACCCCGGCCTGCAGCGCACCGGCTTCGGTGTCATCGAGGCCCTGGGCACGCAGTTGGCCTATGTCGCCAGCGGCACCATCAGCACCCTGGAAGCTCCCCGTGGCGACCTGCCTGGACGGCTGAAGATCATCTTCGACGGCGTGCGTGAAGTCGTCGATCGTTATGCACCCGAGGCCTGCTCGGTCGAGATCGTCTTCGTCAACGTCAATCCGCAAAGCACGTTGCTGCTGGGCCAGGCGCGTGGTGCAGCACTGGCAGCGCTGGTGTCAGGCAGCCTGCCGGTGGCCGAGTACACGGCCCTGCAGATGAAGAAGGCCATCGTCGGCCATGGCCTGGCGAACAAGTCGCAGGTGCAGGAAATGGTCAAGCGGCTGCTGGCGCTGCCGGCCTTGCCCGGCAAGGACGCCGCCGACGCGCTGGGCCTGGCCATTGCGCACGCCCATGCCGGCAGTTCTTTTGCCGCCATCGCACGTGGCACCTCGCTGCAGCGGCGCCAGCATGCGCAGTACCGCAAGGGACGGTCTTACTGAGTCCGCTTGGGGGCGTGCCCGTAAACCGGCCGCAAAAAAAAGCGCCCCGGCAAGCCGAGGCGCGTGGAAAGTCTCTTGTCGAGACTGCAGGAGGAACGGGGGAGATCGCGGCACCGGACTCAGGTCTGCGCACCAGAGGCGGCCGGCTGGGCCGTGGCCATCTGCGCTGCGGGCTGGTCGACACTGGCCAGCAGGTTCACGCCCAGCAGCATGGCCAGGGTCATGACAACGGCCAGGCCGGCACCCGCGATGCGAGTGTTGGCGGGGGCTTGCAGGCTGCGGGCGGCGATGGACGAAGGGGTGTTCATGGTGTTTCCTGGTGGGGTGGAAAGGCTTGTTCGATGGGTGCACTTTAGGCAGCGCATCCGCTGCGGGCCATGCCCTTGCGACGAATTGCCAGACATCGCCGACGACCTGCAGCCGAAGGCGATGAGTGGCGCCGGCCCGCTGCTTGCTATGCTTTTGCCGTGCACCAGGCGCTGCCGATCCCCGCAACTGCGGTGTCCCCAGCCGCTTGTTCGTTTCCGCAGTTGTGGCACGCTGTGCTTGAATGAAGTCGCCCCCAGTCAGTTTGTAAGGAGCCCCGGATGAGCGAACGCTTGCAGGAACTCGTTCCCTTCACATCCAGTGCGTTGCCGATCGCGAGCATGCGTTCGGTCTATCGCGTGGGCGATGTCGCCCAGCGGCTGGACAAGCTGCCCCAGCGTGAACACGAAACCCTTCGGGCGACCTACGAACGCATGATCGAGAAGGGCCCTGAACGTTTCCAGGTCAAGCCCGGCGGCCTGCCGGCGATGGAGCATCTGTATGACGAGATGCCCAACTTCACCGAGGTGCTCGACGACGTCAGGCGCCAACTGGCGCTGTGCCAGGACAGCCGTGACGCGCTCGAGATCACGCCCATGCTGCTGTTGGGTCCCCCCGGCATCGGCAAGACCCACTTTGCGCGCGAAATCTCGCGACTCCTGGGTACCGGCCTGGGGTTCATCAGCATGAGCAGCCTGACTGCGGGCTGGGTGCTGTCGGGCGCCAGCAGCCAGTGGAAGGGCGCACGCCCGGGCAAGGTTTTCGAAACTCTGGTCGACGGCGCCTATGCCAACCCGGTGATGGTGGTCGACGAGATCGACAAGGCGCGCGGCGAGCATGCCTATGACCCGCTGGGGGCCCTGTACAGCCTGCTCGAGCACGACACCGCACAGTCCTTTACCGATGAATTCGCCGAAGTCGCCATCGACGCCAGCCAGGTCATCTGGGTCGCCACCGCGAACGACGAACGCAGCATCCCCGAACCCTTGCTGAACCGGATGAACGTCTACGAGGTGCTGGCACCCGACGCCGACGCCGCCCGCGCCATTGCGCTGCGCCTGTACAGCAGCCTGCGCGGCGAACACGACTGGGGGCGGCGCTTCGAGCAGCAGCCGACCGAAGCTGTGCTGGAACGCCTTTCCGCCATGGCTCCGCGCGAGATGCGCCGCGCCTGGATGACGGCTTTCGGCAATGCCCGTCTGGCCGGGCGGGCCAGCATCGAACTCGCCGACCTGCCCGACGCCGGCGCAAAGCGCTCTTCGATGGGTTTCATCCAGTAAGGGCCTGCCTGCCACCGGCCCAGGCACTGGGCCGGGCCCAGAATGTGGCAATGACATTCACCATGAACGCCCAGAGGCGGGGCTGGGTTGCGCCAGCGCTTGTTGCCGTGCTGGCCGCAACGGCCTTGGCGCCACTCCCTTCCCGGGCTGAAGAACGGCCCAGGATCGGGCTCGTACTGGGCGGTGGCGGTGCCCGTGGTGCCGCCCACATCGGCGTGCTGGAAGTTCTGGAGCGCCTGCGCGTGCCGGTGGACTGCGTGGCCGGCACCAGCATGGGTGCCCTGGTGGCCGGTGCCTGGGCTGCAGGCCTGAGCCCGGCGCAGATGCGCACCGAGCTGGCCAAGGCCAACTGGAACGATATGTTCATCGACAACCCGGACTTCAACGAGTTGAACTTCCGCAGCAAGCGTCTGGCCCAGCGTTTCCTGCCCGGCAGCGAGACCGGCGTGACCGAGCGCGGCCTGGTGGCACCACCCGGCGTGGTGTCGGGGCAGAAGATCAAGCTGTTCTTCAACCAGTTGGTTCATGCCGACGTCATCGAGCGCGAACTCGACAAGCTGCCCTTGCCGGTTTCGATCATCGCCACCGACATCGGCAATGGCGCTCGGGTGGTGCTGCGCGAAGGCAGCCTGACCCTGGCGATGCGCGCCAGCATGTCCGTGCCCGGCCTGATGGCGCCGCAGGAACTGGATGGCCGACGCCTGGTGGACGGCGGACTGGTCGACAACGTCCCCATCCGGGAGGTACGCGAACGCTGCAATGCGCAGGTGGTGATCGCCGTGAACGTGGGTTCACCGCTGCTCAAGCCCGAGGAAGTGAGCGGCTTCTTCAGCGTTGCGGCCCAGATGGTGGCCCTGCTGACCGAACAGAACGTGAGCGCCTCGCTGGCTTCGCTGACGGCGCGCGACGTCTACATCCAGCCGGGGCTGGGCACCATCACCGCGGCCGACTTCGAGCGCCATGCCGAGGCAGCTGGCCATGGCCGGCTGGCGGCGGAACTGAAAGCCGCACAGCTGGCTGTGCTGTCGCTTCCCCCCGAGGAATACGCGCAGTGGCGAAAGCGCATCGCGGTCAGGCGCGGGGTGGCTCCACTCGTCGACGACATCGAGATCGCCGGCGTGGAACGTGTCAATCCCGCGGCCGTGTCCCGCCACCTGCAGCAGCTGTCCGGGTTGCCTCTGGACACTGCGCTGCTCAACCGCGACCTGCTGCGCGCCTTCGGAGACGGCAGCTACGAGCGCGTCGATTACAGCCTGGTCCAGGTGGGTGGCCGCAACCTGCTTCGTGTGATGCCGGTGGAAAAGAGCTGGGGTCCGGACTATCTGCGTTTCGGCCTGGGGCTCGAGACATCTCTGCAGCTGGGAGCCAGTTACCAGCTGCGCGTGGGCTACCAGAAGACCTGGCTGAACGCGCTGGGCGGCGAGTTGCTGCTCACGGGCGACCTGGGCAGCAACACAGGGGTCGCAGCCGAGTTCTACCAACCGCTGGAACCCACCCAGCGCTTCTTCGGCTATGCCGATGCGGGCTACCTGCGCGAACGCATCGACTACTTCCTGGTTGAACAACGCATCGCCGAGTACCGCAGCGCCACTTCCAAGGCCGAGCTGGGCCTGGGCATGAACTTCGCCTTGCTGGGCCAGCTGCGCGTGGGCTGGCGCGAACAGCGGGTGAGCAACTCTCTGGAAACCGGTGTGGACGTGTTTTCGCTCTTTCCCGTGCGCAACACGGGCGGCCTGATCGTTTCGCTGGACCTGGACCAGAGCGACAGCCTGTACTTTCCCCGGCGCGGCTGGGAACTGCAGGCCAGCTACTTCGACGCCGACCGCGACGACTACACGCGACTGGCGCTGGCCGCCAGGGCCGCGCTGCCGCTGGGCGAATGGGTGCTGGGTGCGCGTGGCAGCTGGGTCGATTCACCACGCGGACGGCTTCCCTTGAACGACGCGGGCCGGCTGGGGGGCTTCCTGAACCTGTCGGGCTATGCCAAGGGCCAGTTCCTGGGCGATGGCGTGGCCTACGGCCATGTGCGTGCGGAGCGCATCATCGGCCGGGCCCCGCTGGGCCTGCGCGGCGACATGCGGCTGGGCCTGGCGCTCGAGGCAGGACGTGTGGCGGTACCGTATGCCCGCCAGCGCCGCGAGGGCTGGCTGGGTTCTGTGGCGGTGTATCTGGGCGGCGAAACCCCCTTCGGACCCGTCTACCTGGGGCTGGGCCTGGGCGACCGCGGCGCCAGCAACGCCTACCTGTTCCTGGGCACGCCCTGAGGGCCCGTGGCCGGTACCGAAGCGCGGCCCGCGCTCAGCCGCGGTGCGTGCCGTTCAACCAGGCTTCGGCCATGCGCACCCAGCACGTGGCGCCCAGCGGAATCAGCTCGTCGTTGAAGTCGTAGCTGGGGTTGTGCAGCATGCAGGGCCCAAGGCCGTGGCCGCCGGCGCGGTGGCTGCCGTCGCCGTTGCCGATCAGGAAGTAGGCGCCGGGGGTCTTCTGCAGGAAGAAGCTGAAGTCTTCCGCACCCATCGTCGGCTCGAATTCGTGGACGTTGTCGGCGCCGACGATGTCAGTCATCACGCGGCGCGCGAACGCGGTTTCGGCGCTGTGGTTGATGGTGGGCGGGTAGTTGCGCCGGAACTCGAATTCGCAAGTGGCACCGAAGGCCGCGGCGGTGTGTTCGGCCACCAGTTTCATGCGGTCTTCGATCAGCTGAAGCACGTCCATCGTGAAGGTGCGCACCGTGCCTTCGATGACGCAGCTGTCGGGCACGACGTTGGTGGCTTCGCCGGCGTGGATCATCGTCACCGAGATCACGCCTGTGTCGATGGGGCGCTTGTTGCGTGTGATGATGGTCTGGAAGGCCTGCACCATCTGGCAAGCCACCGGCACCGGGTCGATGCCGTTGTGCGGCATGGCCGCATGGGCGCCCTTGCCGCGCACGACGATCCTGAATTCGTTGCTGCTGGCAAAGCAGGGTCCGTCCTTGATGGCGAACTGCCCCACCGCCATGCCTGGCCAGTTGTGGGCGCCGAAGATGGCCTCCATCGGGAACCTGTCGAACAGGCCGTCATTGATCATCTCGCGTGCGCCGCCGCCACCTTCTTCGGCGGGCTGGAACACCAAGTAGACCGTGCCGTCGAAGTTGCGGTGCCTGGCCAGGTGCTTGGCCGCCGCGAGCAGCATCGCGGTGTGGCCATCATGGCCGCAGGCATGCATCCTGCCGGGGTGCTTGCTGGCGTGGGCAAAAGTGTTGTGCTCCGTCATCGGCAGCGCGTCGATGTCGGCTCGCAGGCCCACGGCGCGTGAAGAACTGCCGCTCTTCACGATGCCGACCACGCCCGTCGTCCCCAGGCCACGGTGGATGGGAATTCCCCAGTCGGTGAGGGCCTGGGCAATGACATCGGCCGTCCTCTCTTCCTTGAAGCACAGTTCCGGATGGGCGTGGATGTCGCGGCGGATGGCGGCCACGGCCGCGGCGTCGGCCAGGATGGGTTCGATCAGGTTCATGCAGCGTTCCTCGGGCGGGCTTCGGTATCCGGGACATCTTAGCCGTGGCCCGGCGGTGGTAAGGTTTGTGCTGGAGCTTTACCTTGCGGCAACTGCTGTAACCGCCATGACCACCACGACAGCCCTTTGCGCCCTTCGACTCGCCGCCATCGCGTTCATCGCCTGCGCCAGCACGTCTGCTCTGGCGGCCAACGCCGCTGAACGCAAGTTCATCCGCGGCGGCATGGGCGAGGGCGAAGTCGTCTTCAAGATCGGCAAGCCCGACCACGAAGCATTGGTGCGTGGGGTCAAGGGCCAGCCCGAGGAAAAGACCTGGACCTATTTCCCGCATTCGCGCGACCCGCAGACCCTCACTATCCTGACTTTGCGCGCCGGAGTCGTGGCCCGGGTGGACCGCAAGATCTCACGCTGAGCCAGGCCTGGCCACCGCGTCGTGCCGCGCGCCCGGGGCAACCGGTCGGCCCCTGTGGCACAGTTCCCGGCATGACTTCGCCCCACGCCGCCCAGCTTCCCGTGAAGATTGTCAGGGGTGCTTGCCCGCACGACTGCCCCGACACCTGCGCACTGCAGGTCAGCGTGCAGGGCGGCGTGGCCATCAAGGTGCAGGGCGACCCCGAGCACCCGCCCACGCACGGCGCGCTGTGCACGAAGGTGAGCCGCTACACCGAACGCAGCTACGACCCCACGCGCGTGCTCACCCCGCTCAAGCGCAGCGGGCCGAAGGGCAGCGGTCAGTTCTTGCCCTGCAGCTGGGACGAGGCGCTGGACGCCATCGCCACGCGGCTGAAGTCGATCGCCGCCCGCGACCCCGAAGCCATCCTGCCCTACAGCTACGCCGGCACGATGGGGCTGGTGCAGGGCGACGGCATGGCTGCGCGATTCTTCCACCGGCTGGGCGCCAGCCTGCTGGACCGCACCATCTGCGCCAGTGCTGGCGGCGCGGCACTGACGGCGGCCTACGGCGGCAAGCTGGGCATGCACACCGAGTTCTTCGCCGAAAGCCGTCTGATCCTGATCTGGGGCAGCAACAGCATCGCCAGCAACCTGCACTTCTGGACCTTTGCGCAGCAGGCCAAGCGCGCCGGCGCCAGGCTGGTGTGCATCGACCCGCGCAAGACCGAGACCGCCGAGAAATGCCACCATCACATCGCGCTGATGCCCGGCACCGACGGCGCGCTGGCGCTGGGCCTGATGCACGAGCTCATCGCCCACGACTGGCTGGATCACGACTACCTGACGCACCACGTCGAAGGCTGGCCGTCGCTGCGCGAACGGGCCCTGCAATGGCCGCCCGAACGCGCGGCCGCGGTGTGCGGCATCGGCGCCGACGAAGTGCGCCAACTGGCGCGCGACTATGGCACCACGAAGCCGGCCGCCATCCGCCTGAACTACGGCATGCAGCGTGTGCACGGTGCCGGCAACGCCGTGCGCCTGGTGGCGATGCTGCCCTGCCTGACCGGTGCCTGGCGACACCGTGCCGGCGGCCTGCTGATGTCGTCGAGCGGCTGGTTTCCGCGTGCCCGCAACGACGCCTGGCTGCAGCGGCCCGACCTGCTGGCCGGCCGCACACCGCGCACCGTCAACATGTCGACCATCGGCGACGACCTGAACCGCGAGGCCAGCCCCGCCTTCGGACCGAAGATCGAAGCTCTGGTCGTCTACAACAGCAACCCGGTGGCGGTGGCGCCGCACAGCGGCCGCGTGGTCCAGGGCTTCCGGCGCGAAGACCTGTTCACGGTGGTGCTGGAACATTTCCTCACCGACACCGCCGACCACGCCGACTTCGTTCTGCCGGCCACCACCCAACTAGAGCACTGGGACGCCCACAGTGCCTATGGCCACACCTACGCGATGCTGAACGAGCCGGCCATCGCGCCGGTGGGGCAGGCCCGTTCCAACGCCGAGATCTTCAGGCTGCTGGCTGCGCGCATGGGTTTCGACGAGGCCTGCTTCAGCGACAGCGACGAGACTCTGGCCCGAGGTGCGTTCAGGCCCGACTGGGTCGACCCGGCGCGGCTGGCCGCTCGAGGCTGGGTGCGCCTGAACCTGCCCGATGCGCCATTCGCCGAAGGCGGCTTCGCCACGGCCAGCGGTCGGGCCGTGGCCTCTGATGACGGCGTCGCGCCAGACCATGTGCCCAACCACGAGTGCGCGGCCAGCGCGCCGGCGCTGGCGCGGCGCTACCCGCTGGCGATGATCTCGCCGCCCGCCCGTCACTTCCTGAACAGCACGTTCGTGAACGTGCCCAGCCTGCGCGCCGCCGAGAAGGAGCCACGGCTGGAGATCCACGCCCTGGACGCCACCGCACGCGGCATCGCCAGCGGCGACAAGGTTCGCGTGTTCAACGACCGCGGCAGCTACCTGTGCCGGGCCGACGTGAGCGAACGCGCCCGGCCTGGCGTCGTCAATGGCCTGGGCATCTGGTGGCGCAAATTCGGCCTGAACGGCACCAACGTCAATGAACTGACGCACCAGCGGCTGACCGACATGGGCCGTGCGCCCTCGTTCTACGACTGCCTGGTGGACGTTGCGCCGGTGCCGCCGGAACCTGGCGCCTGATGCGCTGGTGGCTGGGTGCCGCGTTCGTGGCGGCTGCGGTGGCGTTGGTCCTGTCCAGCGGCTGCAGCAGCGTGGGCTACTACGCCCAGGCCGCTGGCGGCCACCTGCACCTGGTGAACGCCGCCCGTCCCGTGGCCGAGCTGGTGGCCGACCCCGCCACCGCGGCGCCGCTGCGCGATCGCCTGCTGCTCAGCCAGCGCATGCGCGACTTCGCGGTGAGTGACCTCAAACTGCCCGACAACCGCAGCTACCGCGGCTACGCCGACCTGAAGCGGCCGTCGGTCGTCTACAACGTCGTGGCCGCTGGCGAGTTGTCCCTGGAACTGAAGACCTGGTGCTTTCCGGTGGTGGGTTGCGTGGGCTACCGCGGCTACTTCAGCCGTGAACCAGCCGAGACGCTGGCCGCCGAACTGCGCGGCCAGGGCTGGGAGACCAGCGTCTACGGCGTGCCGGCCTACAGCACGCTGGGCCGGACCGACTGGCTGGGCGGAGACCCCTTGCTGAACACCTTCATCTTCTGGCCCGAAGGCGAACTGGCGCGGCTGCTGTTCCATGAACTCAGCCACCAGGTGGCCTATGCCGACGACGACACGATGTTCAACGAGTCCTTCGCCGTGGCGGTGGAGCGCATCGGCGGTGCCATGTGGCTGCAACAGCACGCCAGCGAGGCAGCGCGGGCCGAGTACGCCGCGCTCGACCGCCGCCGCCAGGCTTTCCGGGCGCTGACCCTGCGCACGCGGCTGCGCCTGGCGGCCATCTACGCCGGCCCGCAGCCCGACGCCGACAAGCGCCAGGCCAAGGCCCAGGCCATGGCCGACTTCCGCGCCGAGGTTGAAACCCTGAAGGCCGGCCCCTGGGCTGGCTTCAGCGGCTATGACGGCTGGGTGGCCCGCGCCAACAACGCCGCGTTTGCCGTTCAGGCCGCCTACGATGAACTGGTTCCAGCCTTCGAAGCGCTGTTTGAAGCCCAGGGCCGCGACTTCGACCGCTTCTACGCCGCGGTCAAGCTGTTGTCCGACTTGCCGAAGGCCGAGCGCCGCAGCAGACTCCAGGCATTCAAACCGAGGTAAGCACCGCATGGCCGACATCCACATCCACCGAGACCACGAACTCGGCCTGACCAAGGCCCGCAAGATCGCCTGGAAGTGGGCTGAGGAAGTCGAGGCCAAGTTCGACATGGCCTGCACCGTGATCGAAGGCGAATTCAGCGACACCGTCGAATTCACGCGCAGCGGCGTCAACGGTACCCTGGTGGTGGCGGCCGACCACTTCGACCTGAACGCCAAGCTGGGTTTCCTGCTCGGCGCTTTCAGCAAGACGATCGAGAGCGAGATCGAGAAGAACCTGGACGCCCTGCTCAGCAAGAGCAGCCGCGCCGCGGCGCCGGCGGCGAAGAAGGCGGCTGCAGCCAAAAAGACGCAGCGGAAGTCCTGACCCAGGCTGGCACGCCGTCCGAAGCCCGCGCGGGGGCGATCAATCAACACCAGGAGCTGGGCCGCGAACGACTCGCCGCGTGTGGCCCCCTCGAGCGGGGGTCGGCCCAACGGCGTGCTGTACCGGGCAGTGGCCTCAGTGAAAACCCGAGTCTGACGAAAAGTGCTGTGCAGGGGCTGGTTCGTGACTTGAGCCTTGGCTCGGTCGGTTGTCTAAAGATCTTGTCCAGGCACTACATTCCGGTCATGGCGTTCGAAGCAGAGCGCTGCACAGGCCGAACAACACAGTGGGACAAGCCATGGCAACACCGTTGTATTCCATGCCGGGTGCACAGGTGGCGGCGCTGGCCGGCCACGACGACGCCACGCTCATGACCGCTGGGGTCCGTGTTGGCACTGTGGGCAACAGCGACGCCCGCACCGTCAACCAGGTGCTGGCCGAAAGCCAGGTGCTGTCGGTCATCGACGAACTGGAAGACGACCTGGTGGCGATACTGGCCGGCGACAAGAACCGCATGGTGGCTGTCATGCACTACTGCTTCGGCCCGGGCAGGCGCGAGGTCGTCGAAACCTACCCGCAGCGGCGCAAGGGCCAGCCGCATTTCGCCCATGCCCGCAGCGTGCGCAATGCGCTCGACCTTGTCCGCCTGTTGCTTTTCCCCGCGTTTGCCTCGAACACGCCATGTCTTTGTCCAACCGTCGTACCCTGACGCAGTACCTGATCGAGCAGCGCCGCCGGTTCCCGGGTGCCAGTGGCGAGCTCAATGCGTTGATCCTGGATGTCTCGCTGGCCTGCAAGGCCATTGGCCGCTCGGTCGCCTTTGGTGCGCTGGGCGACCCGAACACGGATCAGGCCAGTGACGCCGACCCCGGGCTTGATCTCAAGCTGCAGGGCGGGGCGTCAAAGTCCATGGATCTGGTCGCCAACGAGATCTTCATCCGCACCACGGAATGGAGCGGCAATCTCGCGGGCATGGCCAGCGAGGAAATGGATGCTCCCCACCAGATACCTGTTGCTTACGCGCGTGGCAAGTACCTGCTGGTGTTCGACCCCCTGGACGGCAGCAGCACCATCGACGTGAACGTCTCGGTGGGCAGCATCTTCAGCATCCTTCGTCTTCCCTCGGATGCAAACGAGGCAGAAGAACCACCCGGGCGTGACGTCACCGAGGCCGACTTCCTGCAGCCGGGCACGCGGCAGGTCGCGGCAGGGTATGCGCTGTACGGGCCGGCCACGATGCTGATCCTGACGGTGGGCGCAGGCGTCGTGGGTTTCACGCTCGACCCGAACCTGGGCGAATTCAAGCTGACCCACCCTGACATCCGGATACCGCCCGACACCCAGGAATTCGCCATCAACAGCAGCAACTCGCGCTTCTGGGAGCCGCCGGTGAAGCGTTATGTCGACGAGTGCCTGGCGGGCAAGACCGGCCCGCGTGGCAAGGACTTCAACATGCGCTGGATCGCCAGCATGGTGGCCGAGGCCCACCGTGTGCTGCTGCGCGGCGGTGTCTTCATGTACCCGCGTGACACCCGGGACCCCAGGAAGCCAGGCCGCCTGCGCCTGTTGTATGAAGCCAACCCGATCGGGCTGATCATGGAACAGGCCGGTGGCCGCGCCAGCACCGGTCGCCAGCCCGTGCTGGGCGTGCAGCCCAGCGAACTGCAGCAGCGTGTCGGCGTGGTTTTCGGCAGCCGCAACGAGGTCGAGAGAATCGAGCGTTATCACGCCGACACCGCTACCCGCGATGTCGCCAACCCCTTGTTCGCCGAACGCAGCCTGTTCCGGGATTGACCGCGCGGAGCCGCCCAAGCATGAGCCACTTGCATCCCATCGTCGCCATCACCGGTTCTTCCGGTGCAGGCACCAGTTCCGTGACGAGTACCTTCGAGAACATCTTCAGGCGCGAGAAAGTTCGGGCCGCGGTGGTCGAAGGCGACAGCTTCCATCGCTACACCCGCCTGGAGATGCGCGCCCGCCAGGCCGAGGCCGAAAAGGCCGGCAACAAGAACTTCAGCCACTTCGGACCCGAGAACAACCTGTTTCCGGAACTCGAGGCGTTGTTCCGCGACTACGGCGAAAGTGGCACGGGACGCAGCCGCAAGTATCTGCACGACCCGGCCGAAGCCAAGCCTCATGGCCAGGAGCCCGGCACCTTCACACCCTGGGAAGACCTGCCCACCGACACCGACCTGCTGTTCTACGAAGGCCTGCATGGCGCCGTGGTCACGCCAGACGTCAACATCGCGCGCTACCCCGACCTGCTGATCGGGGTGGTACCGGTGATCAATCTGGAATGGATCCAGAAGCTCTGGCGCGACAAGCACGTGCGCGGCTATTCGGCCGAAGCCGTCACCGACACCATCCTGCGCCGCATGCCCGACTATGTGCACTACATCGTGCCGCAGTTCGCGCACACCCACGTGAATTTCCAGCGGGTGCCCATCGTCGACACCAGCAACCCGTTCATTGCCCGCGACATTCCGCAGCCCGACGAGAGCCTGTGCGTCATACGCTTCGCCAACCCGAAGGGCATCGACTTCCCTTACCTGCTGAGCATGATCCACGACAGCTTCATGAGCCGTGCCAACACCGTGGTGGTGCCCGGTGGCAAGATGGAACTGGCCATGCAACTGATCTTCACGCCCTTCATATGGCGCATGATGGAACGCCGCCAGCGTGCCCTGGGTGCGATCTGAGCCGCCCATGCTGAAGGCGCTCATCTGGGATGTCGACGGCACGATTGCCGAGACCGAACGCGACGGCCACCGCATCGCCTTCAATCTGGCCTTCGAGGCGCTGGGCCTGGCCTGGCGCTGGGACCTCGCGCTGTATGCAGAACTGCTGCATGTGGCGGGTGGCCAGGAGCGGCTGCTGCACGACATGGCGCGTCGGCCCGATGCGCCACCCGCAGGCGCAGAACGCCAGGCCCTGATGCTCGAGGTGCATGGCCGCAAGAACCGCTTCTACACCGACATCGTGGCCCGCAGCGGGCTTCCTGCGCGACCGGGCGTGAAACGCCTGGTGGCCGAATGCCAGGCCGCGGGCGTGAAGATGGCGGTGGCCACCACCACCAGCCGCGGCAATGTCGCCGCCTTGTTTGCCAGCCTCTGGGGCGAGCACTGGAGGGACATCTTTCCGGTGGTGGTCGGTGCCGAGGACGCGGCGGTGAAGAAGCCAGACCCGCTGGCCTACCGCATCGCGCTGCAACGGCTGGGCGTGCCGGCCGCCGACGCGTTTGCCCTGGAAGACTCGCCGAACGGCCTGCAGGCCGCACGGGCCGCGGGCGTCGCCTGTGGCGTGACGCGCAGCGAGTTCTTCGTCGATGCGGTCTTCGAAGGCGCCGCCTGGGTGCGCGGCGACCTCGACGAGGCGCCGGCAATGACCCTGGCTCGGCTTCTTCAGTCAGGCTCTGGCAGTATTTCCTGGAACCCGATGTCTGGAGCTTGAACCATGCGCCTTGCTGTTTCGACCTTGCTGGCCTGTGCCGCGCTGGTGGCGGCCGGGCTGGCGCCCCTGGCCGTCCAGGCCCAGAAGCCCGCCGCCACTGCCCCCGCCGCTGCCTGCCCGGCGCTGCTGCAGCACAGCTTCCCGCGCCTGCAAGACGAGAAGCCGCAGGCGTTGTGCCAGTACGCCGGCAAGGTACTGCTGGTCGTCAACACCGCCAGTTTCTGCGGCTTCACGCCCCAGTACGAAGGCCTGGAAAAACTGAACGCCCGCTACGCCGACAAGGGGCTGGTGATCCTGGGCTTCCCAACGAACGACTTCAACCAGGAGTCGACCGACAGCAAGAAGATCGCCGACCTTTGCTTCAACACCTATGGCGTGAAGTTCCCGATGTTCAGCCGCACCAGCGTGAAGGGCAACAGCGCCAACCCGCTCTACCAGCAACTGGCCCAGGCTACCGGACAGGCGCCGCGCTGGAACTTCCACAAGTACCTGGTCGACCGCAGCGGCAAGCCGCTGGCCAGTTACGGCAGCAATGTCGACCCGCTCAGCCCGACTCTGGTAGCGGCCGTGGAGAAGGCGCTGGCGGCGAAGTAATGCTGTTCGCCGCCAGTCCAGGCTACTTCAGGGATTCGATCAGGTCGATGTATTCCTGCATGGCATCGTCGGTGCCCTTGCCCTTCACGCCGGCCCAGGCGTCGTACTTGGCGCGGCCCACCATGTCGGTGAAGCCCGGCCGCTTGCCTTCGACATCGCCAGCGGTGGCCTGCTTGTACAGCGCATAGATCTGCAGCAACGTGGCGTTGTCCGGCTTCTCGGGCAGGCTCTTGCTGGCGGCAACGGCGGCTTCGAACTGGGCTTTCAGCTTGGACATGGCGGCGTTCCTTGAAGGCGGGTGTGCGGGGCTTGGGTGTTAGTCTGAACTTGACGCCCGGGATGTTACCCAGCATCGTGCGCAGCCTCCGCCACCGCAGCCCCCAAGGAAAACCCGATGCCGCAAGGCGAAAACCCGGCCCAGCCCGCGGCCGAACGCATGTCGCGGGTGGACACCGCCTGGCTGCGCATGGACAACGACGTCAACCTGATGATGATCGTCGGCGTCTGGCTGCTGACACCGGCCATCACGCTGCAGGCGCTGAAGGACCGCATCGAGTCCAAGCTGCTGCAGTACGACCGCTTTCGCCAGAAGGCCGTGGCCGATGCCATGGGCGCGAACTGGGTGCACGACGACGACTTCCAGATCGACAGGCATGTCCTTGCCGAATCGCTGGTTCCAGGTCGCGGTGAAACCGAACGCCACGCGCTGCAGCGCCTGTGCGGTGAACTGGCCACCCGGCCCCTGGATCCGCAGCGCCCGCTGTGGCAGTTCCACTTCATCGAACACTATGAAGGTGGCAGTGCTCTCGTGGCGCGGGTGCACCATTGCATCGGCGACGGCATCGCGCTCATCTCGGTGATGCTGTCGATCACCGACGGCGGCAGCGACCCTCCGAAACGCCGCCGCCGCAGCCGGCCCGAAGCCGATGCCACAGGCGACGACCGCACCAACGAAGGCGACTGGCTGGCCGACGCCGTGCTCAAGCCCCTGACCGACATCGCCGTGAAGGCCGTGGCCATGTATGGCGGCGGCGTGGCCAAGTCGCTGGAGATGCTGGCGCACCCGCAGCAGAACCTGCTGGGCAGCGTCGACATGGCCAGGAGCGGCGTGCAGGTGCTGGCCGACGTGGGTGCGCTGGCGCTGATGGCCGACGACTCGCCCACCTTGCTGAAAGGCCGGCCCAGCGGCCGCAAGGTCGTGGCCTGGAGCGAGCCGCTGCCGCTGGACGAGGTGAAGGCCATCGGCCGCGGCCTGGGCTGCTCGGTCAACGACGTCCTGCTGTCCTGCGCCGCCGGGGCTTTCGGCGAATACCTGCGCGGCCGTGGCCAGGACCCGCGAGCCAAGGAGATCCGCGCCATGGTGCCGGTGAACCTGCGCCCACTGGACCAGGCCTGGAAGCTGGGCAACCGCTTCGGCCTGGCGCCGCTGGTGCTGCCCATCGGTGTGGACAACCCGGTCGAACGTGTCTATGCCGTGCACCGGCGCATGGACGAACTGAAGGGCAGCTACCAGCCGCTGCTGGCGTTTGCGGTGCTGGCGATGAGCGGCCTGTTCATCAAGCCGGTGCAGGACATGGTGCTGGGCATGTTCGCGAAGAAGGCCACTGCGGTGATGACCAACGTGCCTGGCCCGGCCCAGCACCTGAAGTTCTGCGGCGCCACGCTGCGCCAGACCATGTTCTGGGTGCCGGCCTCGGGCGATATCGGCGTGGGTGTGTCGATCCTGTCCTATGGCGGCGGTGTGCAGTTCGGCCTGATCACCGACGAGGCACTGTGCCCCGAGCCGCAAGAGGTGATCGACCGCTTCGAGCCCGAGTTCGACAAGTTGTTGCTGCTCACCCTGATGCTGCCCTGGGGCCGCGAAGCCGCGGTCTGAAACGGCGTCAGGCTGCAGGCTGGGCACAATGTGCGGCCAAGTACAGCGGCTTTGCCAGAGGAGACCTGCACCATGGCCATCATCGTCGACATCGACCTGGGTTACGAATTTGCCGTCAAGGCGCCTTTCAAGGAAGTCTTCGACGTTCTCTCCGACGTGCCCACCTCGGTGAGTTTTTTCCCGAAAGTGGACCAGCTGGTCGACCTGGGTGGTGGCGTGTATCGCTGGGAAATGGAAAAAGTCGGCAGCGGCCAGGTCAGCATCCAGACCATCTACGCCAGCAAATACGTGTCCAACCGCGCCAAGGGTACGGTGGTGTGGACGCCGGTGAAGGGCGAGGGCAATGCCCTGGTGGGCGGCAGCTGGAAGATCACCGACCAGAAGAAGAGCACGGGCATCGAACTGAAGATCACCGGCAAGGTCGACGTGCCGCTGCCCGGGCTGATGAAGATGGTGGTCGTACCGGTGGTCAGCGGCGAATTCGAGAAGCTGGTCGAAAAGTACATCGCCAACCTCATCAAGAAGTTCGGCGGCGAGGTTTGACCACAGGCCCGCATGGCGTTTGGCGTGGCCTGCGCGCCTGGCAGTACCTCAGCCCGGCTGGTATGAACTCGCCAGCCGGTGCAGGTGCGTGCGCGAGGCTTGTTCCAGGTAGGGCAGCAGCAGGCTCAGCACGTGGTACGCCCCGCGCGACACTGAACCGGCCGCGCTGTCGGCGTCCAGCGCCTTGCGCGGCTCGCGCACGTATTCGAAGCTGAGCCAGTAGGTCAGCACCACCACCATCGCGGTCGACACCGGTGCGGCTTCGACGCCGGTGATCTGCACCACGCCGCTGCGCGACAGGCCGTCCAGCAGGCCCTGCACCGCCCGTGTCTTGTTCTTCAGCACGAACTGGAAGTGCGTTTCCAGGCGGCGGTTCTTGCTGAGCAGGTCGTTCAGGTCGCGGTACAGGAATCGGTACTGCCAGATCAGTTCGAACAGCATGTGGAAGAACAACCAGGCGTCCTCGACGTTCTCGACGCCGTCGGCGGCGACGAGCAGCTCGTTCAGCGCCGCCTCGAAGCGGTTGAACAGCGTGTTGATCAGCTCGTCCTTGGCCGGGTAGTGGTAGTACAGGTTGCCCGGGCTGATGCGCATCTCGGCGCTGATCAGCGTGGTGCTGACATTGGGTTCGCCGAAGCGGTTGAACAGGTCCAGCGACACCTCGAGGATGCGTTCGGCGGTGCGGCGGGGCTTCTTCGGTGCGGCGGCGGGCATGGTGAATCCATTCTTGCATCGGCCCGGGTGCGGGCGGCTGCCTACAATCCCGGCCCCTATGCCCATGATCTCTGCCGACGGCGGCCCCGCCGTCCGCTTCGAACAAGTCACGAAGACCTACACCGGTGCCCGGGGCAGTTTCCGCGCACTCGACAGCGTCTCTTTCGACATCGCCCAGGGGGAATTCTTCGGTCTGCTGGGCCCCAACGGCGCCGGCAAGACCACGCTGATTTCCGTGCTGGCCGGCCTGGCACGGGCCAGCAGCGGCCGCGTCACGGTGATGGGCCACGATGTCGTGAACGATTACGCCGCGGCACGCCGGGCCCTGGGCATCGTGCCGCAGGAACTGGTCTTCGACCCCTTCTTCAGCGTGCGCGAGTCGCTGCGCATCCAGAGCGGCTATTTCGGCGTGAAGAACAACGAGGCCTGGATCAACGAGCTGCTGGAGCAGCTGGGCCTGGCCGACAAGGCCAAGGCCAACATGCGGCAGCTCTCGGGCGGCATGAAGCGGCGTGTGCTGGTGGCGCAGGCGCTGGTGCACCGACCTCCCGTCATCGTGCTCGACGAGCCCACCGCCGGCGTGGACGTGGAACTGCGCCAGACGCTGTGGCACTTCATCGCGCGCCTGAACCGCGAAGGCCACACCGTGCTGCTGACCACGCACTACCTGGAAGAAGCCGAGGCGCTGTGCAGCCGCATCGCGATGCTCAAGCAGGGCAGGGTGGTGGCGCTGGACCGCACCGCCAACCTGCTGGCCGGCACGGCCAGCACCATGCTGCGCTTCAAGACCGACAGCGCTCTGCCGCCGGCCCTGCAGGCCAATGCGCGCGTCACCGGGCGCAGCGTGCAGATCACGGCCCGGGACGCCGGCGATGTCGAGCAGCTGCTCGCCAAGCTGCGTGCCGGCGGCGTGAAGGTCGAGGACCTGGAGATCGGCCGGGCCGACCTGGAGGACGTGTTCCTGGAGATCATGGAAGGCGCAGGCTCGGTCGCGCAGGGGGCGGCATGAACGGTGTCGGCACGCTCTTCCGCAAGGAGATCCTGCGCTTCTGGAAAGTGGCCTTCCAGACCGTGGCCGCACCGGTGATGACGGCAGTCCTGTATCTGGTGATCTTCGGCCATGTGCTCGAAGACAAGGTCGAGGTCTTTCCGGGCGTGGGCTACACCAGCTTCCTGATTCCCGGCCTGGTGATGATGAGCGTGCTGCAGAACGCCTTCGCCAACAGCAGCAGTTCGCTGGTGCAGAGCAAGGTCACCGGCAACCTGGTGTTCCTGCTGGTGACGCCGCTGTCGCACCGGGCCTGGTTCGCGGCCTACGTTGGCGCATCGGTGGTGCGGGGGCTGATGGTGGGCCTGGGGGTGTTCCTGGTCACGGCCTGGTTTGCGCCGCTGCGCATGGCCGAGCCCTGGTGGGTCATCACCTTCGCCTTGCTGGGCGCTGGCATGCTGGGCTCGCTGGGCCTGATCGCGGGCCTGTGGGCCGACAAGTTCGACCAGATGGCGGTGTTCCAGAACTTCATCATCATGCCCATGACCTTCCTGTCGGGTGTGTTCTATTCGGTGCACTCGCTGCCGGGGCTTTGGCAGACCGTGAGTCATCTGAACCCGTTCTTCTACATGATCGACGGCTTCAGGCGCGGCTTCTTCGGCGTCAGCGATGTCTCGCCCTGGCTCAGCCTGGCCATCGTCGGCAGCAGCTTCCTGGTCGTGGCCGGCATCACGCTGCGCCTGCTGGCCACCGGCTACAAGCTGCGCAGCTGATGGCCATAATCCACCGCATTCCTCCGGAGCAATTCATGCACACCATCACCAACGCTGGCGACGACAAGCCTTCCAAGGCCGCCAAGGACAACGCCGCCGACGGCCAGGAAGCGCAACTGCTGTTCAAGTCGCGCTTCGTCATGGTGTTCGGCGAGATCGACGACAAGATGGCCCGCGCCACCTGTGCCCGCCTGATCGCGCTGTCGCAGGAGTCCGATGCGCCCATCCACATGCTGGTCAGCAGCCCGGGTGGCCATGTCGAGAGCGGTGACGCCATCCACGACATGATCCGCTTCGTGCGCGCTCCGGTCACCACGGTGGGCACGGGCTGGGTCGCCAGCGCCGGCACGCACATCTTCCTGGCGCCTCCTGCCGAGCGCCGGGTTTGCCTGCCGAACACCCGTTTCATGATCCATCAGCCCGCCGGCGGCGCCGGCGGCCAGGCCACCGACATCGCCATCCAGGCCAAGGAAATCATCAAGACCCGCGCGCGCATCGCCGCCGTGGTGGCGCGCCAGACCGGCCAGAAGCTGGACAAGGTGATGACCGACATGGAGCGCGACTACTGGATGAGCGCCGAGGAAGCCACGGCCTACGGCATCGTCTCGCGCGTCGTCGAACGTCAGGCCGACCTGTCATGAGCGACCCCACGCCCGGGCAGGTGCGCGACTTCATCGCCGCGGGCCTGAGTTGTTCGCATCTCGAGGTCGAGGGCGATGGCCGGCACTTCTTTGCCACCATCGTCTCGGCCGAGTTCGAAGGCATGTCGCGGGTGCGCCGCCACCAGCGTGTCTATTCGGCCCTGGGCGATAGAATGCGCGAGCAGATTCACGCCTTGTCGATGAAGACCCTGACCCCCAGCGAATTTGCGGCTCCTGCCGCCGGCCACCACGCCTGATTCCCCTTCGGTGCGGGGCCGTGGTGGCTGCGCGCCACCCTTTCCCCAGACACCCGGTGATCACACTCGCGCTATCCAAGGGCCGCATCTTCGACGACACCCTGCCGCTGCTGCGCGCGGCCGGCGTCGAGGTGCTGGAGAACCCCGAAACGAGCCGCAAGCTCATCTTGCCCACCAGCCGTGCCGACCTGCGCGTGGTGCTGGTGCGCGCCAGCGACGTACCCACTTACGTGCAGCATGGCGGCGCCGACCTGGGCGTGGCCGGGCACGACGTCTTGCTGGAACATGCCCATGAACTGGGCCCCGGCGGCGTGGTGGGCCTGTACCGGCCGGTGGACCTGGGCATTGCCCGCTGCCGCATGAGCGTGGCGACCCGCGCCGGCTTCGACTACGCTGCAGCAGCCCGCCATGGCGCGCGCATGCGCGTGGCCACCAAGTACACCCACATCGCTCGCGAGCACTTCGCCGCGAAAGGCATGCATGTCGACCTGATCAAGCTCTACGGATCGATGGAACTGGCGCCCTTGACAGGCCTGGCCGATGCCATCGTCGACCTGGTGTCCACCGGCAGCACGCTCAAGGCCAACCATCTGGTCGAGGTCGAGCACATCATGGACATCTCGGCGCGGCTGGTGGTGAACCCGGCCTCGCTGAAGCTGAAGCAGGACAGGCTGCGTGCGTTGATCGAAGCCTTCGACGCGGCCTCTCGAAGGAATCACCCATGAGCCCGGTCGGGGTCCATCGCCTGTCGACCCAGGCCGCCGGCTTCGAAACCGACTTCCAACGACTGCGCCACTGGTCTGCCGACACCGACGCCGCGATCGAGACCCGCGTGGCCGAAATCATTGCCGACGTGCGCGCCCGTGGCGACGCGGCGGTACTGGACTACACGGCCCGCTTCGACCGGCTGCAAGCCGACAGCGTGGCAGCGCTGGAGATCGGCGCGCCTGAACTGCGGGCCGCCTTCGATGCCATCCCGCCCGCCCAACGCGTCGCGCTTGAAAACGCCGCGGAACGTGTCCGCGCGTACCACCTGCGCCAGCTCGACGCCAGCAGCCGCAGCTGGCACTACCTGGACCGCGACGGCAGCCTGCTGGGCCAGAAGGTCACGCCGCTGGACCGCGTGGGCATCTACGTGCCCGGTGGCCAGGCGGCCTACCCCAGCAGCGTGCTCATGAACGCCATTCCGGCGCAGGTGGCCGGAGTCGGAGAGATCGTGATGGTCGTGCCCACGCCTGAGGGTGCGAAGAACGCGCTGGTGCTGGCTGCCGCGCATGTGGCCGGCGTACACCGCGTCTTTACCATCGGGGGCGCGCAGGCGGTGGCGGCCCTGGCCTACGGCACGGCCACGGTGCCGCGGGTGGACAAGATCACCGGCCCGGGCAATGCTTTTGTTGCCAGCGCCAAGCGGCGTGTGTTCGGGCAGGTGGGCATCGACATGATCGCCGGGCCGAGCGAGATCCTGGTGCTGGCAGACGGTACGGTGCCGGCCGACTGGGTGGCGATGGACCTGTTCAGCCAGGCCGAGCATGACGCGCTGGCGCAAAGCATCCTGCTCTGCCCCGACGCCGACTACATCGCCGCCGTGCAGGCCGCCATCGACCGCCTGCTGCCCGAGATGCCGCGTGCCGCCATCATCCGCGCCTCGCTGGAAGGGCGCGGCGCGCTGATCCACACCCGCTCGATGGAAGAAGCCTGCGAGATCAGCAACCGCCTGGCGCCCGAGCATCTGGAAGTGATGTCGGCCGAACCTGGCCGCTGGGAGCCTCTGCTGCGCCACGCCGGTGCCATCTTCCTGGGGGGCTTCACCAGCGAAAGCCTGGGCGACTACTGCGCCGGGCCGAACCATGTGCTGCCCACCGCCGGCACGGCGCGCTTCAGCTCGCCCCTGGGCGTGTACGACTTCGTCAAGCGCAGCAGCCTCATCCAGGTCACCCAGGTCGGTGCCAACCTGCTGGGCCCGGTGGCTGCCGAACTGGCCTATGGCGAAGGCCTGCAGGCGCATGCCCGCGCAGCCGAAATGCGCGTGCAGCCCGCCGCGGCTGCGCTGCCCCAGGGCGTGGCCTTCAGCGTGCGGCCGGTGGACGGGGTCAATCTGGATGCGGTGATGAAGCTGGAAGTGGCCGCCGGCCAGCGCCCCTTCGTGGCCAGCGTGCCCGTGTCGCTGGCCCAGGTGGCGTATTCACCCGCGGGCCGAGCCGTGGCGATGTTCGATGGCGAGACTGCCGTGGGCATGATGCTGCTCTACGACATGCGACAGGACAAGGACCAGCCCGCCGAACAGCTGTACGTCTGGCGCCTGCTGGTGGACGCGCAACACCAGCGCTGCGGCTATGGGCGGCTGGCCATCCAATGGGTCGTCGACGAAGCCAGGCGTCTGGGCCTGCAGAGCGTGGGCCTGTCGCACCGGGACCTGCCCGGCAGCCCGGCGGGCTTTTACGCGAAATTGGGTTTCACCTACACCGGCGAAGCGGAAGACGGCGAGCTGAAGATGATTCTGCCCCTGGATTGACACGAACTTCGTGCAACACTAGAGTTGTGTTTCACGAAGCCAGTGGACCTGCGGTCCGAACATGAAGAACGTCACCGTCACCATGGAAGAAAGCGTCGCCGACTGGGCGCGCATGGAGGCTGCCCGGCGCAACACCAGCGTGTCACGCCTGGTGGGCGAGTTGCTGGCCGAGAAGATGCGGCACGACGACGCCTACGAGCGCGCGATGCGCGAGGCGCTGGAGTTCCGCAGCTATGGCGTTTCCACGGGCCCCTATCTGACCGACGATGAGTTGTACGACCGGGGTCGCGGCCGATGAGCGCGGTCTTCGTCGACACCAACGTGCTGCTTTACGGCGTGGATGATCGGGACCCCCAGAAGCGCGACCGTGCCCGAGACTGGTTGGCGGTGTGCTGGGAACGGCGCTGCGGCCGCATCAGCACCCAGGTCGTCAACGAGTTCTACGCCAACGTGCGCAAGAAGTTCTCGGCATCGCTGTCGGCGGGCGATGCCCGCTCCGATGTACGCCGCTACCAGAACTGGAAACCCTGGATCATCGACCAGCTCACCATCGAGTCGGCGTGGGCCGTGGAGAGCCGCTACGGGCTGAGCTACTGGGACGCCCTGATGGTGGCGGCGGCCCAGCACCAGGCCTGTCGCTGGCTGCTGACCGAAGATCTGCAGCACGGCCAGCAGATCGACGGCGTGCGCATCGTCAACCCCTTCATCAGCAGCCCCGACATCCTGGACGTTCCCGCATGAGCCCGCCGCCCACTCTGGCCGACCGCATCGCCCGCACCATCCGGCAGGACGTGCAGTCGACCCACGGCTACGCGATCCAGCCCAGTGCCGGACTGGTGAAGCTGGACGCGATGGAAAACCCCTTCCGGCTGCCGCCGGAACTGCAGGCCGATCTGGGCCGGCGCCTTGCACGGGTGGCCATCAACCGCTATCCGGTACAGAGCACGGTCGACCTGGTGGCCGCCTTGTCGCGGCATGTCGAACTGCCGGCGGGCTGCAAGCTGATCCTGGGCAATGGCTCTGACGAGCTCATCGACCTGCTGTCGGTGGCCTGCAACGTGTCCGGCGCGGTGATGCTGGCGCCGCTGCCGGGCTTCGTGATGTACGAAATGAGCGCACGGCTGCGTGGCATGCGCTTCGTCGGCGTGCCTTTGCGCCCGGATTTCGACCTGGACGAAGCCGCGATGCTGGCCGCCATCGAGACGCATCACCCGGCGATCACCTACATCGCCTACCCGAACAATCCCACGGCCAACCTGTTCAGCGAAGCTGCCATCGAGCGTATCGTCGACGCTGTCGGCCGCCAGAACGGCCTGGTGGTGATGGACGAGGCCTACCAGCCGTTTTCCAGTCGCAGCTGGCTGCAGCGCATGGCACAGCAACCGCACGTGCTGGTGATGCGCACGCTGTCGAAGTTCGGCCTGGCTGGCGTGCGCCTGGGATACCTGTGCGGCCATGCGGCGCTGGTCGACGAGATCGACAAGGTGCGCCCGCCCTACAACGTCAGCGTGCTGAACGCCGAAGCGGCGCTGTTCGCGCTGGACCATGCGGGCGAATATGCCCGCCAGGCCGAGCTGCTGAAGAGAGAACGCGGCCGGCTGCAGGCCGCGCTGCAGGCGCTGCCCGGCGTGCAGCCATTTCCCAGCGAAGCCAACATGATCCTGGTGCGTGTGCCCGATTCGAAACACACGTTCGAAGGCATGAAGGCCCGCGGCGTGCTGGTCAAGCACATCGCCGGCCTGCACCCCCTGCTGGCGCAATGCCTGCGCCTGACCGTCGGCACACCGGAAGAGAACGATCTGATGATGGCGGCCCTGAAAGCGAGCCTTTGAAATGAACAGAACCGCCACCGTCCAGCGCGACACCAAGGAAACACAGATTCGGGTGCAGGTCGACCTGGATGGCACCGGCCAGGCCGATCTGTCCACCGGCATCGGCTTTTTCGACCACATGCTCGACCAGATTGCGCGTCACGGGCTGATCGATCTGCACATCCACGCCAAGGGCGACCTGCACATCGACGGCCACCACACCGTGGAAGACGTGGGCATCACTCTGGGCATGGCCTTTGCGAAGGCCGTGGGCGACAAGCGCGGCATCACCCGCTATGGTCACAGCTACGTGCCTCTGGACGAGGCGCTGTCGCGCGTGGTCGTCGACTTTTCCGGTCGTCCGGGCCTGCACATGCACGTGCCCTTCAAGGCCGGCGCCATCGGCGGCTTCGACACCCAGCTCACGTACGAGTTTTTCCAGGGCTTCGTCAACCACGCACTCGTCACGCTGCACATCGACAATCTCAAGGGTGAAAACGCCCATCACCAGTGCGAAACGGTGTTCAAGGCCTTTGCCCGGGCGCTGCGCATGGCGCTGACACCCGATCCGCGTTCGGCCGGTGTCATTCCTTCCACCAAAGGCAGCCTCTAGGACCGGTCATGGCCAGCACCGTCGCTGTCGTCGACTACGGCATGGGCAATCTGCGCTCTGTTTCGCAAGCGGTGGCCCATGTCGCGCGCGACAGCGATGTGCGCGTGATCGTCACCGCCAACCCGGAGGAGGTGTTTGCCGCCGACCGCGTGGTGCTGCCCGGCCAGGGTGCGATGCGCGACTGCATGCGCGAACTCCGTGAATCGGGCCTGAAAGACGCCGTGTTGCACGCTGCCGCGCACAAGCCGCTGATGGGCGTGTGCGTGGGCATGCAGATGCTGCTGGACCACAGCGAAGAGCAGGACACCCTGGGCCTGGGCCTGGTGCCGGGCCGGGTGAAGCGCTTCCAGCTCGAAGACCGGCTGCAGCCCGACGGCAGCCGCTACAAGGTGCCGCAGATGGGCTGGAACCGTGTCTTCCAGCGGCCGCACCCGGTCTGGGCCGGCGTGCCCGACGGGGCGTGGTTCTATTTCGTGCACAGTTTCTATGCCGAACCGGCCCAGGCGGCTCACACTGCGGGCCTCAGTGAGTACGGCGCGCGCTTTACCTGTGCGCTGGCGCGGGATAACATTTTCGCGACGCAGTTTCACCCGGAAAAAAGTGCCGAGCAGGGTCTGGCGCTGTACCGCAACTTCCTGCGCTGGAACCCGTGACGTCTTCCGCCTCGAAGTCCGCTTTCCCACCCCCATCCCACCTGCTGCGCTGAGCCATGCTGCTGATTCCTGCCATCGACCTGAAAGACGGCCACTGCGTGCGCCTTGAACAAGGCGACATGTCGATTGCCACCAGTTTTGGCGACGACCCGGGCGCCATGGCGCAGCGCTGGCTGGACGCCGGGGCGCGCCGCCTGCATCTGGTCGACCTGAACGGGGCCTTTGCCGGCAAACCCGTCAATGAAGGAGCCGTGAAGTCCATCCTGCGCGTCGTCGGCGACAAGATTCCGGTGCAGCTGGGCGGTGGCATCCGCGACCTGGACACCATCGAACGCTACCTGGACGACGGCCTGAGCTACGTCATCATCGGCACCGCTGCCGTGAAGAGCCCGGGTTTCCTGAAGGACGCCTGCAGCGCCTTCGGTGGTCACATCATCGTGGGCCTGGACGCCAAGGACGGCAAGGTTGCCACCGACGGCTGGAGCAAGCTCACCGGCCACGAAGTCGTGGACCTGGCGAAGAAGTTCGAAGACTACGGCGTCGAAGGCGTCATCTACACCGACATCGGGCGCGACGGCATGCTCACCGGCATCAACGTCGAAGCCACCGTGAAGCTGGCGAGGGCGTTGACCATCCCGGTCTTCGCATCGGGCGGCTTGGCCGGCATGGCCGACATCGACGCCCTGTGCGCCGTCGAATCCGACGGTGTCGAAGGCGTCATCTGTGGCCGCAGCATCTACACGGGCGCGCTGGACTTCGCCGAAGCCCAAGCGCGCGCCGACGAATTGGCGGTCTGAGCCTCAGGCCGCAGCCGCAGAAGGAGTGGCAGCCTTGCGGCTGCTAGCCAGGCCGACCACGGCAGCCAGCCCAAGGGCCATCAGCGCGTAGGTGGCGGGTTCGGGCACCACGGTCACGAAGGCGCGGATCTCGCCTTGAGTGAAGGTGCTGCTGTGGATGTTGAAGTAGGCCTTGCCACTGATCAGGTTGGCGATCAGCCGCTGTTCTGCGGCCAGCGTCGTGCCCCCGCTGGCGTTGAAGAACGTACCGCCGTACTGGCTGGACTGCGACAGGTCGATCAAGCGGCTGTAACTGCCGTTGTTGGCTCCTGTCGGAAAGCCCGGCAGGATTCCGTTTTCCGCCAGCGCCACGCCCGATGTGCCCGTCAAGGGGTTGGCGTTGCAGCAGTGAATGTGGGCGGTGGTCGTGTTGCCCGACAGACCGGACCAGCTGGCCTGGATGTCCAGGCTGCGCGCGACGGGGTCGTAGGTCATGAAGAGCGTGCCGCTGCCGGTGGCGCCCGTCGCTTCGGGGGCGAAGGTGCCGGCGAACAAGGTCGTCTGGGCCTGGGCGCTGCCGGCACAGGCCAGCACTGCGAGGGCAATCCATCGGTTCATCGTCTTCTCCTGGTGGTTGGAAGCGTTCCTGCCATGAGGCGGGTTGGCGGTTTTGGCGAGCCCAGGCCGGAAGCCCTTGTCGCCGCGGATAATCTACATCTATGTTGGCCAAACGCATCATCCCCTGTCTCGATGTCACTGGCGGCCGCGTCGTCAAGGGCGTCAACTTCGAGTCCCTTCGTGACGCCGGTGACCCGGTGGAAATCGCCGCGCGCTACAACGACCAGGGCGCCGACGAACTGACCTTCCTCGACATCACCGCCACCAGCGATGGCCGCGACCTGATCCTGCACATCATCGAGGCCGTGGCCTCGCAGGTGTTCATCCCACTGACGGTCGGCGGCGGGGTGCGCAGCGTCGACGATGTTCGGCGGCTGCTCAACGCCGGTGCCGACAAGGTCAGTTTCAATTCGGCCGCCGTGGCCAACCCGCAGGTCATCCGCGACGCTTCCGACAAGTACGGCGCCCAGTGCATCGTCGTGGCCGTCGACGCGAAAAAGCGCGCCGATGGCGACCCGCGCGGCCCCGGCTGGGACGTCTATACCCACGGCGGTCGCAAGAACACCGGCCTCGACGCGTTGGCCTGGGTGCGCCAGATGGCCGGGCATGGCGCTGGCGAGATCTTGCTGACCAGCATGGACCGCGACGGCACCAAGAGCGGCTTCGACCTGGCGCTGACGCGCGCCGTCAGCGACGCCGTACCGGTGCCTGTCATCGCCTCTGGCGGTGTGGGCACGCTCGAGCATCTGGTCGAAGGCGTCCGTCAGGGCGGTGCCGACGCCGTACTGGCCGCCAGCATCTTCCATTACGGCGAATTCACTGTCGGCCAGGCCAAGGCGCTGATGGCCGCACACGGCATCCCGGTGCGGCAGTGACGGTGCGGCGGGCGCCCGGCGAAGTCCGCCTGATCGGCGGCCAGTGGCGTCGCAGCAAGCTGCCGGTCGCCGACCGGCCGGGCCTGCGCCCCACGCCCGCCCGCGTGCGCGAAACGCTCTTCAACTGGCTGGGGCAGGACCTGAGCGGCTGGCGCGTGCTGGACGCGTTTGCCGGCAGCGGGGCGCTGGGCTTCGAGGCCGCATCCCGGGGTGCAGCCGATGTGCGGCTGCTGGAATGGGACGCCCAGCTCGTGGCCAGCCTGCAGGCCAGCCGCACCCGGCTGGGAGCCACGGCGTTGCAGGTCGAACGCGCCGATGCCCTGGCCTGGATGACCCGTGCCGCGCCGGGCAGCTTCGACTTGGTGCTGCTGGACCCTCCGTTCGCTGCCAGCCTGTCGGCGCCGGCCCTGGTGCAGGCAGCCCGGTTGACGGGCAAGGGGGCCTATGTCTACCTGGAGGGCGCAGAACCGATGAAGGACTGGCCGGCCGGTCTGCAACTGCACCGCAGTCTGAAAGCTGGCGCAGTTCACGCCCAGTTGTTCAGGCACGAATCATGAATGTCGCGGCTACACTGCGCCCGTCCGCAGGGTAACCCCCTCACATGAGCATGATCAGGAGCACGAGGCCGTGACCACTGCCACCCCGCTGACCGCCGTCTACCCGGGTACCTTCGACCCGATGACGCTGGGCCACGAAGACCTGATGCGCCGGGCCTCACGCCTGTTCGACCGCCTCATCCTGGCCGTGGCTGCCGGCCACCACAAGCGCACGATGTTCACCATCGCCGAACGCCTGGATGCCGCCCGCGAGATCGCTGCGCCTTACGGGAACGTCGAAGTCGTGCCGTTTCGCGGCCTGCTGCGCGACTTCGTTGTCGCCAAGGGAGGCAAGGTCGTGGTCCGCGGGCTGCGCGCCGTCAGCGACTTCGAATACGAATTCCAGATGGCCGGCATGAACCGCCAGCTGATGCCCGACGTCGAGACCGTCTTCATGACGCCCTCGGACCAGTACCAGTTCGTCAGCAGCACCTTCGTGCGCGAGATTGCCAGCCTTGGCGGTGATGTTTCCAAGTTCGTGGCACCCTCCATTCTGCGCCGGCTGAAAGAGCGCGTCTCGCAAACCGACAACTGACACCCGACCATGGCCCTGTGGATCACCGACGAGTGCATCAACTGTGATGTCTGCGAGCCCGAGTGCCCGAACCAGGCGATCTCGATGGGCGCGGAAATCTACGAGATCGACCCCCAGCGTTGTACCGAATGCGTGGGCCACTTCGCCGAGCCGCAATGTGTGCAGGTGTGCCCGGTCAGCTGCATCCCCATCCACCCCGACTTCGTCGAGTCGCGGGAACAGCTGCTCGTCAAATACCAGCGCCTGACGAGCGCGCCCGATGTCTCCCCGGCTGGCGTTTCGACGCCCGCTGAAGCTTGATCTCGCGTTTGCGCCGTTCGGCCTGAAGCTCTTCCTCGGTCGGGCCGATGGCGATCAGCCCCGAGCCCGGCGCCACACGCGCGCGCTCGGCACGTTCGCTGGCCAGGGTGTCGGCCAGCTTCTGTTCACGATAGGCCACTTCGCGCGCGGCTTCCACTTCTTCGGTCGTCCGGCGGTCGGCGCTGGTGATGGCCCGGCCGTCGGCGCAGGGTCGGTCTGAAAACAGCCGGCCGTCCGGGCCGCAGCGCCAGACCTGCTGCGCCGCAGCCGGGGCGGCGGCGAGCAGGACCGCCAGTGCGACTGCCAGTGCGACTGCCTGTGCGGCGGTCATGGCAGCGCTGAGGACGGCCAGTTGCGGCTTCACGACGTCTGCCTGGGCGGCGCGGCCGGAAGGTCGGCCGGGCGGGGGGGCTTGGGGCGTTGTGGCCCGGCGTGGATCACAGCCAATGCGCGGTCCATCTCGCCGGCCATCAGCAGGTCGCTGGCACCCAGGCTGCGCTCGATCGCACGGTCGATGGCGTCACGGTCGTCGGGCGAAGGCTTCTTCAGCACGTAGTTCACGACCTCGGACTTCACACCCGGGTGGCCGATGCCCAGGCGAAGCCGCCAGTAGTCGGGCGTGCCCAGCATGCCGTGAATGTCTTTCAGGCCGTTGTGGCCGGCAGCGCTGCCACCGAACTTCAGCTTGGCCTGGCCGGGCAGCACGTCGAGTTCGTCGTGGACCACCAGCACCTGATTCGCTTCGATCTTGAAGAAACGCGCCAGCGCCGCCACCGACACGCCAGAACGGTTCATGAAGGTCATGGGTTGCAGCAGCCAGACAGGCCCCTGCGGCCCTGCCACGCGGGCCAGTTGGGCCTGGTAGGCGCGTTCACTGGTCAATCGCGCCCCCAGCTTGGCGGCCAGCGCGTCCACCCACCAGAAGCCGGCGTTGTGGCGCGTGGCTTCGTAGTCGGGGCCGGGGTTGCCCAGGCCGACGAAGAGACGAATCATGTCGGTTCCTGTCTGGCCGTGGATCGGGGGGATGTCATGGCCAGATTATGAAAGTTGCAAGGGCATGAAAAAGGCCCCTGCGCGAGGGGCCCTGTGGTGTGATGTCCCGGCCGTGTCGAAGCACACCCGGGAGGGGGCATCACTTCTGGTTCTGCTTCTCGTTCTTCTTGGCCTTGCCTTTGCCCTTGTCGGCGGCAACCACCACCGGAGCCGCCACTTCTTCTTCGACCTTCGGCGTCGTCACGGCCACGATCACCGGGTTCAGCGTGCCGCGCTTGACGGCCTTGATGCCCGGGGGCAGCTTCAGGTCGCTGGCATGCAGGCTGGTATTGCGGGCCAGGTTCGACAGGTCGATGGTGACGAATTCCGGCAGCTGCGAGGCCAGGCATTCGATTTCCAGCTCGGTCTGCACATGGCTGACCAGGCACTTGTCGGTTTTCACGGCCGGTGAGCTCTCTTCGTTCTCGAAGTGCAGAGGCACCTTCTTGCGCAGACGAGTGGCTTCGTCGACGCGCTGGAAGTCCACGTGCATCACGATGGGCTTGTAGGCGTGCATCTGGAAGTCGCGCAGCAGGACTTTTTCGACCTTGCCGGCCAGATCCATCTCGAGGATGGACGAGTGGAAGGCCTCTCTCTTCAGCGCGAAGAACAGGGCGTTGTGATCGAGTTCGATCATCTTGGGGTCGCCAGCGCCGTAGACGATGCCCGGCACCTTGGCAGCGTTGCGCAGGCGGCGGCTCGCTCCGGTCCCCTGCAGTGAACGCTCGTAAGCAGTGAATTTCATTTCAGCTCCAGTTGAGAAAAGCCCCGCGACCAGGGCTTGGGTTCAGGGCTTTCGCCCCACGACACCAACGGTGTCAAAAGTTGTTGTTCTGTTCTGCGAACAAGGAGGTCACCGACTCGCCGTCGCTGATGCGGCGGATGGTTTCGGCGAACAGGAAAGCCACGCTCAGCTGCCGGATCTTCGGGCAGGCCCGGGCGGCGGGCACCAGCGGAATGGTGTTGCTGATGACGACTTCGTCGATCTGCGAACTGGCGATGCGTTCGAGTGCCGGACCCGAGAAGACCGGGTGCGTGCAGTAGGCATAGACGCTGCGGGCACCGCGCGTCTTCAAGACCTCGGCGGCCTTTACCAGCGTGCCGGCGGTGTCGATCATGTCGTCCATGATCACGCAGTTGCGACCTTCGATTTCACCGATGACGTGCATCACCTCGGCAATGCCGGCCGCAGGGCGGCGCTTGTCGATGATGGCCAGGTCGCAGCCCAGTTGCTTGGCCATGGCGCGTGCACGCACCACGCCGCCGACGTCAGGCGAGATCACGACCAGGTCGGGATAGGCCTTGCCCTTCAGGTCGGCCAGCAGCACCGGGCTGGCATAGATGTTGTCGACTGGAATGTCGAAGAAGCCCTGGATCTGGTCGGCATGCAGGTCCATCGTCAGCAGGCGTTCCACGCCCACCGTTTCCAGCATGTTGGCCACCACCTTGGCACTGATGGGCACGCGCATGCTGCGCGGCCGGCGGTCCATGCGGGCGTAACCGAAATAGGGGATCACCGCGGTGATGCGGCGTGCACTGGCGCGCTTGAGGGCGTCGACCATGATGCACAGTTCCATCAGGTGTTCGTTCGTGGGCGCGCAAGTGGGTTGCACCACGAAGACGTCGCGGGCGCGGACGTTTTGCTGGATCTCTACGGTGGTCTCGCCGTCGGAGAACCGGCCCACGGCGGCTTGACCCAGTTCAAGGCCCAGGTGGCTGGCAATCTCCTGCGCCAGCACCGGGTTGGCGTTGCCGGTGAACAGCACGGTGTTGAACAGCACTTTGATTTCTCCGTGGATTGCTGAACGAGAACCGTGCGGTGGAACAAGCACGGCGGTCAGCAGAAGTTTTGGCAGGGGAGGAAGGACTCGAACCCTCGCATGTCGGAATCAAAATCCGATGCCTTTACCAACTTGGCGACTCCCCTACACAGGAGGCGGTTCGTCACCGCCACCCTTGAACATTGTTCTCAGTCGGCCCAGCCCTTCAAGGGGTGCTGTGCCAGGCTGCGACAAGACCGCCCCACCCAACCCGGCGGCAGATCCTGGAGGAAAGCCGCCAGAGATGTCGCCTGGGACAGGCCGATCTCGTCGACTCTGGAAAACACTGCGCTGCCGGAACCTGTCATGCGGCTGTTGCCGAATCGGGTTTCGAGCCATCGGGCAGCTTGCGCCACCTCCGGGCATTGGTCTTCGGCGGGGCCTTGAAGGTCATTTCGACCGAATTCGCCATGCCCCGGCATCCAACTTCTGCCCCCGATATGCCCGACCTGCGTTGAAGCGTCATCAAGAGCGCCCACGAGTATAACCGGTTCGGTGTCGCGGACGAGCTTCGCATGGCGGAAGATGTCGGGCGTTGGCAACGAAGCCGCGGGCTTGATGACGAAGTAGCCGGCCGGCGGCAGGTTCACGGGCGTCAGCCTTTCTCCGATGCCTTCGACGAACGCGTTGTCGCCGCCCACGAAGAAGGGCACGTCTGCGCCCAGCGGCAAGGCCAACTCGGCCAGTCTGGTCCTGGACCAGTTCAGGCCCCATAACCGGTTCAGGGCCAGCAGGGTGGTGGCCGCGTCGGAGCTGCCCCCGCCCAGACCGGCACCCCAGGGAAGCTGCTTGTCGATGTGGATGTCGGCGCCCGCTGCGGCGCCACTGGCAGCCTGCAGGGCACGGGCGGCTTGCAGGCACAGGTCGGCAGCGGGCAGTGCAGGGCCCAGGTCATGCCGACGCAATTGACCGTCGTCGCGCCTTTCGAAGTGCAGTGTGTCTGCCCAGTCGATCAGCACAAAGGGCGACTGCAGCAGGTGATAGCCATCGGGCCGCCGACCCACGACATGCAGGAAAAGGTTCAGCTTGGCCGGAGCCGGCAGGTCGTACAGCGCCTTCAGTGCCATGCGTGCTTTTCGTCTGGCCTTGGGTCAATCAGGGCGCAGGGTCCAGGCGCACGCGCAGCAGCACCTCGGGTGCGGAGGTTCGCCGGGCCTCGATCAGGCCTTCGGACTGCCGGGCCAGCAACACCTGCCAGCCGGCCTGCTCGAAACCCTCTGAAAGCGGCTGATGCGGAGCCAGCGGCCAGGGCCGGCCCGCCAGCCAAGAGGGCAGAGCGGCCAGTGGCAGCGCTTCGCCCAGGGCCTGGCGCGACAGTTCTTCCAGCGTGCCAAAACGCTGCTCGCCTTCGCTGGTGTGCAGGCTTGCCTCGCCCGGCGCCCAGCGCGCGGCAGCCATCTGCGTGCCCAGGGGCGAGATGAGCCGCAATTCCCCCTGGCTGCCGTCGCCCTGCAATTCGAACGCGGCGGTGAGGTTCTGGGCGTCGCGCCCGGCCACGGCTGCCACCCGCAGCAGCAGCCGCCCGCTGGTGACCACGCCTGCCTGCGTGGGGGGCGGCGTGGCACAGGCCGTCAAACCGGCGGCCATGCCGGCCAGGGCCAGCGCGCGCGTCGCCCGAATCGCCAGGTGCATCACGGCTCGGCACGCAGCCGGGCCAGGGTTTCGCGCAGCACTTCGTTGGCACCGTCGCGCGCCCTCGCGTCGCGCCAGACCTGGCGGGCCTCGTCCTTGCGACCCATCGACCACAGGACCTCACCGAGGTGGGCGCCGATCTCCGGGTCGGGGCGCGCGCTGTAGGCTTGCCTGAGCAGCTTCAGCGCCTCTTCATTGCGGCCCAGCTTGAATTCGACCCAACCCAGGCTGTCGGTGATGAAGGGGTCGCCGGGTGCCAGTTCCAGCGCCCGCTTGATGAGTTCGCGGGCTTCCGTCAGGCGCAGGCCTCGGTCGGCCAGGGAATAACCCAAGGCGTTGTAGGCATGCGCATTTTCCGGGCGGATGGCAATCACGCGGCGTAGCAGCGTCTCCATTTCGGCCATCCGGTCGGTCTTCTCGGCCATCATCGCCTGCTCGTAAAGCAGGTCGGGGTCGTCCGGAAAGCGCTGGTTGGCCGTGGCCAGCACCTCGAGCGCTTCTGCCCAGCGCTTCACTTCGCGCAGTACCCCGGCTTCGGCCATGAGCTTGCTGCGCGCGTCCTCGGTACTCCGCTCGGGGACCCGACGGATCATTTCGCGGGCCTGCGCCACCTGGCCCTGGCGCGCCAGCATGGTGGCGCGGCGGCCCTGCACGTCGAGCGCGCGATCGGGGTCGTCCACCTTCGCCAGCCAGGCCTCGGCCGCCTTGAAGTCGCCGCGCTGCTCGGCCAGCTGCGCCAGACTCAGCCAGGCCTGGAACAGGCCGCGCTCGGTGCGGCTGGTACCCTCAGCGCCCTCATCTTCGGCAGCAAGCGCAGACGGATCGGCGGTGCCCGTGGCACCGGGTCCGGCGGGCGCGGTGCCCGGGGCGGCAACCGCCGCGGCCTGAGCCAGTTCCACGTAGCGCAGCAGGGCGGCTTCGGCCTGTGCCGGCTGCCGCAGCTCGATGTTCAGCACACCCAGGGTCAGGAAGGGCCCGGGTTCTTCGGGCTGCTGCCGGGTGGCGATCTCGAGTTCGCGCGCCGCTTCGGCATAGCGCTGGCTGCCTGTCAGCACCCGCACATAGGCCAGGCGCAGTGGCGTCATGGCAGCGGGTCGCGCCAGGTGCTCCTTGACGATGTCTTCGGCTGCGGGGCGTTCGGCCATCAGTTCCAGCGCCAGCAGCGCCGGTCCGGGCGCATCGGCATCGAGCTTTTGCACGTCACGCGCCAGCGCCAGGGCGACATCGGGATCCTTCGCGTTGAACCAGGCACGGGCGATGGCCATGCGCGCCGCCGCGCGCGTGGCGGGCGCCTCGGCATAGGGCTTCAACACATCGGTGAGCAAGGAGGCCACCGCTCGTGCGTCGCTGCTGCGTTCCAGAAACCGCGGCAGTGAAGCAATGACGGCAGGGCGCTCGGTCGCGGGTGTCAGCTGCAGCAGCCGCGCCACGGGCTCGTTCAGGTCGGCCAGCCGGCCCATCACGACGAGGATTTGCACCTGCAGTCGCAAAGCGTCCTGCGATTCGGGCAATGCCGAGCGCCACGACCTCGTGGCCGCGAGCGCCTGGTCGAGTGCCCGGCCTTGCAGCGCGATGTCCACGGCGCGCCTGAACAATGCGGCTTCGCGTGTCCGCCGCGCAGCGTCGAGGATGATTTCGTAGGCGGTGCCGGCCTGGCCCCCGCGCAGTTCCATTTCACCGATCAGCAGCTGGTAGAACAGCGGGGCGTCCAGTGCCGAGATGGTCTTGGAGGGTGGCTGGGCCGAGGCTGCGCTGGCCGCTTCAGACGGGGCGGGCGTTTGCGCCAGGGCTGCAGGCAACACCGCCCAGGTCGCTGCCGCCAGCGCGGTGGCCAGGGCGAGCTGCTTGCGCAGTGAAGCGGACATCGGAACTCCTGAACAGTTGATTTTCATTCTCACATAATGGGCTGATGCCTGAATTGCCCGAGGTCGAGGTCACGCGCCGTGGCATCGACCTGCCCCTGCGGGGAGCCCTCGTCCTCGCTGCCCGTCTGGGCAAACCCTTGCGCTGGCCCCTGGGTTGCGCGCCGGAAGAACTTCCGGGCCACAGCGTCGGCCCGGTTTCGCGGCGCGGCAAATACCTGTGGCTGCCGCTGCTGCCCGTCCTGGCCACGGACGGGGCTTCGGGGCGCCAGGCCGGCGGTGGCTTGCTGATGCACCTGGGCATGTCGGGCTCTTTGGCACTTCTTCAGCAAGCGGGCGAGCCCGGCCCGCACGACCACTTCGACCTGGTCACCAGTCAGGGCACGCTTCGTCTGAACGACCCACGCCGCTTCGGGGCGGTGGTCTGGTCGGCCGCGCTCGATGCCGCACCAGCCGCGACCCTGCTGGCGCGCCTGGGTCCGGAGCCCTTCGACCCCGAGCTGACCCCGGCTCGTTTTCACGCCGCCCTGCAGCGTCACACTGCGCCCGTCAAGACGGTGCTGCTGGCCGGTGGCGCGGTGGTCGGCGCGGGCAACATCTACGCCTGTGAAGCGCTGTTCCAGGCCGGCATTCATCCGCTGCTGCACAGCAACCGAATCAGCCGGCCGCGCGCCGAACGACTGCTGGCAGCGCTGCGGGCCACGCTGGGGCGGGCGCTGGAACTGGGTGGTAGCACGCTTCGTGACTTTTCCGACGCTCACGGCATGGCCGGCAGCTATCAGGCGCAGGCCGCCGTCTACGGACGCGCGGGTTTGCCCTGCCCGAAGTGTGGTGTCCCCGTCAAAAGGCGTGTGCAAGCCCAGCGCGCCACGTACTTCTGCTCGCATTGTCAAAAACGCTAGCGCCAAGCAGGGTCTTGCTGGGCTAGGATGGAACGCAGCCGTCATCAACATTGCCGACACCACCGTGCCACAGCCCATTGCCCAGCGCCTGGACGATCTGAGCGCCTGGCGCTCGAACCTCGACGCCAGCCTCGCCCAGTTCAGCCGGGCTCTGGCCGAACAGGAACTGCTCGACGGCCCCGACGCCACCATCTTGGGCGCGCTGCGAGAACGCCTGGCTTCCGACAAGCTGGTGCTGGCTTTCGTCGCCGAGTTTTCGCGCGGCAAGTCCGAACTCATCAACGCGCTGTTCTTCGCCGACACCGGTCGCCGCGTGCTGCCGGCCACGCCCGGGCGAACCACCATGTGCCCGGTGGAACTGCGCTTCGACACTGGCGTGCCGCCGCGGCTGTCGCTGCTGCCCATCGAAACCCGTTCCCAGGGTTTTTCTCTGGGCGAATTGCGCGTGCGCGAAGCGGCCTGGCACCACCTGCCGCTGGACCCGAAGGACCCGGGCGCGCTGGCGCGCTCGCTCAGCGCTGTCACGCGCACCCAGTGGGTGGGCGTCGACCACGCGCGCACACTGGGGTTGTGGAGCGACACCCAGCCCGAAGACAACCCGCCGCAGCGCGAAGACGGCCGCGTCGAGGTGCCGGCCTGGCGCCATGCGCTCATCAACTACCCGCACCCGCTGTTGGCGCGCGGTCTGGTGGTGGTGGACACGCCGGGATTGAACGCGATCGGTGCCGAACCCGAGCTCACCCTGGGCCTGCTGCCGACCGCGCACGCCATCGTCTTCGTGCTCGCGGCCGACGCCGGGGTGACGCGGTCCGACCTTGCCATCTGGAAGGAACACCTGAGCGAAGCTTCGCTCGAACGCTTCGTGGTGCTCAACAAGATCGACACCCTGGCCGACCCGCTGGCCACCGCGGCCGAGGTGCAGGCCCAGGTTCAGCGTCAGTGTGATCAAACCGCCCGCACCCTGGGCGTGCCGGCGCAACGGGTGTTCGCCGTCTCGGCGCGCGACGCGCTGGCTGCCCGCGTGGAAGGCGACGCCGCGGCCCTGGCTGCCAGCCGGCTGGGCCCGCTGGAGCAGGCGCTGGCCGGCCAGCTGCTGCCCCGCCAGACAGAATTGCTGCTGCAGTCCGCCCTGGGCGTGGTGCAGCAGCTGCGGCAAAGCGCAGGCCGGCGCCTGACCGACCGCCGCCGTCAGCATGCAGAACAGCTGCTGGAACTGCGGGGCCTGCGCGGCAAGAGCGGCGGCAAGCTGCGCATGCTGGCGCAGCGCATCGACATCGAGATGGCCGACTTCGAACGCTGCACCGCCCACCTGAGCGCGCTGCGCACGGTGCAGACCCGCATGTTGCGCACGGCCACGGCCAAGCTGTCCAGCGAGGCCCTGGGAGTCGAGGTGGCCGCCATGCAGTCGGCAGCTGGCGCCAAGTTCCTTGGATTGGGCGCCAAGGCGGCGTTCGAATCGCTGTTCAGTCGCCTGCGTGCCGCGCTGGACCAGGCCGACCAGCAGGCCGCAGAAATGCGCCAGATGCTGGACGGCAGCTTCCGCCAGATGAACAGCGAATACGGGTTTGCTTTTGCGCTGGGCGCGCCGCCGGCCTTGACCAACTTCCGCCAGGACCTGGCCCTGATCGAGACCAGCTACGGCCGCTACTTCGGCCTGGGCCAGGCCTGGCGCATGGCTTCGCCGGGCTTCGCCGACCAGTTCCGCCGGCTGCTGCTGTCGAAACTGCGGGTCGTGTTCGAGAATGCTGCCAGCGAGATTGAGCTGTGGAGCAAGGGCGCCAGCGCCCAGGTCGACGCACAGTTGCGCGAGCGACGGCACGGTTTCACCCGCCGGCGCGAGGCGCTGGACCGCGTGCAGGCCGCCTCTGGCGACCTGGAGCAGCGCATCACCGACCTGCAGCGTGCCGACGAGCAGATCAACGTGGGCCATTTGAAGCTCGAAGCCCTGGCCGAACGGGCCTTGACCGCTGCCAACGCACTGACGCCTGCCAAAGCCGCTCCAGCCCTGGCAGCCGCCCGCCGGGACGCGGCTTGACCGACCCGGCCCCGGGGAGCCTGGCCGCCCGCGTGGTGGCCTGGCAGCAACAGCACGGGCGCCACGGCCTGCCCTGGCAGAACACGCGCGACCCTTACCGCGTCTGGCTGTCAGAGGTGATGCTGCAGCAGACCCAGGTGGCCACGGTGCTGGCCTACTACACACGTTTCCTCGAACGGTTTCCCGACGTCGCCGCCCTGGCCGCTGCGGCGGAAGGCGATGTGCTGGCGCTGTGGAGCGGCCTGGGCTACTACAGCCGGGCGCGCAACTTGCACCGCTGCGCCCAGGTGGTGGTGGCCCAGCATGGCGGGCAGTTTCCCGACAGCAGTGCGGCGCTGGCCGAACTGCCCGGCATCGGCCGCAGCACCGCCGCGGCCATCTCCGCCTTCTGCTTCGGCGAGCGCGCAGCCATTCTCGACGGCAACGTCAAGCGCGTGCTCACACGTGCACTCGGTTTCGACGGCGACCTGGCCCAGGCGACGCAGGAGCGCCTGCTGTGGCAGCACGCCGAAGCCCTGCTGCCCGAGCAGCAGGTGGACGTTTACACCCAGGGTTTGATGGACCTGGGTGCCACGGTCTGTGCGACGCGCCGACCTTCATGCCCGCGCTGCCCGCTGGCAGCCGACTGCGTCGCGCTGGCACAAGGTGCACCAGAGCGTTTTCCGGTGAAGACGCGCAAGCTGCGCCGCCACCAGCGCAGCAACGCCTTGCTGTGGCTGGAACAGGGCCCACTGCTGTGGCTGGTGCAGCGGCCGGGCCAAGGGGTGTGGGCGGGGCTGTGGAGCCTGCCCGAATACGACAGCGTGCAGGCGCTGGATGCCGCCCTGGCCGGTTGGCCTGGCCAGGGCGAATGGCTGCCGCCCTTCAAGCATGTGCTGACCCATGTCGACTGGCAGCTGCAGGTGCTGCGCTGGCGGCTTCCACCAGGCGCTGCCGAGGCCGAGTCCAGGCCCGGGTCCGGCGTGCCGGCAGGGCGCTGGATGCGCTTCGAGAAAGCCCTGGCGCTGGGGCTGCCAGCGCCTGTGCGCAAGCTGATCGAGAGTGACGCCTGTACCTGAAAGGCCGCGTGTCCTTCGTTCGATCCTGCCGGCCCTGGCCGGGGCCGTCGGCCATCAGCCGACCACGACCTTCTTGTCGCGCAGGAAGCCGTCGACCAGCGACAGCCTGATCACCGGGTCGTCCAGTTCCATCAACTTTTGCTTGGCCGCCAGCGGCACCGGCAGCAGTTCGCACCAGCGGTTGGCCACCCAGCCTGCGTCGTCCAGGCGGTAAGGTTCGGCAAAAGGTGCGCGGTCGTGTTCCTGCAACTTGCGGATGGCTTCGGCCAAGGCCGTGACCGTTTGCAGCATGGCCGGGCCGGGCATGCGCAGCGGGTCTTCGGCCAGGGTCTCGACACGGCCAACCCACAGCCCGTTGTCGCGCTGCACGGGGGCTTCGCGCAGGCGGAAACGCTGCATCCCGGTGCAGCGCAGTTGCAGGATGCCCGTTTGCTCGGCATCGACCTCATCGATGCGTGCGGCCACCCCCACCATTTCCACCTTCACGTGGGCCTTGTCCATGCTGCGGGCACGCCCGTCGCTGGCCTCGACTTCGCCGCCTTGCTTGAGGCAGACCACGCCGAACGGCGTCTGCTGGCGCAGGCAGTCGGCGACCATGTCCAGGTAACGGGCCTCGAAGACCTTCAGCCCCAGCATCGCGCCCGGAAACAGCACCATGCCCAACGGGAACAGCGGCAGCGGGTCGGGCAGGGCACGGAGTGGCAACGCGGGGGCAGCGGCAGGGGAGGGTGAAGGGTCGTCAGTCACGGGCGTCGAGCTCACGGTGGCGCACGAGTGTGGCGTATCGGCTGGCAAAGCGCCGGGCCAGCCATTCGACACCGTACACAGAACGGTGCTGCCCGCCAGTGCAGCCCACGGCCACGGTCAGGTAGCTGCGCTGGTCTTCCTCGAATGCGGGCAGCCAGCGCTCCAGGAACTGGTCGATCTGCTGGAACATCTCGCGCACTTCGGGCTGCTGTTCTAGGTAGGCCGCCACGGGTGCGTCGCGGCCGGTCAGCGGCCGCAGTTCGCGCACGTAATGCGGGTTCGGCAGCACGCGCACGTCGAACACATAGTCGGCGTCCAGCGGCACGCCGTGCTTGAAGGCGAAGGACTCGAACACCAGGGTCAGCGCCGAGGCGCGCGCACCCACCAGCGAACGCACCCAGCTGCGCAGCAGGGCCGGGCGCAGCTGGCTGGTGTCGATGACGGTGCTGACTTCGCGCAGGTCGGCCAGCAGTTCACGTTCGAGCCGGATCGCGTCGAACAGTGCCCGCGTGTCGTCGCCTTCGGAGCTGCCATGGGCCGGGCCGGCGCTCAGCGGGTGCGGGCGGCGTGTTTCCGAATAACGGCGCACCAGTGCGTCGTTGCTGGCGTCCAGGAAGATGGCGCGGATGCGCACGCCCTCGCTGCGCAGCTCGGCAATCAGCGGCAGCAGGTGTGGCAGCGACGATGCCGTGCGCACGTCGACCGCTGCTGCCACGCGGTGGGTGTAGCGCTGGTGCTCCAGCCGGATGAAGTCGCGCAGCAGCTCCGGCGGCAGGTTGTCGACGCAGAAGTAGCCGGCGTCTTCCAGCGCGTGCAGCGCCACCGACTTGCCCGAGCCGGAGATGCCGGTGATCAGGATGACTTCACTGACCGGGCGCGGCCCTGTGATCTGGGTCGGGCTCGTGGTTGCGCTGGGCTCAGTCATGCGGCAGGTCTTTGGTGGGAGCGGAAAGCAGGGCCTGGGCATGGGCGCGGCTGGTGCCGCTCAGGCGTTCGCCGCCAAGCATGCGCGCGACTTCCGCCACCCGCGCTTCGCCGGCCACCGGCTGGACGTCACTGACCGTCTGCGCACCTCGCCGCGCTTTCGACACGACGAAGTGCCCGTCGGCGCAGGCTGCCACCTGCGCCAGGTGGGTGACGGCCAGCACCTGGCAGCTGCCGCCCAGCTGCTTCATCAACCGACCCACGCTGTCGGCCACGGTGCCGCCGACGCCGGCGTCGATCTCGTCGAAGATCAGGGTGGGCACGGCGCCGCCGCTGGCCTGGCCGGCCGACTGCGCCGTGGTGACGGCAATGGCCAGCGCCAGCCGCGACAGTTCGCCGCCCGACGCCACCTTCGCCAGCGGCCGCGGGCTGCTGCCGGCATGGCCGGCGACGCGCAGTTCCACGCTTTCCAGCCCGTAGGCCTGGGGCTGGTCCTGCGGCAGCAGGGCCACGTCGAACTGGCCGCCGGCCATGCCCAGCTGCTGCATCGCCTGCGTCACGGCCTGGGCCAGCAACGGCGCGGTGCGCTGGCGCAGCCGGCTCACGGCCTTGGCGGCCTTGCGCCAGGCGGTTTCGGCGGCCGCGGCCGCGGCTTCCAGCTTGTCCAGGTCGGCCGCGGCTTCCAGGGCCGCGAGTTCGGCGCGCCAGCCCGACAGCAGCGCCGGCAGTTCTGCCGGGGCGCGGCGATAGCGGCGCGACTGGCTGACCCAGGCGCCCAGCCGCGTGTCCAGTTCCGCCAGGCGTTCGGGGTCGGGTTCGCTGCGGCCCAGGTAGGCGTGCAGCGTGTGCGCGGCGTCTTCCAGTTGCGCCGCGGCGCTGCGCAGCACATCGGCCACGGCCTGCAGCTCGGGGTCGTAGGCCGAGACCGCGTCCAGCGCCTCGATGGCGCGGTGGGTCAGGGCATCGGCCGGGAGTTCGCCTTCGGCCACCGCGTCCAGCGCAGCCCGGCTGCCGTCCAGCAGGGCCTGACCATGCGCCAGGCGCTGGTGTTCGGTGTTCAGGCTGTCCCATTCGCCTTCGGCCGGGTTGAGTTTGTCGAGCTCGGCAATCTGCCAGGCCAGGCGTTCACGTTCACGCTCCAGCGTGTCGCGCCGGCTGCGCGCGTCTTCCAGCGCGGCCAGCGCGCTGCGCCAGACCTGCCAGGCGTTGTTCATCGGCTGGCCATCGACGCCGGCCTGGCTGTCCAGCAGGGCGCGCACGGCGGCCGGTCGCGTCAGGCTTTGCCAGGCGTGCTGACCATGGATGTCGACCAGATGGTCGGCCACCTCGCGCAGCTGGGTCACGGTGGCCGGGCTGCCGTTGATCCAGGCCCGGCTTTTTCCCTGGCTGTCGACCGTGCGCCGCAGCAGCAGCAGTTCTTCGGTGGCGAAGCCGGCTTCGTCGAGCCAACCGCGCAGCGCAGCCGGGCTGTCGAACTCGGCGCTGATCTCGGTTCGCGCCGCGCCTTCGCGCACCACGCCGGCTTCGGCGCGCTGGCCCAGCGCCAGCTGCAGCGCGTCGATGAGGATCGACTTGCCGGCACCGGTTTCGCCCGTCAGCACGCTGAAGCCCGCGCCGAGCTCGACCTCGAGCACGTCGACGATCACGAAGTCGCGCAGATGCAGGCGCTTGAGCATGCTCAGGCCGTGCCGTCGTACCAGCGCAGCTTGCGACGCAGCGTGGCGTAGTAGGTCCAGCCGCGCGGGTGCAGGAAGCGCACCTGGAAGGCCGAGCGGCGCACCTGCACCTGGTCGCCGATGATCAGGCTGGTGACCTGGTGCATGTCGAAATTGGCCGAGACATCGCGCCCGGCGACGATGCCGATTCGCACGTCCTTGCCGTCGGGCAGCACGATGGGGCGGTTGCTGAGCGTGTGCGAAGCGATCGGCACCAGCACCCAGCCGCCGATGCCGGGGTGCAGGATCGGCCCGCCCGCCGACAAGGCATAGGCCGTGCTGCCCGTGGGCGTGGCCACGATCAGGCCGTCGGCGCGGATGTTGGCCACGAAGTCGTCGCCGACGTCGACGCTGAGCTCGACCATGCTGGCGCTGGCACCGCGGCTGACGACCACGTCGTTCACCGACAGGCCGGTGAAGATCGACGTTCCGTCGCGCCAGACCTCGCCTTCCAGCATGCTGCGGCGCTCTTCCTCGTAGTCGCCGTCGATCATCGGCGCCAGCGCTTCCTGGTATTGGCCCATCGGCAGGTCGGTGATGAAACCCAGGCGGCCCTGGTTGATGCCGACCAGAGGCAGGTTGTAGCGCGACAGTTCGCGGGCGATGCCGAGCATGGTGCCGTCGCCACCCACCACCACGGCCAGATCGCAGTGCTGGCCCATCTGGGCTGGCGTGAGCGCGTCGAAGTCGACGACGCCGGTGGCGTGCGCGGTTTCGCGTTCGAAGGAAACCTCCAGACCGCGCGCCACCAGGAAATGGGCGATCTCTTCCAGCACCGGGCGTATGCCCCGGGCCTGGTACTTGCCCACGATGGCAGCGTGTCGAAACCCATTCGGCATTCGGTCATTACACCATAGGGCACCTGTTCAAGCGGTGGGCCACCCCAGGGCGCCCGGGGGTGCGTCCGTACAATGAAAGCCATGCTGGACGACCGTGCCAAGACCCTGCTGAAAACCCTGGTGGAGCGTTACATCGCCGACGGCACGCCGGTGGGTTCGCGCACGCTGTCGCGCGCTTCGGGTCTGGACCTGTCGCCGGCCACCATCCGCAATGTCATGGCCGACCTGGAAGAGCTGGGCCTGATCGCCAGCCCGCACACCAGCGCCGGGCGCATTCCCACGGCGCGCGGCTACAGGCTCTTCGTCGACACCATGCTCACCGCGCGGCCGCTCGACCTGGAGGTGCGTGCGGGCGAAATGGCCGCAGCGCGCGAGCAACTGCATCCCGACCAGCCGCAACGCGTCATCACGCAGGCGGCTTCGCTGCTGTCCAGCCTGTCCAGCTACGTGGGCGTGGTGACGGCGCCGCGCAAGGCCAGTGTGTTTCACCACATCGAATTCCTGCGGCTGGGGGAAAAGCGCGTGCTGGTGATCATCGTCGCCCCCGACGGAGACGTGCAGAACCGGGTGATCTTCACCGCACGCGACTTTCCGCAGGCCGAGCTGATCGAGGCCACCAACTACCTGAACGCGCACTGCGCCGGTCTGACCATCGAGGAAGTGCGCGAACGGCTGAAGCGCGAGGTCGAGGCGTTGCGCGGCGAAATCGCTGCGCTGATGCAGGCCGCGGTCCAGGCCGGCGAGGCTCTGGCCGGGCAGGACAACGTGGTCGTATCAGGCGAACGCAACCTGATCGGCGTGCAGGAATTCGGCAACGACATGGGCAGCCTGCGCCGGCTGTTCGACGTGTTCGAGCAGAAGACCGAGTTGATGCGTCTGCTGGACGTCAGCAGCCGCGCCGAAGGCGTGCGCATCTACATCGGCGGCGAAAGCCAGGTCGTGCCGTTCGAGGAACTGTCGGTGGTGACCGCGCCCTACGAGATCGACGGCCGCATCGTCGGCACCCTGGGCGTGATCGGGCCCACCCGCATGCCATACGACCGCATGATCCAGATCGTCGACATCACGGCGCGGCTGGTGGGCAACGCGCTGTCGGCCAAGTGAGCAGCCTGACGGGCAGCCCGGCCCGCCTACACTTCCAGGTTTCGGGCCGTTAGCTCAGTTGGTTAGAGCAGAGGACTCATAATCCTTTGGTCGTTGGTTCAAGTCCAACACGGCCTACCACCTCCTCTCGCAGCTGAGCGGGCATGGACAAAGTCCGCCGCTGCAGCACCAGTGCCGGCCAACGGTCGCGCCACGCTGCCGAGCTCGATGACCGCGCCTGTTCCTTTGGCACTGACGATTGATTCGCCTGGGCTGAACCGACCCGTCCCGGCCTGTTTTCCGCCGGCCCGCTGCGTTGCGACTGGCCGCTGCGACCAAGGAACCTGTCGGTACGGCCGAGGACGCCACGAAGCCGGCGGCGCCGCCTGCACATCAATCGACCCGGGCCGTGCGCCTGCGTTCCTGGCTTGTGCCGGGCAGGGCCAAGGGCACGGTCAGGCCAAACATGCTGCCGCGTCCAGGCACCGAACGCATGCGCAGCCGGTGGCCCAGCAGCTCGGCCTGGTGTTTCACCAGCGCCAGCCCCAGGCCCTGGCCGGGGGCGTCACCTGAAGTGGCCTGGTCGCGGCGGCGGTCGTCGAAGCGGCGATACGGGGTGAACAACTGGGGCAACTGGTCGCTTGCGATGCCCGGCCCGGTGTCCAGCACCAGGATCTCCACGCGCTGACCGCGGCGCGCGCGGGCGACCACGCGCACGCGGCCACGGGCCGTGTAGCGCAGGGCGTTGGACACCAGGTTGTCGATGGTGGACTGCAGCATGCGCGGGTCGCTGTCCACCAGGGCCGGCATCGGCATCAGCTGCAACTGCAGGCCACGTTCGCCAGCCAGCGGTTCGAACTGGGCCTGCAGTGCAGCGAACAGGTCGGGCAGGGGCCAGGGCCGGCGCATCACGCGCGCTTCGCCGGCTTCCAGCCGCGACAGTTCCAGCAGCCGGGTCAGCTGCCCGCTCATCGTGCGCAAGGCCGTGTCCATGGGCGCCGTCAGCTCGGCCATGGCCTGCGGCGTCAGCTCGTCGGGGCGAAGGCTGCGCAAATGGCGCAGGTAAAGCGCCAGCGCGTGCACCGGCTGGCGCAGGTCGTGCGTGACGCCGGCCAGGAACAGGTCCTTGGCGCGGCTGGCGGCCTGCACCGCGTCGCGTTCACGTTGCAGAGCCTGGGCCAGTCGCTGGTTTTCGCGCGTGGCCACGAGCGCGGCGCGCTGTGTGCGATAGCTGTTTCGCCCGAACCCCATCAGCACCGCGATCGAGAACAGGATGGTGACTGCGCCGCCGACGCTGACCAGGTCGCCCAGCGTCATCCCGCGCACGATGAAGGGTGCCAGGGCCAGCACGATGTACGGGTTCAGTGCCAGGGGCAAGGCGGCGGCAGAGTTCACGGCGCCGGCGGTCATGCCCACCAGCATGGCGATCGTGAAGAAGTCCAGCGACGGCTCGGCGCCGGTGAAGGCGAGCCAGGGCAGGGCACCCCAGACGGCACCGCTGCTGCCCATCAGGACGGCCACTTCGCGTTCGGCGCGCCTGACGCCGGCCTCGTCCAGGGCCGGCAGGGCAGCATGCAGGCGCCGCAGGTGCCGGGCGCGCAGCACCACGGTCAGCAACAGCAGCGCCAGCCAGGCCACGATGGGCCAGCCCTTGCCACCGACCAGCAGCACGGTCAGCGTCGTCAGGCCGATGACCACGTTGCCTGCCAGTGCCGTGCGCGACTGTGCCAGGATGCTGCCCAGCAGGTCGCGGCGTACCGACAGTTCGTCCTCGTCCGACCAGGGTGTCCTTGCATCGGCCGGTGCAGCGGGCGCAATCGGGGCCGGGGCCAGATCTGGGCTTGGCATGGTCGTGCTATGTTGGACTTGATGGACGAGCAGAGCGCGATCAACATTGTCGTGGCCGAAGACCATGCCCTGGTGCGTGCCGGGCTGCGCTTGATGCTGTCGCGCCACCCGCGCCTGCGCTGGGCCGGTGAAGCGGCCGACGGCGAGGCTGCGCTGGCCCTGGTGCGCGCGCGCCGGCCGCAGGTGCTGGTGCTGGACCTGGGCCTGCCCCGGCTGGACGGGCTGGAAGTGATGCAGGCCCTGGCACGCGAGCAACTGCCCACGCGCGTGCTCGTGGTCACGGCGCGGCAGGACCCGGCCTCGGTGCGCGCGGCGCTGGCGCTCGGCGCCCAGGGCTATCTGCTGAAGACCGACGACGCCGAGGCCCTGCTGGGCGCGCTGCTGACCGTGGCTGCTGGCGGCTGGCATGTCAGCCCCGAACTGGCCGGCGTGTTCGAGAGCACCCCGCGCGAAGGCATCGAGCTCGAAGCTCTGACGGCGCGCGAACAGGACATCGCCATGCGCGTGGGCCGCGGGCATTCCAGCAAGCACATCGGCCTGGAGCTGGGCATCAGCGAGCACACGGTGCGCAAGCACCGCGAGAACATCGCGCGCAAGCTGGGTCTGCGCAACGCGGCCGAACTGGTGGCCTGGACGATCCGGCACCAGATGGTTTGAGGGCCCGGCCCGGGCTGGACCAGGCGGCGAGCCAACTGGCGCGGGAGACTGCGCACATCGTCGTACGTCATGGCGCGCCGCAGGCGGGTGCAAAGGCGCTCGTTCGCGGTTGGACACGGCGGGCCAGCTTGACCGTGATGACGGGTACGCGCTCAGGCTGCCAGCGTGGTGGGCGTCCGTGGCCCCGGTCGTCGGAGATGAGACCGTCGCGCGCAGCAATGAGAAAGGGGCCCGAAGGCCCCTTTAGACATCTTGCGGATTCGCGAAGTCGCGCAATCGCGGTCAGAACTCGTAGCGCAGCGTGGCCTGCACCGCCCACTGCGATTCGCCTGCGGTCTGGCGCGTGTTGAAGTCTTCCAGCGAACCCAGGCTGTAGACGTAGCGACCATTGTCCAGGCCGTTGAAGTTCACGAAGCTGCGGTTCGACGGGAAGCCGATCTCGTCGATGCGGCCCCAACGCTTGTTCAGCAGGTTGCCGAAGTTCAGCACGTCGAGCACGAAGGTCGTCTTGTGGCCCTTCATGAAGCCCGGCAGTTCCTGGCTGAATCGCACGTCGAAGTTGTTCACCCAGGGCGCGAAGCTGTTGTTGCGGCCGACGATGGTGCCGCGGGCAGCGGTGAGCGCCTGGTTGCCGTCGACGATTTGCCAGAAGCGTGCTTCTTCTGCAGCACCACCCCGGAACACGACTTCGCCCGAGCCGGGGCGCGAAGGGATGTACATCAGGTCGTTGCCGCCGATGGCGTCGCCGTTCATGTCGTTGATGTAGGTCCAGCTGTAAGGCTTGCCGCGACGGCCTTCGTAGAACACACCGACCGAGGTGCGGTAGTTGGCAATGAACGCCTTGTTCCAGGTCAGGCTGGCGCTGACGCGGTCCTTGATCAGGTAGTTGGAGTTCTGCAGTTCCTCTTCGTTGGGATCGAAGCTGTTCTTGCCGTTCCAGTTCGAGTTCGAGGTCGACGAGGTCAGCGGGCTGACTTCCTTCGCGTTCGTCTTCGTGTAGGCCAGGCTCCATCCGAAGCCCCCGACAGCCGGCCGGCTGATCGACAAGGTGACGGCATCGCTGTAGCCCTTGTCCGTCTTCAGTGCCAGCAGGGCGTTGTTGAAGTTGGGGTTGCTCAGCGCGCGGTTGCGCGAGCCGGCACAGGCGCCCGTCGTGCTGAAGGTGGCACCGGTCCAGCAGGCCGGGTTGTAGGTTTGCGGCGTGTAGAACAGGCGGCGGCCATCTGGGCCGCGCCGGGTGGCTTCGCCCAGGTTCAGCTGTTGGTAGTAGATGGCCGATTCAGCTTCGATGCGCAGCCACTCTGCGCCCACCGTCACGCGGCCCAGCACCGGAAGCTCAGGCAACTCGGCGTCGAAGGCCAGGTTCATCTTCCACACCGAGGGCTGTTCGAGGTCGCCCGAGATGAAGTCGATGTTCGGCGCTGGCGGCGTGCCCGCCAGAGCGGGTTGCGAACCCGGGTTGGGGTTGAACACGACCTGGTTTCCGCCGTTGGCGGTGCGGCAGTTGGTGAACGAGGTGCAGGTGTAGGTGCCGACGGCCATGCCGGTGTTGCTGAACGGGTTGCTCAGCCACACGTTGGCGGCAGCACCCTGGAATAGGCCGAAGCCGCCGCGCAGTTGACGACGGCTTTCCGCAGTGCCCAGGTTCCAGTTGAAGCCCACGCGCGGCTGTACGAGGTTGATGCCGTCCAGCGTTTCGTCGTTGCGGATGCCGAAGCCACCGCTGTTGCGCACGACGGTGTTGCCCGTGACGCTGCCCGCCACGGTGGGTGCAGCGGCAGCGGCGTTGAACAGCGGCCGTTCAGGCACGTCGGACATGTCGACACGCAGGCCCAGCATGACGTTGAGGCTCTCGTTCACCTTGAAGGTGTCCTGCAGGAACAGGCCGGTGTTGGCGTAGCTCCAAGTGGCCACGGCGTCGTTCAGCGTGCGGCCGGCCAGCGGCAGCTGCACGGTGTAGGCCGAAGGCAGGCCGCGGCGGAAGTTCTCCAGCACCGTCAATTCGCGCTGGGCGGCGGTCATGCTTTGCGCAGAACCGCCGCCAGTGGGCGTGAAGGTGCCCGCGGCGGTGTTGGTCGGGCAAGCCGTGACCGTGCCAAACGAGTAAGCGCCAGGTTCGCAACCGAAGGTGTAGTTGCCGTTGACGTTTTGCAGGAAGGCGTTGTAGACGTCGTTGTTGGCGTAGTCCACGCCGAACTTCAGTTCATGTTTGCCCAGGTTCCACGTGGCCCCCGCATAGATGTCGGTGGTCTCCGTGGCCAGCACGTTGAAGTGTCGGCTGAGCTCTGTGCCCAGATTCAGGAAGCGGTTGTTGGCGTTGAATGCAGCACCCTCCGCAGGGCCCGAAAAGCGCAGGCCGATGGCGGGCAGGCGCGTGCCGTTGACCGGTGTCGGTTCGCTGTTGTAGTCGCGTCTGGACACCTTCAACTCGGTGCTGAGGTCGGGTGTCCAGTCGGCGAACCACTGGGCCACGACGTTTTCGGTGGTCTTGGCTTGGTTGTACCACCAGCTGCTGAGTGACAGACCCGTGGCCGAGAAGCCGACGATCAGCGGCTCAGTCTGCTCGGTCTTGTTGTAGCGCAGGTTGGCACGGTGGCTGTCGCTGATATTCCAGTCGAACTTCAGCGTCGTGTCCTTGACCGAGACCTCCAGCCCCTGCGGCACGGTGGACGCGCCGGCGTCGAAACCCCAGGTGCTGCGCGCAATGTTGATGGCCTGGTCGATGGCCGACTGGCTGATGCCGACGTTGGTGTTGGGCGCGCCGATGGGCCCGAAGTCTGGGCTGCTGCGTGAACTCTTGAATTCCTCGTAGCTGCCGAAAAAGAAGAGCTTGTCCTTGATGATCGGCCCGCCAAGGGTGAAGCCGGTGGTGTTTTCTTCAAATTTCGGTGCGTCGAAGTAGGCGCCGGTGGTGCGGTTGAATCGTTTGCCCACCAGGCCGTCGTCGCGCCAGACGTAGTAGAGGCTGCCCTTGAATTCGTTCGTGCCGCTCTTGGTCACGGCGTTGATGTTGGCGCCGGTGTAGCCCTTTTGCGTGACGTCGTAGTTCGACAGGTTCACCTGCACCGACTGGATCGCGTCGATCGAGATCGGCTGCTTGATGGTCGGCAGGTTGTTGGCTTCCAGGCCGAAGGTGTCGTTGATCGTGACGCCGTCGATGGTGATGCTGTTGAAGCGCGTGTTCTGACCGGCGGCGGAGATCTCTCCGCGTTCCTTGTCGGTCTGTGCCAGACGCGGGTCGGTGCGGGCGTAGTCCTGCAGGCTGCGCTGGATCGAAGCCAGGGTGTTCAGCTCGCGCGCACCGATGTTCGTGCCCGCACCCATGCTGCTGCTGTTGAAGCGATCATTGGCACCGCGGCCGGTGACGACGATGGTCTGCGAGGCCGGGGCCAGGCGGGCGTCGAGCGAGCCGGCTTCGGCCAGGGCCAGGAACAGGCCTTCACGCCTGTCGGTCAAGCCGTCCTTGGTGAAGGTGACCGTGAACGGGCCACCGACGCGAAGGCCGCGTGCCGCGTAGCGCCCTTGCTCGTCGGTGGTGACGGTGTTGGTGGAACCCGACTCGACGTGCAGGATCGTCACGGTGGCGCCGGCCACCGGGCTGCCATTGGCCGCAAGGACGCGGCCGCCAAGGCTGGCCGTGGTGTTCTGCGCCAGCACCGGTGCAGCGGCGACGACGGCCACGGCAACGGCGACAGCGGTTCGCGAAAAGCCCATCCAGCTTGGGTGATTCATCGGGATTGTTTCCTTCGTGGGTTCTGGGGCGGACGGCACCAAAAGTGGCCGTCTGGGATCGAAATCAAGGCGCACGTGGCCGAAAAAGCCATTGGCACGCCCTGCGACGATGCCGCCGGACGATGCCAATTCGATGACAGTAACGCGACTTCCGTGCCAGCGGCGCAGAGGCGCGCGCGTTTGTTGTCTCGAAGTCACACCGCCCCCCGCCGCTGGGGGGAAGGCGACATGGGAAAATTCACAGCTTGCCCCGCCGCCCGCCGCCAGCGACCCTTCCGCCATGAGCCCAGCCCCGATTGAAGTGCGCCGCGCCGGCCCGGACGATGCCGCCGACTTCGTGCGCCTGATGAGCGATCCCGAGGTCTTCGGCAACCTCATGCAACTGCCGCTTCCGGGCACGGAATCCTGGCGGCAACGCCTGGCCAGCCCGGCAGGCCCCGACCATTTGCACGTGGTGGCGGTTCTTGACGGCCGGGTGGTGGGCAGTGCCGGCCTGCACCCCCAGGAACGGCTGCGCCGACGGCACTGCGCCATGCTGGGCATCAGCGTGGCCGTGGCCGCGCAGCGCCGGGGTGTCGGCACCGAACTCATGCGCACCTTGTGTGACTACGCCGACAATTGGGCGCAGATCCTGCGCATCGAACTCACGGTGTTCACCGACAACGCGGCGGCCATCGCGCTGTACCAGCGCTTTGGTTTCCGCATCGAAGGCACCCACCGCGCCTATGCCCTGCGCCGTGGCCAGTTTGCCGACGTGCTGGCCATGGCGCGCCTGCACCCGCAGCCCCCCACGGTGGGCTGGGGCCCGACCTGAATCGCCCGAGAAAGCCCGAACCCGATGCGCCTGCCCACCGTCCGCCAGAACAACAATGCCGAACTGCGCGCCTTCGACGACACCTGCCTGAGCCTGGAAGGCTTCGACGCGAACCTGAACTTCGAAAGCGTCGACGGCTTCCTCACGGCGCTGGCCGCCGGGCCGCAATTGCCGCCCACCGAGGACTGGCTCTTGGCGCTGTGTGACGACGCGTTCGACCGCGCGTTTTCCGACCCGTCTGCACATGCCGCGGCGCTGCGCGCCCTGCAGACGCGCCTGTCGGTGCTGCGTGATCAGCTCGACCCCGAAGCGCTGATGGACGCACCCGACCAACTGCGCTTGTACCCGCTGATGAGCGAGTGGACCGATGAAGCCCGCGCGCAGGCGGTGGCCGAATCGGGCGCCAGCGCCGAGGAAGCCGCTTCGCTGGTCACCGGCGCGCTCTGGGCTTCGGGCTTCGTGCACGCGGCGCAGGCTTTCCCGCACCTGTGGCAGGCGCCGCAGGGTGACGAGGAGGTGCTGGCCCTGCACGCCGAACTCTGGGCGCAGATCGAAGCCCTGTTGCTGCCCGAGGCCGACCCCGCCCTGGCTGCACACATCGCCACCGTCTTCCCCGCCGGCGAAACGCCGACCCGGGACGACCTGATCGTGCAGGCCTGCTATGCCGTGCAGGACCTGCGCCTGTTCTGGGTGGACCACGCGCCTCGGCCGCAGACGCGGCGCGTCGAGAAGGCACCCGGACGCAACGACCCGTGCTCTTGCGGCAGCGGCAAGAAGTTCAAGAAGTGCCACGGCGCGGCGGCCTGACAGCAGCCCGCGGCATCGGGGTAGGGCGCTGCTAGAGTCCCCGGCATGTCGAATCCACCCCTTCTTGCCGGCCGCCACATCGTGCTGGGCCTGTCCGGCGGCGTGGCCTGCTACAAGGCCGCCGAACTCACCCGTGAACTGGTGCGGGCTGGCGCCACGGTGCAGGTGGTGATGACCGAAGCCGCCGGCCACTTCATCACCCGCGCCACCATGCAGGCGGTGTCCGGCCGGCCGGTGTTCGACAGCCAGTGGGACCCCGCGCCGCCCGCGGGCATGGCCCACATCGACCTTTCACGTGAAGCCGACGCCATTCTCGTCGCGCCCGCCAGCGCCGACTTCATCGCCCAGCTGGCGCAGGGCCGGGCAGGCGAGCTGCTGGCCCTGCTGTGCCTGGCGCGGCCCATCGAGCGTTGCCCGCTGTTGCTGGCCCCGGCCATGAACCGCGAGATGTGGGCGCACCCGGCCACGCAGCGCAACCTGGCACAGGTGCGGGCCGACGGCGCCACCGTGCTGGGCCCGGGCACGGGCAGCCAGGCCTGCGGCGAAACCGGCGACGGCCGCATGCTCGAAGCTGCCGAATTGCGTGACGCCCTGGCGGCCTTCTTCCAGCCCAAGCATCTGGCTGGCCGCACGGTGCTGGTGACGGCCGGGCCGACCTTCGAGCCCATCGACCCGGTGCGCGGCATCACCAACCACTCCAGCGGCAAGATGGGCTTCGCGGTGGCCCGCGCGGCGGCTGAAGCCGGCGCCCGTGTCACGCTGGTCGCCGGCCCGGTGCACCTGCCCACGCCTGCGGGCGTGGTGCGCATCGACGTGCAGACCGCGCAGCAGATGTTCGACGCGGTATTGCCCCGCGCCATCTCGCACGACATCTTCGTGGCCACCGCCGCCGTGGCCGACTGGCGCCCGGCCGGCACCCAGGCGCAGAAGATCAAGAAGCAAGGCGCCGGCAGCGCGGCGCCCCAGCTGGCCCTGGTCGAGAACCCCGACATCCTGGCCGCCGTGGCCGCCTTGCCCCTGGCGCAGCGCCCTTGGTGTGTGGGTTTTGCCGCGGAAAGCGAGAACCTGGCCGCCCACGCCCGCGCCAAGCTGGTGCGCAAGGGCGTGCCGCTGGTGGTGGGCAACCTGGGTCCGGCCACTTTCGGGCGCGATGACAACAGCCTGCTGCTGGTCGACGCGACCGGTGATCACCCCCTGCCACCCGCCGACAAGCTGACGCTGGCACGGCAGCTGGTGGCCGAGATCGCCACACGCATGGCCACAGGCACAGAGACCGCAAAATGACCGTTATCGACGTGAAGGTGTTGGACGCCCGCATGGCCGAGCACCTGCCGGCCTACGCCACGCCGGGCAGCGCCGGGCTGGACCTGCGGGCCTGCCTGGACGCACCGCTGGTGCTGGTCCCCGGCGCGTGTGCGCTCGTGGCCACCGGTCTGGCGGTGCACATCGCCGACCCTGGCCTGGCAGCAGTGCTGCTGCCGCGTTCCGGCCTGGGCCACAGGCACGGCATCGTGCTGGGCAACTTGGTCGGCTTGATCGACAGCGACTACCAGGGCCCGCTGATGGTGAGCCTATGGAACCGCGGCAGCGCCGACTTCACCATCCAGCCCCTGGAACGCGTGGCGCAGATGGTCATCGTGCCGGTGGTGCAGGCCGCATTCAGGCGCGTCGATTCTTTCGACGCCAGCCACCGCGGCGAAGGGGGCTTCGGCTCGACCGGGGTGCGCTAGCCGGGTTCAGTGCAGGCTGGGGTCGACTGCCGGCCGGCCGCTGCCCAGCACACCCACGGCCGAACCGGCCACGCTGCGCGCCTCGATTTCGTCGGCGCTGGCTTCACGCACGTCTTCCACCTTCATGTGCAGGCGCAGCGACATCCCGGCCAGCGGGTGGTTGCCGTCCAGCACCACGTGCGAGGGGTAGATCTCGGTCACCAGATAGATCGCGTCCTTGGGCATGTCGGGCGTGACGCTGCCCTCGGGCAGGCCTTCGAAGGCCATGCCGGTTTCCAGCTTCTCGGGGAACAGGCTGCGGGCCTCGAAACACACCAGTTCGGGCTTGTAGTCACCGAAGGCGTTTTCCGGTTCCAGGTGCAGTTGGAGTTCAGAGCCGACTTCGTGGCCGGCCAGGGCTTCCTCGACCTTGGCCAGCAGGTCGTCGCCGCCGTAGAAGAATTCCACCGGGTCGCTCAGGGTGTCGATGGGGCGGTTCTGGCCGTCGTCCAGCCTCCAGGTCAGGCTGACGACGCAGGGGGGAGTGATCTGCATGGCGGAAATCATCGCATGGCCGGCGCTGCCGGCCCGCTGCGCCAGAATCCGCGGCATGGATGTGAACGTTCCGCTGCCCTTGCTGGGTGGCCTGTCGCCGGCGGCTTTCATGCGCCGCCATTGGCAGAAGAAGCCGCTGCTGGTGCGCCAGGCCTGGCCCGGGGTGCAGCCACCGCTGGACCGCCGGGCCCTGTTCGACCTGGCGGGCGCTGAAGACGTGGAGTCGCGGCTGGTCGAACAACAGTCGGGCCGGTGGAAAGTGCGGCATGGTCCCTTGCCGAAGCGCGCCTTGCCACCCGTGGGTCGGCCGGGCTGGACGCTGCTGGTGCAGGGGCTGGACCTGCACGTGGGTGCCGCCCACGAGATGCTGTCGCGCTTTGCCTTCGTGCCACAGGCCCGTCTGGACGACCTGATGACGTCCTGGGCCAGCGACGGCGGGGGCGTCGGTCCGCATCTGGATTCCTACGACGTCTTCCTGATCCAGGTGCAGGGCCGCCGGCGCTGGCGCGTGGGTCCGTGCCTGGACGCTGCCAGCGCGGCCTGGCTGCCCGGCCTGCCGCTGAAGATACTGGCCGAGTTCCAGCCTCTCCACGACTGGGTGCTGGAGCCGGGTGACATGCTCTACCTGCCTCCCGGCTGGGGCCACGACGGCGTTGCCGTGGGCGGGGACTGCATGACCTGCTCGGTCGGCTTCAGGGCCCCCGCGGCGCCAGCCATTGCTGCCGAACTTCTGCAGCGCCTGGCCGACACGCATGACGACCTGCAGGACGACGCACAGGCGCAGGGCATGGCAGCGCGGCCGCGCCTGTATCGCGACCCCGCGCAGCCGGCGACGACAGCGCCCGGCCAGGTGCCGCCGGCGCTGCAGGCCTTTGCCAGGCAGGCCGTGGCCCGCTTGCTGGCCCAGCCGCATGCGCTGGAACGCGCGTTGGGCGAAGTGCTGACCGAGCCCAAGCCCCGGGTCTGGTTCAACGTGGCCGAATCGGCAACGGCAGAAGACGGTGTGCGACTGGCTGCGGCCAGCCGCATGGCCTACGACACCCGGCATGTGTTCATCAACGGCGAGTCCTTCCGCGCTGCCGGGCGCGACGCCCGCCTGATGCGACAACTGGCCGATACGCGGCAGCTTGGCCGACGTGAGTGCAGTTCCCTCAGTGATGAAGCGCGTGAACTCGTGCAGGACTGGCTGGACAGCGGCTGGCTGCTGCCGCACAGTGCCTGAAGCGCCACCCCGTCATCCCATGGACAGCCAGACCGAACAAGCCGCCCCGCCGCCCATCGAGACGCGCGCCGACTTCGATGCCGCGGTCTTGTGGGCCGTACAGGCGGCCACGCGGCGGGGTGCACGCCGGCTGCTGATGGTGGACCGTGACTTCGCCGGCTGGCCCTTCGGCCGGCCCGAACTTCTGCAGGCACTGCAAACCTGGTTGCGCCTGCCGCAGCGCCGGTTGGTTCTGCTGGCGGCCCACTTCGACGAGGTGCCGCGTCGCCATCCCCGCTTCGTCACCTGGCGCCGTGACTGGGCCCACGCGGTCGAGGCCTGGTCGCCCCCGCCAGAACTGGCCGGCGAACTGCCCACGCTGGTGATCGACGATGGCCCGGTCTGCCTGCAGCTGTTTCCAGGGCCGCAGTTGCGCGGGCGGGCCGCACTGAACGCCCTGGAGGCGCGTCGCTGGCGGGACGGAATTGACGCTGTTCTGCAACAGTCGGAGGCGGCCTTCCCTGTTCAGACCCTTGGTCTCTAGGGAATGTACCAGGGCCGCATATACTCAGAGGCTGAGCGGAACTTGCACAGCCGACTGGGCCGGCGCCCCTGTGCGTGTTTCGCCGCAGTTTTGCTTGGGGCGTTCGGTCGATCTCGTTGGGGACAGCTCGAAACGTACCCTTCAGATGATGTGTCCCCGACCCTATAACTCCTGAGGAAATGCCATGAACAAGTCTCTCGTGCTCGCCACCCTGGTCGCTGCTGTTGCCCTGGCCGCCTGCGGCAAGAAGGAAGAAGCCGCTCCTGTCGCTGCTCCCGCGCCTGCTCCGATGGCTGCACCGGTCGCTGAAGCTGCTTCGGCTGCCACGATGGCCGCCTCGGCCGCTGTCGATGCCGCCTCGGCCGCCATGGGCGCCGCTTCTGCCGCCGTTGCTGGTGCAGCCGCCTCGGCTTCCGCCGCTACCGGCGCTGCAGTCGACGCCGCCAAGGACGCTGCTGCCAACGCCGTCAACAAGGCTGCTGACGCCGCCAAGGAAGCTGTCAAGCAGTAATTGCCGGGATTCCGGCGCACGGGTGGACCCCGTTCGCCGGAACAAAAAAACCGCCAGCTTCTGGCGGTTTTTTTTCGGGCGGCCAACGCTGCAGGCTTCAGCGCAGTTCGTTCACGAGCAAGCCGACGATGCGCTGCGCGTTCTCGCCATTCTCCGGCTGGCCGGCCGAGGTCTGCACCGCCACCCGGGTCTTGTCGCCGCTGGCCTGCATGGCGATGCGGTAGCGCACCGGTCCCTGCGACCGGTCGCCGCCGAACCGGCGTTGCCAGAACGCTGGTTCCTCTTGCGTGGCCGTGGCCGGGTCGACATAGCGCACGTAGTAGAGGCCTCCGGCGCGGTCGCGGTCCTCGACGCTGAAGCCACTGCGGTCCAGCGCCAGACCGACCCGGCGCCAGGCGCGGTCGAAGGGCTCGTCGATCTCCAGCGCCGCGCTCGGCTGACCATTCAGGCTCCGCGCGCGGGCCGGCGCTTCGGGTACTGCTGCCACCTGGGCCGGCGTGGCGACGTCTTCCCGGCCACCCAGCGTGAGCATCAGGCGGGACAGGAATTCAGCCTCGAGCTGGGGATCGCCCGGACGGGCACGCCACGCGGTGTTTTCCTTGCGGTCGTTCGTGTATTCCTCGGACAGGCCGCGGTGGCTCAAGAAGATCTCGGTGCCGTTGGGCGTGCGTTCCAGGCGTGTGCGGAACAGGTCGCGCTCGCCGGTGTCGTACAGCCGGCCCAGTACCCGGCCCAGGGTATTGCGGATGATGTCGTCGGGCAGCTTGGCGCGGTTCTCGGTCCAGCCGGTCTCCATCACGCCGATGGCCGCGTCTTCCACCTGCAACTCGAAGCCACGCTGCACCCAGAAGGCCTTCACCTGCGGCCAGAGCTGCTCCGGCGTGGCATTGGGCACCACCAGCCAGCGCGTCTGGCCCTGGCGTTCAATGCGCAAATCGCCGCGCTGGCTGACAGCCACGCTGGGGGCTCCCGGAGCGGCGCTGACGCTCGTGCGCGGCCCGGCCGAGGCCGCAGCGCTGATGACACCGCCTTGCGGCTGGAAGCGGCTGTCCTTGGCCAGCTGGGTCAGGTCGGGCGGTACTTCCAGCGGTGCGGTCTTGGCCGAACCGGCCTTGTAGTCGACCTTGTTGCCGAACAGGCCTTCGGTTGAAGAGCAGCCGGCCAGCGCAAAGGTCACGGCCAGGGTGGCCAGCCTCACGGGGGTGACGGCGAGTGCAGATTTCACTTGAAGGGTCTCCAGTGCGGCGAACAGAAGGCGCGCCGTCGGTGGTGGTCGGTCGACGAGGTGGGGGCGCTCAGCCGGCCAGCAGGCCGCTGTCGCGCAGGGCCTGGGCCACGAGGGCCTGACCGGCATCGGTGAGCGGCAGGATGGGCAGGCGAGCATCCGGCGTGCACTGCCCCAGTTGCGCCAGGGCCCACTTGGTCGGTGCCGGACTCGGTTCGCAGAACAGTTGCTTGTGCAAGGGCAGCAGCTTCATGTGCAGCGCCGAGGCGCGGCGCACGTCGCCTTCGATGGCGGCCATGCACAGCTCGTGCATGAGCCGAGGCGCGACGTTGGCGGTGACACTGACATTGCCCTGGCCACCCAGCAGCATCAGCGCCACGGCGGTGCTGTCGTCGCCGGAATAGATGGCAAAGCCCTTGGGCGCCTGCTTGATGAGCCAGCCCGCGCGTTCGATGCTGCCGGTGGCTTCCTTGATGCCGACGATGCCGGGCACCTGGGCCAGGCGCAGCACGGTGTCGTGCTGCATGTCGGCCACGGTGCGGCTGGGCACGTTGTAGAGCACCATCGGGATGTCCACCGCCTCGGCGATGGCGCGGAAGTGCTGGTAGATGCCTTCCTGCGAGGGCTTGTTGTAGTAGGGCACCACCTGCAGCGTGCACGTCGCCCCCACCTGCTTGGCGAACTGCGACAGCTCGATGGCTTCGCGCGTGGCGTTGCCACCCGCGCCGGCCATGATGGGCACGCGCCCGGCCGCATGCTGCACGGCCACGCGGATGATTTCGCAATGCTCCGCCACCGATACCGTGGGCGACTCGCCCGTGGTGCCGACCACGCAGATGCAGTCGGTGCCTTCGGCAACGTGCCAGTCGATCAGCCGTTTCAGGCCCGCATAGTCCACGCTGCCGTCCGCCTGGAAAGGCGTGACCAGGGCGACGATGCTGCCGATGATGGGGTTCATGCGCGTGAGGCTCGTGGGGAAAGGTTCAGCGGGTCAACCCGTGAGTTTACCGGGCGGGGGCTGCAGCGTTCGGGGGCCGGGGGCGCCACGCACGGCGACGATGCGCTGCACGCAGCGACCGGGCGCAGGGTGGGCGTCGAAGCCGTCCTCGAAGGCCACCACCCACAGACCCGCGAAAGCCTGCAGCAGTTCCCCGGGCTGCAGCAGGAATTCGGGCCGCGACGGGCGGCCAATGTGCTGCTGGCCGTCGGCAAAGGTCTCGTAGATCAACACCCCTGCTTCGGCCAGGGCGTCGCGCAGTGTGGGCAGCAGTGGCCGCCACAGGTAGTTCGTTACCACCACCGCGTCGAAACGACGGCCGGGCAGCGGCCAGGGGCCGGCTTCGATGTCGGCCTGTATGCATTCAGCGACCGTCTGCAAGCCCGCCAGGGCAGCGCCGTCGCGGTCCAGCGCGGTGACGCGGTGGCCTGCTTCCGCCAGCATCTGCACGTGGCGGCCACTGCCGCAGGCGACGTCAAGCACGCAGCCCCCCGACCTGATCAGATGCGCCCAGCGCTGGACCCAGGGCGAAGGCGCGCCGCTGCCGTGCATCAGAAGCAGGACCAGGCTCGGTTCGCCAGGTCCACGGCCAGATGCGGGTTCTGGTAGGCCATGAACACCAGGGCCAGGGCCGCCAGCACCAGGGCACGAAGGATCCAGATCCCGGGCGGCGTGTTCATGCGGCTGCAGGCTGCTGGCGCACGATGGCGGTTTCGCGCACCGGCAGGTTGGCGGCCACGGCCATGGCGCTCAGGCCCACGGCGATCCACCAGACGACGTCGTAGCTGCCCGTGGCGTCGAACAGCAGGCCGCCCAGCCACACGCCCAGGAAAGAGCCGATCTGGTGGCTGAGGAAGACAAAACCGCCGAGCATCGACATGTACTGCACGCCGAAGATCTGCGCGACGATGGCATTGGTGGGCGGTACCGTCGACAGCCACAGGAACCCCATGACGCTGGCGAAAACGTAGACCGACATCGGCGTCAGTGGCGCCAGCACGAAGGCCGTGATGGCCACCGCACGCAGCGCATAGATGCCGGCCAGGATGTAGCGCTTGGCCATCTTCTGCCCCAGGCTGCCCGCGGCATAGGTTCCGAACACGTTGAACAGGCCGATCAGCGCCAGCGCGGTGGTGGCCACGCCCGGTTCCAGCCCCTTGTCCTTCAGGTAGCTGGGCAGGTGCACGCCGATGAACACCACCTGGAAGCCGCAGACGAAGTAACCCAGAGTCAGCAGCCGGAAGCTGGGGTAGGCGAAGGCCTCGCGCAGTGCAGCCATCACGCTTTGCTGCGGGCCCGTGCTGGCGGCGCGCTCGGGTTCCTTCATGAAGAAGGCCAGCGGCAGGATCAGCAGCGCCACGCAGCCCAGCACGAACAGCGCGTTTTCCCAGCCGAAGCCGCCGATGAGCCAGTTTTCCACCGGCACCATCAGGAACTGGCCGAACGAGCCTGCCGCGGCCGTCACGCCCATCGCCCAGGACCGCTTGGCCGGGTCGACCTGGCGCGCGATGACGCCGTAGACCACGGCGTAGGTGGTGCCGCTCTGCGCCAGGCCCAGCAGGATGCCTGCGCTGCCGGTGAAGGCCAGGCCTGAAGTGGCCAGGGCCATCAGCACCAGACCGCCGGCATACAGCACACCGCCTGCGACGAGCACGCGAAAGGCGCCGTATTTGTCGGCCAGCATTCCGGCAAAAGGCCCTGCCAGGCCCCAGGCCAGGTTCTGGATGGCCAGCGCAAAGGCGAAGGTCTCGCGCGTCCAGCCGCGGTCCATGGTGATGGGTTGCAACCAGAGGCCGAAGCCGTGGCGGATGCCCATGCTGAGCGTGACGATCAAGGCGCCACACACCAGCACCTGGGTCATCGACAGAGTTTGTCTCTGCGCTGGAGGCACGGAAGCTGCATTCATTCGGAGATTCTGTCGGAAAACGCTGCACGGGCTCGGCGGCCGCGCCGATACAGTGCCTGTACTGGTTGATTCAGGGGTGCGCGATGAAGGTTCTGGTGCTGGGCGGTGGTGTCATCGGCGTGTCGACAGCCTACTACCTGGCGCGTGCCGGGCATGAAGTCGAGCTGGTCGACCGCCAGAGCGGGCCTGCATTGGAAACCAGTTTCGGCAACGCCGGCGAGATCAGCCCCGGCTACAGCTCGCCCTGGGCCGGCCCGGGGGTGCCTCTGAAGGCCATCAAATGGATGCTGATGCAGCACAGCCCGCTGGTCGTCTGGCCGCTGCTGGACCCGGCGATGTGGCGCTGGGGCGCGATGATGCTGGCCAACTGCACCGAACGCGCCTACGCGCTGAACAAGAGCCGCATGGTGCCGATTGCCGAGTACAGCCGCGATTGCCTGAAGGCGCTGCGCGCCGAGACGGCCATCGCCTATGACGACCGCGCGCAGGGCACGCTGCAGCTCTTCCGCACGCAAAAGCAGCTCGACGGCATCGGCGGCGACGTCGAGATCCTGAAGCAATACGGCGTGCCCTTCGAGGTTCTGGACCGCGCTGGCTTTTGCGAGGTCGAACCGGCCCTGAAGCTGACCCAGGAGAAATTCGTCGGCGCCCTGCGCCTGCCCGGCGACGAAACCGGCGACTGCTTCAAGTTCACCAACCGCCTGGCCGAGATGGCAGCAGCCCTGGGCGTGAAGTTCCGCTGGAACACGCGCATCCAGCAGCTGCAGGTGGGCGGCGGCACGATCACGGGCGTGCACACCGACGCCGGCCTGCTGACGGCCGACAAGGTGGTGCTGGCCCTGGGCAGCCATTCGCCGCTGCTGCTGAAGCCCGTGGGTCTGGACATCCCTGTCTACCCGGTGAAGGGCTACAGCATCACGGTGCCCATCACCGACCCAGCCCATGCCCCCGAATCGACCATCATGGACGAAACGCACAAGGTGGCCGTCACACGCCTGGGCGACCGCATCCGCGTGGGCGGCACGGCCGAACTGGCTGGCTTCAGCTTGAACCTCCGCGAGGCGCGGCGTGGCACGCTGAACCACGTGGTTTCCGACCTGTTCCCGCGTGGCGGCGATGTCTCGAAAGCCACGTTCTGGTGCGGACTGCGCCCGATGACGCCCGACGGCACGCCCATCGTCGGCACCACGCCCATTGCCAACCTGCTGCTGGCCACCGGCCATGGCACGCTGGGCTGGACCATGGCGGCAGGAACCGGCCGCGTGATTGCCGATCTAGTGAGCGGCCGGCAGCCCGAGATCGACATCGAGGGGCTGAACGTGGCGCGCTACAGCCGCAGCTGGGCGGGTTCAGGCGCGGGCAGTCAGAGACCGTCGATGGCCTGAAGCAGATGGCGGCGCGGCGGCCAGACGCTGGAGCAGTGCGCGGGCAATGGCGCGGGCAAAGGCGCGGACAAAGGCGCGGGCATCGCCGGAGCCCGGCCGACTCTTGCCAAGCCCGGGGTCGGCCACCACAGCGACCCTGGCGGGCAGGGTAAATCGGACCAGTAGTCGCAACACGTCCTGATTGGGGTGTCGATGAGCTCGAGGCAGCGGAAGTCACGCTGATCGCTGCGAGGCAGGCAGCGATCCCGTGGCGCAGCGGGCTTCTAAACTCCAGGCATGGCAAACACACCTGGCAAATACGCCGAAGCATCGATCCGGGTCCTGAAAGGCCTGGAGCCCGTCAAGCAACGCCCGGGCATGTACACCCGGACCGACAACCCCCTGCACATCGTGCAGGAAGTCATCGACAACGCCGCCGACGAGGCCCTGGCCGGGCACGGCACGCGCATCGGCGTGGTGCTGCACGCCGACGGCAGCATCACGGTCGAAGACGACGGCCGCGGCATTCCTTTCGGCCTGCACCCCGAAGAAGGCGTGCCGGTGATCGAGATCGTCTACACCCGGCTGCACGCCGGCGGCAAGTTCGACAAGGGCGCCGGCGGCGCCTACAGCTTCAGCGGCGGCCTGCACGGCGTGGGCGTGAGCGTGACCAACGCGCTGGCCAAGCGGTTGCAGGTGACGGTGTGGCGCGAAGGGCAGGTGGCCACCACGGCGTTTGCCGCTGGCGACGTGGTGGAGCCGCTGGCCGTGCGCAAGGCCGGGGCAGGCGATCGCAAACATGGCACCACCGTGCGCGTGTGGCCCGACGGCCAGTATTTCGAAAGCGCCGAACTGCCGCGTGCCGAGCTGCTGCACCTGCTGCGCAGCAAGGCCGTGCTGATGCCAGGCGTGACGGTGACGCTGCGCGTGGATAAGACCGACCGAAAGGAAGAGGAACTCACGACCTGGCTGTACCAGGCCGGCCTGCGCGACTACCTGATGCAGAGCCTGGCCGCCGACCCGTTGATCCCGCTGTTCGAAGGCCAGCAATACGCCAGCGCCAACGAGACGGAAAACTACGCCGAAGGCGAAGGCGCGAACTGGTGCGTGGCCTTCACCGACGAAGGCACCACGCTGCGCGAAAGCTATGTGAACCTGATTCCCACGGTGGCCGGCGGCACACATGAAAGCGGCCTGAAGGATGGCCTGTTCGGTGCCATCAAGGGCTTCATCGACCTGCACGCGCTGGCGCCCAAGGGGGTGAAGCTGATGCCGGAAGACGTGTTCAGCCGCGCCAGCTTCGTGCTGAGCGCCAAGGTGCTGGACCCGCAGTTCCAGGGCCAGATCAAGGAACGCCTGAACAGCCGCGACGCCTTGCGCCTGGTCTCGGGCTACGTCAAGCCGGCACTCGAACTCTGGCTGAACCAGCATGTGGACTACGGCAAGAAGCTGGCCGACCTGGTGATCCGCCAGGCACAGACCCGCCAGCGTGCCAGCCAGAAAGTGGAAAAGCGCAAGGGCAGCGGCGTGGCCGTGCTGCCCGGCAAGCTGACCGACTGCGAAAGCCGCGACCTGAATCTCAACGAGGTGTTCCTGGTCGAGGGTGACAGCGCCGGCGGCAGCGCGAAGATGGGCCGGGACAAGGAAACCCAGGCCGTGCTGCCGCTGCGCGGCAAAGTGCTGAACACCTGGGAAGTGGACCGCGACAGGCTGTTCGCCAACACCGAGATCCACGACATCGCGGTGGCCCTGGGCGTGGACCCGCATGGCCCGACCGACAGCCCCGACTTCAGCGGCCTGCGCTACGGCAAGGTCTGCATCCTGAGCGACGCCGACGTCGACGGTTCACACATCCAGGTGCTGCTGCTGACCCTGTTCTTCCGCCACTTCCCGAAGCTGATCGAGCGCGGCCATGTCTTCATCGCCAAGCCGCCGCTGTATCGCATCGACGCCCCGGCGCGGGGCAAGCGGCCGGCGGCGAAGATCTATGCGCTGGACGACGGTGAACGCGACGCTGCGCTCGACAAGCTGCGCAAGGAAGGGGCCAAGGACAACAGCTGGAGCATCGGCCGCTTCAAGGGCCTGGGCGAAATGAACGCCGAACAGCTGTGGGAGACCACGCTGAACCCCGAAACCCGCCGCCTGCTGCCGGTGCGATGGCTGGAGGGCGGCTTCGAAGCCACGGCTGTTTCCTTCACCAAGCTGATGGGCAAGGGCGAGGCCGCAGCCCGGCGCGAACTGATGGAACTGCGCGGAGACGCTGTCGAAGTTGACGTTTGAGGCCCGGTTGATGGCACAGGCAGCCTACCACTGCGGACTTCCTTGGGCGCTTGGACAAACCCGCGATCCGTTGGCTGCTCTGCCGCCATGCTTTTGATCGGCCAAGTGATTGACAGAGGTACGCTACTCAAGATCGCGCCATTGCGGGCAATGTCTGTGCGACAAGGCAAAGTCTTCGACGTCGTGCGCTTCGTACCCGACCGCCACTTCGCGAATCAGCTGCTTGCCGAAGTCCTGATTGCCGATACTCGGCAGCACGCGCCGATCTCCCGTCGCGGACATTCCACATCCGGCTTCTGGTCCATGGCTCCCCATCTGCGCCCCACCATGCTGTCCGACCTGGCCTTCGTGCTCAGCGTCGAGAACGACCCGGCCAACCGGCCCTACATCACCCCCTGGGAACGCACCCAGCACGAGGGCGCCGTGCGGTTCCCGGACTTCCGGCATTTCATCGTCGAGCGCGAGGGCGAGCGCGATGGTTTTGTCATCCTGCAGGGCTGCCGCAGTCCGCATCGCAGCGTCGAACTCAAGCGGCTGGTGCTGCAGACCCATGGACGCGGCCTGGGCCGGCAATGCCTGCGACTGCTCAAGCAGATGGCGTTCCGGGACTTGCACGCCCACCGGTTCTGGCTGGACGTGAAAGCCCAGAACACCCGCGCACTGGCGCTCTACGCCAGCGAAGGCTTCCTCGAAGAGGGCCGCCTGCGCGAAAGCGTGCGTGTCACCGCGCCTTCGGGCGAAGACCCGGCAGGCGTGTGGGACAGCCTGGTGGTGATGGGCCTGCTCGACCGCGAATACCAGGCGCGCCGCGCGCAGGGGCTGGAGGGCGTGGCTGGCGTGGTTTGAAACTCTGGCGTGGGAGCGCGTCGCTCCTTCTGGCATGGGGCCGGTCCCTGCGCCGGGGCTGGCCTTCCAAGGTCGGGCACCAAGACCGGCAGCCTCAAGCCGCCAGCCAGAGCGCCGCCTGGTAGTACAGCGGCAGGCCCAGCAGCAGGTTGAAGGGCAGGGTGATGCCGAGCGAAGCCGTCAGGTAGATGCCCGGGTTGGCGGTGGGCAGGGAAGCACGGCAGGCCGCGGGCGCGTCGATGAAGGATGCGCTGGCGCAGATGGCGCCGAACACGAAGGCCCCGCCAACCTCCAGGCCCACTGCGCTGGCCAGCGCCACGCCCACCAGGCCGTTGAACACCGGCATGGCCATGCCGAAGGCCAGCATGAAGCCGCCCACCTCGCGGAAGGCGCGAGCCTGCCGCGCCGCGGTGATGCCCATTTCAAGCAGGAAGAGCATCAGCATGCCGCGGAACAGGCCTTCGTAGAACGGCGAGATCTGCTGCCATTGCGCTTCGCTGGCCACGGCGCCGATCACCATGCCACCGCCCAGCAGCAGAATGCCGCGGCCGCGCAGCACGCTCAGCACCAGTTCGCCGGCGCGCACGCCGCCTTCCTGTTGGCCCATCGCCAGCCGCGCCAGCACCAGCGAGAAGATCACGCCGAATTCCATCAGCGCCACCATCGCCGCCATGCTGCCGTCGGCCGGGGTGTCCATGGCCGTGGCGAAACTCATCGACGCAAAGAAGGTGGCCGTCGACACCGATCCGTAATGCGCCGCCAGCGCCGCAGCGTTGGCGATGTCGAACCTGCCCAGGCGCCGGGTGACGAAGTACACCCAGCAGGGGATGGCCAGCGTCATCAGCAGCGTGATGCCCAGCAGCGGCAGCACGTCGTCCAGCGTGGCCTTGGCGAGTTCGCGGCCACCAGTCAGGCCCAGCGAGAACAGCAGGTAGATCGACAGCAGCTTGATCACCGCCTCGGGCAGTTCGAGTTCGCTCTTCACGAAGCCCGCAATCGCGCCCAGCACGAAGGCCAGCACGATGGGCTGCAACAGATTTCCGAGGACGAGTTCGATTCCAGGCATGCCGCGATGCTAGGAATGACCATGCCCATCGTCCATTTGAACGTTTGCCACGAATCGTTGCTTGAAACAGAATGATCAGACATGGCCGATCTGAACTATCACCACCTGCGCTACTTCTGGGTCATTGCTCATGAGCGGCATCTCACGCGGGCTGCGGCGCGGCTGCATGTCTCGCCATCGGCCTTGTCGGTGCAGCTGCGTGCGCTGGAAGACCGGCTGGGCCACGCCTTGTTCGAACGCCGGCAGCGCACGCTGGTGCTGACCGAAGCCGGGCGCGTGGCGTTGGAGCATGCCGACGCCATCTTCCGCACCGGCCAGGAACTGTTGGGCACGCTGCAAGGCCGCCCGTCGCTGAGCCAGGCCTTGCTGCGCGTGGGCGCGGTGGCCACGCTGTCGCGCAACTTCCAGCTGGAACTGCTGCGCCCGCTGCTCAAGCGGGGTGACGTGCGGCTGCGGCTGCAGTCGGGCACGCTGCGCGAATTGCTGCCGCAACTGGGCAGCCACGGGCTGGACCTGGTGCTCAGCAACGAAGCCGTGCCGCGCGACGCGGCGGCTGGCTGGCACAGCGCACTGATCGCGCAGCAGCCTTTCAGCATCGTCTCGCGCAAGCCGCGCGGCCGGGCGCCTGTTGCGCTGGACTTTCCCCAAGGCCTGCACGAAGCACCGCTGCTGCTGCCGGGCGAACACAGCGCTGCCCGCGCCGCCTTCGACGCCTTGCTGCAGCAGGCCGGCGTCTACCCGCAGGTGCTGGCCGAGGTGGATGACATGGCCATGCTGCGTGTGCTTGCGCGCGACACTGGCGCACTGGCCCTGGTGCCGCCGGTGGTGGTGCAGGACGAACTGCGCAGCGGCGCCCTGGTGGAACGGTGCCTGGTACCGCAGATCAGCGAACGCTTCTACGCCGTCACGGGCCAGCGGCGCTTTGCCCACCCACTGGTGCGCGAACTGCTGCAGGCCTTGCGGCCCGCCGGCTGAGCGAGAATCGCGCCCCGCCGATGCCTTGCCCAAGATGACCGATCTCTTCTCGCTTCCGCCGCCCGACGCATCCGATGCCCTGCCCTTGGCCGACTATGCCGAGCGTGCCTATCTGGAATATGCGCTGTCCGTCGTGAAGGGCCGTGCGCTGCCCGATGTCTGCGACGGCAACAAGCCGGTTCAGCGCCGCATCCTTTACGCCATGCACCGCATGGGCCTGGCCTTCACCACGGCCGGCGGGCCGCGGCCGGTGAAGAGCGCGCGAGTGGTGGGCGACGTGCTGGGCCGCTACCACCCGCATGGCGACACCGCCGCCTACGATGCGCTGGTGCGCATGGCGCAGGACTTCAGCCAGCGCTACCCGTTGATCGACGGCCAGGGCAATTTCGGCAGCCGCGACGGTGATGGCGCCGCAGCCATGCGCTACACCGAAGCCAGGCTGTCGCCGATCGCTCGGCTGATGCTCGACGAGATCGACGAAGGCACGGTCGACTTCCAGCCCAACTACGACGGCAGCACCGAAGAACCGAAGCAGTTGCCGGCGCGGCTGCCCTTCGTGCTGCTGAACGGCGCCAGTGGCATTGCCGTCGGTCTGGCGACAGAGATTCCCAGCCACAACCTGCGGGAAGTGGCGGCGGCGGCCGTGGCGCTGCTGAAGAACGAGGCGCTCAGCGACGACGAGCTTTTTGCCCTGCTGCCCGCGCCAGACTTCCCCGGCGGCGGCCAGATCATCAGCAGCCAGGCCGACATCCGCGAGGCTTACCGCACTGGCCGCGGCAGCCTGAAGGTACGCGCACGCTGGGTCATCGAAGACCTGGCGCGCGGCCAATGGCAACTGGTGGTGACGGAACTGCCGCCTGGTACCAGCACACAGAAGGTGCTGGAAGAGATCGAGGAACTGACCAACCCCAAGGTCAAGGCCGGCAAGAAGGCCCTGGGTGCCGAGCAGGTGCAGCTGAAGGCTGCGTTGCTGGCGGTGCTGGACGCCGTGCGCGACGAAAGCGGCAAGGAAAACGCCGTGCGCCTGGTGTTCGAGCCGAAGAGTCGCACTGTGGAGCAGAGTGAGCTGATCACCACCCTGCTGGCCCAGACCAGCCTGGAAAGCAGCGCGCCGATCAACCTGACGATGGTGGGCCGCGACGGTCGCCCCACCGCGAAGAGTCTGCGCCGCATGCTGGTCGAATGGCTGGACTTCCGCGTCGCCACGGTGCAGCGGCGCACGCGCTTCAGGCTGCAGAAGGTGCTGGACCGCATCCACGTGCTGGAAGGTCGGCAGCTGGTGCTGCTGAACATCGACGAGGTGATCCGCATCATCCGCAACGCCGACGAACCGAAGCCGGCCTTGATCGACCGATTCAAGCTGAGCGACCGGCAAGCCGAGGACATCCTCGAGATACGGCTGCGGCAGCTGGCGCGGCTGGAAGCCATCCGCATCGAACAGGAGCTGAAGGAACTGCGTGAGCAGCAGGGCAAGCTCGAAGACATTCTGGCCACGCCTGCGGCGCTGAAGCGCACGGTGGCCAAAGAAATCGAGGCCGACGCCAAAGCCCATGGCGACGAGCGACGCACGCTCATCCAGGAAGAACGGCGTGCCGTGGCTGAGCTGAAGCTGGTGGACGAGCCGGTGACCGTGGTCGTCAGCAGCAAGGGCTGGGTGCGGGCGCTGAAGGGACACGAAGTCGATGCCGCGGCGCTCACCTTCAAGGCCGGCGACACGCTGTACGGTGCCTTCCCCTGCCGCAGCGTCGACGTGTTGCTGGTCTACGGCAGCAACGGACGCGTCTACAGCGTCGCCGCCGCGCAGCTGCCGGGCGGGCGCGGCGACGGCGTGCCCATCACCAGCCTCATCGACCTGGAAAGCGGCAGCCAGATTGCGCACTACTTCGCCGGCGCGGCCGAGACCACACTGCTGCTGGCCAACACGGGCGGTTATGGCCTGCTGGCCCAGGCGCGCGACATGCAGGGCCGCAACAAGGGCGGCAAGGCCTTCCTGACCCTGGAAACAGGCGAACACCTGCTGCTGCCGGTGGCCGTGGCGGCGGTGCACAGCCAGGTGGCCTGTCTGGCGCTGGATGGCCGGCTGCTGACGTTTGCGCTGGACGAACTGAAGCTGCAGCGCGCCGGTGGCCGCGGCCTGACACTGATGGACGTGGACACGAAGACACCGCTGCTGTCCGTGGCCAGTTTCTCTGCGGGATTGAAGGTGCTGGGCAGCGGCCGCGGCGGCAAGCCCAAGGAAGAAGACCTGCGGCCGGCGGCACTGGCGGCCTACGCAGGCAAGCGCGCGCGCAAGGGGCGGAAGGTCGAAGGGCTGGTGAAAGTCGCGCGCGTCGTGCCGCTTTGAGGACAGCCAGCAGCGCCGTAGGCCTCACGCTGAATGGTGCGATGGCGGCGCTGGCTACAGTGTCCTGTTTGATCATTCGTCATGCACGGGAACCCACGATGAACATCCAGTCTCTGCTCAACCAGATCCTCGGTGGCGGCTCGGCGCCCACCTCGGCCCAGGCGCCCGGCCAGGGCCGGGGCAGCGATATCGGCAAGTACCTCGCGGGCGGTGCCGCGGGTGGCGCGCTGGGTCTCCTTTTGGGCAGCAAGCGCGGCCGCAACATGGGCGGCATGGGCGGCAAGGCCCTCAAGTTCGGCAGCGTGGCGGCAGTGGGCGCGCTGGCCTGGAAGCTTTATCAGGATCATCAGGCCAAGCAGCAGCAGGCTCAGCCCGCCTCGGCGCCAGGACCCGTGCCCATGCAGCAAGCCTATTCGCTGCAGCAGGCCCAGCCGGTGCAGGCCGCCAGCTTTGCCGCGCTGCCGGCGCCACAGATGGAGCTGCATGCCGAGGCCATGCTCAAGGCGATGATCGCCGCCGCCAAGAGCGACGGCCACCTCGACGCCCGCGAGCGCGAACTGCTGCATGGCGAGATGGCGCGCCTGAACGCCGATGCCGAAACCCGCGCCTGGTTCGACGCCGAGCTGGCAAAGCCAGTGGAGCCGGGCGAAGTGGCTGCGCGCGCGAGCTCACCCCAGATGGCGGCAGAAATCTACCTGGCCAGCCTGCTGGTGGTGGACGAGACGACCACGATGGAGCGTGCCTATCTGGACGAACTGGCACGTCGCCTCAGACTCGACCCCGGCCTGAAGGCCGACCTCGAGGCGCGTGCCGCCCAGGCCTGAAGCCGGGAGCGCCCTCGGGATGAGAAGCAACGCTCCGTCGGCCCTCAGCGCAAGCGCTTGAGCAGGAGCCAGGCACCCACCGCGGCCAGGACTGCAAACAAGCCCAGGCTCCAGAACTCGTAGGGCAGCCCGAAGAGATTCACCTTCGCATCGGCACAGCTCGCATAGGCCGCGAACACTTGCGGCAAGCGGGCGTCCAGCGTCAGCGTGCTCAGGATCTTGTCGGCCAGTGTCAGGTTGCAGCTGGCCGATGCAGCCGCCACGAAGTGCTGCCACAGCGCTGCAGCGATGCCCAGGCCGCTGCTCAGCACCACGCCGATGGCGGCCATGCGCTGGCCCGTCTGGCTGCGCCAGGCCACGCCCAGCAAGGCCGCGGCGGCAATCAGCAGAAAGATCAGCCGCTGAAGCACGCACCAGGGGCAGGGCTGCATGTCGAAGACATGCTGGCTGACCAGGGCTGCTGCCACCGCCGCCACACACACCCCTGCGACCCCCGCCAGCACCCCTGTGGCAGGGGTGTGGCCGCGCATCAGCCTCACTTCAGCTCGGCGATCAGTTCGATCTCGACGCAGGCGCCCATCGGCAACTGGGCCACGCCGAAGGCGCTGCGCGCATGGGCGCCGATGCCGGGGCCGAAGACCTCGACCAGCAGTTCGCTGCAACCATTGGTGACCAGGTGCTGTTCGGTGAAGCTGGCGGTGCTGTTGACCAGGCTCAGCACCTTGACGATGCGGGCCACGTTGTCCAGGCTGCCGGCAGCGGCTTGCAAGGTGCCCAGCAGGTCGATGGCGACAGCGCGCGCGGCGGGCTTGGCCTGCTCGGTGTTCATGTCGGCCCCGAGCTGGCCGACCCAGGCCTTGCCATCGCGTTTGGCGATGTGGCCGGAAATGAAGACCAGCGAACCGCTGCGCACGAAAGGCACGTAGGCGGCCGCTGGCACGGCGACGGGGGGCAGGTGGATGCCCAGGGCTTGCAGACGATCTTGAACGCTCATGGGAGTGCCCCAGCAAAGGGGTGTTGGAAGCAGGCTGAAGGGGGGCTGTGGGCCCGGTCGGCCCATCCTACACTGGGCCGATGCAGGGCCAGGCACCGCCCGGGCCGGGGCCCGGAGACCGCGCAACCTGGCCCGCGCTGGGCTGGCTGGCTGGCGTCGCCTGCCAGTTGCAGCAGGCGCAGCTGCTGGCAGCAAGCGTGGTCTGGGCCGTGGCGGCCGCGGCCGGGCTGCTGGCCTGGGCAGGCTGGCGCGGCCGGCGGCGCTGGGTGGGCCTGTTGGCCCTGTGCCTGGCGATGGTGGCCCTGGGTTGGGCCAGCACCCATGCGCGTGCGGCGTGGCGGCTGGCCGACGGGCTGTTGCCGGCCCTGGAAGGGCGTGACCTGGTGGTCACCGGCGTCATCAGCGACCTGCCGCGGGCCAGCCTGCAGGGCACCCGCTTCAGCTTCGATGTCGAGTCGGCCACGCTCGAGGGCCTGCCGGTGCGCGTGCCGCAGCGGCTGGCGCTGGGCTGGTACCGCGGTTTCGACGGCGAGTCGCTGGTGGCCGGAGCCGCCGAAGACCTGCGCGCCGGCGACCGCTGGCAGCTCACCGTGCGGCTCAGGCAGCCCCACGGCAGCCAGAACCCCCATGGCTTCGACCTGGAGCTGTGGTTGTGGGAACGCGCCATTCGCGCTGGCGGCAACGTGCGTGCGGTGCCCGGTGCAACGAACCGCCGGCTGGGCAGCGAGCAGGGTGCCCCGGTGCAGCGCGCGCGCCAGGAACTGCGCGACGCCATCCAGCGCCAGGTGCCCGATGGCGCGACGGCCGGGGTGCTGGCGGCGCTGCTGGTGGGCGACCAGGCCGCCATCGAACGTGAGGACTGGGAGCTGTTCCGCGTGACCGGGGTCGCTCACCTGATGTCCATCTCGGGCCTGCACGTGACGATGTTCGCCTGGGTGGCCGGCCTGTTCCTGAACTGGCTGTGGCGCGCCAGTCCGCGTGCGATGCTGCTCGTGCCGGCCCCGCAGGCCGCACGCTGGGGTGGGCTGGCCCTGGCATCGGCCTATGCCGTGCTGGCGGGCTGGGGCGTGCCGGCGCAGCGCACGGTGTGCATGCTGGCCGTGGTGGCCTTGCTGCGCAGCATGGGGCTGCGCTGGCCCCTGCCCGCGGTGCTGCTGGCCGCGGGTCTGGCCGTGACATTGATGGACCCCTGGGCGCTGCTGCAGCCTGGGTTCTGGCTGTCTTTCGTTGCCGTGGGTCTGCTGGCGATGTCCGAACCCGCACAGCTTCGGGTTCAGCCTGCAGCCGGGGCCTGGGCCCGCTTGCGGGCTGCTGCCGAAGCGGGTTTGCGCACCCAGGCGGTGGCCACCGTGGGTCTGGCGCCGTTGACGATGCTGTTCTTCCAGCAGTTGTCGCTGGTGGGCTTCGTGGCCAACCTGGTGGCCATCCCGGTCGTGACCCTGCTCATCACCCCGCTGGGCATCCTGGGCGTGGTGCTGCCGCCGCTGTGGACACTGGCGGCAGCACTGGTGCAGGGCTTGTCGGTCGGGCTGCAGTGGCTGGCCGCCTGGCCCTGGGCCGTCTGGACGGCTGCTGCGGCGCCAGCCTGGGCCGCAGCTTGCGGCTTGTTGGCGGCGCTGCTGGCCGTGCTGCCGCTGCCCTGGCGGCTGCGGCTGTGCAGCCTGCCGCTGATGTTGCCGCTGCTGTGGCCAGCCGTGCCGCGGCCGCCGCCCGGGCAGTTCGAACTGCTGGCCGCCGACATCGGCCAGGGCACCGCCGTGCTGGTGCGCACCCGCCACCACCTGCTGGTCTACGACACAGGCCCGGCCTACAGTCCGCAGGCCGATGCTGGCGAGCGTGTGCTGCTGCCCCTGCTGCGCTCGCGGGGCGAGCGGCAGGTGGACCTGCTGATGCTCAGCCATGGCGACACCGACCACATCGGCGGCGCCGCCAGCCTGATGGCCGGCTTGCCGGTGCGCGCCTTGTCCAGCTCGCTGGATCCTGCGCACCCGCTGCTGCAGGGCCCCGTGCCCTCGCATCGCTGCCAGGCCGGGCAGGCCTGGAATTGGGACGGTGTGCACTTCGAGGTGCTGCACCCCGGCCCCGAGGACTACGCCGGCACCTCCCGGACGAACCCGCTCAGCTGTGTGCTGCGCGTGCAGGGCGACAGCGGCAGCGCCCTGCTCACGGGCGACATCGAAGCCGCGCAGGAAGCCGGCCTGGTGCAGCGGCTGGGCCCGGCGCTGGCCAGCAGCCTGCTGCTGGTGCCGCACCATGGCAGCCGCACCAGCAGCACGGCGGCCTTCATCGACACGGTGTCGCCGCGCTGGGCCCTGGTGCAGGCTGCCTACCGCAGCCGCTATGGCCACCCGGCGCCCGCGGTGCTGGCGCGCTACCACGCGCGCGGCGTCGTCGTCGTGCGCAGCGACACCTGCGGCGCCTTCCTGTGGTCCCCGGGCAGCACGGCCGAATGCGTCAGGCTGGCGCGGGCGCGTTACTGGCATCATCCCCACAAACAGGTTCTGCCGTCCACAACACCCCCTTGAACACGGGCCGGTGGCCCGGAGCTTGCAGAACCCGATTGCCGCACACTCGCGGGCCCCAGGAGCCGAACACTGTGTCCATCCACGTCGCGCTGAACCACGTCACGCATTACCGCTACGACCGCCGGGTGGGGCTGTCGCCCCAGGTGGTGCGCCTGCGCCCTGCGCCGCACTGCCGCACGCCGATCATCAGCTATTCGATGCGGGTGGAGCCCACCGGCCACTTCGTGAACTGGATGCAGGACCCGTTCGCCAACTATCAGGCGCGGCTGGTCTTCCCGGAACAGACGAGCGAATTCAAGGTCACGGTCGACCTCGTGGCCGAGATGTCGGTCTTCAATCCCTTCGACTTCTTCCTGGAACCCGAAGCCGAAAAGTTCCCTTTTGCCTACAGCGCCGAACTCAGCCAGGAACTGCTGCCCTATCTGGAAAAGGGCCCGCTGACACCGAAGTTCAAGGCCCTGGTCGACAGCGTTTCAACGGAGCCTTTGCGCACCATCGACTTCATCGTCGCCATCAATCAGCGGCTGCAGAGCGAGATCGCCTACCTCATCCGCATGGAACCCGGGGTGCAGACGCCGGAAGTCACGCTGACGAACGCCAGCGGCTCCTGCCGCGACACCGGCTGGCTGCTGGTGCAGCTGCTGCGCCACCTGGGGCTGGCGGCGCGCTTCGTCTCGGGTTACCTGATCCAGCTGAAACCCGACGTGAAGGCGCTGGACGGCCCTTCTGGCGCCGAAGTCGACTTCACCGACCTGCATGCCTGGTGCGAGGTCTACCTGCCCGGCGCCGGCTGGGTGGGGCTGGACCCGACCAGCGGCCTGCTCGCCGGCGAAGGCCACATCCCGGTGGCCTGCACGCCCGAGCCTTCGAGCGCCGCCCCGGTCTCGGGCGCGGTGGACGAGTGCGAGGTCGAGTTCTCGCACCACATGGAGGTCACGCGCATCTATGAAAGCCCGCGTGTCACCAAGCCCTATACGGCTGCGCAGTGGCAGGCCATCGAAGCCCTGGGTCATGCCGTCGACGCCAAGCTGGTGGCGCAGGATGTGCGGCTGACGATGGGTGGTGAGCCCACCTTCGTGGCCGTGGCCGACCGCGACGCCGCCGAATGGAACACCGACGCGCTGGGCCCCACCAAGCGGGGCTACGCCACCGAACTGGTGCACCGGCTGCTGGAGAAGTACGGCAAGGGCGGCTTCCTGCACTTTGGCCAGGGCAAGTGGTACCCGGGCGAGCAACTGCCGCGCTGGGCGCTCAGCATCTGCTGGCGCGCCGACGGTCAGCCCTGCTGGGCCGACCCCAGCCTGTTCGCCGACGAACGCGATCCGCACCGCTATACCAGTGAAGACGCCAACACTTTCATCACCGGGCTGACGCGCCGCCTGGGCCTGGACCCGAAGTTCGTTCAGCCCAGTTTCGAGGACGTGTACTACTACCTGTGGCGCGAACGCCGGCTGCCGGTGAACGTCGACCCCTTCGATTCGCGTCTGGACGACGAAATGGAACGCGCCCGGCTGCGCCGGGTGTTCACCCAGGGCCTGGACGCCACGGTGGGCTACGTGCTGCCTCTCAAGCGCGAATGGAACGTCGCCACCGCCGGCCCCGCCTGGGTGACGGGGCCCTGGTTCCTGCGCGACGACCGCCTGTTCCTGATCCCCGGCGATTCGCCCATGGGTTATCGCCTGCCGCTCGATTCGCAGGCCTGGGCTGCCAAGGGCGACCAGCCCTGGACGATGGCGCAGGACCCGTTTGCGCCCAAGGGCGAGCTGCCGGCCTACGCCGCACTGCGCATGCAGGTGGCCGGCCTGGCCAGCGGCAACCCTCTGGCCACGACGGTGGGGGGCCCGGTCGGCTTGCCGGGCCAGGCCGGTCTGCATCTGGGGCAGGGCAAGGCGGCTGCTGCGGCAGCGGCGGGCTCCCGGGGGGGGCCTGGCGTGCCGCGCATGGCCACCGAGCACGAGCCCGTCAGCCCCTTCCCGCGCAACGCGGCGGCGGTGCCCGGCCGCTTCGAATCGGCCGGCGAACTGACGCGCACCGCTTTGTGCGTGGAAGTGCGCGACCCGCAGCGCGCCAACGGTCCCAAGGCAGAACGTGAACACGGGGGCAAGAGCGGCCTGCTGTATGTCTTCATGCCCCCGCTGCGCTTCCTGGAGGACTACCTGGAGCTGCTGGCCGCTCTGGAAGCCCAGGCCGCCGAGCAGGGCGTGAAGATCGTCATCGAAGGTTATGGCCCGCCGCGCGACCCGCGCCTGAAGCAACTGGCGGTGACGCCCGACCCGGGCGTGATCGAGGTCAACATCCACCCCGCGCACGACTGGGCCGAACTCGTCGACCACACCGAGTTCCTCTACGACGCCGCGCACCAGACGCGCCTTTCCGCCGAGAAGTTCATGCTCGACGGCCGCCACACCGGCACCGGTGGCGGCAACCACTTCGTGCTGGGCGGGGCCACCCCGGCCGACAGCCCCTTCCTGCGCCGCCCCGACTTGCTGGGCAGCCTCATCACCTACTGGCACAACCACCCCAGCCTGAGCTATCTGTTCAGCGGCATGTTCATCGGCCCCACGAGCCAGGCGCCGCGCTTCGACGAAGCGCGCGACGACCAGGTCTATGAGGTCGAGATCGGGCTGGAACAGATCGACCGCCAGCTGGCGAAGTACGGCACGAACGGGGAGGGGACCCCCGTCGAAGGGGCGCTGCCGCCGTGGCTGATCGACCGCACCCTGCGCAACCTGCTGGTCGACGTCACAGGCAACACCCACCGCAGCGAGTTCTGCATCGACAAGCTCTACAGCCCCGACGGCCCCACCGGCCGCCTGGGCCTGCTGGAACTGCGTGCATTCGAAATGCCGCCGCACCCGCACATGAGCCTGGTGCAGCAGTTGCTCTTGCGAGCGCTCTTGGCCTGGTTCTGGAAGGAACCCCATCGCGGCAAGGGCGCCACGCGGCTGACGCGCTGGGGCACCGGCCTGCACGACCGCTTCATGCTGCCCACCTTCGTGCAAATGGACTTCGACGACGTCATGGCCGAGCTGAACGCGGCCGGATTTCCTTTCGACCCGGCCTGGTTCGCCCCGCATTTCGAATTCCGCTTCCCGATGGTGGGCGAGGTCAACGCTTTCGGTGTGGGCCTGACCCTGCGCAACGCGCTCGAGCCCTGGCACGTGATGGGCGAGGAAGGCTCGGCCGGCGGCACGGTGCGTTATGTCGATTCGTCGCTGGAGCGGCTGGAACTGAAGGTCACGGGCCTGAACGACAACCGCTATGTCGTCACCGTCAACGGCCAGGCTGCGCCCTTGCAGCCCACCGGGCGCGTCGGTGAATATGTCTGCGGCGTGCGCTACAAGGCCTGGGCGCCGCCTTCGGCCCTGCATCCCAGCATCCCCGCGCATGCCCCGCTCACGGTGGACATCGTCGACCGCTGGCTGAACCGCTCGCTGGGCGGCTGCCGCTACTTCGTGGCCCACCCGGGCGGGCGCAACTACGAAGACTTCCCGGTGAATTCCTACACCGCGGAAAGCCGCCGCCTGGCGCGCTTCTTCCGCTTCGGCCACAGCCCGGGCGTGATGCAGGTGCAGCCGGCCCAGCCCAGCCGCGAGTTGCCCTTCACGCTGGACCTGCGTCTGCGCTAGCCGGTGTCCACGCCCCCCTTGCCCAGCACTGCCGGCCAGGCCCAAAGCCAGGGGCAGGGGCAGGGGCTGGGCGCTGCACTGCCGCAAGCCAGCCTGCCGCTGGACTTTGCGCAGCCGCCCGGCGCCGACGTCTCGCACCTGCTGCTGAGCCACGCCCACCCGGCCGAGGCTGGCGTGTGGGACGAACTGCGCACGCCGGCCGGTGGCCTGCGCCCGCCCTGGCAGGCCTTTGCGCAGCACCTGGCCTTGCCCGGGCAGGTTCACCGTGCCTCGGACATGAACCGTCGCGTGGCCCAGGTGGCGCGCCAGATCCTGCACGACGGCGTCACCCACAACGTCTTCAGCGATGCCGCGCCCGGCGGCGTGGCCACGCGGCCCTGGTCGCTGGAACTGCTGCCGCACCTGATCGAGTCGCGCGACTGGGCCCTGATCGAGGCCGGCGTCATCCAGCGCGCCGAACTGCTGCAGACCATGCTGGCCGACCTGTACGGCCCGCAGAAGCTGCTGCACGAAGGCCTGCTGCCGCCTTCGCTGCTGTACCGCCACACGGGCTGGCTGCGGCCCATGCGCGGTGCCGAACCGCCGGGCGGCATGCGCCTGTTCATCGTGGCTTTCGACATTGCCCGCGGTGCCGATGGCGGCTGGTGGCTGGTGGCGCAGCGTACGCAGGGGCCTTCGGGGCTGGGCTACGTGATGCACAACCGGCTGGTCATTTCCCGCCAGTTTCCAGACGCCTTCCGCGAGCAGCGGGTGCAGCACATCGCCAGCAGCTACCGCCGGCTGCTCGACACCGTGGAACTGCTTGCAAGCCAGGTGGCCGGCAACAGCACGCCGCGCGTGGTGCTGCTCACGCCGGGCCGCTTCAGCGAGACCTATTTCGAACACGCCTACCTGGCGCGCTACCTGGGCCTGCCGCTGGTCGAGGGTGGCGACCTGACGGTGCGCAACGAGCGCCTGTTCCTGAAGACCGTGGAAGGCCTGGAACCGGTGCACGGCGTGCTGCGCCGACTGGACGACGACTGGTGCGACCCGCTGGAACTTCGCCCCGACAGTGCTCTGGGCGTGCCCGGGCTGCTCCAGGCTGCGCGCGCTGGCACGGTGGTGATGGCCAACGCGCTGGGCAGCGCCTTCCTCGAGTCGCCGGCCGTGCAGGGCTTCATGCCCGGCATTGCGCGCCGGCTGGGTCAGGGCGGCCTGCTGTTGCCGGCCCTGCCCACCTGGTGGTGCGGCGAGGCCAGCGCCTGGCGTTCGGTGCAGGGCGCGCTGGACGGCAAGTTCCTGCGCAGCACTTTCCCGCGCCATGGGCGCACCTCGCAGGTGCATGAACTGTCGCGCCTGGAGCGGCTGGCCGCCATCGAAGCCGATCCCGACGCCTGGACGGTTCAGGCCCGCTTGCGGTTCTCGCGTGCGCCGATCTGGGGCGACGGAGGCGTTGCCGCACGCCCGGCCATGGTGCGAATCTACGCCATCGCCGACGGCGGTGGCCGCTGGCACGTGCTTCCGGGCGGCATGACCCGTGTCGCCCAGCGCGAAGACAGCAGCGTCAGCATGCAGCGTGGCGGCAGCAGCCTGGACACCTGGGTGCTCACAGACGGGCCGGTCGACACTTTCAGCATGCTGCCGCAGCGGCTGCAGGTGGACGACATTGCCGGCAGGCGCCGCCCGGTCAGCAGCCGCACTGGCGAGAACCTGTTCTGGCTGGGGCGCTACACCGAACGCACCGAGCAGGCGGTGCAGCTGGCCCGCGCCACGCTGCTGCTCATCGACGCCGACAGCGACGCCACGCCTCAGATGCTGCAGGCGCTGTCCGAACTGGCCGACAGCAGCGGGCTGGTGCCGCCCGGCGTGCCGAGCCTGGTGCGCGCGCCGCATCACTTCGAACGTGCGCTGCTGGCGGCGCTGGGCGACGCCGAAGGCAAGCAGGGCGCGGCCAGCGTGGCCTACAACCTGGCTTCGCTGGAGCGGGCCTCGCAGGCCCTGCGCGAACGGCTGTCCTCCGAACACTGGGGTCTCATCCGCGAGATGGGCGAGAGCTTCCGCCTGGCGCTCGAGGCCCCGCCCTCCGAGCTGCCCACCCTGCCCCAGGTGCTGCCGGCGCTGGACCGCCTGGCGCTGCGCCTGGCCGCCGTCACAGGCGCGCAGACCGACCGCATGACGCGCGACCATGGCTGGCGCCTGCTCACCGTCGGCCGCCTGCTGGAGCGCCTGATCGGCCTGAGCGCCCGCATGCAGGCCTTCCTGAAGGCGCAGGCGCTGGACAGTGCCGCGGGCATGGACCTGATGCTGGAGCTGTTCGACAGCGTCATCACCTTCCGCGCCCGCTACCAGCGCCACGAAGACCTGCTGGCCCTGACCGACCTGCTGGTGCTGGACAGCGCCAACCCGCGCTCGCTGGCCGGGGTGCTGCGCCGCTTGCGCACCGAGATCAGCAAGCTGCCGGGCGACGAGGCGAGCCTGGCCCCGCTGCTGGCGCTGCTGCCGGCCGAAGGCGCCGGCCTGACCCTGGAGTCGCTGCGCGGGGTGGACGACATCGACCTGAAGGACCGGCTGGCCGGGTTGGCAGGTGAACTGGGCAGCGCCGCCCAGGCCCTGGCCAACGACATCGCCGGCCGCTACTTCACCCTGGCCCAGGGCCTGGACCAGCGCGTGTGATGGGCAGCGCCGAAGCACCCACCCCCTTCGGTGCCGACGCACCGGAAATGGACCTCGACGTCGTCCACGAGACGCGCTACGTCTACGCCAACATGGTGTCGGTGGCGCAGCACATGGCACACCTGAAGCCGCTGGAAGACGAACACCAGCAGCTCTTGTCGTTTTCGCTGGCCATCACGCCCACGCCCAGCCACCTGCGCGAAAGCACGGACGGCATGGCCAATGCGCAATGCCATTTCAGCCTGGCCACGCCGCACGACAGCCTGAGCGTGCGCGCCAGCAGCCGGGTGCGCGTGCGTGCGCGCTTCGGTCAGCTGCAGCCGGAAACCTCGCCGCCCTGGGAAGCCCTGGCCGCCAGCCTGCGCTACGTGGCGATGGCGCCGCTGCAGCCCGAGGTGGAATACGCGCTGCCATCGCCCTACGTGCCGCGCCTGCCCGAACTGCGCGAATATGCCGCAGCATCGTTCCCGCCCGGCCGACCGGTGGCCGTGGGTGCTCTGTCCTTGATGCATCGCATCTACGCCGACTTCAAGTACGAAAGCCGCAGCACCGACATCGACACCCCGTTGGCGCGGGCCTTTGCGCAAAAACGCGGCGTCTGCCAGGACTTCGCGCACCTGATGATCGGCGGCCTGCGCATGCTGGGCCTGCCGGCGCGCTACGTCAGCGGCTACCTGCTCACGCGTGCCGCCGACAGTGGCGAGGCGCTGGTCGGCGCCGATGCGTCGCACGCCTGGGTGCAGGTGTGGTGCCCGGGCACGGTAGGCGTGCCGCAGGCCGGCCCCGGCGCCGGCTGGCTGGCGCTGGACCCCACCAACGACATGGTGCCCGCCACCAGCCACGTGCGCCTGGCCGTGGGCCGCGACTTCGGCGACGTGACGCCGCTGCGTGGCGTCATCCGCGGCGGCGGCCGCCACAGCCTGCACGTGGGCGTGACCACGCGCGCCCGGCCTTCGCCCACAGCGCTGGCGGGCTTGCTTGTTGCTACATTCAAAAATCAGGATCCTGGGCCAGCCCCGGGTCATCCCTTGGCCGAACCGACGGGCGAACAGACAGGCGAACCATGAAGTCGAGCTTCGACGAGATGCACGGCGCACGGCAAGACGTGCGCGACCACTACCGCACCTACCAGGCCTGGCTGGAGCGCCAGACCCCGGCCAGCATGCACGCGCGGCGTGACGAGGCGGAGATGATCTTCCGCCGCGTGGGCATCACCTTCGCCGTCTACGGCGCCAAGGACGAGGACGGCGCCGGCACCGAGCGCCTGATTCCCTTTGACCTGATCCCGCGCGTCATTCCCAAGCAGGAATGGGTGGACATGGAAGCCGGCCTGCGCCAGCGCGTCACGGCGCTGAACCGCTTCATCCACGACGTGTACCACGGCCAGGAAATCCTGAAGGCCGGCATCGTGCCGGCCGAGCAGGTGCTGAAGAACGCCCAGTACCGGCCCGAGATGGTGGGCGTGAACGTGCCGGGCGACATCTATTCGCACATCAGCGGCATCGACATCGTGCGCGCCGGCAACCCCGACGGCAGCGGCACCTACTACGTGCTGGAAGACAACCTGCGCGTGCCCAGCGGCGTGAGCTACATGCTGGAAAACCGCAAGATGATGATGCGGCTGTTCCCCGACCTGTTCAGCATGCACCGTGTCGCGCCGGTGGCGCACTACCCCGACCTGCTGCTCGACACCCTGCGCGCCGTGGCCCCGGCCGGCATCAACGAACCCACGGTGGTGGTGCTGACCCCTGGCATGTACAACAGCGCCTACTTCGAGCACGCCTTCCTGGCCCAGCAGATGGGCGTGGAACTGGTCGAAGGCCAGGACCTGTTCGTGCGCGACGGCTTCGTCTACATGCGCACCACCCAGGGTCCCAAGCGCGTGGACGTGATCTACCGCCGCGTCGACGACGACTTCCTCGACCCCAAGGCCTTCCGCGCCGACAGCACGCTGGGTTGTGCCGGGCTGCTGGACGTCTACCGCGCCGGCAACATCACGCTCAGCAATGCCATCGGCACCGGCATTGCCGACGACAAGAGCATCTATCCCTACGTGCCGAAGATGATCGAGTTCTACCTGGGCGAAAAGCCCATCCTGCACAACGTGCCCACCTACCTGTGCCGCGACCCGAAAGACCTGCAGTACGTGCTGGACCACATGCACGAACTGGTGGTGAAGGAAGTGCACGGGGCCGGCGGCTACGGCATGCTGGTGGGCCCGGCCGCCACCCAGGCCGAGATCGCCGAGTTCAGCGCGGTCGTGAAGGGCAACCCCAGCAACTACATCGCCCAGCCCACGCTGTCGCTGTCCACCTGCCCCACTTTCGTGGAATCCGGCGTGGCGCCGCGCCACATCGACCTGCGGCCCTACGTGCTGTCTTCGGGCAAGGGTGTGCAGACAGTGCCCGGCGGGCTGACCCGCGTGGCCTTGAAGGAAGGCTCGCTGGTCGTCAATTCATCGCAAGGCGGCGGCACCAAGGACACCTGGGTCCTCGAGGCCTGAACCCGGAGGAACGAGCATGCTTTCGAGAACCGCCGACCACCTGTTCTGGATGGCCCGCTACATGGAGCGGGCCGAGAACACCGCGCGCATGCTGGACGTGAACTACCAGACCGCGCTGCTGCCGCAATCGGCCGACAAGGCCGAACAAGGCTGGCGCGGCTTGCTGTCCATCAGCGAACTGACCCAGCCCTTCGCCAAGAAGTACAGCGAGGTGACCGCGCGCAACGTCATGGACTTCATGGTGCGCGATGCCGACAACCCCAGCAGCATCCTGGCCTGCCTGCGCGCGGCACGCGAGAACGCCCGCGCCGTGCGCGGCGCGCTGACCACCGAAGTCTGGGAAACCCAGAACCAGACCTGGCTGGAGTTCAACCGCGCATTGAAGGCCCACGCCTTCGACCGCGACCCCAGCGACTTCTTCGAATGGGTGAAGGTGCGTTCACACCAGAGCCGCGGCGTCACCGTGGGCACCATGCTGATGGACGACTCGCTGCACTTCCTGCGCATCGGCACCTTCCTCGAACGTGCCGACAACACCGCGCGGCTGCTCGACGTGAAGTTCCACGCCTTGACCGGCGACTACTTCGGGGCCGGCAACGTCAAGGAAAGCCAGGAGGTCGACTTCTACCACTGGTCGGCCATCCTGCGTTCGGTCAGCGGCTTCGAGGTCTACCGCAAGGTCTACCGCAACGTCATCCGCCCCGAGCGCGTGGCCGAACTGCTCATCCTGCGGCCTGACATGCCACGTTCGCTGGCGGCCTGCATGAACGAGGTGCTGCTGAACCTGGAGCAAGTGGCCAATGAGCAGAGCTCGGAAACCCTGCGCCGGGCCGGCCGCATCCGTTCCGACCTGAAGTACGGCCGCATCGACGAGATCCTGGCCACCGGCCTGCACGCCTACCTGACGCAGTTCCTGGACCGCGTGGGCGACCTGGGCATCGGCATCAGCCGCGACTTCCTGGTGCCGATTCCTGGCTGAAGGCTGCTGGCTGAAGGCTGGAAGCCCGCGCCGAAGCAAGCGCCCACAAAAAAGCCGGCCCGAAGGCCGGCTTTTTTTCGAGCCGAAGGGAATCAGACCTTGCGGCGGCGAACCATCAGGCCCACGGCAGCCAGGCCGGCGAACATCAGGGCGTAGGTACCGGGTTCCGGAACCAGGGCAGCGTTGATGAAGTCGGCGTGGATGTAGGTGGGCACATAGCCGCTGAATTCGCCGTAGCTGGTTTGCAGGCCGGTGACAGCGTCACCGAAGGTCGTTCCGAAGCTCAGGCCGTAGGAATTGACCGAAGCCACCAGGCCGTTGACGAAGGACGGACCGCCGGAGTCGCCACCGGCGACACCCACTTCGCGGGCGCCGAGGCCGGTGTTGCAGAACGTCGTGCCCGGGATGCCGCCGAAGTTGCTGGCCTGGGTGACCAGGCAAGCCGTGTCGTTCGCCGCCAGACCGTTGTCGAAGTCAGAGAGGTAGCTGTTGGCGATCTGTGCGGCGGGTTCGCCGAGGATGCTCGACCAAACCGTACCGAACAGGGGGTCGCCCATGCGGAAGTCATAGACGTTGTCGCCTTGGCGGAACCAGCCCAGCCGGTTCGGGTTGGCCAGGTTGACGCCCACGGAGCCGCCGACGCTGGAGGTCGAGCCGAAGCCTGTCACGTTGGTCTGCACGCCACGCAGGTTGCTGCTGGTGGCGATGCCGTAGGAATCGGCAAAGTCAGGTGCAGGCGCAGCCAGGCGTACGATGGCGATGTCGTTCTGGTCGATCACATCACCCGTGTAGAGGGGGTGAATGAAGATCTGCGTCGAGGCCTGGGTGGTGTAGCCCGGGCCGCCGTAGTAGAGCTGCACGTCGGGGCCGCTGCCCGGGGTGCGGAAGAATGCGGTCACCCCATTGCCCGGAATGCCCCCGTCCACGCAGTGCGCTGCGGTCAGGATGGACTGGCGGTCACTCATCAGTGTGCCCGTGCAGACACTGCCGCCCATCAACAGGCCGACGACACCGGAATAGGCAGGCATCGAACCGGTGTAGATGGTGTTGCCCAGGCCGCCATTGGTGGCACTGGTGCCCACCAGCATGCTTTGGGCCGTCCACTGCAGGTCCCCGTAGCTGCCGGAAGCCTTCAGTTGCGGGGTCCTGGTGTTGGCTTGCGCGGCGGTGGCCAAGCTGGCAGCCAGCGCTACGGCGCCGATCGCAAAGTACAGTCGCTTGTTCAATTATTTCCCCTGGTAGAGGTTGTATGGAGGGTTTGCGAGTCGATCATATGAACTAATGCTGTGCCAGCGCCAGACCCGCCCCCGTGGATCGGGGGTCGGTTTGAACCCTGTCCCTAGAAATAAACAGGCGTTTCTGAACCGCACCGGGTACGGCCGCAAGATCGTGGGCTTTGCAGATCCGCAGGCCGCCAGCGCAGCGCCACGCTGGGCAGGATCAGAGCATTCTGCGGACCCGCCAAACGCAACGGGTCGCACATCGGCGTCGTCAGCCCCAACCCAGAACGAATGCAAGGGCCAGGCTCTGCTTCGTCGCGCCGCGGTGCAGCTTGCGCGGTGCGCCCACACCCACGTTCCGTTCCGAGCCCGCCTCCGGGCGCTGTGCAGCCGGACCAAGCGGTCGGGTCAAGCATCCACACGCCTGTTGCATTGCAGCCTGGACCGCATCCTGGTCTTGCTCGACCCGTGCGGCGAACCCAGCCCGCATTCGATCAGCTGGTTCTTCGCGATGATGGCCGAGGCAGCTGTGCCGACACCAGGCTGGCCGTGTCGACTTCGGTCCGCTCGGCCGCGCCTGCCGGGCATGCCAGCAGCACATTGCCGACGATCAGGATGGCCGGGCTGCCGATCCCGGCTGCGCGCGCGTCTTCTGACAGGCTGCCGATGTGGGTGATGAGTCGCCGCTCCCGTGCTGTGCTGGCATGCTGCACCAGTGCGGCCGGTGTCTCGGCCGGCAGCCCCGTCAGCAAGCCGGCCTGGATGCTGGCCAAGCGCTGCACCCCCATGTAGACCACCAAGGTCAGCCCCTGCGCCGCCGCGGCGGCCAGGGTGGGCCAGTGCAGCTCGGCGTTCGACTCACCCGCGTGGCCGGTGACGAGCAGCACGCCATGCGCATGCTCGCGGTGGGTCCAGGGCACGCCCAGCGACGTGGCGGCCGCCAGGCCCGACGAGATGCCGTTGACCACGTCCACCGTGATGCCGGCGGCGCGCAGGTGCTCGGCCTCTTCACCGCCGCGACCGAAGACAAAGGGGTCGCCGCCCTTCAGCCGCACCACAGTTTCACCGCGCTGCGCCTCGGCCACCATCAGCCGGTGGATGAAGGCCTGCGGCGTGCTGGCGCAGCCCCCGCGCTTGCCCACGTGCACGATGCGCGCGCTCTTGCGCGCATAGCGCAGCACGCCGGGGCCTACCAGGTCGTCGACCAGCAGCACGCTGGCGCCGCGGATGGCCTTGATGGCCTTGACGGTCAGCAGCTCGGGGTCGCCCGGGCCGGCGCCGACCAGGCTGACGCTGCCGGACCGCAGCGTTGCCATCACGCGGCCTGCACCGGTTGGGCGGGGCGGGCCGCGGCCAGGCTGCGCGCCACCTGTTGGCGCAGCGCCGGCAAGCAGCTGCCGCAGTTCGTGCCGCACTTCAGCGTGGCCTGCAGCTGGCCCAGGCGCTGTTCGGCGTTGCCGCTGCAGCGGGCCAGGGATTGGTCGATCTCTTCGCTGCTGACGTCGAAGCAGTTGCACACCTGCGCGCCGCGCCGGGGCACGGCCACGGGCGGCGTAGCGGTTCCGGCCAGCAGCGCGCGGCCATAGGCCTGCGCGGGCAGGTCGTCCATCAACAGCGTGCCCACCCAGCCCGCGGCCTGGGTGTCGCCGGCCAGCAGGAAGGCCTGGACGCGTGCGCCGCCGTCGGCATGGGCTTGCAGGCGCACACTGCGGCGCTGGCCGCGCTGGGCGTCGTCGTAGCGCAAGACGTCGGTGGCATCCAGGCCAAGCAAGGCTTCGACGCGCACCAGCCAGGCGCCATCGGGCGCAGCCGGCGCGGCGGCGCGCAGCCACACGCCCACCGGCGGGCCGGCCTGGCCGCCTTCGCGACCCTCACGCCCGAACGGCACGCACACGGCGTAGTCCAGTTCGGCGCAGGCGGCCAGCAGTTCGGCGCGTCGCTGCAAGGCCAAGCCCGCCGGCAGCCAGGCGCGGGCCAGCAGCTGCCAGGGCAGCGCGGCCGGGGTGATCTTCAATGCTGCGTGCTTCAGTTCAGGCTGCTGGCTCTGCGGGCACACGCTGGGCGAGGTGAGGGCGTTCACGCCGCCGCGGTGGCGGCCGCCCAGTACTTCGTCGCCCCAGTGCATGGCGATGAAGGCCTGGGTGGGCGCCACGGCGGTGCTGGCCGCCGCCGGCAGCACCAGCTGGCCGCGCCGCGTCTTCAGTTGCACCAGGTCGCCGGACTTCAAGCGCAGGCGCGCCAGGTCGCTGGGGTGCAGGTCGACGGTGGGCTCGCTGGCGTGGCCGTACAGACGGCCCAGCGTGCCGGTGCGGGACAGGCCGTGCCAGTGGTCCCGCAGCCGGCCGGTGTTCAGGCTGAAGGGGTAGTGCGCGTCGCGTTTCTCGGCCAGCGCGCGCGGCTGGGTGGGGGCAAAACGCGCTCGACCGTCGCCAGTGGCGAAGCGGCCGTCGGTGTAGAGGCGCGCTGTGCCTGCAGCATCGCCTTCGCGCAGCGGCCACTGCTGCGGACCCTGGGCTTCCAGCATCGCGTAGCTCAGGCCGGTGATGTCGAGGTCGCGGCCGCGGGTGCTTTCGCGGTGTTCTGTCCACAAGGCTTCGGCACTGTCGAACGGGAACAGCGTGCTGCCGTCGGCGCGGCGGGCAGGCAACAGGGCTTCGATGCGGCGTGCCACGGCGGTGGCGATGTGCCAGTCGTGCCGCGCTTGCCCCGGTGCGGCCACGGCCGGGCGCACGCGGCTGATGCGGCGTTCGCTGTTGGTGACGGTGCCGTCCTTTTCGCCCCAGGTGGTGGCGGGCAGCAGCAGGTCGGCAAACTGCGCCGTGGCCGTGGTGCCGAAGGCTTCCTGCACGATGACGAATTCGCAGCGCTCCAGCGCCCGCCGCACCGTGGCCTGGTCGGGCAGGCTTTGCGCGGGGTTGGTGCAGACGATCCACAGCGCGGCGATCTCGCCGTCGGCCGCGGCCTGGAACATCTGCACCGCGCTCTTTCCGGGCTTGGCGGGCACATCGCTTTCACCACCCTTCAGACCCCACAGCGCCGCCACCTCGGCGCGGTGCTGGGGGTTGGCCAGGTCGCGGTGGGCGGAAAGCAGATTGGCCAGCCCGCCCACCTCGCGCCCGCCCATCGCATTGGGCTGGCCGGTCAGGCTGAAGGGGCCGGCACCGGGCTTGCCGATCTGCCCCGTGGCCAGGTGCAGGTTGATGAGGGCGGCGTTCTTGTCGGTGCCGCTGCTGCTCTGGTTCAGCCCCTGGCAGTACAGCGAGAGCGTGGGGGTGGCCTGACCGAACCAGCGCGCCGCCTGCACCAGGTCGGCCTCGCGGATGCCGCAGAGCTTGGCTGTCTCGGCCGGCGTGGCATTGCGCACGATGTCGCGCAGCGCGTCGAAGCCGGTGGTGTGGGCGTCGATGAAGGCTCGGTCGACCAGACTTTCCCACAGCAGCAGGTGCAGCATGCCGTTGAACAGCGCCACGTCGGTGCCCGGCTGGATCTGCAGGTGCAGGTCGGCGGCCTCGGCCGTCTCGGTGCGGCGCGGGTCGACGACGATCCACTTCTGCTGCGGGTTCGCGCGCCGCGCGTCTTCCAGCCGGCGGAAGAGGACGGGGTGCGCCCAGGCCATGTTGCTGCCGGCGATGAAGACGGTGGCCGCATGGTCCAGGTCTTCGTAGCTGCAGGGGGGCGCATCGGCGCCCAGCGTGGCCTTGTAGCCGGCCACGGCGCTGCTCATGCACAGGCGGCTGTTGGTGTCGACGTTGTTGGTGCCGAGCAGGCCCTTGGCCAGCTTGTTGAAGGCGTAGTAGTCCTCGGTGAGCAGCTGGCCGCTGATGTACAGGCCAATGGCATCCGGGCCGCGGGTGCTGGCGATGCGCGCCAGCTTCGAGGCGGCTTCGTCCAGCGCGCTGTCCCAGGTGGTGGCTGCCGGTGCAGCGCCGCGCTGCGGCCGGCGCATCGGCTGCAGCAGGCGCGTCTGCAGCGCCACCGGGGCGCTGGCCGTCAGGTGCAGGGTGCTGCCCTTGGTGCACAGGCGGCCGAAGTTCGCGGGGTGCTCGGGATCGCCGCGCACGCCGGTGATCTGGTTGCCGGTGCTTTCGATGATCACCCCGCAGCCCACGCCGCAGTAGGGGCAGGTGGATCGGGTTTCCTTCACGCTGCGGCCCGGCTCTCCGTGGCCAGGAGTTCGACGGCCAGGGTCTTCAGTTCCTGGGCGTCCAGCAGCACCTGATCGCCCTTGTCGCCGCGCTCCACGCGCACGGCAAAGGGCGTGGTGCAGCCCTCGTCGGGCGCCCGGGCGCAGCCGTCGGCCAGGCCGATGGTCCAGTTGTGCAGCGGGCAGGCCACGCTGTGGCCGAAGACGATGCCCTGGCTGAGCGGGCCGCCCTTGTGCGGGCAGCGGTCGAGCAGCGCGAAGACATGGTCGTCGGCCGCGCGGAACAAGGCCACCGGTGCGCCTTGTTCACGCGCCACGCGGCGCGAGCCCAGCACGGGAATGTCGGAAACCAGGCAGATGGGAACCCAATGGCTCATCTCGCTTCTCCTTCAGACCGGCGCTGATGCCGTGGCAGGGACAGGCGGCTGCAGCGGGCTGAACTGCCGCAGGTCCACCTGGGCCTGTTCGAACTGGAACCAGGGGTCGGGTTCGCCGTCCAGCGCGTACTGCAGCTTTTCCCACAGCGCCTTGCGGCCGGCGTCGTCTTCCAGGATGCGCTTCTTCACGTGGTCCAGCCCCACGCGGTTGACGTAGTGCACCGTGCGTTCCAGGTACCAGCCTTCTTCGCGGTAAAGCTGGCAGAAGGCGCCGGTGTACTCCAGCACTTCATCAGACGTCTTGAGCTTCACCAGGAAGTGCGCCACCTCGGTCTTGATGCCGCCGTTGCCCGCCACGTACATCTCCCAGCCGCTGTCCACGCCGATGATGCCCACGTCCTTGATGCCCGCTTCTGCACAATTCCGCGGGCACCCGCTGACGGCGAACTTCACCTTGTGCGGGGCGTACATGCGCCACATCGCACGTTCCAGGTCCTTGCCCATCTGCGTGCTGTCTTGCGTGCCGAAGCGGCACCACTCGCTGCCCACGCAGGTCTTCACCGTGCGCAGCGCCTTGGCGTAGGCGTGGCCGCTGGGCATGCCGATGTCCT
>LNFM01000902.1_pt1 | contig 104907 bp, 102 predicted proteins | sample 596031 | NCBI WGS metagenome assembly LNFM01 (sample SAMN04254537, study PRJNA301005) | activated carbon metagenome | isolation source: dual media filters at the Ann Arbor, Michigan drinking water treatment plant | place: USA: Ann Arbor
GCGAGAAGGCGCCGGCGGCGATCTGCCGCAAGGTGATCCAGGCCAAGCTGTCGGGTCGCCACGAGATCGAGATCTGGGGCGACGGCGAGCAGACCCGCTCCTTCATGTACATCGACGACTGCACCTATGGCAGCGCGCGGCTGATGAACAGCGACGTGGTCGAGCCGGTCAATATCGGCAGCGACGAGCTGGTCTCGATCAACACCCTGGTCGACATCGTCGAGAAGATCGCCGGCATCAAGCTGAATCGGCGCTACAAGCTGGACGCGCCCAAGGGCGTGCGCGGGCGCAACAGCGACAACGAGATGATCAAGCGCGTGCTCGGCTGGGCGCCGTCTATCCGCCTTGAGGAAGGCATGGAAAAAACCTATCGCTGGATCCACGACCAGATGGTATCGGGCGGCATGTCCAGGGCCAACGGCGTGCCAAGGTTCGCCGTCGCCAGTTAACCTCGAGTGGAATAGCGGATGGCGCAGCCGGATCCTTCTTCGTCATCCCATCTGATCCAGCCGGTCATCCTGTCCGGCGGATCCGGCACGCGGCTCTGGCCGCTGTCGCGCGAAGCCTATCCCAAGCAATTCCTGCCTCTCTCCGGCGACAAGTCGCTGCTGCAGCAGACCTTGCTGCGCGTCGCCGACTCCGCGCGCTTCATGCCGCCGGTGATCGTTTGCAACGCCGAACACCGCTTCATGGTCGCCGAGCAGTCGCGCGCCGTGGGAGTCACGCCCGCCGCCATCGTGCTCGAGCCGGCGGCGCGCAACACCGCCCCCGCCGTGGCGATCGGCGCCATGATGGCCGCCGCCGGCGGGCCCAACCGCCCGATCCTCGTGCTGCCGTCGGACCACCTGATCCGCCGCCCCGACGCCTTCCAGGCGGCGATCGCCCGCGCGACGCCCGCCGCGGTGCTCGGCAGCTTCGTCACCTTCGGCATCGCGCCGACCGCGCCCGATACCGGCTACGGCTACATCAAGATCGGCGCGGCGCTGCCGAGCGCGCCGGGCTGCCACGTCGTCGAGCGCTTCGTCGAGAAGCCCGACCTTGCGCGCGCCCGGCAATTCCTTGCCGACGGCGGCTACGCCTGGAACGGCGGCATCTTCCTGCTGCGCGCCGATCTCTATCTCGGTGAGCTCAAGCAGTTCGAGCCCGCCATCATCGAGGCCTGCGCCGCCGCCTTCAAGGGCGCCACGCGCGATCTCGATTTCATTCGACTCGATGGCGAGGCTTTCGGCCGCTCCCCCTCGAAGTCGATCGACTATGCCGTGATGGAACGCACCCAGCGCGCCGCCACCGTGCCGGTCGACATGGGCTGGAGCGATATCGGCTCGTGGGACGCGCTGCACGAGCAGACAGCGATGGACGCCCAGGGCAACGCCCTGGTCGGCGACGTGCTCGTCGAGGACACCAAAGGCAGCTACGTGCGCGCCGAGCCCGGCGTCATGGTCGCGACCCTGGGCGTCGAGGACCTCGTCGTGGTCGCCACCGGCGACGTGGTCATGGTGACGCGACGTGACCGTGCGCAGGACGTCAAGAAGCTGGTCGAACGCGTCAAGGCCAGCGGCCGTTCCGAGGCGGCGACGCACGCCAAGGTCTTCCGGCCTTGGGGATACTACGAGACCGTCAATGTCGGCGAGCGCCACCAGGTGAAGCACATCCAGGTGCTGCCCGGCCGCGCGCTCAGCCTGCAGAAGCACAACAAGCGCGCCGAGCACTGGGTCGTGGTGCGCGGCGTCGCGCGCGTCACCCGCGGCAACGACGTCTTCGAGCTCTGCGAGAACCAGTCGACCTATATCCCGCTGGGCGTCCGCCACCGCCTCGAGAACACCGGCAGCGATCCGCTGCACCTGATCGAGGTGCAGTCCGGCAGCTATCTCGGCGAGGACGACATCGAGCGCTTCGAGGACAAGTACGGCCGCGCGTGAGTCACGGCTGCCGTCCCGAACCATCCTGTCATTCCGAGCGCAGCGAGGAATCCAGGAACCTTCCCTTAGATTCCTCGCTGCGCTCGGAATGACAGGATGATGATTCGCGTCCCCTCGCCCGCTGACGAGGCGACCCTCCTCGCGCTCAATAACGCGCATGCGGCCGAGCTTTCCGAGCTCGATGCGCATGAGCTGCGCCGCCTGCTGTCGATCGCGATGGCCGCGCGTGTGATCGGCGACGCCGAGGCCTTCCTGCTGACCTTCGATCAGGATGCCGACTACCGCAGCCCCAACTTCCTGTGGTTCCGCCAGCGCTACGAGCGCTTCGCCTATGTCGATCGCATCGTCGTCTCGCCGACGGCACGGCGTGGTGGCCATGCGCGCCGGCTCTACGAGGAATTCTTCGCCATTGCCCGCGCAGCCGGCCACACCCAGGCCTGCTACGAGGTCAACAGCGACCCGCCCAACCCGATCTCCGATGCCTTCCACGCACGGCTGGGCTTCACCGTTTGCTGCGAAGCCCGCCTCCCCGACCGCGGCAAGAGTGTACGATACCTGATCCGTGCGCTTTGAGTTCCCTTCTCCCCGCGAAGGCGGGGAGAAGGTGCCCGAAGGGCGGATGAGGGGCTTAGCGGCGTCTCAACAACAATGACCGTGGTCGTTGCGCAACGAAGCCCCTCATCCGCCTCGCTGCGCTCGGCACCTTCTCCCCGCCTTCGCGGGGAGAAGGAAAGGGAGGAATTGGATGAAGATCACCGCCGTCGAAGCCTTCCAGGTCGCCTGGAACCCGAACGACCGGCCGCAGCAACGCAGCGCCTTCGTACTGGTGCGCACCGATGATGGCATCTCCGGCATCGGCGAGGCTTCGCCGATGCAGGGCGGGCGTGCCTCGCTGGGCATGATTCGCGACGACATCGCACCCATGCTGATCGGCCAGGACCCACTCGATCACGCGGTGCTGCTCGAGAAGGCCATGCACACGCTGGTCAAGCTCGGCCCGGAGGGGGCGCTGACCGGCGCTCTGGCGGCGCTCGACATCGCGCTATGGGACATCAAGGGCAAGCGCACCGGCCTGCCGATCTACAAGCTGATCGGCGGCGCGTGGAAGACGACGATCCCCTTCTACGCCTCGATCGGCGGCAACGGCGAGCGCAGCGTCGAGCAGGTCTGCAAGGTCGTCGAGCAGCGGCTGAAGGATCAGCCCGCGGCGGTGAAGATCCGCTTCGACAACACCCGCACGAGCCTCGATGCCAACATATCAGGCGACATCGCCAAGGCGCGCGCGGTGCGCAAGCTGGTGGGCGACGGCTTCCCGTTGGCGTTCGACGCCAACAACGGCTACTCGATCGGCGGCGCGATGCGCGTCGGCCGCGCGCTGGAAGAGCTCGGCTATTGGTGGTTCGAGGAGCCGGTGCAGCACTATCACGTCAAGGCGATGGGCGAGGTTGCGCAGCGTCTCGATATCACCGTGTCGGCCGGCGAGCAGACCTACACCCTGCCGGCGCTGGCCGATCTGATCGATGCCGGTGTGCGCATGGTGCAGCCCGATATCGTGAAGATGGGCGGCATCACCGGCCTGCTGCGCTGCGCCGCCCTGGCGCATGCGCACGGCGTCGAGCTGGTGCCGCACCAGACACAGCCGACCATCGGCCATGCCGCCAACCTGCATGTGGTCGCGTCATTGCTACAAGGCACGAAGCCGGCGGAGTGGAACGACCCGTCGACGCGCACGCACGCCGTGTTCGAGAACCCGCCGGTGCCGGTGAACGGGCTGTTCAAGCTGTCGGACGAACCCGGACTCGGCCTGCGCCTGAACGAGGTGGAGCTGAAGAAGCGACGCATCGACTGAAGCACCCGTCATCCTGCGCGCAACGAGGCCAGAGCGCTTGACCTTGGAATCTCGAACGGCAAGGACGGACATGAGAGACGAAGCAAAGACGCTAATCGAGCGGGCGCGCGCGCTGTCGCCTGAGGATCGCATCGCGTTGGTGGAAGGCGTGCTCGATAGCCTGGACAATACCGATCCAGACATCGACCAACTGTGGGCACGGGATGCGATCGACCGCATGACAGCCTATCGGCGCGGTGAGCTTGAGGCCAAAGAGCTGAGGGACATTGTGACCAAATACCGACCGTGACGATTGCGGCCTCAGGGGGATCAGGCTGTCTTCCTGGGAGCGCCGGCGTCCCGCTGGCTCATAAAGATGCCAGCGAGACGCCGGCGCTCCCAAAGAGATCCCTCGCTGCGCTCGGGATGACAGCTGCGTCAGTTCCCCCGCTCGCCGTAAGGCACGCCTGTCGTCAGCAGGTGATCGAAATACGCGATGGTCTTCTTCAAGCCCGCGTCGAGCTTGATCATCGGCTGCCACTTCAGCGCCTTGCGCGCCAGCCGGATGTCGGGCTTGCGTTGCATGGGATCGTCGACCGGCAGCGGCTTGCGGATCAGCTTGGACTTGGAGTTGGTGAGCTTGATCACCTTCTCGGCCAGCTCGCGGATGGTGAACTCACCGGGATTGCCGAGATTGACCGGACCGGTCACCGAGTTGGGCGCGTTCATCAGGCGGATGAAGCCTTCGATCAGATCGTCGACGTAGCAGAACGAGCGCGTCTGCTTGCCGTCGCCATAGAGCGTGATCGGCTGGCCCTTGAGCGCCTGGACGATGAAGTTCGACACCACGCGCCCGTCATTGGGGTGCATGCGCGGGCCGTAGGTGTTGAAGATGCGCGCGACGCGAATGTTGACCTTGTGCTGGCGCCAATAGTCGAAGAACAGCGTCTCGGCGCAGCGCTTGCCCTCGTCGTAGCAGGCGCGCGGGCCGATCGGGTTGACGCTGCCGCGATAGCTCTCGGGCTGCGGATGGATCTCGGGGTCGCCATAGACCTCGCTGGTCGAGGCCTGGAAGATCTTCGCGCGGGTGCGCTTGGCCAGCCCCAGCATGTTGATCGCGCCATGCACGCTGGTCTTGGTGGTCTGCACCGGATCGTGCTGGTAGTGCACCGGCGAGGCGGGACAGGCGAGATTGTAGATCTCGTCGACCTCGACATAGAGCGGGAAGGTCACGTCGTGGCGGATCACCTCGAAATGCTTGTGATCCAGCAGCGGCACGATGTTGCGCTTGGTGCCGGTGAAGTAGTTGTCGACGCACAGCACGTCGTGGCCCTGCCCCAGCAGGCGCTCGCACAGATGCGAGCCGAGGAAACCGGCGCCACCGGTCACCAGAATACGTTTCGGCATGAAAAGACTGTCCTTCCGACGGGATCGTTGAGGGCGGTGGTTGTTGGTTGTCGGCGATGGAGCCTATTGCGCGGCGACACGCGCCCAGTCGGGCGTCCCGGTGCACAGGAACCGGCGGCTCTCGTCTTCGAGCACCACCGATGTCAGCACGCCGCTGGCGAAGGCGCCGGTATCGACGCCGATACGGTTGGGCCGCACCTCGGGTGCGTCGACCGGCGTGTGGCCGTGCACGACCACCTTGCCGTGATCGAGCGCGCTGTCGAGGAAGGTGTCGCGGATCCACAGCAGGTCTTCCTGGCGCTGGGATGCGAGCGGCACGCCCGGGCGCACGCCGGCATGCACGAACATGTAATCACCGGCCTCGACCGAGGTCTTGAGCGCCTTCAGGAAGGCGACGTGGCTCTCCGGCATGGTCTCGATCAGCTGCCGCCGCAGGTCCTCCCAGCGGGCCAAGCCGATGAGGCCGGGCTGGGTCCGCACGCCGTAGCTCAGCAAGGTCGCCTCGCCGCCATAGCTCGACCAGCTCGGCCCGATCGCCGGATCCTCGAGGAACTTCAGCAGCGCCTCGTCGTGGTTGCCCATCAGCCGCACGCTCTCGAAGCCGGGCAGCGGATCGCGCATCAGATACTCGATCACCTCGCGGCTGTAGGGCCCGCGGTCGATGTAGTCGCCGAGATAGATCAGCACGTTGGTGCCGCCGTGCGGATGGCGCGTGGTGTCCTCGAGAATGTCGCTGTGCAGCGCCGTCAGCAGGTCGAGGCGGCCGTGGATGTCGCCGATGGCGTAGACGCGGTAGCCCGCCGGCACGGCCGCGCGCCGCGCCGGTTGCGCCTTTCTCCCGCCGCCGAACCATCTGCTGAACATTGGCCCGCACAGTATCGCGAATCGGCCTATAGTTCCATGGAAGACTTAGCGTCAAACGCCTGTCGGACTTAGATAATCATCCGAATTCGGAGGATTTGGCGGGATTGCCCCCGCGAAGGCCAGCGGCATCGCTTTGGCAATTCCAGTCTATCGAGACCCACTCTAGCATGCCGCGTCGCGCAGCCGGCGGGAGGACCAAGGTTTGACGATCGCGCAGCCCAGCATCATCGCCGACATCGTGCGCAAGCATGCCGCCGAGCGGCCGCAGGAGATCGCCGTGGTCTTCGAGGACGTGCCCACCAGCTACGGCGCGCTCGACCGGCTCTCCAGCCAGGTCGCCAACGGCCTGATCGCCGCCGGGCTGAAGCCGCAAGCGCGCGTGGCACATCTCGACAAGAGCAACGGCGTGTTCTTCGAGCTGCTCTATGGCTGCGCCAAGTCGAACACGGTGATGGTCTCGGTGAACTGGCGGCTGGCGGCGCCGGAGATCGCCCATATCGTCAACGACGCCGAGGCCGAGATCCTGTTCGTCGGCGAGGAATACTTCCCTATCGTCGAGAAGATCCGCGCCGAGCTCAAGACGGTGCGCACGATCATCGCCTTCAGCGGCGCGCATCCCGTCTTCGAGTCCTTCGCGCGCTGGCGCGACCGGCAATCGCCCACCGACCCGATGCTGCCGATCGACCCGGATGACGTGGCGGTGCAGTTCTACACCTCGGGGACGACCGGCCTGCCCAAGGGCGCGCAGATCACCAACGCCAACCTGCTGGAGCTGCTGCCGACCTGGACGCCTTCCTGGCACATGGGGCCCGGCGTCGCCAACATCATCATCCTGCCGATGTTCCATATCGGCGGCGCTGGCTGGGCGCTGGCCGGCACCTATGCCGGCTGCACCAACTACGTCATGCGCGAGGTCGTGCCGCTGCAGATCCTCAGGCTGATCGAGGAACGGCGCATCGAGGTCCTGCTGCTGGTGCCGGCGATCATCCTGTTCCTGGTGCAGACGCCGCAGATCCACGAGACCGATCTGTCGTCGCTCAAGATCATCGTCTATGGCGCGGCGCCGATTCCCGCCGACCTGTTGCGCCAAGCCATGAAGATCTTTCCCTGCGGCTTCCAGCAGGTCTATGGCGCGACCGAGACCACCGGCGCGATCACCCTGCTGCCGCCCGAGGATCACGATCCCAACGATCCGAAGAAGCTGCTGTCCTGCGGCTACGCGCAGCAGAACGTCGAACTGCGCATCGTCGGCGACGACGGCAAGGATTGCGCGATCAACCAGGTGGGCGAGATCGCAGTGAAGTCGCGCCAGGTCATGAAAGGCTACTGGAAGCTGCCCGAGGCCACGGCGCGCGCCATGCGCGACGGCTGGTACTTCACCGGCGACGCGGGCTATCTCGACGACAAGGGCTACCTCTACATCTACGACCGCGTGAAGGACATGGTCGTGTCAGGCGGCGAGAATATCTACCCCGCCGAGGTCGAGAGCGCGCTGTTCGGCCATCCCGCCATCGCCGACGTCGCGGTGATCGGCGTGCCCGATGATCGCTGGGGCGAGGCGGTCAAGGCGATCGTCGTCAAGAAGCCCGACGCCGCGGTCACACCGGCTGAGCTGATCGCCTGGGCGCGCGAACGCATCGCCGGCTACAAGCTGCCCAAGTCGGTCGACTTCGTCGAGGCGCTGCCGCGCAACCCCACCGGCAAGATCCTCAAGCGCGAGCTGCGCGAGCCGTACTGGAAGGGCAAGGAGCGGCGGGTCAATTGAGCATCAAGGCCCTGATCTTCGACTTCGACGGCACCATCGTCGACACCGAGACGCCCGAGTTCGAGTCGTGGCGGCTGGAGTATGCCGTGTTCGGCGTCGAGCTGCCGTTGAACCTGTGGGTGCAGCTGATCGGCACCACGACGCCGGGCGCCTTCGAGCCCTATTCCTGGCTGGAGAGCAAGATCGGCAAGGCGCTGGATCGCGAGCCGCTGCGCGCTCGCCGCCGCGCGGTGATGATGGACCTGATCGCCGCCGAACGGCCGCGTCCCGGCATCGAGGACTGGCTGGCCGGCGGGCGCGAACTCAGCCTCGGCCTGGCGGTCGCCTCGGCGTCGCGCCGGCCCTGGGTCGAGCAGCACCTGCGCGCAGTCGGGCTATTCGATCGCTTCGATCATCTCGCCACCGGCGATCAGGTCGAGCGGCCGAAGCCTGCGCCCGATGTCTATCTGCTGGCGGCGAAGCGGCTTGGCATCGAGCCGCATGAAGCCATCGCCATCGAGGATTCGCGCCACGGCGTCGCCTCAGCCAAGGCCGCCGGCATGTTCACCATCGCCGTGCCCAACCGCCTGACCGCGGGCCTCGACTTCTCCGAAGCCGATCTGCGCGTCGACAGCCTCGACGGGCTGGACCTCGGCGAGGCGATCCGACGCGCCGGCGGCTGACCTACTCCGCCGCGACCTGCACCGGCGGCGTGGTCTCGCTGCGCACCCGCGTGTACTCCTCGTCGGGCATCGCCACCATCTGCTTGTAGCGTGCCTCCGGGTAGATCATGTGCGGCTTGGCGGGATCGATCGGCGGCTGCGGCAGCGGCTTGCCCGACTCGTTGCGGTAGGTCGCGGGCTTCTTGAAGCGCGCCAGCTCGTCGGCGCCGATGCCGGCCAGGCGCACGACCTCGGGGTCGATCCAGGCGCGCGCGTCGATCGGCGCCGCCGAGGTCGACAGCTCGAGGCTGAGATTCTCCGGCCCGGCGAAGTAGATCGACTTGCAGAAGCCGTGGTCGATCGGGCCGAAGACGATGACGCCGCGCGAGCGGATGCGATCGCGCATCGCCAGCAGCTCGGCATCGTCCTTCACATTCAGCGCCAGGTGCTGCATCACGCCGGGAGCGCAAGGCGCGCCGGCATTGCCGGAATGAGTCACGCCGATCTGCGGCTTGATCTTGGCGATGTCGGGCGACTGCACGAAGGCGATCGAGCAGGTGTCGTTGAGCTTGACGAAGCCGTGCCAGGCGCCCTTGACGCCGTGCATCCAGTAGAGCGCCACCAGCTCGGTGCCCAGCACGTCGCTGAAGAAGGCGATCTGCGTCTTGATGTCGGCGGTGGTCACGGCGAGATGGTGCAGGCCGTCCGGTTTGGTCATCGCGATATCCTCCCGAACCATGTGAAACCATGGTGCGCCCGCCGGTTGTCCCGGACAAGTCCCGGGTTGTGCCGGCTTGCCCAGGCGCTAAGCTGCGGCATGTCCACCTACGAAGCCTATCTCGACGGCGTCGGCCGCGACGCGATGGACCGCTGCACCAGCTGTGGCAAGTGCGTCGAGGCGTGCCCGACCGCGGCCGAGATCGGCCTGGATCGCACAGCCTCGGTGCGCATTGTCGAAGAATTGAAGGCGGTCACGTCGGGCGAGGCCTATCCGGAGACCGCCGGAAAGTGGATCGACGCCTGCAACGGCAGCGCCCAGTGCACCGCCGCCTGTCCCGAGCAGATCAACGTACGCCAGTGGATGTCGGTGGCGCGCATCAAGAAGCGTACCGGCACCGTGCCCGAACCGGAGCGCCGCGCCGTGGGCGCGCAGAAGTACCGCAACATGGCGCACGCCATGCGCCTGCTCGCCAGCATGCAGATCCCCTCGGAGACGATGAAGCGCATCACCGCGCGCGGCGAGGGCCGCGACAGCGAGCTGCTGTTCTATACCGGCTGCAACGTGCTGCGCACGCCGCACATCGTCTTCAACATCATGGACATCCTCGACACGCTGGGCGTGCGATACGACGTGATGGGCGGCGCCGCGAATTGCTGCGGCATCTACCAGTTCAACGAGGGCGACACCAAGACCCACGAGCGCATCGCCGGGCGCACCTATGAGAGCTTCGCTCAGACCGGCGCCAGCAAGGTGCTGACCTGGTGCCCGACCTGCCAGAAGCAATTCGCCGAGACGCGGCATGAGGCGGCACCGCGCGATTTCGGCATCGGCCACGTCACCGGCTTCCTCGCCGACAGCATCGAGCGCATGCGGCCGCACTTCGTCGACCTGCCCAAGCGCCGCGCGGTCTTGCACGAGCATGATTCGCTGGCCGGCGTCACCGGCAACGTGCGTCGGCTGATGGCGGCGATCCCCAATCTCGAGGTGGTCGAGATCCCGCAGCACCGGGACTGGTCCTATACCTGCCAGGCCGGCAAGGTGTGGCCGGGCAAGGTCGCCGAGATCCACAAGCTGGTGGCCGAGGGCGCCGCGTCGGTCGGCGCCGACCTGCTGGTGACGACCTATCACTCCTGCCATCGCCAGCTCGCCGGCGCCGAGGCGCAGTATCCCTTCAAGGTGATGAACTTCACCGACCTCGTGGCCGAAGCGCTCGGCAAGGGCGGCCGCCACGACTGGTTCAAGCAGTACAAGCTGGGCGGCGACATGCAGCAGGCGGTCGAGCTGGCGCGCGGCTACCTCCAGCAGAACGGTGTCGAGCTGCGCGAAGAGGACGTCGCGACCTTGACCGCGGAGGTCTTCGGCGAGAACGGCTTCGGCGGCGACCGCGCCGCCTTCGAAGGCGCATTGCGCCAGCTGGCGACGCCATAGGGCCGAACCGCGAAACGCGAGCATCGACGGCTCGCGCTTGCGGCGATAAACAGGCGGCCAACAGAGGAAACGCTCGATGACCGCCCTGCCCGCCAACCTGACGCCCGTGCGGCCCAACCACGTCTTCGACGAGGCGGCGCTGGCCGCTTTTATGAAGGACAAGGTCGAGGGCTACAAAGGACCGCTGCGCGTGCTGCAGTTCGAGGGCGGCCAGTCCAACCCGACCTTCCATCTCACCGACGGCGGCGGCCGCGAATACGTCATGCGCAAGAAGCCACCGGGCAAGCTGCTGCCGTCGGCGCACCAGGTCGATCGCGAGTTCCGCGTCATCAAGGCGCTGGGCGAGAACACCGACGTACCGGTGCCCAAGGCCTACGCGCTGTGCCAGGACGCCAATGTCATCGGCACCGACTTCTACATCATGGAGTTCAAGCCCGGCCGCATCCTCGACGATCCGATGATGCCGGGCATCGCGCCCATCGATCGCGGCAAGATCTTCGATTCGATGAACGACGTGCTCGCGCGCATCCACAACGTCGACTACAAGGCGATCGGCCTGGGCGATTACGGCCGCGAGGGCCAGTACATCCAGCGCCAGATCGGCCGCTGGACCCAGCTATACGATCTCTCCCAGACCGAGCACATCGAGTCGATGGAGAGCTTGAAGAAGTGGCTGCCGGGCAACATCCCGGAGGGCGACGAGACACGCATCAACCACGGCGACTACCGCCTGGGCAACACCATCGTGCATCCCACCGAGCCGCGCATCGTCGCCGTGCTCGACTGGGAGCTCAGCACGCTCGGCCACCCGCTGGCCGACCTCGGCTACAACTGCATGACCTACCATTTCGGCAAAGGTTTCGGCGCGTCGAGCGGCTATGCCGGCCAGGACCTCAAGGCGCTCGGCATTCCCAGCGAGCAAAACTACATCGCGACCTACGCCAAGCGCACCGGCCGCGCCGGCATCCCGCACTGGGACTTCTACCTCGCCTTCTCGCTGTTCCGCCTCGCCGGCATCGTGCAGGGCGTCTACAAACGCGGCCTCGACGGCAACGCCTCCTCAACCACCGCGACCAAATACGGCAACCGCGCCCGCTACATGTCGGACATGGCCTGGGACCTGGTGAAGCACCGGGCTTGATGGGACCGCCGGCGGCCCCAATGACGCTAGGCTCGCAATGACGGGGTCATTGGGCGTATCAGCCCCGCGCGCATCATCAGCCAGACGACGATCACGACGTTGACCACGTTCCAGGCCACGCCGTTGACGAAGGCGGCCATGTAGGAGCCGCTGAAGTCGAAGATCACGCCCGAAAGCCAGCCACCGGCCGCCATGCCGAAGATGCTGGCCATCAGGATCGCGCCGACGCGCTGGCCGGCTTCGGCGGGCGGGAAGTACTGACGCACGATTAGCGTGTAGCTCGGCACGATGCCGCCCTGCACCAGGCCGAACAGCGCCGTGACGATGTACAGCGACCACAGCCCGTCGAACACGAGATAGAACGACAGCGCCAGGCCCTGCAGGGTCGAGCCCAGCAGCAGGGTGTAGAGCCCACCCAATTTGTCGGCGATGAAGCCCGAGGCGATGCGGCTGACGATGCCCAGGCCGAGCATCACCGACAGCATCTCCGCGCCGCGCGCCACGCCGTAGCCGAGGTCCTTGCAGTAGGCGACGATGTGCACCTGCGGCATCGACATCGCCACGCAGCACGCGAACGAGGCGAAGGCCAGCAGTGCCTGCAGGCTGCCCGGCGACAGGCCGAGATCGCCGCGACCGCCCGCGACAGGCGTCGGGGGAACCATCGCTGATTTCGGCGGCTTGCGGCGTAGTACCAGCACCAGCGGCAGCATCGCGCAGATGCTGAAGATGCCGATGTAGAGGTGCGTCTGGCGCCAGCCGATGGTCTCGACATGGTGCTGGATGATGTTGGGCCAGAAGGCGCCAGCGAGGTAGTTGCCCGAAGCGGCGAGCGCCACGGCGATACCGCGGCGGCGCGTAAAGAAGTGCGAGATGTCGGCCATCAGCGGCCCGAAGGTCGTCGAGCTGCCGAGCATGCCTATCATCACGCCGTGCACGATCGCGAACTGCCACAGGGTCTCGGTCTGGCTCGAGACGATATAGCCCAGGCCGAGCATCAGCGCGCTGCACAGCATCGGCAGCGCGATGCCGAAACGGTCGGCGAGGCGGCCCATGATGACGCCACCGAAGGCGAAGCCCACCATGGTCAGCGTGTAGGGCAGCGAGGCGCCGCCCCGCGCGGCCTGGAACTCGGCCTGCACCGTGGGCAGCACGACGACCACCGACCACATGCCGACGCCGCCCAGCGCGCCCAAGGCGACGCAGGCCACCAGCCGCCACCATGCATACGCGGAATCGACCTCGGCCGTACCCGCTCTCACGCCAACCACGCATTCCCTCCTGATCTTGGTCGGCAGCCTATCATTGCCGCCCGCCCTGCCCGCCCGTTAGATGCGCAGAGCGGACAATCGAATTGTGCCGATCACGGCAGGACAGAGACCATGGCCCACGACGAGAGCATCGCCGAGTTCAACCGCCGCACCGCCCGCGCGCTGGCCGGCGGCGGGCCGGAGCGCAACGCCAAGCGCAAGGCGCAGGGCCTGATGACCGCGCGCGAGCGCATCGCCGCCTTCCTCGACCACGGCAGCGAACACGAGGTCGGGCGCTTTGCGGTCTCGGCCAACCCCGCCGATCGCGAGACCACGCCGCAGGACGGCCAACTGCACAGCTTCGGCATGGTCGATGGTCGGCCGGTCGCGGTCGGCGCCAACGACCTGACGGTCAAGAGCGCCTCGTCGGCGGAGATCAACTCCAAGAAGGCGACGTGGCTGCTGAAGGCCGCGATCCGCGCCGGCATGCCGCTGGTCCATCTCGGCGCCTGCGGTGGCGCGCGCATGCCCGACGCCATCGGCGCGCGCGGCATGGGCATGTTCGGCATCGAGTTCCAGTTCGATCGCCGCCGGCAGATCCCGATGATCAGCGGCATCGCCGATCCCAGCTTCGGCGGCAGCTTCTGGATGGCCTGCCGCTCCGACCTCGTCGTGATGAAGAAGGGCGCGATCATGGCCGTCGCCAGCCCCAAGGTGAATCGCGTGGCGATCAGCGAGGCCTCGGACTGGCAGGAGATCGGCGGCTGGGAGATGCACAGCGAGGTCACCGGCCTGTGCGACATGGCGGTCGACACCGAAGAGGACATGCTGGCGGCAATCCGCCGTTACCTCTCCTACCTGCCCTCGCATCAGAACGAGGCGCCGCCGGTCGCGGCTGTGCCGCCAGGCTCGGGCGACGAAGCGGCGAGCCTGCTCGACATCGTGCCGGAGAGTCGCGCGAAGGTGTACGACGTGCGCCGTGTGATCCGCGCCGTGGTCGACAAGGACAGCTTCTTTCCGATCCGCGAGCGCTGGGGCCGCTCGGTGGTCACCGGGCTGGCGCGCATCGACGGCCACGCCGTCGCCATCGCCGCCTGCAACCCGCTGCACAAGGGCGGCTCGCAGGACGCCGACAGCAGCGACAAGTGGACCAACCTGATCGTGCTGGCCGACAGCTTCAATCTGCCGATCGTGATGTTCGCCGACACGCCGGGCTTTCTCATTGGCGTCGATGGCGAACGCCAGAAGGTCGGCGCGCGCATCATGAACAACATGCAGGCGCTGGAGCTGACGACGGTGCCGAAGATCGGCGTGATCCTGCGCAAGAGCTACGGCCAGGCCTATGTCAATTGGGGCGGCGGCCAGACCGACGAGCTGGCGGCGTGGTTCAGCGCCGATATCGGCTTCGTCGATCCGGCGGTGGGCGTCAGCGTCGTGCACAATCTGCGTTTCGAGGACGATCCCGAGCGCTACCGCCAGCTCGAGGCCGAGATGAAGCGCGGCAACAGCGCCTACGATCTCGCCGGCGGCTTCTACGCCCAGGACGTCATCGACCCGCGCCACACCCGCGAGTACCTGATCCGCGCACTGGCTGTTCACGCCCGGCGCCGCACCGGCGGCGTCGGCCAGCACTTGATGGCGACCTGGCCGCGTGTGACTTAGAGAAGACGTCGTCCTGAGCGCAGCGAAGGACCTCGCGGTGGTGCGACCAGCCACGGCGCGTTGATGTGACCGCTATACCGCGAGGTCCTTCGCTGCGCTCAGGACGACGGCGTGGATCTAAGCCGCGACCGCGTTGGTCCAGGGATCGTAGCTGCCGAAGCTCCACAGATGGCCTTCAGGGTCGCGGCAGGAATAGACGCGGCCACCGTAATCCTGGTCCTCGGGCTCCAGCACGATGCGCGCACCGGCGGCCTTGGCCTGGGTGCAATGCGCGTCGACGTCGCGCACGACGATGTAGATGCTCTGGGTGTTGGCGCCGCCGACCATACCAGGCACGGCCATGTGCATACCGAACGCGTCGTCGTGGGGGCTCGCCAGCATGACCATCACGTCGCCGTTGGTCAGCTGGGCGTGGACGATCTTGCCCGGTTCGCCCGGCACAACCAGATGCTCCGCGAAGCCGAAGGCGTCCTTCAGCCATTTGATCGCTGCCGGCGCGTCGCGGTAGCGCAGTGTCGGCACCAGATGGAGCCCGTTGGTTTTGTTATCGGCCATGACGCGCCTCCCTCTGTTGCGGCCGGCGTCAGCGTGGATAGGGTGCCGGCGTCAGGATGTCGAACATCAGCGGAAAATCGTCGAGCATGCTGAACAGCTCGTCGAGAATCTTCGCCTCTCCCTGCACCGTCAATCCGCCGTTTTCGAGGCACTGCGCCACGGTCGACTGCTTGACCATCAGCGAGTCGAGGACCGGTCGCGTGGTCGTCACGGTCAGCGTGGCGTCCGTCGCCGGACCCGGCATGTGCGTCAGCGTCGAATGCTCGAGGTTCAGCACAAGCGACTGACCGGTATCGCTGAAGCGCCAATCGATGACGAAGCGATGGCCGGCCGCGCGGTCGGCGTTCAGGCGCACGCCCATGAAGTCGAAGAACGTCTCGGTCGTGATGGCGCGGATCAGATCGGGGCTGAGGATGGTGCGCGGATTGAGCTGCAGCGGCCCCATGCGCAGCTCGCGCGCGCCGAAGAGATAGGCGTTGCGCCAGGTCGCCGACTCGGCTTGGTAGCCGAGCTGCTCCAGCGCGTCGGCGCAGAGCTCGCGCGCGTCGCGGTTGGTGGGATCGGCGAACACCACCTGGTTCATCACCTGCGCCACCCAGCGGAACTCGCCCTTGGCGAAGTCGGCCCGCGCCTTGGCGATCACCGCGTCGGCACCACCCATATACTCGACCAGCTTGAGCGCGCCGGGCACCGGCGGCAGCGGGTTGAGATTGGCAGGGTTGCCGTCGTACCAGCTGAGATAGCGCTGGAAGACCGCCTTGGCGTTGTGGCTGACCGTCCCGTAGTAGCCGCGCACCGTCCAATCGCGCCGCAGTTCCTGGGGCAACTGCAACGTCTCGGCGATCTCCGCCGGACGCAGGCCGAGATTGGCCATGCGCAGCGCCTGGTCGTGGATGTGCTTGTAGAGATCGCGCTGGCGCGCCAGGAAGCCCATCACCTTGGCGCGGCCCCAGGTCGGCCAGTGATGCTGCGCGATCAGCGCCTCGGCGCGATCGCCGTATAGGCGCATCGCCTCCGAGATGTAGCGCGACCACAGCCGCGTATCGCGCGCCACCGCGCCGCGCAGCGGGATGAAGTTGTGCAACAACGGCGTGGCGTTCTCCGCCATGTTCAGCACGCCGAACTGCGGGAAGAACATGTGCATCTCGGCGGGCGCCTCGCTCTCTGGCGCGAGCTGGAACTCGATCTCGACGCCATCGATCACGCGGCGCTCCGTGGCCCGCACGATGAGATCGTTGGGCGGGATCAAGGTCACCTGCCCGCGCGCGATGTTCTTGCCCAGCCCGGCATCGACCTGCCCGCGCTCGCCCGGTGGCAGCAGCGGGCCGAACTGGAACATAGCGCGGCGCGTCATCGCCACGCCGGCCAGCACGTTCTCGCCGCCCACCGCCTCCATGAAACCATCGGGCGCGAGGACCTTCACGCGGCCCGCCTTGGCGTCCTCCTCGGTCGCCACGCCTTTGACACCGCCGTAGTGGTCGACATGGCTGTGGGTGTAGATCACCGCGTGCACCGGCCGGCGCGGCCGGTGCTGGAAGTAGAGATCGAGGCCGCAGCGCGCGACCTCGGCGGTGCCCAGCGGGTCGATCAGGATCAAGCCCGTCTCGCCCTCGATGATCGTCATGTTGGCGAGGTCTACGCCGCGGATCTGGAAGACGCGGTCGACCACCTTGAACAGGCCGTTGTTCATGTTGAGCTGGGCGTTGCGCCACAGGCTGGGATTGACCGTCGGCGGCGCCTCGCGGCCGCCAAGGAACGCGTAGGCGCCGAGATTCCACATCACCGAGCCGCCCGGCGTGCGCACCACGCCCTCGGGCAGCGCCGCGATCAGGCCGCGCGCCGCCTCGGCGTAGTCCGCGCGATCCTCGAACGGCAGAGCGTCGAGCAGCGCGCGGTTGGCGGCCATGGTGGCGGGCTGGGCGTCCTTGGGTTCGGTCGGCGGCATGTCGGCCATTGATTGTCCCCCTCCTACTTTTGACGGCAGCTTACACCGATTGTGCGGCGACAAGATTCGCGATGGACGCGGCGTGTGAAGCGACGGCATCTCGCCTGATGTCCACGAGCATCCCCACTGTCGACGAGGCCGCGCGCGGCTACGCCGGCTGGAAGACCGTCTTCGCCTGCTTCCTGCTGGCGGTCGCCGCCTGGGGTTTCGGCTTCTACGGCCACACGGTCTACCTCGCCGAGTTGCGCAGGCTCTACGGCTGGCCGACATCGCTGATCTCGACCGCCACCACGGTCTACTACCTGCTGGGCGGCGTGATCGTGATCTGGGTCAGCGACGCCGTGCGCCGCTTCGGGCCGCGCAATGTGGCGCTGGCGGGCCTGCTGACCTTGTGCGGCTCGGGCGCGCTGCTGGCTCTGGTGCGCGAACCCTGGCAGCTCTACGGCGCCTTCCTGCTGATGTCGTTTGGCTGGGCGGGCACCAGCATCGCCATCATCAACGTCATCCTCGGCCTGTGGTTCAGCGCGCGGCGCGGCATGGCGATCAGCTTCGCGCTAAACGGCGCCAGCGTCGCCGGCATCGTCTTCGGGCCGGCCCTGGTGGCGCTGATCGGCGTCTTCGATTTCGCCACCGCGATGCTCGTCGCCGCCATCGCCACCTTGCTGATCGTCGGTCCCGCGATCCTGCTGTGGGTCGACTGGCCGCCGCACCGGCCGCGCATCACCGCCATCGCACCAGCCGCATCCGGCACCTGGACGCGACCGCGCGCGCTCGGCAGCCTGCAGTTCTGGACCGTGGCGGCGCCCTTCGCGCTTGCTCTGGTAGCCCAGGTCGGCTTTCTCGTGCACCTGATCGCTTTCCTCGAGCCGATGATCGGCCGCTATCTCTCGGGCGTAGCGCTGTCGCTGGCCTCGATCTGCGCCGTGGTCGGCCGCGTCGGGCTGGGCTTTTTCATCGACCGGCTCAACCAGCGCCTGGTCACCGCGCTGTCGCTGGCCAGCCAGGCCAGCGCGCTGTTCCTGATGATCCACACCACCGACACCGTGGCGCTGATCGCTTTGGCCTCGCTGTTCGGCCTCTCGGTCGGCAACCTGATCACCCTGCCCTCGCTGATCGTGCAGCGCGAGTTCGAGGCCGGCTCGTTCGGCATGCTGATGGCGCTGTCGGCCGCGATCAACCAGTTCACCTACGCGCTGGGGCCGGCGCTGCTCGGTGTGGTGAAGGACTTCGCCGGCGGATACCCGGCGGCTTTGGGCGTCTGCATCGCCTGCCAGATCGCCGCCATCGCCATCATCCTGTCGCGCCGCTCACCGCCAGCGCCGCTGGCATGATAGGCTCGCGTTCAGGCGGCGTCACACGACTGAGACGCAGTTCGGGCAAGTTGGCGACATGCCATCTTGGAGGCAGTCATGACCGTGCGCATCGCCCAGATCTCGGACACGCATCTCAGCGAGGCCAAACCGTTCTTCAACACCAACTTCGCCCGCCTGGGTGAGGCGTTGCACGAGGCGGCCGTCGATCTGGTGATAAACAGCGGCGATATCTCGCTCAACGGTGCCGACCTCGACGCCGATCTGCGCCGCGCGCACGGCTTGCACGAGGCGCTCGATCTCGACTGGTTGGCGATCCCCGGCAACCACGACATCGGCGATAGCCAGGGCATCGGCTCGAAGCAGCCGATCGACGAGGACCGTCGCGCCCGCTACCGCGCTGTGTTTGGCGAGGACTACTGGGCGCACGACATCCCCGGCTGGCGGCTGATCGGCGTCAACGCCCAGCTCGCGGGCTCCGATCTTTCCGCCGATGCCGATCAGAGCAACTTCGTGCGCCAAGCCGCCTCGACCGCCAACGGCCGGTCGATCGCGCTCTTCGTGCACAAGCCGCTCTACGACGCCTCGCCGGCCGAGACCGCCCTCGACGGTCGCTTCCTGCCACCGGCGGCGCGCGGTGGACTGCTGTCGACGCTGAGCGGCGCGACGCTTCGCCTGGTCGCCTGCGGCCACGTGCATCAGTTCCGCGCGACCGACGGCGGCGGCTGGCGCGACGTCTGGGCGCCGTCGACCGCGTTCATCCTGCCGGATTTCTTCCAGCCGACCTATGGCCCGAAGGTCGTGGGCTATGTCGATCACGCCTTCCATGCCAACGGCACGGTCGAGAGCCAACTGGTGCGGCCGCCGGGGATGACGCTGCACAATATCGAGACGATCCCAGAGGCTTACGGCGACCTACGCGCGCACAAACACTAGATATGCGCCGGGCCGCGCACGCGGCCCTGGTCCGGCGGCCCGTCGATCAGCTTGGCCGTCGCGCGCTTGAGCACCTCGACATAGCCACGGCGCACTTCCATCTTCGGCTCGAAGCCGCCGCCCACAAGCGCGCGATGTGCGGCGGGCAAACGCCAGCACGGCACGAAGAGGAACAGGTGGTGCTCGAGGTGATAGTTCACCCAGTAGGGCGCGATCAGCAGCCGCTCGAGCCAGTTGGCCTTCGTCGTGCGCGTGTTGCGCAGCGGGTCGTCGTTGTCGGGCACGACGGCGTGCTCGGCGATGTTCCTGACGCGGCTGACGAGCTGGTACCAGGTCGCCAGCGGCAGCAGCCACAGCGCCGGATAGAGCCACCAGTAGCCCAGTGCGCTGAGGCCCGCGAGTAGGACGGCGTTGGTGATGAAGAAGCTCCGCTCGTTGCGCAGCAGGTTCAGCAGCCGCGTGGCGAGGCCGAGGTCGCGCGGTCCCATCGCGCGGACGAACTGCTCGCGGCGGCGCTGGTAGGCGGTCTGGCCGGTCATGTCGCGCAACACCTTGCGCCACAGACTGTTGCGCGTGATCGGAAACGGCGCCGACAGGCCGAGATCGGGATCCTGCGGCTGCTGGGTGTGGCGGTGGTGCTGCAGGTGGTAGGGCCGGTACAGCACCAGGCTTGCGCCAACCGGCGCGCCGTAGAGCCAGGTGCCGGCCCAGTCGTTCAGGCGCTTACTGTCGAACAGCAGGCCATGCGCGGCGTCATGCATCAGGACGGCGATACCGAGCTGGCGCGCGCCGATCACCATCACGGCGACGATGAAGGTCAGCGGGTTGGGCAACCACACGAACAGCGCCATGGCGCCGAAGATCAGGCCCCAGGCGTGCAGCACCAGCAGCGCGCCCACGAGGTCGGACTTGCCGCGCAAGGAGGCGATCTGCTCGCTGCTGATGTAGTCGTGCGGTTTGGCCAGCATGTGATGCAAACCTGAGCGGACGATGCCGGCCTGTCAACGCGGCACGAATGTCCTAAGCTCGGCCCATGACGATCAAACACATTCAGACCGACGTGCTCGACGTCGCCTGGGAGGATCACGGCTCGGCCGTCGGCGCGCCGGTGATCCTGCTGCACGGCTTTCCCTACGACGTGCGCGCCTACGACGAGGTGGCACCACGGCTGGCGGCGGCAGGCATGCGCGTGCTGGTGCCGTATCTGCGCGGCTATGGCCCGACGCGCTTCCTGTCGGCCAGTACACCGCGCTCGGGCGAGCAGGCGGCGCTGGGCCACGACCTGCTGCAGTTCATGGACGCGCTGCGCATCGCGCGCGCCACCGTCGCCGGCTACGACTGGGGCGGCCGCGCCGCCTGCATCGTCGCGGCGCTGTGGCCGGATCGCGTCGCGGGGCTGGTGAGCTGCGGCGGCTACAACATCCAGGACATCGCCGCCTCGGCCGAGCCCGTCGCGGCCGAGCAGGAGCATCGCTTCTGGTACCAGTACTACTTCCACACCGAACGCGGCCGCGCCGGGCTGACGAAGAACCGCCGCGACATCTGTCGCCTGCTGTGGCGCCTGTGGTCGCCGGAATGGCAATTCGACGAAGGGACCTTCGAGAAAAGCGCGCCCTCCTTCGACAATCCCGACTTCGTCGACGTCGTCATCCAGTCCTATCGTCACCGCTACGGCTACGCGCCGGGCGATCCTGCTCTGGCACCGATCGAGGCTCGGCTCGCGGCGAAGCCCAAGATCATCGCGCCGACCAAGGTGCTGCATGGCGGCAACGATGGCGTCGCGCCGGCCGAGCAGTCGGAGAAGCACCAGCGATTCTTCACCGGCCCCTACCAGCGCCGCCTGCTGCCGCGCATCGGCCACAACCTGCCGCAAGAAGCGCCGATCGACTTCGCCGCCGCCATCCTCGACCTCGCCCGGGAACACCGCCCATGACCTCGATCGCGCTGATCGGCGCCACCGGCAACATCGGCGGCCGCATCCTCGACGAGGCACTGAGCCGCGGCCACCGCGTCACTGGCACGACCCGCGACGCCGCCAAGCTGCCGCCGCGCGCCAACCTCACGCCCCGGGTGGTCAACACCACCGATGTCGATGGCCTCACCACCGTGCTGAGGGGTCACGACGTGGTCGTCGCCTCGATCAAGTGGAACGAGGCGGATGTCCAGCAAGTGCTGGCCGCGATCCGCCGCGCTGGCGTTAAGCGCGCGTTGTTCGTGATCGGCGCCGGCAGCCTGTTGCGCGGCGACGGCCGCACCCATTTCGAGCACATGGCGGAAAAAGGCATCCAGCCGCCGACCTCGAAGCCGGCGGCGCTGGCCTATGAGGCGATCCGCACCGCCGACGATCTCGACTGGACCGCGATCTCGCCACCAGCCTCGATCCAGCCCGGCCAGCGTACCGGCACGTTCCGTCTGGGTCTCGATCACCTGCTGGAGGACATCAAGGGCGTCAGCCAGATCTCGCGCGAGGACTTTGCCATCGCCGTCGTCGACGAGATCGAGACGCCCAAGCACGTGAAGCGACGCTTCACCGCCGCCTACTGAGTCTCTTTGCGAGCGCGGGCGCGCGCCCTCTCGACAAGGTAGGCGAGCGCCGCCGAGATATCCTCGGCCATCGTCGCGCAGGCATCGGCGCGGTCGCCGCGCGCGAGCGCGTCGAGAAAGCGGCGCCGCAGCCGGCCGCGCTCGTGCGCGGCATAGCCCGTGAACAGCTCGCCGATCCACGGGCCGCTGCGTCGCCACTGCGCTTCGATCAGCCGCATCAGCGCCGGCCGGCCGGCCAGCCGGTACACGGCGTGATGGAAGCGCTGGATCTCCGCCATCATGCGGCGCACGTCGCCGCGACCGCGCGCCCGCACGATCGCCGCGTCGATACTTTCCAGCGCCACGAGGTCGCCGGCCGTCATGCGCTCGGCCGCTAGACGCGTCGCCAGCCCCTCCAGCGCCAGCCGGATCTCGCGCAACTCCTCCAACTCGGCGGCGGTCATGGTCGGCACGCGCAGCCGGCGGTTGGCCAGCAGCGCCAGCGTGCCCTCGGCGACCAGCCGGCGCACCGCTTCGCGGATCGGCGTCGGGCTGATGCCCAGCGCCGTCGCCAGGCCGCGGATGGTGACGCTCTGGCCGGGCGCGAGGCGCCCCGTCATCAGCGCGGTGCCGATCGCGGCGTAGGCGCGATCGTGCAGCGGCACGTGCGCGCGGGCGCCGTCGCCTGAGGGCGCGGTCTTGCGGGAAAGCTTCACGTCAGCACCCCGCGCGGCCCGAGCACATCGGCAAGAAACGTGCGCGTGCGCGCGTTCTGCGGCGCGGCGAAGAAGCGTTCCGGCGGCGCCTGCTCGACGATGCGGCCGTGATCCATGAACACGACCCGGTCCGCCGCCTCGCGGGCGAAGCCCATCTCGTGCGTCACTACGACCATGGTCATGCCGGCGTGCGCGAGGTCGAGCATGACGTCGAGCACCTCGCGGATCATCTCGGGGTCGAGCGCCGAGGTCGGCTCGTCGAACAGCATCAGCCGCGGCTCCATCGCCAGCGCGCGCGCGATGGCGACGCGCTGCTGCTGACCGCCCGACAGCTCGGCGGGATACTTGCGCGCCTGCTCGGGGATGCGCAGGCGCTCGAGATGGACCATCGCCAGCGCCTCGGCATCGCGCAAGCCCAGGCCGCGCACGCGGCGCGGACCGAGCGTGCAATTCTCCAGCGCGGTCAGGTGCGGGAAGAGATTGAACTGCTGGAACACCATGGCGACGCGCGCCCGCACCTCCGGCAGCGTGCCCAGAGCGTGCGACACCTCGATGCCATCGAGCGTGATGGTGCCAGCGTCGTGGCGCACCAGCCCGTTGACGCACTGCACCAGGGTCGACTTGCCCGAGCCCGAGGCGCCGCAGACGACCACCCGCTCGCCGGCGGCGACGTCGAGATCGACGCCATCGAGCGCCACGATCGCGCGATAGCGCTTGGTGACGCCGCGCAGGCGCAGGAGCGGCACCGCCTCAGCCACGTCGCCCTCCACCCGAACCGGCGGCCAGCCGCGCCTCCAGCCGCTGGCTGTAGGCGGACATCGCGGCGCAGGCCACGAAGTAGATCGCGGCGATGAAGAGATAGGATTCGATGTACAGCCCCCACCACGCCGGATCGGCCTTGGCGGCGTTGGCGGTGCCCAGCAGATCCAGCATCGAGATGATCGTGACCAGCGAGGTGTCCTTGAACGCGGCGATGAAGATGTTGACCAGCGACGGCAGGGTGACGCGCAGCGCCTGCGGCAGGACGACGTCGAGATGCATGCGCCAATAGCCCAGGCCCAGCGACTCGGCGGCGGCGTACTGGCCCGGCGGAATCGACTGCAGGCCGCCGCGGATCGCCTCGGCCATGTAGGCGGCGAAGAACATCACGAAGGCGAGCTGGGCGCGCAGCAGCTTGTCGACATCGACATCCGCCGGCACCACCAGCGGGAACAGGATGGTGGCGAGGAACAGGAGGCTGATCAGCGGCACGCCGCGAATGAACTCGATGTAGCCCGTGCACAGCCAGGAGATCACCGGCATGTCGCTGCGTCGCCCCAGCGCCAGCAGCAGCGCCAGGCCAAAGGCCACGCCGCAGCCGATCACCGCCAGGCCCAAGGTCAGCGGCAGCCCCGCCCACAGCCGATGCGGCACGGGACGCAATCCCGCGACGCCGCCCCACATCAGCACGCCGATAGCGAGGATCGTCGCCGCCCACACCGCGGCCATCGCCCATCGCCGCGACCGGCTCGCCCACATCGCGCGCGGTGCCGAGAGGCCGACGGCGGCGCAGAACAGGCCGACCGCGAGCGCCGGCCGCCACTGCAGGTCGAAGGGATAGGTGCCGAACAGGATCAGCCGCCACTTGGCCTGGAGATAGGCCCAGCACGCGCCGCCCGATTTCAGGCAGTCGTCGTAGCCGGCCGGCGCCACGCGGCTGTCGGCGACCAGCCAGCGCCACAGCCCGGGCAAGGTCACGGCGAGGAACCAGATGCCGAGCGCGGTCAGCAGAACGCCGTGCCAGCCGTCGAAGAAGTTGCGCCGCAGCCACAGCAGCGCGCCCGAGGGCGCTGGTGGCGGCGGGCGCTGGACGCGTGGCGGTTCGGCGGCGACTGCCATCTCAAGCGCCCCGCAGCGCGACGCGCCGGTTGTACCAGTTCATCAGCAGCGAGGTGAGCAGGCTGAGCGTGAGGTAGACCGCGAGGATGATGGCGATGCACTCGATGGCGCGGCCGGTCTCGCTGATCGCCACCGTCGAGACGCGCACCAGATCGGGATAGCCGATCGCCACCGCCAGCGAGCTCGACTTGGTCAGGCTGAGGAAGTTGGAGGTCAGCGGCGGCACGACGATGCGCAGCGCCAGCGGCAGCACGACATGGCGCATCACCGCCCAGCGCGACAGGCCGAGACTGCGCGCCGCTTCCCATTGCCCCTTGGGCACGCCGAGGATACCGCCGCGGATGGTCTCGGCGGCGAAGCCGGCATGGCAGAACACCAGCCCGATCAGCAGCGCGAAGAACTCCGGCGAGACCGTGATTCCGCCGACGACGTTGAAGCCGCGCAGCACCGGCCGCTCCACCGCCGGCACCTCGGCGCCGAGCCCCAGCACCAGCAGCGGTGGCAACAGAATCAGCGCTGCCCGCACCGCCATCGGCGCCAATGCCGAGGGCCATGCGCGCCGCAGCAGGCGCACCACCGCCCAGGCCGCGACCAGCGCCAGCACCGCCCAGCCGAAGGCCGGCTGCCAGTCGATCGCCGGTACGGTCAGGCCGCGGTTGGAGAGAGTCGTCGCCGGCAGCGGCGTCCACGCCTGGCGCGGTGGCGGCAGCACCGCGACCAGCAGGGACTGCCAGAACAGCAGGTGCAGCAGCAGCGGCGTGTTGCGCGCGATCTCGACATAGGCGCCAGCGAGGCGGCCGACCAACAGGTTGCCTGATAGCCGTAGCAGCGCTACCGCCGTGCCGACGATCGCCGTGAGCGCGATGCCCAGCACAGAGACCTGCAGCGTGTTGCCCAGCCCGCCGAGGAAGGCGCGCAGGTAGGTCTCGCCGGCGCGGTAGCCCAGCCAGTTTTCGCCCAGCTCGAAGGAGGCGCGGTCGCCGAGGAAAGCGAACCGCAGCTCCATCTTCAGGCGCGGCAGGTTGGTGGCGACGTTGCCGGCGATCCACCACACGCTGGCGAGCACCGCCGCCAGCGCCAGCGCTTGCCAGACGGCGGCGCGGATCGCGGGCCGCCGCCATAGCCGTCGCAGCGATGGCGCCGAGACTCCGGCCATGCCGCTCGCCGCGGCCTCAGCGCGCGGTCCGGCTCAGCGCCAGTTCGGTGCCCATTGCAGGCCACCGTCGCGCGCCAGCGCGTTGATGCCGCGCGGCAGCTTGCCCGGCGACTTCATGCCGTAGGTGGTCTCCCAGATGTCGCCGTAGTTGCCGACGGCCTTCACCACCTTGACCATGAAATCGTCGGTCAACCCCATCTTCGAGCCGATATTCGCCTCGAGCCCGAGGAAACGCCGCTTCTCCGGATCCTTGGTGTCGCGCAAGACCGCGTCGATATTGTCGGCGGAAATGCCCATCTCCTCGGCTGTCACCAGGCCGAAATGCACCCATCGCACGACGTTGGCGAAGACCGCGTCGCCCTCGCGGATCACCGGACCCATATGCGATTTGGCGAACAGCTCCGACAGGATGATGTGCTCCCCAGGGTCCTTGAGACGCGAGCGGCGCATGGCGAGGAACGGCGGTTCCAGGGTGACCACGTCGCAGCGGCCCTGCTCGTACATCGGCATGATCTGCGCCGAGGTCTCGATCGCCACCGGCTTGAAGGTCATGTTGCGCGGCCGGAAGTAGTCGGCGATCAGGCTCTCGGTGATGGTGCCGGCGACGATGCAGATCGTGGCCCCGTTGAGATCGGCGAGCTTCGAGGCACCACTGCGCTTGTGCACCATGAAGCCGTGGCCGGAGAACATCGTCGGCCCGACGAACTCGAAGCCGAGCTCGGTGTCGCGCTGGATGGTGTAGGTGATGGCCAACGCCGCCATGTCGATCTCGGCCGAGCGCAGCGCCGGCATGCCCTGCGCGAAGCTCAGCTTGACGAACTCGACCTTGGTGGCGTCGCCGAGAATCGCCGCGGCCATGGCGCGGCAGTAGGACACGTCGAAGCCGACCCACTCGCCCTTGTCGTTGAGCGACGCAAGGCCGGGAACGTTTTCGTAGACGCCGCACTTGAAGCTGCCGCGCGCCTTGATGGCGTCGATGGTCGGTGACTTCGGCTGCGCCGCGGCCGGGACGGCGGCGACGGCCAGAGCCGCGCTGGTCAGCGCGGCGGCGGCCACGGATGCGATCTTGCCCATCATCTCTGCGTCTCCCCTGTTGAACGCCCGTTGCGAAATTCTCAGTAGGTCAGGCCGGCTTCCTTGCCGACGGCGCGCGCGCCACGCACCTGCTCGACGCAGGCGGCCAGGTCCTGGAGGTACGGACGCCAGGACTCGCGATGGATCGGATTGACGTGCATGTGGATGCCGGCCGGCTCGGCCTGGCGGCCGATGAACCAACCCCGTGCGACCATGGCGTCGCTCACCGCGCCGATATCGAGACCGGGATCGGTCGCGCGCGTGACGAAGATGCACAGCTCGCTCGGCTCCAGCGCCGCCAGACCGGGGATCGCGTTGACGCCGTCCATCAGCGCCTTCTTGGTGTCCATGATGATGCGCGCGCACTCCAGATAGCCCGCGTCGCCGAGGTGCTGGATCACCGACCACGCCGCCGCCACCGCGCCGCCGGGCCGCGTGCCCTGCATGGTGTAGGCGAGGTACTGGCCGCGCTCCCAGTCGCGGAAGTCGAAGGTCTGGTACTTCTGCTTCAACTCGTCGGAGCGCAGCATCATCAGCGACGCGCCCTTGGGCGCCATGCCGTGCTTGTGCAGGTCGGCCGACATGCTGGTCACGCCTGGCACCGAGAAGTCCCACTCCGGCACGGCGTACCCCAGCTTCTTGACCCACGGCGACAGGAAGCCGCCGACGCAGGCATCGACGTGCAACCACAAGCCCCGGCGCTGCGCCAGCGCGCCCAGCTCGCGGATCGGGTCGAACACGCCAAAGGGGTAGTTCGGCGCCGAGCCGACGATGCCGATGGTGTTGGAATCGAGCGTCGCCTCCATCGCCGCGACGTCGGCCTTGAAGTCGTTGCGCGCGGTCCGCACGCGGCGCACCTCGATGCCGAGCGCGTGGCCGGCGCGGCTGAAGGCGGGATGCGCGGTCCGCGGCACCACGAAATTAGGATCCTTCACACCCTTCTCGGCGCGGGCCCAGTCGCGCGCGGTCTGCAACGCGAGGAAGATGCTCTCCGAGCCCCCTGATGTGAACGTGCCGGCCGCGCCGTCGGGCGCGTTGACCGTCTTCAGCCCGAACTCGATGACGTCGGTCTCCAGCTTCGCGAGGCTGGGAAAGGCGCGCTTGCCGAGATTGTTCTCGGTCCAGAACGACGTGTAGGCCTTCTTCTGCACATCGTTGAGCGCGTCGTCGAGGTAATAGAAGTAGAGCGCCATGCGCCCGCCGCGCCACGAGAAGTCCTTCGCCTTGGCCGCGTCGAGATCGGCCGCGATCTCCTCCCAGGCCCGCCCCTTCGCCGGCAACACCATATCCGTCCTCCACCCTGATCGTGGAAAGCTATCACATTTCCAGAAAATGGTATCACATTCTGTGGGCCCGCCAAGGGCGGGACTATCGCCGATGGACTATGAGTTGTCTTCGGGCCGCGCCGCTCCAGCGGCGCTCATGACCGGCCCAAATAACTTGAAAGTCGCTGCTTGGTCGGGGCGCGCCACTCCAGTGGCGCGGCGAACGGTCGACAAGACCCCCCAGCCTTGAACACCATATGCGATGGCGCTGCCGCCATGGGCGGTCGATCGGATGCGTATCGAACGGAAGCAGGGGATCTCATTGAGAGCGCCGGTGGTCCCAGGAAGATCAGCCGGGCTCGCCGCGCCTACTCCAGCGTCTCGAACAACCGCGTCGCGAGATACGTGCGCGACACCAGCGAGGAGTAGTAGATCTGCTCGTTGATGGCGTGCGCGCCCTTGCCGTCGGCGCCCAGGCCGTCGAGCGTGGGAATACCCAACGCGGCGGTGAAGTTGCCGTCGCTGCCGCCGCCGGTCAGGGGCACGTCGTTGAGCTCCTTGCCGATCTCGGCGTAGATCGCGCGCGCCTTGTCGAACAGCGCCTGGATGCCGGCGTCCTTGCGGTAGGGCGGCCGGTTCATGCCGCCCTCGACCGTGACCTCGACTTCCTCGCCGATCGCCTTCAGGCCGAGCAGGGTCGCCGTCATCTCGGCGGCGGTCTCAGGATCGGGCACGCGCAAATCGACTTCGGCGGTGGCCTCGGCCGACACGACGTTGACGCCGGTGCCGCCGCTGACCAGGCCGACGTTGAGCGTGATGCCGCGACCGTAATCCGTCATCGCCTCGATGCGCACGATCTGGCGCGCCAGCTCGAGGATAGCGCTGCGGCCGTCCTGGTGGCGCACGCCGGCGTGGCTGGCGCGGCCTTTGACCGTGATGACAAATCGGCCGACGCCCTTGCGCGAGGTGACCACGCGATCGCCGTCGCGGCCCGGCTCCATCACCAGGGCGTACTTGGCGCCCCGCGCCGCGGCCTCGATGCGCGCGCGCGAGGTCGGGCTGCCGACCTCCTCCTCGGGGATGAACAGGAAGGTCACCGGCAGCTTGCTCTTCTTGCCCTGCCGGATCAGGTGGCGCATCGCGTAGTAGGCGATGTAGCCGCCGGCCTTCATGTCGTAGATGCCGGGACCGAAGATCGCGTCGCCTTCGCGGCGCACCTTCAGGTCTTTCTCGATCATGCCGATGGGATGCACGGTGTCGAGATGGGCCAGCACCAGGATGCCTGGCCCCTCGCCCCACGGCGTCTTGCATTCGAGGATGTCGCCGAAGCCGTCGCGGCCGGGCGTCCGCTCGATCTTCATGCCGAGGCCCGACATCTGGCCCTCGACCTTGTCGACCACGCGGTTGACCGCCGCCGCGTCGTGGCTCGGGCTCTCGATCTCGACCCACTCGACGATGCCGGCGAGCACCTCGTCGGCATCGATGCGCGGTTCGTTCTTCAGCGGTGCGTTCATGTTCACCAGTTCCTGTAATCCCTTCTCCCCGCGAAGGCGGGGAGAAGGTGCCGAGCGCAGCGAGGCGGATCTGTTGATGCGCCGCGAAGCCCCTCATCCGCCTCGCTGCGCTCGGCACCTTCTCCCCGCCTTCGCGGGGAGAAGGAAAGCCAGGTCAGATCGGATCCCAGGTGAAGTACTCGGGCGAGCGCTTCAGGTCGATGAAGGCCGGCTTCAGCGCCGGCACCGCCGTCTCGGCGATCTTCTCGAGCGTCCAACCATCCGACATGTGCACCGATCGCACCGGGCGGTTGGCGGAGAACAGCATGATCTCGTTCATGCGCACGCCGAAGATCTGCGAGGTCACGCCCTCGGCGGCGTCGCTGAGCAGGAACACCGCCATCGGCGCCACCTTGGCGGCGGTCATCTTCTTGGAGCGCTCCAGGCGCGCGACTTGCTGCGGCGTATCGGCGGGGATGGTGCCGATCATGCGCGTCCAGGCAAAGGGCGAGATGCAATTGGAGCGCACGTTGAACGCCGCCATGTCGAGCGCGATCGAGCGCGACAGGCCGACGATGCCCATCTTGGCCGCCGAGTAGTTCGCCTGGCCGAAATTGCCGACGAGGCCCGAGGTCGAGGTGAAGTGCACGAAGGCGCCCGACTTCTGCTCCTTGAAGAAGTTGGCGGCGGCACGGCTGACGTTGAAGCAGCCGTTGAGATGCACGTCGATGACCTGCTTCCAGTCGAGATGGCTCATGCGATGGAAGATACGGTCGCGCAGGATACCGGCGTTGTTGATAATGCCGTCGATCTTGCCGAAGGTCTCGACCGCCTGCTTGATCATCGCCTCGGCCGCACCAGGATCCGACACGCTGCCGAAATTCGGCACGGCGACGCCGCCGGCCGCCTTGATCTCGTCGCACACCTTTTGCGCTGGCGTGGCGCTGCCCGAGCCCTCGCCGTCGACCGCGCCGCCCAGATCGTTGACTACGACCTTGGCGCCCTCGGCGGCGGCCAGCAGCGCCATCTCGCGCCCGATGCCGCCGCCCGAGCCGGTCACCAGCACCACCTTGTCCTTCAGCATGTTCGGCATGTCAGGGCTCCTCCCCTCTGGATCGATTCGCACGCAGGCGTTTTAGGCCGATTGCCCTGTTGATGGAAAGCGCGGCCCGCGCAGCAGACGCGCGGCCAGCAATGCGGCGAAGGCAAAGGGCAGCTGCGCCAGGATCAGCGGCATCGGAATGGCGCAGGCCTTGGTCGTGCAGCCGATCCACTCGCCGACCAGCGGCAGGGCTCGGTCGTAGCCACCCAGGCCTGTCGTGATCGCGACGGCGACGGTACCCAGGGCGCCCAAGCCCATCTGCGCCAACCCGACCAGCGAGGAGGCGGTGCCGGCCAGCCGCGGATAGAGACCGACGGCACCGGCGTTGGAATTCGGCACGACCATGCCGGAGCCGAAGGAGCAGATCATGAACGGCACCGTGATCGACCACCAGGTCAGGGTGCCGGCGATCGACAGAATGGCCACAATGGTGAGCCCCGCGATGTGGAACAGCGGCGCCACCTGCACGATCGTCGTCGGCCGCACCCGGCCGATCAGCCGGTTGTTGGCCAAGCCGCCCAGGGTGAAGCCGGCGACCCCGATCACGCTGAGATAGCCCACGGTGCGCGGCGTGAAGCCCAGCGTGTCCTGCAGGATGAATGGCATGCCGACGGCCATGCCGAAATTGATGCCGAAGACAAAGCCCATGGTCAGCGCATAGCCGAGAAAGTGGCGGTCGCGCAGCATCTCGCCGCCGCCGCGCGCGAAGGCCAGCAGGTTCAAGGTCGCGGCACGGTGCCGGTTGGTCTCGCCCACGCCCAGCGCGACGATGACGAGCAGGCTGAGCGCGAAGACCGTCAGGGCCCAGAACGTCGCCTGCCAGCCGAACCATTCGCCGAGATGGCCGCCGATCAGTGGTGCCAGCGCCGGCGCGACGTTCACGCCGATCGAGATCCAGCTCATCACCCTGGGCAGCTCGGCGAATTCGTAGACATCACGCGTCAGCGCGCGGCCGATCACCGAGCCAGAGCAGGCGCTGAGCCCCTGCATGACGCGCAGCACGAGGAGCTCGCCGATCGAGCCCGCGAGCGCGCAGCCGGCCGAGGTCAGGGCGAACAGCAGCAGGCCGACCAGCAGCACTGGCCGGCGGCCGAAGCGGTCGCTGAGCGGGCCGAAGAAGATCTGGCCGGCGGCGAAGCCCAGCATGTAGGTCGTCAGGGTCAGCTTCACGTCATCAGGCGTGGCGCCGATCGACGCGCCGACGACCGGCATGACCGGCGTGTAGATGCTCATCGACAGCGGGCCGAACGAGGCCAACGCCACTAGCAGGACTGTGTAGCTGCGCGAACGCGGAACCAGGGCAAAGCTCACGCGCTGGCCGCCGTCTTCGTCTCCGCTTCACCCTCGGCCGCGAAATCACCCTCGATCGCCCCGCCGCTCATCGCCGTGTGCATCTTGGGATACTCGCGACGGAAGCACTCGGCGATCGTGTCGAACGGGATGTCGGCGTAGACGCCGCGATAGGCGAGGTACTCCATGTGCCGGCGGCCGACCATGTCGTAGGGATGGTAGATCGAATCACTGTGGCCATCCCACGCCAGCGGCTTCAGCCCGAAGCGCTCGGTGAGCTGGCGGTTGAAGGCCGGCGTCGCCTTGATCCAGCGCCCGTCGAGGCCGATGTCGACATAGCCGTGGAAGTAGAAGACGTCGGTGCCCATGAACTCGGTCATGCGCTGGGTCGTCATGTGGTTGCGCACGTCGGCGTAACCGACCCGCGCGGGAATCCCCAACGAGCGACACGACGCGGCCATCAGCCCGGCCTTGTTGATGCAGTAGCCATGACCCGCCGCCAGCGTCGCGCTCGCCCTATAGGCGTCAGGCCGCAGCGGCGTGGTGTAGGGATCGTAGCGGATATCGTCGCGCACCGCGTGATACAGCCGAAGCGCCTTCTCACGCGGATCGCTGGCGTCGCCGACGATGGCACGCGCCCAGGCCACGACGGCGGGGTGGTCGCTGTCGATCAGCACCGCAGGCTTCAGCCATTCGGCCGGTCCGGCCCCGTCCATGACTACGTCGTCTTGCGGGAAGGTCCTGAGATCGATGGTCATCGCTGCCCCATGCCTGCCGCTGGGAGCGCCGTCAACTGGCGTTGCGCCGCGCCGCTCGCGGCCCGAAAGTGACGCCAGGAGGACCCCTGGATGAAGCTCAGCAAGGACCGGATCCTGGTGACCCATGTCGGCAGCCTGCCGCGCCCCGCCGTGCTCGACGACCTGCTGATCCGCCAGGAAGCCGGCGAGGTGATCGACGAGGCACTGCTGGCGCGCGAGGCGGCCGAGGCGGTGCGCAATGTCGTGGCCAAGCAGATCGAGGCCGGCATCGACATCGTCAACGACGGCGAGCAGCCGCGCGTCGGCTTCCAAACCTACATCGTGCGCCGCATGTCGGGCTTCGGCGGCGAGTCCAAGCGGCCGCGCGCCAAGGACATGCAGGAATTCCGCATCTACGCCCGCCAGCTCGCCCAGCGCCTGTCGCGCCGGCCCAAGGTGGCCAACGCGCCGCAAGCCGTCGCCGACGTGCGCTACGGCACGCTCGACGAGGCAGAGGCCGAGGCGACGATGATGAAGGAGGCGCTGAAGGCTCAAAAGACACAGCCGCTCGAGACCTTCATGACCGCGCCCTCGCCCGGCATCATCGCCACGACCATGCTCAATGCGCACTACGACAGCCACGAGGCCTATGTCATGGCGCTGGCGCGCGAGCTGGTGCGCGAGTACCGCTTCGTCGTCGACCAGGGCTTCACCCTGCAGATCGACGCGCCCGATCTGGCGATGGAACGCACCATGCTGTTCCAGGACAAGTCCCTGGCCGAGTTCCTCGCCATCGTCGAGCTGCATGTCGCGGCGATCAACGTGGCGCTGGGCGACATCCCGCGCGAGAAGGTCCGGCTGCATTGCTGCTGGGGCAACTGGGAGGGCCCGCACATCCACGACGTGCCGCTCAGCGACATCCTGCCCCTGCTCTACGCCGCCAAGGCCGGCGCGCTCAGCCTGGAGTTCGCCAACCCGCGCCACGCGCACGAGTACCCGGCGTTCAAGCGCTACCCGCTGCCGGCGCACATGTCCTTGATGGCCGGCGTGCTCGATACCACCACAAATTTCGTCGAGCACCCGGAGCTGATCGCCAACCGGCTGTGCGAGGCGGCCGCCGCGATCGGTGATCGCGAGCGGGTGATCGCCAGCACCGATTGCGGCTTCGGCACCTTCGCGGGCTCCGCCTACGTCGCCGAGGACGTCGTCTGGGCCAAGCTCGCCGCCGCGCGCCAGGGCGCGGACATCGCGACAAAGAGGCTGTGGGGGTAGGCACCGCTGGGGGCGCGCCACTCCAGTGGCGCGGCGTCGGTCCAACGAACGCGCCACTGGAGTGGCGCGAAGGAAGTGGATCCGCGCCGCCGCCACCGGCCGCGCGCGGTCTTCCTGCCAGGCCTCGACCGAGACGTTCACCACGCGGCGGCCCTGCTTGGTCACGGTGGCTTTGGCGATGGTGTCGACCGGGCGGCCGGACCGCAGGTAGTCGACGGTGATGTTGACGATCTTGGGCAGGCTCTCGTTGTCGAGTTCCCACAGCAAGTGGAAAATCGCCGCCATCTCCATCAACGAACCGATCGTGCCGCCGTGCAGCGCCGGCAGATGCGTGTTGCCGATCAGGTCGGGCTTGTAGCGCATGCGCGTCAGCAGCTCGCCGGTCGAATTCTCCGGCGCCATGCCCATCCACTGCGCATAGGGAATCGCCTCGGCCAGCGCCGCGAGGTCGCCTTCGTCGCGCGCCTTGCGCAGAAGGTCGAGACGCAGGCTCACGACGCCCCCTTGGCGAGACGTGCACCGATGGTCTGCGCCTGCAGCACCGTGCCCTTGGTGCCCATCATGAAGGTGCCGGCGGACGAGGCGATGGGATCCGCTGGATCACCGTGATGCGCCACCGCGCGGGTGAAGGCGACGTTGTTGGTCAGCTTGAAGCACTCCGCTTCGGCGATCACCGCCTGCCCCGGCGTCGCCGGCTTGATGTAGTCGATGCGCAGATCGAGCGTGGCGAAGGGCGATGGCTCGGTCAGCATGGTCCCGACCGCCATGCCGCTGCACGCATCGATCAGCGTCGTAAGCGCGCCGCCAAACAGCACGCCGGTCTCGGGATTGCCCACGAGATGCGGCTGCCACTCCAGCTTCATCGTGGCCACGCCCTTGCGCACGGCCACGACCTGCACGCCCAGCGCCTTGTTCTGCGGGATGGTGTCGGAGAACCGCGCCTGGAACGTCGCCAGCGCCTGTTCGGGCATGGTCTCGAACAACGATTTCGGCGCGTCGGCCATCATTCGCCTCTCGGTCAACTATACCTTCCCCCGGAGGGGGAAGGTGCCCGACTCCTGCGTTCGTCTTCGACATCCCCCATCCGTCGCGCTACGCGCGCCACCTTCCCCCTCCGGGGGAAGGTAAAAATGACACTCACAGCCCCATCTGACGCGCGGCGAGATCCTTCATGATCTCGAGCGAGCCGCCGCCTATGGTCATCACCTTGGTCTCGCGGTAGATGCGCTCGACCTTCGAGCCGCGCAGATAGCCCGCGCCGCCCAGGATCTGCATCGCCTCGTTGGCGACGTATTCCAGCGTGGTCGTGGCTAGGTTCTTCAGCATGCAGATCTCGGCCACCGGCCGCTCGCCGTGGTGCACGCGCCAGGCCAGCATCTCCAGATTGGCCTTCACCGCGTTCACCTTCATCGCCATGTCGACGATCTTGTGGCGGATTACCTGGTTGGCGATCAGCGGCTTGCCAAAGGTGTGGCGCTCGCGCGCATAGGCGATCGCCTCGTCGAGGCAGACGCGCGCGAAAGCGTGCGCACCTGATGCCAGGCCGATACGCTCCTGGTTGAAGTTCAGCATGATGCCGATGAAGCCGCGATTCTCCTCGCCGATCAGGTTCTCGACCGGCACCTTCACGTCGTCGAAGAAGAGCTGCGCGGTGTCGGAGGCCCACCAGCCCATCTTGCGCAGCTTGGTGCGCGAGAAGCCGGGTCGATCGCGTTCGATCAGCAACAGCGAGACACCCGACGCGCCCGGCCCGCCGGTGCGCACCGCCACGGTGTAGTAGTCGGCGCGGAAGCCCGAGGTGATGAACATCTTCTGGCCGTTGACGATGTAATGATCGCCCTCGCGCCGCGCCGTGGTCTTCAGGTTGGCCACGTCGGAGCCGCCGCTGGGCTCGGTGATGGCGAGCGCGCTGATCTTCTCGCCGGCCAGGATCTCGGGCAGCACCTTGCGCTTCATCCATTCCGGCCCGAGCGCGGCGATCGGCGGCGCGCCGATGGAATGGCTCATCAGCGAGGCGTTGACGCCGCCGCTGCCCGCCTTGGCCAATTCCTCGCTGACTATGATGCGGTAGAACGGGTCGGTCGGCACGCCACCGAATTCCTCGGCGTAGCCCAGCTGCAGCAGGCCGATGGAAGAGGCCTTGCGATAGAGCTCGCGCGGAAACTCGCCGGCCTCGTCCCATTCGTCGACATAGGGGGCGATCTCCCGGGCGACGAAGCGGCGCAGGGTGTCGCGGAAGGCCTCGTGCTCGGCGGTATAGAACGGGCTCGCCGGCGCTGCTGGTGGCGGGATGGATTCCCGCGTGGCGGTGCTCATGGTCGGATGTTACCTCCCGATGTCACGCCCTTCATAAACGGATTCCGCGAAACCTGTCTCGCTCGGCGAGACGCGGCGGCTTTACAGCGCGGGGCGACTCCGATATTGGCGATGGAGTGATGGCGACGCGAGATCGCCCACGGGAGGAACAGAAGCTGGTCACGTTTCTGCAGTTGTTGCTCAACGGTGTCGCGGTCGGCTGTATTTATGGCTTGGTCGCGCTCGGCTTCGTGCTGATCTACAAGGCGACCGAGCTGGTCAACTTCGCCCAGGGCGATCTGCTGATGCTGGGCGCCTTCGTCGCCTACATGGCCGTCGCCTGGTGGGGCTGGGACTACTGGCTGGGCTTCGGCCTCGCCGTGGTGGTCGTCGCCCTGTTCGGCGCCCTGCTCGATCGCTCCATCCTGCGCAAGGTGATCGGCCAGCCGCAATTCGCGGTGGTCATGCTGACCATCGGCCTGGGCGCGATGTTCCGGACCTTCGCCAGCGTGACCTGGGGCTCGGAGATCTACACGCTGACCACGCCGTTCTCAGGCGTGACCGTGATCGCCGGCGTCACCTTCAGCGACCAGTACCTGTCGATCGTCGTCGGCACCTTCCTGCTGTGCGGCACGCTTTACGCCTTCTTCAACTACACCCGTATCGGCGTGGCCATGCAGGCGACGTCGCAGAACCAGCTGGCCGCCTACTACATGGGCATCCCGGTCAAGCTGATCTTCTCGCTGATCTGGGCGATCTCGGCGGCGACGGCGGCGATCGCCGGCATCCTGCTGGCGCCGGTCACGCTGATCGACATCAACATGGGCCTCGCTGTGGCGCTGAAGGCCTTCGCCGCGGCGGTGCTGGGCGGATTCGGCTCGATCCCCGGCGCGCTGGTCGGCGGCATCATCATCGGGCTGATCGAGCTCTTCGCCGGCCGCTTCCTGCCCGATGGCTTCAAAGACGCGGCCCCCTACGTCGTGCTGCTGCTCATGCTCGCGGTTCGCCCGCAGGGTCTGTTCGGCTCGCTCGGCCGCAAGAAAGTGTAGGGGCGGCCGATGCGTTTCCTCTTCAAGACCTCCTATAACCAGGACATTGGCCTGTTCCGCGACGGCGTGGACAAGTTCTGGTACGGGCTGCTCGCCGTGATCGCCGTGGCCTTGCCGCTGCTGATGTCGACCTACTACGTCACCGAGATCAGCCTGGTGCTGATCTACGGCATCTGCGGCGTCTCGCTGATGGTGCTGGTCGGCTTCACCGGGCTGGTGTCGCTGGGTCACGCCGCCTTCCTCGGCATCGGCGCCTACGCCCACGGCTATTTCCTGAAGATCGGCATCCCATGGGTCCCGTCGGTCGCCATGGCGGTCGTCATCACCACCGGCTGCGGCCTGATCGTCGGCCTGCCGGCGCTCAGGATGACCGGCATCTACCTCACGATCGCGACCCTGGCCTTCTCGCTGATCATCCAGGAGGTCTTCAACCACTGGACGGCGGTGACCAACGGCTTCGATGGCCTGCCCGTCGCCATGCCGGTGATCTTCGGCATCACCTTCACCAAGGCCAATTTCTACTATCTCTGTCTCTTCTTCCTCGTGCTGACCTTATGGCTCACGCGCAACCTGCTGCGCTCGCCGACCGGCCGCGCCTGGGTGGCGATCCGTGACAGCGAGATCGCCGCGCAGTCCATGGGCGTGCATCTGGCGATCTACAAGTCGATCGCCTTCGCCTACTCCGCCGGCCTGATGGGACTGGCCGGCGCGCTCTACGCCCATAAGATCTCCCACCTCGCGCCCGACATCTTCAACATCCTGCTGTCGATCAACTTCCTGCTGCTGGTGATCGTCGGCGGTCTGGGCTCGCTGCACGGCACGATCTTCGGCGCGATCTTCGTCGTGCTGTTGCCGCCGGTGATCTCGATCCTGCGCGACGAGATTCCGGCCGGCCTCAGCGCCGCCGCGACCTCCACCGGCATCAGCGCGATCGGCGCCATCGGCAAGGCGATCGGCGGGTTCCTCGCCAAGCCCGGCGTCGAGGCCGGCATCCTGGGCCTGATCCTGGTGCTGGTGATCCTGCTCGAGCCCCTGGGCATCTACGGCCGCTGGGTGAAGATCCGCGTCTTCTTCTCGACCTTCCCGATGTACAAGCGCGCCACCTTCAAGCGCCAGAAGAGCTACATGAAGTCGGAGCGTCTCAGGTGAGCCTCTTCCAGGCCGACAACCTGTCGATCAACTTCGGCGGCATCAAAGCCGTCGACGGCGTGACGTTCGATGTCGCCAAGGGCGAGGTCTTCACCATCATCGGCCCCAACGGCGCCGGCAAGACCACGATCTTCAACCTGGTCAGCCGCATCTACGAGCCCAGCGGCGGCCGCCTGGTCTTCGACGGCAACGACATCACCTCGGTGCCGCCGCACAAGATCGCCGCGCTCGGCATCGCGCGCACCTTCCAGAACATCGAGCTGTTCGAGCACGCCACGCTGCTGCAGAACCTCTTGCTGGCGCGTCACGCGCACAAGACGTCGGGCTTCTTCTCCGAGCTCTTGTTCCTGCCCTCGGTGCGGCGCAAGGAGCTGGAGCATCGCGAGGCCGTCGAGAAGATCATCGAGTTCCTCGACCTGCAGCAATATCGCGACAGCTTCATCGTCAACCTGCCCTACGGCGTGCGTAAGGTGACCGAGCTGGCGCGCGCGCTGTGCACCGATCCCAAGCTGCTGCTGCTCGACGAGCCCTCATCTGGCCTGAACGTCGAGGAGACCGAGGACATGGCGTTCTGGATCCAGGACATCAAGAACCTGCTGGGCATCACCGTGCTGATGGTCGAGCACGACATGAAGCTGGTCTCGGCGGTGTCCGACCGCGTTCTGGCGCTGAACTACGGCCGGCCGATCGCCACCGGCACGCCCTCGGAGGTGCAGAGCCACCCCGACGTCGTGCGCGCCTATCTCGGAGGCTGAGCTCTCATGGCCGAAGCCCAGCTCAAGGTCAGCAACATCGAGACCTATTACGGTCCGATCATGGCCATCCGCGGCGTCTCCTTCGAGGTGCCCAAAGGCGACATCGTCACCATCCTGGGCGCCAACGGCGCCGGCAAGACCACGGTGCTCAAGACCGTCAGCGGCGTGATGGACCCGCAAAAGGGTTCGGTGACCTTCGAGGGCCGCGAGATCCAGCGCATGGATCCCGACAAGGTCATGCGCCTGGGCATGAGCCACGTGCCGGAGGGCCGCGAGGTCTTCCCGTTCCTGAGCGTGCGCGAAAATCTGCGTATGGGCGCCTACACCAGGCGCGATCCAGACGGGGTCGCCAAGGACCTCGAGACGGTGTTCGGCTATTTCCCGGTCCTGAAGGAGCGCGCCGATCAGCGGGCGGGCTCCCTGTCGGGCGGTGAGCAGCAGATGCTGGCGATCAGCCGCGCGCTTATGGCGAGCCCGCGCATGATGCTGCTGGACGAGCCCTCGCTGGGCCTCTCACCGAAGCTGGTGAAGGAAATCTTCGACATCATCGTGCGCATCAACAAGGAGCGCGGCGTCACCATCCTGCTGGTCGAGCAGAACGCCAACATGGCCCTGCAGGTCGCCGACTACGGCTACGTGCTGGAGGTCGGCCGTATCGTCATGGCCGACACCTGCGAACGCCTCCTGCAGAAGGAGGACATCAAGGAATTCTACCTGGGCATCAAGGAAGAAGGCGCCCGCGGCCAGCGGCGCTGGAAGAAGCGCAAGACGTGGCGGTGACCTGGCACCTCTTGTCATCCCGAGCGTAGCGAGGGATCCAGGCAACAGCATGGATTCCTCGCTTCGCTCGGAATGACAGGGCAGCCCGGATGCGGTAGGAAAGACGGAACGAAATCAGGCCAAATCAGGGAGGGCCGCCGGAGATGAACGCGGATGTCCACGCGGGCTCGGTCAAGAAGATCGAGATCGAGGGCTGCGACACCATCCCGAAGCTGTTCTGGCATCAGGTGCGTGCGCGCGACGGCAAGACGGCCTTCCGCGAGAAGACGCTGGGTATTTGGCGCTCGACCAGCTGGCGCGAGTACGGCGAGCGAGCCCGCGCCATCGGCATGGGCCTGGTCAGTCTCGGGTTGGCGCGCGGCGACGTGGTCTCCATCCTCGCCGACACCATCCCCGAATGGCTCTACGCTGACATGGGCATCATGGGCGCCGGCGGTGTATCCAACGGCATCTACCCGACCGACGCCGCCAAGCAGGTCGAATACATCCTCAACGACAGCCGTTCGCGCTTCCTGTTCGTCGAGAACGAGGAGCAACTCGACAAGTTCCTCGACGTGCGCGCGCGCAGCCCGCAGGTCGAGAAGGCCTTCATCTTCGACATGGAAGGCCTGACCGACTTCAGCGACCCGCAGATCATGCCGTTCGACGAGTTGCTGAAGCTCGGGCGCGAGCATGACAAGGCCCATCCCGGCAAGTGGGAGGAGCTGGTCGCCGCCTCGCGCGCCGAGGCGCTGGCCCTGCTGGTCTACACCTCGGGCACGACGGGCCCGCCCAAGGGCGCGATGCTCTCGCATCGCAACGTGATCTTCCAGCTGGCCAACGCCGACGCCTTTATCCCGATGCGCCACGACGAGGAGCAGCTCGCCTTCCTGCCGCTGTGCCACGTCGCCGAGCGCACCTTCACCGCTTTCCTGCCGCTGCGTTCCGGCGCCATCGCCAATTTCGCCGAAAGCGTCGAGACGGTGCCGGACAACGTGCGCGAGGTGGCGCCGACGACGTTCTTCGCCGTGCCGCGCATCTGGGAGCGCTTCTACTCCGGCATCGCCATCCGCATGAAGGAAGCGACCTGGATCGGCCGTACCGCCTATGCCTGGGCACTCGGCGTCGGCATGAAGGTCGCCGAGACGAAGCTCGAGGGCCAGGAGCCATCGGCCTGGCTGAAGCTGCAATACGCCGTCGCCGACTACTGCGTGCTCGACAACATCAAGCGCGCCATCGGCATGCACCGCGTGCGGTTCGCCGGCACCGGCGCCGCGCCGATCGCGCCCGATCTGATCCGCTGGTACCGCGCGCTGGGCATCGACATGCGCGAGGTCTACGGCCAGACCGAGAATTGCGGCGTGGCCACCGGCATGCCCAATCGCATCAAGCTCGGCACCGTGGGTGTCGCCGCGCCCAACACCGAGCTCAAGCTGTCGCCCGAGGGCGAGATCGTGCTGCGCGGGCCGCACATCTTCATGGGCTACCTGAATCAGCCCGAGAAGACAGCCGAGACCCTGCGCGACGGCTGGCTTCATACCGGCGATGTCGGCACCATCGACAACGAAGGCTATGTGCGCATCACCGATCGGATGAAGGACATCATCATCACGGCCGGCGGCAAGAACGTCACGCCCTCGGAGATCGAGAACCAGCTGAAGTTCTCGCCCTATATCTCCGACGCGGTGGTGGTCGGCGACCGGCGCAAGTTCCTGACCTGCCTGGTGATGATCGACTACGACAGCGTGTCGAAGTACGCACAGGACAGCAACGTGCCGTTCACCGATTTCACCTCGCTCTGCCGCGCGCGCGAGGTGCAGGACCTGATCTGGTCGGAGATCGAGAAGGTCAACCAGGGTTTCGCGCGGGTCGAGACGATCAAGAAGTTCCGCCTGCTGGAGCACCAGCTCTCGGCGGAGGACGACGAGGTCACCCCGACCATGAAGCTCAAGCGCAAGTTCGTGAACGAAAAGTACAAGGGGCTGATCGATAGCATGTACGCGGAAGCCGCGTAGAGTTCCGCCCCACGGGGCTGTGTCATCAACCGGAGGAACGAAGAGATGCGTCAGAAACTGGCTATCGCGGCGGTCGCGGCGCTCAGCGCGGCGATCGCGACCGGCGCCGTCGCGCAGACGCGCGGCGTGTCCAAGACCGAGATCATCCTGGGCATGCCCACCGACCTCAGCGGCGTGGCCGCGACCTATGGTGTGTCGTCGTCGAACGCGGTGCGCATGCGCTTCGACGAGCTCAACGACGCTGGCGGCATCAACGGCCGCAAGATCAAGCTGATCGTCGAGGACCAGGCCTACCAGGTGCCCAAGGCGGTGCAGGCCTGCAACAAGCTGATCAACCGCGACAACGTGTTCGCCTTCGTCGCCCCGCTGGGCACGCCGATGAACAACGCCTGCTTCAAGGACCAGTTCGCGGCCAATGTGCCCAACCTGTTCCCGCTGTCGGCGGCGCGCTCGATGTACGAGCCGTTCGAGCGCCTGAAGTTCTACGGCGCCGCCTCCTACGTCGACCAGATCCGTTCGGCGGTGCAGTACTTCGTCAAGGAGAAGGGCAAGAAGGCCGTCTGCGTGATGTATCAGGACACCGATTTCGGCAAGGAGATCCTGATCGGCGCCGAGATGCAGACCAAGCAGCTCGGCATCAAGGTGGTCGAGACCGCGGCCCACAAGCCGACCGACCAGGACTTCACCGCGCCGATCACCAAGCTGAAGGCCGCCGGCTGCGACCTGATCCTGATGGGCACCATCGTGCGTGACTCGATCGTGCCCTACAACACGGCGCGCAAGATGGGCTGGACCGATGTCGACTTCGTCGGCTCGGCCGCGGTTTACGATCTCGTCGTCGGCGCCGCCCAGGGCATGGAAGGCTTCTACGGCATGGGCCTGACCGAGATGCCCTATGCCGACAGCTCGGTGGAGAGCGTCAAGAAGTTCGTCGCCGACTATAAGAAGAAGTACAATATCGATCCGAACATCGGCGCGGTCTACGGCTACGTCGCCGCCGACCTCACCGCCGTCGGTCTCAAGAACGCCGGCGCCGACCTGACGCTCGACAGCTTCATCAAGGGTATGGAAGCGATCAAGGGCTACAAGGACATCTTCAACGGCCCCGAGGTCAGCTTCAGCGACAAGATCCGCCAGGGTGCGAGCTCCTCGTTCCTCGCCCAGGTCAAGAATGGCCGCTGGACGCGCATTACGCAGCCGCTCGGCTTCTAGTCGGCTGTTCCATCAAGCGAGAGGCCCGGGCAAGTCCCGGGCCTTTTCTTTTCCCCCAACCCCGCCGCACGGCTAATCTCCGCGCGGTCCCTGAAGGAGGAACGACATGGCGGGTCGCGTCGCGGGCAAGGTCGCGCTCATCACCGGCGGCGCGTCGGGGCTGGGCCTGGCGACGGCCAAGCTGCTATCGGGCGAAGGCGCCAAGGTGGTGATCACCGACGTGCAGAAAGACAAGGGCCCGAACGCGGCGGCCGAGATCGGCGGCGACGCGGTGTTTCTTGAGCACGACGTCACCAGCGAGGCGCGCTGGAAGGAGGTCGTCGACGAGACGATCAGGCGTTTCGGCAAGCTCAACGTGCTGGTCAACTCAGCCGGCATCGCCTGGCCCGACGGCTCGATCGAGACCGTCACGCTGGGCGACTTCAAACGCATGATGAGCGTGAACTGCGAGGGCACGTTCCTCGGCTGCCAGAACGCGATCCGCGTCATGAAGGGCAACGGCCAGCCCTGCTCGATCGTCAATATCTCCTCGGTCGCCGGCCTGGTGAGCGGCTGGCAGATGGCGGCCTACTCGCCGTCCAAGGGCGCCGTGCGCCTGCTGACCAAGAGCGTGGCGCTGCATTGCGCGCGCGCCGGCTACGACATCCGCTGCAACTCCGTGCATCCCGCCTTCATCGACACGCCGATGGTCCAGCAGGGCCTGGCCGAGGACAAGGATCCGGACAAGGCGCGCAAGCGGCTGCTGCGCATGGTGCCAATGGGCAAGATCGGCGAGCCCAACGACATCGGCTACATGATCCTCTATCTGGCCTCCGACGAATCGAAGTTCACGACAGGCGCCGAGATGGTGGTCGACGGCGGCTGCACGGCGATGTGAGGGACAGATGGCGGATCTCGACAAGCTCGTCGCCATCGTCACCGGCGGCGCCTCCGGCATCGGCGCGGCGACCTGCCGGCTGCTGGCGCGCGAAGGCGCCGTCGTGGTCGTGGCCGACGTGCAGGACGATCTGGGCGCGAAGGTCGTGGCGGATATCGGCGGCATGGCCGTGTTTCAGCGCCTCGACGTCGCCAGCGAGGCCGACTGGCGGCGCGTGATCGACGACACGCTGCGACGCTTCGGCCGCCTCGACATCCTGGTCAACAACGCCGGCATCTCCGGCGGCATGGGCAATGTCGAGACCACGACGGTCGAGAACTGGGAGCGCGTGCACGCCATCAATCTCGATGGCGTGTTCCTGGGCTGCAAGTACGGCATCGGCGCGATGAAGCGCACCGGCCCTGCCAAGCCCGCCTCCAGGGGCGCGATCGTCAACATTTCCTCGATCGCCGGCCTGGTCGGCGCAGCTGGACCCTGCGCCTATACCGCCAGCAAGGGCGCTGTGCGGCTGCTGACCAAGAGCGTGGCGCAGCAATGCGCCGAGAAGGGCTACGCCATCCGCTGCAACTCGATCCATCCCGGCGGCATCGACACACCGATCTTCAATCCGCTGTGGCAGATGATGGGCCACGAGCAGGGCAAGGCGTTCATCGGCTCGCGCCATCCCGTCGGCCATATGGGCGAGCCCGAGGACATCGCCGAGGCGGTACTCTACCTGGCCTCCGACCGATCGCGCTTCGTCACCGGCTCGGAGCTGGTGGCCGATGGTGGCATCACTTCAGGCATCCAAAGGAAGGCGCTCAATGCCCCGCGTTGACCGCAAGACGGTGATCGTCACCGGTGGCGCCTCGGGCATCGGCGCCGAGAGCGCGCGGCTGCTGGTCCGCGAGGGCGCCAAGGTCGTGATCGCCGACCTCAACGAGGCCAGCGGAACGGTGTTGGCCGCCGAGCTGGGCGACAGCGCCCTGTTCTTCCGCCTCGACACCACGATCGAGAGCGAGTGGCAGGCCTGCGTCGCGGCCACCACGACGCGCTTCGGCGGGCTGCATGGCGTGGTCAACGCCGCCGGCGTGGGCGTCGGCGGCGATGTCGAGGAGGTCTCGCTCGAGGAGTTCCGCCGCGTCTACCGCATCAACGGGCTGGGCGTGTTCCTGGGCTGCAAGCACGGCGTGCTGGCGATGAAGGGCAACCCGGCCGACCAGCCGGGCTCGATCGTCAACATTTCCTCGGTGCTGGGCCTGCGCGGCATGGCGCGCGCGCCCGCCTACGCCGCCAGCAAGGGCGCGGTGCGCCTGCTGAGCAAGAACGTGGCGATCCATTGCGGCACCATGGGTTATCCGATCCGCTGCAATTCCGTGCATCCCGGCTGGATCGACACGCCGATGATCGCGCCGCGCCTGGCCATGACCATCGACAACATGAGCGGCCGGCAATACCTCGAGAGCCTGCACCCCATGGGCCGCCTCGGCCGGCCCGAGGAGATCGCCCGGCTGATCCTGTTCCTGATCTCCGACGAATCCTCGTTCAGCACCGGGGCGGAGTTCGTGGCCGATGGTGGCGTGACGGCCTGAGCCTTGCCCGCCGCCCGGCCCCGTGATACCGGGCGTCATCCCCCTTATTTCGAAAGAGAGAGCGTCATGTTGCCAGCCGACATCCGTTTCGACGACGACGATGATGATGACGATGACGACGACAAGAAGAAGAAAACCGCCGACCAGAGCGAAGGTCGCGACAAGACGGCGGCGATCGAGGAGCGGCTGTTCAAGGCGCGTACCGTCTTGATCTATGGCGGCATCGACCAGAAGCTGGCACGGGAGGTCTCGGCCCGCCTGTTGGCGCTGCAATCGGCCGGCGACGATCCGATCACCATCTACATCAACAGCCAGGGCGGCCACGTCGAATCGGGCGACACGATCTACGACATGATCAAGTTCGTGAAGCCCGAGATACGTGTGGTGGGCACCGGCTGGGTGGCCAGCGCCGGCGCCCTGATCTACGCCGCGGCCAAGCGCGAGCACCGCTACAGCCTGCCCAACACCCGCTTCCTGCTGCACCAGCCCTCGGGCGGCGCCATGGGCTCGGCCTCGGATTTCGCCATCCAGGCCAAGGAAATCCTGCGGATGCGCCGGCGGCTCAACGAGATCTTCGCGGCCGAGACCGGCCAGCCACTGGAACGGATCGAGAAGGACACGGAGCGCGACTACTGGATGAGCGCGCAGCAGGCGGTGGAATACGGCCTGGTCGGCAAGATCGTGCAGAACGCTACCCAACTCGGCTGATCTCAGCCACGGCTTGGGCACAAACAGGAGCGGCCGGCAAAAGCCGGCCGTTTCGATTCCGGTTCAGCCTCCGGTAGTCAGGCGCCCAGTGGTCAGGCGACCAGTGGTCAAGCGATGGTGATGACCCGCAACGAGGCGGGAACGGCCAGCATCACGAACGCCAGCGCGATACCGATCTCGACGAACGGCGTGACGAACTTGCGGACCTTGGGCGAATCGGCGGCGACGAACATCGTCTTTCTCCAAGTATATACAGTCGACAATGCGCGCCTGTGCCGGGGAGCGGACGCGTCGTTGTTTTCATCAGGCGCCGTTCCGCCGGGAACCCGGAAGCCGCCGCCAGTCGACTTCGATCAGCCCAGCCGATCTCCGTCTCAATCAATGCACAAACTACTCCTGCTAAAGTGAAGCGTCAATTGAATTCAGTCGAATCAACGGAACGATAACCGTTCTTAAACAGCAACTTACAGTCGTTTTATGAAGCGCTATCTCCGACAAGGACTCGAAGAGCCGCAAAATAACGTCAACAATTTCAACGTATTATACTGGCTATTTGACGCAAGACTTGAGTCTCCGCTCACCTGTCGCCTTAGCCGGCGATCGTCACGCCGGCATCAGCGATGATTGTCTGGCCAGTGATGAAAGCGCCGGCCTTGGACGCCAGCAGCACGGCGATGCCACCGATATCCTCAGGTTCGCCGATGCGGCGCAACGGTGCCGATTGCAGGCGCTTGTCGAGATAGACCGGGTCGTCCCACAGCGCCTTGGCGAAGTCGGTCTTCACCAGCCCCGGGGCGATGGTGTTGATGCGGATATTGTCCGGCCCCAGCTCGATGGCGAGGTTGCGGGCGAGCTGCATGTCGGCCGCTTTGGAGACGCAATAGGCGCCGATCACCGGCGAACCGCGCACGCCGCCGATCGAGGAGACAATGATGATCGCCCCGTCCTTCTTGGACCTCATGTCGGGCAGGCACTGGGTGATCAGCCAGATATTCGAGAGGATGTTGTTCTGCATGATCTTCATGAAGGCTTCGTCGGGCATCTTCTCGGTCGGCCCGTAATACGGGTTGGTCGCCGCGTTGCAGACCAGGATGTCGATCGGGCCCAGCCGCTTGCGGGTCTCGGCGATCAGGTTCTCGCACTGCGCCTTGTCCGAGATATTGCAGCCGATGGCGGTGGCCTGGCCGCCGGCGGCGTTGATCTGGCCGGCGACCTCCTCGCAGATCGGCAGCTTGCGGCTGGACACCACGACCTTGGCGCCCTGCAGCGCGAGCTGCTCGGCGATCGACTTGCCGATGCCCTTGCTCGAGCCGGTGACCACGGCGACCTTGCCGGTGAGGTCGAAGAGTGGCGACGCCATGGATTGCCTCCGGTTGACTTGATGGGGCGCAAATTGGCGCGCCGATCGGGCGGCCGCAAGCGCACGGGGCCGCGCGGTTCGTCAGGCGAACCACTCGCTTTTCATGGTCAGCGTCGTGTCGTCGAGCTTCCCCAGCATCGAGGCGAGATAGGCCGAGCGCGGCACCTCGTAGGTGAAGAAATACCGGCAGGCGGCGAGCTTGCCCGCGCGGAAGGCGCGCTCCTCGTCGGTCGCGGCGGGCGGCAGGTCGAGCACGGCGCTGGCCTGCCACAGCCACATCCAGCCCATCACCAGCAAGCCGAACAGGTCGAGGAAGTGGAAGGCGTTGGCCAAGGCCAGCGACGGCTTGCCCTGCCCCATCGCGCCCAGCAGGGTCGCGCGCGTCGTCTCGACGGTCTCGACCAGTTGGGCCAGCTCGCGCGCCATCGGCTTGAGCCGCTCGTGCGCCGTGGCGATCTTGATGGCGCGGGCGATCTCCGCCTTGACCGCGGTCCAGCCGGCGCCGCCCTTGATCGCCATCTTGCGGCCCAAGAGGTCGATGGCCTGGATGCCGTCGGTGCCTTCGTGGATCGGGTTGAGCCGCTGGTCGCGGTAGTACTGCTCGACCGGATAGTCGCGGGTGTAGCCGTAGCCGCCGAGGATCTGCACGGCGTGCTCGTTCGACTTCAGGCAGACCTCCGACAGCCAGCCCTTGACGATCGGGGTCAGCGTATCGAGCAACAGCTCGAGCCGCGCTTTTTCCTGCGCGTCATCGGCCATGGCGATGCGGTCGACCAGCGAGCCGGCGTAAAGGCACAGGTGCAAGCCGCCTTCGCTGACCCACTTCTGATGCAGCAGCATCCGCTTGATGTCGGCGTGCTCGATGATCGGGATCATCGGCGAGGTGGGATCCTTGCTGTCGGGCGCGCGTCCCTGCGGCCGGCCGCGCGCATAATCGAGCGAGAACAGGTACGCCGCGTAGGCCAGCATCACCGCGCCCTGGCCAACGCCAATGCGCGCCTCGTTCATCATCTGGAACATGTATTCCAGGCCGCGATGCGGCTGGCCCAACAGATAGCCGACGGCACCGCCCTTCTCGCCGAAATTCAGCACCGTGTTGGTCGTACCGCGATAGCCCATCTTGTGATTGAGACCAGCCAGCCGCACGTCATTGCGCGCACCGACGGAGCCATCCGGATTGACCGTGCGCTTCGGCACGATGAACAGCGAGATGCCCTTCACACCCGGCGGGCCGCCGGGGATCTTGGCCAGCACCATGTGCACGATGTTCTCGGAGAGCTCGTGGTCGCCGCCGGAAATCCACATCTTGTTGCCGATCACGCGATAGGTGCCGTCGGGCTGCGGCTCGGCGCGCGTACGAATGTCGGCCAGCGACGAACCGGCCTGCGGCTCGCTCAGACACATCGTGCCGAAGAACCGGCCGGCCAGCATCGGCGCCATGTAGAGCGACTTCTGTTCCTGCGAGCCGAAGCTCTCGATCAGGTTGGCCGCGCCCACCGTCAGGAACGGATAGCCGGCGCTGCCGATATTCGCCGACTGGAACACGGCGTTGCACGCCTGCGCCACGGTCAGCGGCAGCTGCATGCCGCCCAGCTCGTAATCCTTGGTCGGCGCGAAGAAACCGGCGTCGCGGAAGGCGGCCAGCGCCTCGGCGACCTCCGGGATCATGCTCACCGTATTGCCGTCGAAGGTCGGTTCGTTCTTGTCGGCCTTGGCGTTGTGCGGATGGAATTTCTCCAGCGCCAGACGATGCGCCGTCTCGATCGCCGCCTCGAAGGTCTCGCGGCTGTGATCGGCGTAGCGTGCGTGCTTGGTGAGCGCCGCGACGTCGAGCAGGTCGTAGAGCACGAAGGCCAGGTCGCGGCGGTTGATCAGGGGGCTTGTCATCGTTTCATCTCGGTTCTCGAATGGTGCACTGTCGACGTCCAGGAAAGCGGTGGCAATCGGTAACCCATCGATGTCCGGCTCTGTTGCCTGGGCTCGACCAAATGGTTACATTGATGCTCGGGAAAGAACTTCGCGTCAGCCACATGCGGCCGCCGCTTGAAATCATGGGTGATCAATCTTTCGACCCTGAGGGGCCCGATGACCGGCACGCGCTTCCTGTTCAAGACCACGAAGAATCTATTCGGCCAGACGATCAAGCTGCGCCACAAGGGCCTGTGGCTATCGAAGGGCGATCAGGCCGCCATCACCCGCCAGATCGCGCGGGCCAGAGGGCTGCTCTCGGCGTCGATCGCATCGATCTCTCTCGGCTTCAACGCCGACGCGCGCCGCTTCGCGACGACATACTTCCTGACTGGCAACACCGGGCCCGATGGCGCCGAGCAGACCCAGATCAAGAAGATTCTGCAATTGACCTATCACGGCCTCAGCAACGACTTCACGATGAAGCTCGGTGGTGACGGCGATTTCGGTTTTGTCACGCGGTCCCGATCGGATGCGGCAGACGCTGCGATCAGTCCCCACGACGGTCTCGGCTGGTCGCGCGATGGCCACGCGATGCATATCAGCAAGAAGCGGATGTTGAGGGACGCCGATATTGGCGTGATCACCATCATCCACGAGGGCTCGCACAAGTTCGCGGATACCTGGGATCACGGGAACTCCGGCTATCGCGAGGAGGACGATAGCGGCTGGTGGGAACCCGGCCTTACGCGCGCGCAGGCGTTGGTCAACGCGGACAGCTACGCCTATTTCGCCTTCCGTCTGGGCGCCACGTGCGGCATGTGATCCTGAACCAACCGGCGGCCTTTCCCCGATCGGTCGTCCACCGCTGACGATACGCCCCATGTTCGGCCTGATGCCGACCAGCGCGACATGCCTCAGTCGAGCTTGATGTCGGCCGCCTTGACGATGGGTGCCCAGCGCTCCGCCTCCGAGCGCACGAATTCAACCGTCGATGCCGGTGTCGAGTCCGTCACCGCCACGATACCCTGATCCGCCAGCGCCTTGAGCAGAGCGGCGTCGGCCATGGTTTCCCGAACGGCAGTGTTGAGGCGCGCAACGATCTCCGTCGGCAGCCCGGCCGGCCCCGCGAGGCAATGCCACAGCACGGCCTCGAAAGCTTGGCCGCCCAGCAGCTCCGACACGGTGGGGACCTGCGGCGCGAGCGCTGTGCGTTGGGCGGTGGCGATGGCCAGAAGCCGCGCGCGACCGGAGCTATGGAACGGCAGCGCGCTGCCCAACGTCGTGACCACCATGGCGATCTGGCCGGCGAGCAGATCGGTCATCGCCGGGCCGCTGCCGCGATACGGCACGTGGGTCAGCGATACGCCACCCAGCGCCGTCTTCAGCCGCTCGGTGGTGAGATGCAGCAGCGTGCCGCTGCCGGGCGAGCCGTAGCTCAGCGCACCGGGCTTGGCGCGCGCCGCCGCGATCAGGCCCATCAGCGAGTCCGGTTGCTGGAGATGGCCGATAAACGCCGCCGGCCCGCCGCCGACATGGGCGATGTAGGTGAAGTCCTTCATGACGTCGTATTCGGGCTTGGCCGCCATCGAGGCATAGAGCGCCTGCGTGGATCCCGTGCCGAACAGCAGCGTGTAGCCATCGGGCTTGGCGCGCGCGACGCCGGCCGAACCGATGACGCCGGCCGCGCCGGCCTTGTTCTCGACCACGACAGGCTGGCCGAGCGCGCGCGACAGCCGCTCCGCGAACAGCCGTCCGTAAACGTCGGTCGGGCCACCGGGCGGAAAGGCGATCACGAGGCGCACGGGCTGCGACGGCCACGCCTGCGCGCGGGCCAGCGACGGCAGGGCCAACGCGGCGGCGCCGGCTGCGATCAGGGAACGACGACGCATGTGAACCTCCCGGGGATGGTCAGAGGCCCGCCGATCGCCAGTTCTCGGCCGGCGCGGCGGGATGCGAGACGAGGCCGGCAGCCCGCACGCCCATGATCGCCGCATACTCGTCGCGATCGGATGCGTCGCCGCTGATGCCGATCGCGCCGATGGCGTAGCCCTGCGCGTCGATCGCCAGCACACCGCCGGGCACCGGCACGAAGCGGCCGTCGGAGGCCGCGGCCAGCGCGCCCTGGAACGCCGGCCGGTTAGCGAGCCGATCGCGCAGGGTACGGCTGGAGATGCCCATGCCCAGCGCGCCCCACGCTTTGCCGAGCGCGATATCGAAGCGCAGCACGCCGCAGCCGTCTTCTCGTTTGTAGGCGACGAGCTGACCGCCGGAATCGAGCACGGCGACGGTGAGCGGCAGCAGCTCGGCGGCGCGCGCAGCGGTGAGCGCACCGGCGATCATCGCGTCGGCCTGTGCCAGCGTCAGGCTGGAGCGCACGGGAAACAGGGTGTGGTCGCTCACGGTCTTGCGGTCTCCCTCGATCGATGTCCCGTCAAATCCGCCGCGATGACGCGTCGAGACGCATCGAGACGGATGGCACGGCCTGGCCCAGCGACAGGCTAAACATCTCGTCGCGCCCGACCTCGACGAAACCGAGTTTGCACAGGACGCGTCCCGATGCGGGGTTGTCCGCGAAGTGGCCCGACACAAGGTGTCCGAGAACCAAGCGGTCAAAACCGTAACGCACGACCGCGGCTGCAGCCTCGGTGACCAACCCCTGCCCCCAATGCGACCGTCGCACATAGTAACCCAGCTCGGCGGCGTTCGCGTCGTCCGTCGGCGCCAGGCCGACGCAGCCGACGACCAGCAGCGACGGCCGCAGGATCATCGCCCACACCAGCTCGCGCGTCGCCACATCGTTCAGGAAATAGCGCGCGTCGGCCTCGCTGTAGGGATAGGGCACACGCGAAAGCCGGCGCGAGACCTCGATATCGCCGCAGATCTCGACGATCGCGGAGATGTCGGCCTCGCCATAGGGACGCAACGTCAGCCGCGCCGTTTCGAGAACGGGCGGCGGTCCGCTGAATCTCGGTTTGGTCGCCATGCGCAAGCGTCGCACGGGCATTGCACACACCTCAACAGCGGCGTTGGCGGCCCTATGGCCGGGCCGCGCGACACGCTAATGTCGTTTCCAAGACTGGTCCGGAGACGTCCATGCCGCACGACGTGCTCGAGGCCCTCAAGGCCTCAGAAAGCGAAATGGTCGCGCTTCGCCGCGACATCCACAAGCATCCCGAGACCGCGTTCGAGGAGGTGCGCACGTCGGACATCGTCGCCGCCAAGCTCACCGAATGGGGCATCCCGATTCATCGCGGGCTGGCGACCACCGGCGTGGTCGGCACGCTCAAGGGGGCGCGGCCGGGCCAGAAGACCATCGGCTTGCGCGCCGACATGGATGCGCTGCATCTGCAGGAGAAGAACGATTTCGACCACCGCTCGGTGATCGACGGCAAGATGCACGCCTGCGGCCATGACGGGCACACCGCGATGCTGCTGGCCGCCGCCAAGCACCTCGCCGCCAATCCCGACTTCGCCGGCACCATCCACTTCATCTTCCAGCCGGCCGAGGAAGGCTTGGGTGGCGCGCGGGTGATGATCGAGGAAGGCCTGTTCGACCTGTTCCCGTGCGACGCGGTCTACGGCATGCACAACATGCCGGGCGTGCCGACCGGCCACTTCGCGATCTGCCCCGGCCCGATGCTGGCCGCGAGCGACACCTGGATGGTGACCTTCAAGGGCACCGGCGGCCACGGCGCGCTGCCCGAGCGCGGCACCGATCCATCGACCCCGGCGGCGAGCTTCATCCTCGCCATCCAGGGCATCATCGGCCGCAACGTGCCGTCGTCGCAGACCGCGGTGCTCAGCGTCGGCCATATCGCCGCCGGCACGTACGGTTCGCCCAACGTTATTCCCTCGGACGTGCTGGTGCGCGGCACGGCGCGCAGCTACAGCCCGGCCGTGCGCGACCTGCTGGAACGCCGCATGGGCGAGATCGCCCGCTCGACCGCCGAAGCCTGGGGCTGCACGGCTGAATACCACTACCTGCGTCGCTACCCGCCACTGGTCAACGCCAAGGAACAGACCGTCATCGCCGTGAAGGCGGCGCAAGCCACGGCTGGCATTGACAAGGTCGACGGCAAGATGACGCCGATGACCGGCGCGGAGGACTTCGCCTTCATGTTGGAGAAGCTGCCCGGCGCCTACATCTTCATCGGCAATGGCGGCGACGCCGAGGGCGGCTGCCAGCACGTGCACACGCCAATCTACGACTTCAACGACAAGATCCTGCTCACCGGCGCTGCCTACTGGCTGAACCTGGTGAAGCAGGAACTCGGCGACGACGCCACCTAACTTGTGGCGAGCGCCAGCGGCGGACGCGGCGGACGGTACAGCGCGAAGGCGATCTGCACCGCGCCGCCGAGCAGTCCGAGCATGACGGCAAGCTGCCAGGCGAGGTTGTAGGAACCCAGCGAATCGAAGATTACGCCCCCGCCAAAGGCGCCGACGAAGCTGCCGATCTGATGGCCCATGAAGGCAAGGCCGGCGATCATCGCCTGCCAGCGCAGACCGAACATCTCCGCCACCGCGCCCGAGACCAGCGGACCGACGCCCAGCCAGACGAAGCCCATCACCGCGGCGAAGACCAGCGTGCCCAGGGGCGTCGGTGGGAACATGAAGTACAGCGCGAGCGTCAGCGAGCGCACGACGTAGATGCCACCGAGCAGCGCCAGCTTGTTCCAGCGTCCGCCGGCCCAGCCGAAGAACAGGCAGCCCAGCACGTTGGTGCCGCCGATGACGCCCAACGCCTGGGCGTTGAGCATCGGATCCATGCCACACAGCGCGAGATAGGACGGCAGGTGCGTGGTGAGGAAGATCAGCTGCATGCCGCAGACGAAATAGGCGGTCGCCATCACCACGAAGGGCGCGCTGGCGAAGGCCGTGAAGGCCGCGCTCTTCATGCTGGCGTTGCCGATGTCGCTGCTCGTCGCGGGCGGCAGCGGCACCTTGTCGATTCGGCCCGCGATCCACGCCGAGGGAATCATGATCAGCGCCAGTACCGCGAAAGCGGCGACGCCGACGCGCCAGCCGTGACCGTCGGTCAGCACCTGGCCGAGTGGCGCCGCGATCAGCGCCCCCAGAGAGCCCGCGCCCGACACGATGCCGAGCACCATGCTGCGCAAGGCCGCGGAGACCGAGCGTGTCGCCACCGCCATGGCGATCGCCGCCGCGGTGCAGGCCAGCGCCATGCCGATCAAGACACCGGCGCCGATCAGCACGCCGATCAGCCCCTGCGCCGTCGCCATCAGCACGAGCCCCGCGACATAGAGCACCGAGCCCGCGATCATGATCGGCCGGAAACCCCAGCGCACGGTGAGCGCGCCAGCTACCGGCTGCAGGAAGCCCCAGGCCAGGTTCTGGACCGCGATCGCCAAGGTGAATTCCGAGACGGTGATGGCGATGTCGCGGGTCAGTGGCTGTAGGAACAGCCCGAAGCTCTGGCGCAGGCCCATGCTCAGCGTGAGCATCAGAGAGACACCGATCAGGATGGGCAACGCGGCACGCATGGGACGCTCACTTGAGAATTACACCGATCTGTGTAATTCCTGCGCCCAGCATGTCCTGCCGTCAATGAGAAGTTACACAGGTCTGTGCACTATGCGGAAATCGCCCAAGAAGCCGATGCTCAAGAAACCCATGAAAGAGCGGATTCTCGAGACCGCCGACCGGCTTTTCTACAGCCAGGGCATCCGCGCCATCGGCGTCGACACGATCGCGGCCGAGATCGGCATCAGCAAGCGCACGCTCTACAATCACTTCCCCTCCAAGGACGCGCTGATCGTCGCCTATCTCGAACGTCGAAACGTGCAGACCCCGCCATCGGAGCGCGAGTCAGCAGATCTGATCCTGCGCTCCTTCGACAGGTTGGAACGCAATTTTGGCACGCGGGAGTTTCGCGGGTGTCCCTTCGTCAACGCGGTCGCCGAACTCGGTGCGGGCGAGCACGCGGCCAAGGCCGTGGCGCTGGCGTTCAAGCAGGGTCGCCAAGCCTGGTTCCGCGATCTGCTGGTGAAGCTCGGTCTGCCCGCGCCCGATCTGCTGGCGACGCAACTCGCAATCCTGGTCGATGGCGCCATCGCCACGCACCTCGTGCGCGGCGATCCTGAGATGGCGCGCGCAGCCAAAGCGGCCGCGATCACGTTACTCCATCAGGCGGGCGTGGCGATCCCGGCCGAGCATGTTATGACGGTGCGGCAGGAATAACCGTACGAACCAGGGGAAACGCCAATGCTCGGCCTGATGCAGGACCGTCCGCTGCTGATCTCGCAGATCATCGATTTCGCCGCCGCCTATTATAGCGATGTCGAGATCGTCTCTCGCTCGATCGAGGGCCCGATCCATCGCTACGGTTATCGCGACGCGCACAAGCGCAGCAAGCAGCTCGCCGAGGCGCTGCAGGGGCTGGGCATCAAGCTGGGCGATCGCGTCGGCACCATCGCCTGGAACACCTACCGGCACTTCGAGTGCTATTTCGGCATTTCAGGCATCGGCGCGGTGCTGCACACCATCAACCCGCGCCTGGCGCCCGAGCACGTCGCGTATATCGCCAACCACGCCGAGGACCAGATCATCTTGGTCGACGTCAACCTGCTGCCGATCGTCGAAGGCGTTTGGGACAAGCTCACGACGGTGAAGCACGTCGTGGTCATGACCGATCGCGCGCATATGCCCGCGTCGTCGAAGATTCCAAACCTGCTGTGCTACGAAGAGCTGATCGCCGACAAGCCGGGCACGCTACGCTGGCCCGACTTCGACGAGAAGACCGCCTCGTCGCTCTGCTACACGTCAGGGACCACGGGCAATCCCAAGGGCGTGCTCTACTCGCATCGCTCGACCTTGATCCACACCATGATGTCGAGCAACGGCGCGGTGATCCCGATGGATCCCGACACCACGGTGCTGCCCGTGGTGCCGATGTTCCACGCCAATGCCTGGGGCCTCGTCTACGCCGCGCCGATCGCCGGCGCCAAGCTGGTGTTCCCCGGCGCCAAGCTCGACGGCGCCAGCGTCTACGAGCTGCTCGACAAGGAACAGGTGACGCTCTCCGCCGGCGTGCCGACGGTGTGGCTCGCCCTGCTCGACTACTGCGCGCAGAACAAGCTCAAGATGTCGTCGGTCAAGCGCACCTTGATCGGTGGTTCGGCGGTGCCGATCTCGATGATCGCGCGCTTCTGGAACGAGCACGGCGTCGAGGTCATCCAGGGCTGGGGTATGACCGAGATGAGCCCGCTGGGCACGACGACGCGCTTCAATCGCGGCGAGCGCCAGCTGCCCGACGCGGAGCGCTTCGCCATCACCGCCAAGCAGGGCCGGCCGGTGTTCGGCTGCGAGATGAAGATCGTCGACGACGCCGGCAACGACCTGCCGATGGACGGCAGCGTGTCGGGCAATATGGTGGTGCGCGGGCCCTGGATCGTGAAGGGCTACATGAAGGGCGACGGCAAGAGCCAGTTCGGCAAGGACGACTGGTTCGCCACCGGCGATGTCTGCAAGATCGAGAAGGACGGCTCGGTGGTGATCACCGACCGCTCCAAGGACGTCATCAAGTCCGGCGGCGAGTGGATCTCCTCGATCGACCTGGAGAACGCCGCCATGGGCTGCCCCGGCGTCGCCGAGGCGGCGGTGATCGGCGTGGCGCATCCCAAGTGGGACGAACGACCGCTGCTGATCGTGCATCCCCGGCCGGGCGCCAACGTCACCAAGGAGCAGGTCCTCGAGTTCCTGCAGGGCAAGATCGCGAAGTGGTGGATGCCCGACGACGTACAGTTCGTCGAAGCCATCCCGCACGGCGCCACCGGTAAGATCCTCAAGACCAAGCTGCGCGAGCAGTTCAAGGACTACAAGCTGCCGACGGCATAGCGCATGTAAGGAGGCGCACCATGACCGCGCGTCGCCGCTCCTTCATCGCCGCGGGCGGCGCAGCGCTAATCGGTCTCGCAGCGCCGGCGCGCGCGGCCTGGCCTGACAGGCCGATCCGCTTCGTCGTGAGCTTCGCGCCCGGCACGGCGACCGACAACCTCGCGCGCGTGCTCGCGGAGTCGATGGCCGCCGACCTCGGCCAGCCGATCGTCATCGACAACAAGCCTGGCGCGCAGGGTTCGATCGGCGCCAATCTGGTGGCCAAGGCGCCGGTTGACGGCAACACGATCCTCGTCGGCTCGGCGACAACGCAGGCCGCCGCCGCGTCGCTGCTCAAGACCGTACCCTACGATCCCGTTCGAGATTTCGCGCCGGTCACGAAGCTCGGCCACATCGCCCAGGTCCTCGTCGTGTCGGCGGCGTCGCCGCATCGCGACGTGGCCGCGCTGGTGGCGCATGCGCGCGCCAATCCTGGCAAGGTGAACTACGGCACCGGCTCGAGCGGCAACCTCTTGCCCTCGGCGACGCTCGTGAAACGTCTGGGCCTGGATATCGCGCGCGTCACTTACCGCAGCCCGCCGCAGGCGATGGCCGACGTGCTGGGCGGCAGCGTGCGGTTCATGTTCATCGACGTCTCGGCGGCGCTGGGCCAGATTCGCGCCGGCACGCTACGCGCTCTGGCGGTCAGCTCGGCGCAACCCAGCGCGCTATTGCCGGGGGTCCCGTCCATCGCCACCACCCTGTCTGGCTTCGAGCTCCTGACCTGGTTCGCGATGTATGCGCCATCCGGCACGGACGGCGCGATCGTCGCGCGCCTCAACGCATCCGCGCGCAAGGCGCTGGGCGACGCCGCGATCGCGTCGCGCCTCGCCGATATGGGCTTCGAAGTCTACGGCTCGACGCCGGACGAGTTGCGCGCGTTCACCACCGCGGAGGTCGCCAAGTGGCGCGCGCTGGTCGCCGAGACCGGAATCGAGCCGGAATGATCGCGCGAAGCCCGTCAATCGACTTCACCTTTCTTGGCTGCGGCGACGCCTTCGGCAGCGGCGGGCGCTTCAACACCTGCTTCCACGTGAAGGCGCCGAGCGCGACGTTCCTGATCGACTGCGGCGCCAGCTCGATGATCTCGATCCGCAAGCACGGCGTCGATCCCAACGCCATCGACGCGATCCTGATCACCCATCTGCACGGCGATCATTTCGGCGGCCTGCCCTTCTTCATCCTCGACGCCCAGCTCGGCAGCCGGCGCAGCCGACCGCTGGTCATCGCCGGGCCGCCCGGCCTGCGCGACCGCCTGCTCCAGGCGATGGAGGTGTTCTTCCCTGGCTCCAACGGGATCGCTCAGAAGTTCGAGATCGACATCGTCGAGTTCACGCCCGGCGAGCCGGCCACACTGGGCGCGCTCACGGTGAAGCCGTACCTGGTGCGCCACCCCTGCGGCGCGCCACCGCTGGCGTTGCGGGTCGAGGTCGACGGCAAGTCGCTCTGCTACACCGGCGACACCGAATGGGTCGACTCGATAGCCGATGCCGCCAGAGGCGTCGATCTGTTCGTCTGCGAGGTCTATTTCGACGACAAGCCGATCCGCTTCCATCTCAACTGGCAGACGGTGAAGCGGCACCTGCCCGCGATCGGCGCCAAGCGCGTAATCGTCACGCATATGAGCCCGGAGATGCTTTCGCGCGTCGGTTCGCTGGGCATCGAGGCGGCCGCGGACGGATTGCGCCTGTCGGTCTGAGGCGGTACGAGTCCGCCAATGCTCAGAACGCGCTTTCGCGGCGCGGAACGAAGCTCCGGAGGGAAGAATCAGCATGTCAGAGCCAGCCGTCATCCGCTCGACCAATGGCGAGATCGGCATTCTCACCGTCAACAACCCGCCGGTGAATGCGCTCAGCGCCGCCGTGCGCACCGGCCTCGACGAGGGCGTCAAGGCGTTCGGTGCCGATCCAGCGATCAAGGCGATCGTGCTGATCGGCGGCGGCCGTACCTTCATCGCCGGCGCCGACATTCGCGAGTTCGGCAAGCCGCGCGCCGGCACCGATCTCAACGAGGTCATCCGCATCATGGAGACTTCGCCCAAGATCATCGTCGCGGCGCTGCACGGCACGCCGCTGGGCGGCGGCCTGGAGACGGCGCTGGGCGCGCATTACCGCATTTCGGCGCCCACCACGCGGCTGGGACTGCCCGAGGTGCATCTCGGCCTCCTGCCCGGCGCCGGCGGCACGCAGCGTCTGCCGCGCCTGACCGGGGCGGCCTATGCGCTCGAGGCCATGGTCTCGGGCCGCCACATCCCGGCCAAGGAAGCGGCCAGCAAGGGCATCGTCGACAAGATCGCCGAGGGCGATCTGTTGGAGGGCGCTGTCGCCTATGCCCGCGAGTTGGTGGCGCAGAACGCGCCGCTCAAGCGCGTGCGCGACCAGCAGGTGAAGCTGGAGAGCCCGACCGCGATCGCCGATTTCGAGAAGTCGATCGCCCGCAAGGCGCGCGGCTTCAAGGCGCCGTGGCACATCGTCAAGACGGTGCAGGCCGCCGTCGAGCTGCCCTTCGATCAGGGTCTGGCGCGCGAGCGCGAGCTGTTCCAGGAATTGCTCACCTCAAGCGAATCCGCGGCGCAGCGCTACTACTTCTTCGCCGAGCGCGAGGCGGCCAAGGTCAAGGACGTGCCGGCGGACACGCCGCAGCGCGAGATCAAGACCGGCGCCATCATCGGCGCCGGCACCATGGGCGGCGGCATCGCGATGAACTTCGCCAATGCCGGCATCCCGGTCACCATCCTGGAGAACAACCAGGAAGCGCTCGACCGCGGCCTGAAGACCATCCGCACCAACTACGAGAACACCGCCAAGCGCGGCGGCATGAAGGCCGAGGACGTCGAGAAGCGCATGGCGCTGATCAAGCCGACCCTCGACTACAACGATCTGAAGGACGCCGACGTAATCATCGAGGCGGTGTTCGAGACCATGGAGGTCAAGGAGGCTGTCTTCAAGAAGCTCGACGCGGTGGCCAAGCCGGGCGCGATCCTGGCGACGAACACCTCGGGCCTCGATGTCAACCAGATCGCCTCCTACACCAAGCGTCCCGGCGACGTGATCGGCATGCATTTCTTCTCGCCGGCCAACGTCATGAAGCTGCTCGAGAACGTGCGCGGCAAGGCGACGTCGAAGGACGTCATCGCCACGGTGATGAACCTCTCGAAGAAGATCGGCAAGGTCCCGACCCTGGTCGGCGTCTGCGAGGGCTTCGTCGGCAACCGCATGCTGCGCCAGCGCGGCATCCAGTCCGCCTATATGCTCGAGGAAGGCGCGCTGCCGCAGCAGATCGACAAGGTGATCTTCGACTTCGGCTTCCCCATGGGTCCGTTCCAGATGAGCGATCTGGCCGGCAACGACGTGGGCTGGCGCATCCGCCAGGGCAAGAAGGAGAAGGAACAGCGCAACGTGCGCTACACCGGCTACGTCGCCGACGCGATCTGCGAGCTGGGCCGCTTCGGCCAGAAGACCGGATCGGGCTACTACAAGTACAACCTGCCCGACCGCACGCCGATCCCCGATCCTGAGGTCGAGAAGATCATCGAGGAGAACTCCAAGCGGCTAGGCATCACGCGCCGCGCCATCTCCGACCAGGAGATCATGGAGCGCACGCTCTATCCGATGGTCAACGAGGGTGCCAAGATCCTTGAGGAGGGCATGGCCCAGCGCGCGCTCGACATCGACGTGATCTGGGTCAACGGCTATGGCTGGCCGGTCTATCGCGGCGGCCCGATGTGGTGGGCCGACAACGTCGTCGGGCTCAAGACCATCCACGACGCGTTGCTGAAGTACAAGGAGATGTCGGGCGATCCGTTCTGGGAGCCCGCGCCGCTGCTCAAGCGGCTGGTCGCCGAAGGCAAGAAGTTCTCGGACGTTTAATGAGTTTCACCACAGAGACACAGAGACACAGAGGAAGACGAAGACAAGTTCATAGCGCGCCTGCGGCGCGCCGTTTTCTCATCCTCTGTGTCTCTGTGTCTCTGTGGTAGTCTTTCTTCAATTCAAAGCACAACTCTGGAGGGACACATGGACGCCGTCATCGTTTCAACCGCCCGCACGCCGATCGGAAAGGCCTTCCGCGGCGCCTTCAACGACACCCACGGCGCCGACATGGGCGCGCATGTCATCAAGCACGCCGCCGAGCGCGCCAAGGTCGATCTGGCCGAGATCGAGGACGTGATCATGGGCTGCGCCGCACCGGAAGGCACGACGGGCTCCAACGTCGCGCGCGTCTCGGCGATGCGCGCCGGCGCGCCGGTCAACGTCTCGGGCGTGACCGTCAACCGCTTCTGCTCCTCGGGTCTGCAGACCATCGCCATGGCCGCCCAGCGCGTGCTGGTCGACCGCGCCACCGTCGTGGTCGGCGCCGGTCTGGAGTCGGTGTCGCTCGTGCAGGGCGGCGGCGGCAACAAGCACCGCCTGGTGAACCCCTGGGTGCAGGAGCATGTGCCGGGCATCTATCACAGCATGATCCAGACCGCCGACACGGTCGCGGCGCGCTACAAGATCAGCCGCGAGTACCAGGACGAGTACTCGCTGCAGAGCCAGATGCGCACGGCGGCGGGCCAACAGGCCGGCAAGTTCGACGACGAGATCGTGCCGATGGAAACCGAGATGCTGGTGACCGACAAGAACACCGGCGAGACCTCGAAGAAGAAGGTCAAGCTGACCAAGGACGAAGGCAATCGCGCCGACACGACCAAGGAAGGCCTCGCCAAGCTGCAGCCGGTGATGGGTCCCGACAAGTGGATCACCGCCGGCAACGCCAGCCAGCTCTCCGACGGCGCTTCGGCCGCGGTGGTCATGAGCGACGCCGAAGCCGCCAAGCGTGGGCTCAAGCCGCTGGGCATCTTCAAGGGCCTGGTCGTCGCCGGCTGCGAGCCCGACGAGATGGGCATCGGCCCGGTCTACGCCATCCCGAAGCTGCTCACCCGCTTCGGCCTGAAGATGGACGACATCGACCTGTGGGAACTCAACGAGGCCTTCGCCGTGCAGGTGCTGTACTGCCGCGACAAGCTCGGCATCCCCAACGAGAAGCTCAACGTCAACGGCGGCTCGATCTCGATCGGCCACCCCTTCGGCATGACCGGCGCGCGCTGCACCGGCCACATCCTGATCGAGGGCCGTCGCCGCAAGGCGAAGAACGTGGTCGTCACGATGTGCATCGGCGGCGGCATGGGCGCGGCCGGGTTGTTCGAGGTCGTGCAGTAAGCGCGGGCCTCGTGTTCGAATGAGCGAGGGCGGGACCGCGAGGTTCCGCCTTTTCTCATCGTAACCTGCGATGCGATATCCCCATCTCCGTAGTGACCCCGACAATCCAGTCGACGTCGAAAGCACGGACGATGGCATTCGCTTTGTCGGTGCCGGCGGCTCTTCGGCCACGATATCCTGGGATGAGGTCGTCGGCGTCTGGCTGCAAATCCAGGATCCGAGCAATTGGCCGCGGCCCTTTTCGGCTATCCTGCCGAACCCGAACCCCCTTCTCTCGGCCCGCGCCTTCACCTGCGAGCTCAGCTTCAAGAGCCACCGGACTCTGATGATCGCCCTGCGCAACCAGATCGAGAAGCGTCGCTGGACCCAGGCCGAGGCGGCGAAGCGGCTCAGCGTGTCGCAACCCCGGATCTCGAATCTGATGCGCGGCAAGATCACGCTGTTCTCTCTCGGCACGCTGGTCTCGATGGCAAGCGCCGCCGGGCTCGTGATCGAGGTGAAGGTTCGAAAGGCCGCTTGACCTACTTCGCCGGCTGCAGGATCGCCGCGGCCTTGAACTTGGCCAGCTCGATCCAGGTCGTCTGCTCCAAGTCCGTACCGTTCCAGATCGTGATCGCGGCCTCGCGCTTGCCGACGTAGTGCGGCTGATCGTTCTCCAGCGTCATCGGCAGGTCATGACCGGGCACGACGATGTTGCTAGGCCGCGCACGCCAGAAGCGCCACATCATCTCGATCGAGCGGCGGGTCTGGCTCTCGTCGTCGGTCATGTCGGCGGTGCGTGAGAGCAGCTCGGCGCGGTTCTTGGCGGCGTCGCCGGTGAAGATCACGTCGCGCGTGACGTCCTGCAGGCGGTAGACCAGGCAACCCGGCGTGTGACCGGGCGCCATGTGCGCCGTGATGCCGGGCATCACCTCGTCGCCGTCATTGGCGCGCACCAGCTTCGGCCACTGGGCGAGCTCGCGCATGTAGAGCTCGGGCACCGGGGTTTCGCCGATCGGCTGCTCGAGCGCCCATTCGAGCTCGGTGTTGGCGATCACCACGCGGGCGTTGCGGAACATTGGCCAGTTGATGCTGTGGTCGTGATGGGCGTGGCTCAGCAGCAGGTCGGTGATGTCGCCCGGCGCGAGGCCGCGCTTGTGCAGGCGTTCCTTGATCAGCTTGCGCATGCCGATCGGGCCGGTGTCGACCAGCGCGATGCGGCCATGGCCGCGCACCAGCACGACGCTGCTCCAGCCCAGCCCGCCGTGGCAGACCGACTTGCCGGGAAACCCCTGCACGACGATGTCGATGTCGTAGCCGTCGCTCATGGTCCGCGCCCTCTCGCTCAATCGACCGGCTTGATGCCCGCGTCGCGGATCACCTTGGCCCACTTCACCACTTCCGATTTGATCAGCGCGTCGAGCTGCTCGGGCGTGCCGCTGCCGGTGGTCATGCCGAGATCGGCGAAGCGGCGCTTCACATCGGCATCGGCCAGAACCTTCTGGACCTCGGCATTGAGACGCGCCAGCACGTCGCGCGGCGTGCCGGGCGACGCGGTGAGCCCGAACCAGGTCTCGTTCTCGAAGCCCGGCAGGCCGGACTCGGCGATGGTCGGCAGATCGGGCGCCACGGCCGAGCGCGCCGCGCTGGTGACGCCCAGCGCCCGCAACGCACCCGACTTCACATGGCCCAGGCACACCGAGATATTGGAGAACATCATCGGCAGCTGACCTGACAGCAGGTCGGTGATCGCCGGCGCCTCGCCGCGATAGGGCACCGGCGTCATCTTGATGCCGGCCGTCGCCATGAACAGCTCGCCCGCCATATGCGGCGTGGTGCCGACGCCGCCATGGCCGATGTTGAGCACGCCGGGCTTGTCCTTCGCCATCGCGATCAGCTCGGCCACCGACTTCGCCGCCACGGAGGGATGCACCACCAGCACCAACGGCGAGGCGCCGAGCAGCGCCACGCCGGCGCAATCCTTCTCGGCGTTGAACGCCACCGAACGGTAGAGCACCGAGGCCACGGCGTAGGTCGTCTGCGACGCCACCATCAGGGTCAGCCCGTCGGGCGATGCCTTGGCCAGGATGTCGGCTGCGATCAGGCCGCTGGCGCCCGGCTTGTTGTCGACGATCACCGACTGGCCCAGCGCCTCGCCCAGCTTCTGCGCGACGATGCGCGCGACGACATCGTTGCCGCCGCCGGCGGAGAAGCCGACGAGGATACGGATCGGCCGGCCGCCGCCGACCTGCGCGCGAGCACCACCACTCAGCGCGGCCGCACCGATCGCGCCGGCGATGACCGCCCGTCGGCTCAAGCGCTCTGCCCCTGAGACCATGGTTTCCTCCCGGACGCCGCTGTCGCGGTCTTGGGGTGACGGTACATCCCGGCCGGCGCGTGCGCTAGACTAACGGCCATGCGCCATGTCTTCCGCGGAACGGTGTTCGAGGGTGAGACCGTCGTCGTACTCTCCGACGACACGATCGACGTGACTGCACCTTCGGGCGCAACTCGACAGATCGCCTTGGTCGACATCGCCCGTGCGCGGCTGTGGAGCCAGCCCCTGCGCGCCGTCAGCGACCAGTACATCTGCCAGGTAGAGCCACGCCAGGGGCCTGCTCTGCAGATCCGCAGCGTGTCATATCGACTGATGGCCTATGACAATCGGGCTGCGACCTGGCGCCCGATGATCGAGAACCTGCACCAACGACTGGCCCGTCTCGATCCACGGCCGCAGTTCGTCGCCGGCATCTCGCCGATCGCGTATGCGCTCTATGTCGGCGTAGGCGCTGTTCTCGTGGCGTTTGCGCTGGTGCTGCTCATCAAGCACGTCATCCTGGGACTTTGCGCGCTGGTGCTGGTTGGCGCGCTGGGCACGGCCTACTGGTGGAGACATCTGCGGTTGAATCGTCCACGGCCCTACGACCCCCTCGCCCTTCCGCCAGCGCTGATCCCGGTCGACCGGCCGCCCACGCCCTGAGGCGTACCCAAAGCGCGCGTCCGCCGCTACACTCGGTCTGAAGAGGAGCGCCCCATGAACCTCACACCCGAACAGCTCGCGCAATACAACCGCGACGGTTTCCTGGTCTTCCCCGATCTGTTCGACCGCGAGGAGATTGCGGTGCTGCGGCGCGAGGTGGCACGGCTATCGACCGTGCAATCGGAGGAAGTGGTGCGCGAGCACACCGGTGGCGTACGCACGGTCTTCCGCGTCCATGAGGCCGATGGCGCGACGCGCTCGGCGCCCTTCCGCGCCCTGGCGCGCACGCCGCGCGTGTTGCGGCCGGTGCGGCAGGTGATCGGCACGGACGAGGTCTACGTCTATCACACCAAGATCAACACCAAGCCGGCGATCGAGGGCACGGTGTGGCAGTGGCACCAGGACTACGGCTCGTGGAAGCGCGACGGATGTCCGCGGCCCGATATGGCGACGTTCAACGTGATGATGACCGACACCACGGAGATGGGCGGCGCGCTGTACCTGATCCCCGGCAGCCACAAGCTCGGCCGCATCGAGCCAGTCTACGACGAGTCGACGTCGTACAAGTTCTGGGCGATGCCCCGGCAGCGCATGATCGACATCCTGCGCAGCTCGCCCGAGCCGGTGGCGGTGACCGGCAAGGCCGGCACCTGCGTGCTGTTCCACTGCAACACGCTGCACGCTTCGGGCCACAACCTGTCGGCCGACGATCGCTGGCATATCTACATCTCCTGCAACGCCTGCGCCAACGCACCTGCTTTCGGGCCCGACTCGCGGCCCGACTGGGTGACGTCACGCAACACCGCACCGCTGCCGCTCGAGGCCGAGGACGGCGTGCTGCGCGCCGCCTGATCCCGAGGCATGCGCACCGCCATGATCGTGCGTCGCGCCAAGCCCGGTGACGAGGCCGCCCTGGCCGCGCTCTATCGCGAGATGCAGGCGCACTACGAGTCGAGCGACCCGCCCGGCGGCGCCGATGCGTCCGCCGCCTACGCCGTCGGGTCACACGAGCGCCAGCCCTTCACCCTGGTCGCCGAGCAAGACGGCCGGTTGATCGGCTTCGCCAACCTGACGCCGGTGTTCTACGGCACGGCCTATCAATGGCTGCTGTTCCTCAAGGACGTGTTCGTCGGCGAGGCCGGACGCGGGTCCGGCGCCGGCACCGCGCTCTTGCGGGCGATCGCCAGGGTCGCGCGCGACGAAGGCTATTGCCGCATCGATTGGACCACCGATCCCGGCAACATCGGTGCGCAACGGCTCTACGACCGGCTGGGCGTGCCGCGTCAGGACAAGGTGTTCTATCGGCTTGCCGGCGCCGATCTTCTGCGCTTGGCTGCCGACGACTGATCATCACCGGGGGAAGCGCGACCATGTATCGCCTGTTCATCGCCGTCGTCGCCGGCCTGCTCGCGCTCACCGGCGTCGCGCACGGCCAGGCTTTTCCGAGCAAGCAGATCACGCTGGTCGTGCCCTTCGCCGCCGGCGGACCGACCGACACGCTGGCGCGCATCATGGCCGAGCGCATGAGCCGCACCTTGGGCCAGACCGTGCTGGTCGACAACACCACCGGCGCGGCGGGCACCGTGGGCGTCGGCCGCGTCGCGCGCGCGGCGCCCGATGGCTACACCATCGGCATCGGCCACTGGAGCACCCACGTGGTCAACGCGGCGGTCTACCAGCTGAACTACAACGTGCTGACCGATTTCGAGCCGCTGGGCCTGATCGCCACCAACCCGCAGATCGTCGCCGTGCGCAACGGCTTCGCCGCCGCCAATCTGCAAGAGCTAGCGGCGTACGTGAAGGCCAACCCCGACAAGGTAACGGCGGGCACCGCCGGCGTCGGCTCCGCATCGCACATCGCGGGCATCTACTTCGAACAGAAGACCGGCGGCAAGCTGCGCTTCGTGCCCTATCGTGGCGCCGGCCCAGCGATGCAGGACCTGATGGCTGGTCAGATCGACATCATCTTCGACCAGGCTGCCAACTCGATCCCACAGATCAAGGCCGGCAAGATCAAGGGCTTTGCCATCACCGCCAAGACACGACTGGCGGCGATGCCCGACATCCCCACAGTCGACGAGGCCGGCACGCCCGGCCTCTATATCGCCATCTGGCACGGGTTGTGGGCGCCCAAGGGCACGCCCAAGGACGTCGCGACGAAGCTCACGGCGGCGATCATGGAGGCGTTGACCGACGCGCAGGTTCGGGAGCGCTTCGCGGCTTTGGGCCAGGACATTCCGGCGCCGGCGCAGCAGACGCCCGAAGCGCTGGCCGCGCATCACAAGGCCGAAGCCGATCTGTGGTGGCCGCTGATCAAGGCGGCGGGCATCAAGATCGAGTAGCGCGTGATTCTCCACCACTACGACTTCTCCAACTACTCCGAGAAGGCGCGGCTGGCGCTGGGCTACAAGCGGCTGGCGTGGCGCTCGGTGATGATCCCGCCGATCACGCCCAAGCCCGACCTGACGCCGCTGACCGGCGGCTATCGCCGCACGCCGGTGCTGCAGATCGGCGCCGACATCTACTGCGACACCGCTCTGATCGTGCGCGAGCTGGAACGGCGCGTGCCCGAGCCGACGCTGTACCCACCGCACCTCGCGGCGCTGGCCGACGCCATCACGTACTGGGCCGAGAACCGCCTGTTCCGCCCGATGTCGCTCTACGTCTCCGGCAACAACATGGACGTGCTGCCGCCCACCTTGCAGGCCGATCGCGCGCGCATGCGCGGCCTGCCCGAGCCTGACGCGGCCACGATGGCCCGCGCCGCCGCGCGCAGCGCCACGCATGTGCGACCGCAGATCGCCGCCGTCGAGTCGATGCTCGCCGATGGCCGCGCCTGGATCGCCGGCGACGCGCCGACCGTCGCCGACCTCGCCGTCTATCACGCGCTATGGTTCATCACCGCGCGCACCGACCGGCTGGCGCACGAGCTGGCGCCCCACAGGCGCATCCTGGACTGGATGGCGAAGGTCCGTGCCTTCGGCCATGGCATGCCGACGCCCATCACAGCGCAGGACGCGATCACCGAGGCCCGCGCCGCCACGCCCGAGGCGGCGCGCCCGTCGACACCGCAGCCCGAGGACCCGAAGCCCGGCGACCGCGTGCGCATCCGCGCCGACGACTACGGCAAGGATCCAGTCGACGGCGAGCTGGTGTTCATCGACGACCGCGAGATCGCGATCCGTCGCACCGATCCCGCGGTCGGCGAGATCGTCGTGCACTTCCCGCGGCTGGGCTACGACCTGCGGCCGCGCTGAGCGCGGGATGACGGCCTTTACGGGCGGCCGTGTTGCAAAAACGGCGGCTTGCGGCCCGCGTGGGCCAAGGCTAAGCAGCCGGGAGCAGAATCGGCATTGTGGGGACAGGATCGAGTGAGTCTGCGCGGCAAGACAGTTTTCATCACCGGCGCCAGCCGAGGCATCGGACTGGCCATCGGACTGCGCGCGGCGCGCGATGGCGCCAACGTCGTCATCGCCGCCAAGACGGCCGTCGCCGATCCGCGTTTGCCGGGCACCATCTTCACCGCCGCCGAGCAGATCGAGAAGGCTGGCGGTAAGGCGCTGCCGATCACACTCGACATCCGCGACGAGCAGGGTGTCGAGGCGGCGGTGGCCAAGACGATCGAGACCTTTGGCGGCATCGACATCCTGGTCAATAACGCCAGCGCCATCAGCCTCACCGGCACGCTGTCGACGCCGATGAAGCGCTACGACCTGATGCACCAGATCAACGCTCGCGGCACGTTCCTGGTTTCGCAGAAGTGCATCCCGCACCTCAGGAAAGCGGCCAATCCGCATGTGTTGACGCTCTCGCCGCCGCTCGACTTCTCCGTGCACTGGTTCGCGCCACACGCCGCCTACACCTTGGCGAAGTACGGCATGAGCATCTTCATGTGGTCGATGGCCGAGGAGTTCAAAGCCGACGGCATCGCCTTCAACTGCCTGTGGCCGCGCACCACCATCGCCACCTCGGCGATCAAGAACTTGCTGGGCGGCGACGAGCTGATGAAGCGCAGCCGCAAGCCGCAGATCATGGCCGACGCGGCGCATTGGATTCTCACGCGGCCCAGCCGGGAATGCACCAGTCGGTTCTTCATCGACGACGAGGCGCTGAAGGAGGCCGGCATCACCGACCTCTCGGGATACAGCGTCGTGCCGGGCGCCGAGCTCGCGCCGGACTTCTTCGTGCCGGCGCCCGGCTCGAAGAACGTCATCGGTCGAGCCTAGGTCCCCGATATGGCGACATTCATCCTAATCCACGGCGCGTGCCAAGGTGGCTGGTGCTGGGAGAAAGTCGTGCCGCTGCTGGAGGCGCGCGGCCACAAGGCGCTGGCCCCCGATCTGCCGGGCAGCGGCGACGATCATCTCACGCCGCCGGCGGCGATCAGCTTGCCGCTGTATGTCGATTTCGTCTCCAAGATGCTCGACAAGGAGCCCGAGCCGGTGATTCTGGTCGGCCACAGCATCGGCGGACTCACCATCACGCACGCCGCCGAGGCGCGCCGGCGCAAGATCCGCGCCCTGGTCTATCTCTCCGGCACGCTGCCGCCGCCCGGCAAGACCAATCGCGACATCACCGGCAGCGATCCCGACTCGATGATCCGCCGCGCTTATGAGGCTGGGCCGGACGGTCTGACCTACACCTTCAAGCGCTCGATCCTTCCGACCTTGTTCTTCAACGACTGCGATCCGACCGACGTCTACCGCGCCATGTCGCGTATGCGTCCGCAGGCCGCCGCGATCGTCACCACGCCGATGACCTACACCGAGGAGCGCTTCGGCGGCGTGCCGCGCTGGTACATCGAATGTCTGCGCAGCAACGCCATCACGCTTCCCATGCAGCGCCTGGTCAACAGCTCGATGCCGTTCAACATCCTGCAGCTCGACTCCGGCCACTCGCCCAACTACTCGATGCCCGAGGCGCTGGTGGAGCATCTGGAGACGATCGTCCAGAAGACCGCCTGATTTCCTGAAGGAGCAACCAACATGGTCAAAGTGGTCGCCATTTGTGGCAGCCTGCGCAAGGCGTCCGTCAACCGGGCGCTGATGCGCTCGCTTCAGCCGCTGGCGCCAGAGGGCATGGAGGTTGTCGAGGCGCCGTCGATCGACCTGCCGCTGTATAATTTCGACATCCAGGCCAAAGGCTTTCCTGACTCCGTCACCGCGCTCGCCGACGCGGTCCGCGGCGCCGCCGGCGTGGTCATCGTCACGCCGGAGTACAACTACTCGGTCCCCGCGCCGCTAAAGAACGCGGTCGACTGGCTGTCGCGCGTGCCGAACCAGCCCTTCCAGAACAAGCCGATCACCCTGATGTCGGCCTCGCCCGGCGCGCTGGGCGGCGCGCGCGCGCAATATCACCTCAGGCAGATCTTCATCTTCCTCGAGGGCATTATCGTCAACCGGCCCGAGGTCATGGTGACCATGGCCGGCTCGAAGTTCGAGATGGTCGACAACGCGCCCACGGTGCTGAGCGACCAGCCGACCAAGGACGTGGTCAAGCAGAACCTCGCCGCCTTCGCCAAGCTGATCGCCAAGATGGGCTGATCACCGCCCCTGGAACTTCACCGGCCGCTTCTCGATGAAGGCCTTCAGGCCCTCGAGGTGATCGCTCGTGGCGGCGCAGGCGGCGAGGTTCTCGGCTTCGCGGTGGGAGTGCTCGTCCCAGGAATTGTCGAGCGAGCCCTTGATCAGCAGCTTGGCCTTGCCCAACGCGAAGGTCGGGCCGTCGGCCAGCTTGCGCGCCAGCTTCGCGGTCTCGGCCGCCAGCTCGGCGCGCGGCACGATCCAGTTGAGGATGCCGACATTCTTGGCCTCGGGCGCCTTGAAGCGATCACCCAGCAGCGTGATCTCCAACGCCTTACGCTCCCCCACGATGCGCGGCAGGAAATAGGTCGCGCCGCCATCGGCCGACAGGCCGATGTGGCGATAGGCCAGGGTGAAGAACGCGTCGTCGCTGGCGATCGCGAGATCGCTGGCGAGGATCAGGCTGAGCCCGAAGCCGGCCGCCGCGCCCTGAACCGAGGCGACCACCGGCTTCTCCATGCGCCGGAGGTGGTAGATCAACTGATGGGCCTTGACCACGCGCATCTCGAAGTTCGCGAGATGGCGCTCGCGATCCTCGGTCAGCGACTTGTGGAAGCCCTTGATGTCGCCCCCGGCCATGAAGTGCTCGCCGGCGCCCTTGATCACCACGCAGCGCACCGCGGCGTCTTTCTCGAAGGCGCGCGTGATCTCGATCAGCCCCTCGGTCATCTGCGACGACAGCGCGTTGAGCACCTCGGGCCGGTTCAGGGTGATAGTGCCGATGCCGTCCTTCACTTCGGACAGCACATGTTGTTCGCTCATGGCTCTTTCCCTTCTCTCAGTCTTCCATCCCACCCTGGCGAGCGCCCAAAAGCGCGTCTCGAAGGGTGGGCCGCCAACCCGATGTGCTGCCCATGCTTGGAGATGGCCGCCGACGCAAGGTCCCATAGCCGCCGCTGGCGCAAAAGCCCTGACGTTCTCATAGTGAAACGATGAGCGAATTCGCCGACCTCATGCTGCGCTTCGCCGGACCGCTGGCCATCGGCCTGCTGATCGGCGTCGAGCGAGAGCGGCGTAAAGGCGACGGCGAGACCCGCGCGCCGGCGGGCGTCCGTACCTTCGCCATCGCCAGCCTGTCCGGCGCCGTCGCGTTCGAGATCGGTGGCGTGCCGATGCTGATCGCCGTCAGCGTCGCGATCTTCGGTCTCACCGCCGTCGCCTACTTCCGGGCCAGCCGCGAGGACCCGGGCCTGACGACGGAGGTGGCGCTGGTGGCGATGCCGCCGCTGGGCGCGTTGGCCCTGCGAGAGCCGGCCGCCGCCGGCGCCATCGCCGTGGTGATGACCCTGTTGCTGGCTTTCCGCGGCGGCATTCATCATTTCGCGCGTTCGGTGCTCACGGCCGACGAGTTGCGCGACGCGCTCGTGCTTGGCGCGGCGGCGCTGGTGATCCTGCCGCTCATACCCGACCGGCCGATGGGTCCGTGGGAGGCGATCAATCCGCGCGCGATCTGGCTGATCGTTGTGGTGGTCATGGCGATCGGTGCGCTGGGCCACATCGCCGTGCGCGTCGTAGGGCCACGCTTCGGCCTGCCGATCGCAGGCTTCGCCGGAGGCTTCGTATCGAGCACTGCGACCATCGCCACCATGGGCGAGCGCGCCATGAAGGAACCGGAGCTACTGCGCCCGATCGTGGCCGGCGCTGTGCTATCGACGGTCGCGACCGTGGTGCAGCTCGCGATAATCGTCGCCGCCTTCCATCGGCCAACCCTGGTCACGCTCGCCATCCCGCTGGCGCTCGCCGGCGTGGTCGCCGTGAGCTACGGCGTGTTCTTCGCCTGGCGCGCCGCGCGCTTCGACGGGCCGCGCGACACCGCCGTCGGCGAGCGCGTTTTCAACCCGCTATCCGCGCTGCTGCTCGCAGCCATCGTTGGCGCCGTCCTGCTGGGCTCGGCGGCGCTGAAGGAATGGCTGGGCGAGGCCGGCCTGGTGATCGCCGCCGCCGTGGCGGGCCTTGCCGACGCGCATGCCGGCGCGGCGTCGGTGACATCGTTGGCCGCCGCCGGCCGCGTCTCGCCGCCAGAAGCCTCGTGGGCGATCCTTGCGGCCTTCACCAGCAACGCGATGGTGAAGTGCGCGATCGCCATGACCTATGGCGGCGCGGCCTACGCCTGGCGCGTGGTGCCCGGCGTGATCCTGGTCTCGGTCGCGGCTTGGGCCGGCATGTTCATTCCGACGCCCTGATCATGCCGCTCCCTCCGTAGGACTCAAGCGAGGCGCTGGACGAGGCACCGCCAGCCGTCCTAGGCTCCGAGCCACGCAGTCGAGGTCGTCCCATCAGCGCTGCCCGGTACGGGCGCCGAGGGATGAACGCCGGGTAGCCGGGCTGAAGGCGACCTCAACGCCCCGATCTTCGATGATCCACAGACGCGCCCGCGCGGCGGCGGCCGACGCCCCGCCATGGGCCATGAGGAGAAGAGATCCATGCAGCGTCGCACGTTCCTCGCGGCATCGGCGGTCGCACCCTTCGCCGGCGCGCTGTCGTTCGCCACGCGCGCCACCGCCAGCCCGACCGCCGGCAAGTGGCGCAGCTTCGACATGACCTACGCTGTCGAGATCCCGGCCAGCTCGGGCGCGACGCGTATCTGGCTGCCCCTGCCGCACGACGCACCCTACCAGCGGCTGGAATCGATGAGCTGGAGCGGCACCGCGCCGATCAGCCTGCATACCGATCTCGACTCCGGCGCGCGCGCGGTGCACGCGGCCTGGGCCGATGGTGGTGACGCGCGCAAGGTGACGCTCAACGTGCGCGTCGGCGCCTTGCCGCGCTCGGTTCCGCTGGCGAGCGGCGCGGGCGCTGGTGCGATGCCGGAGGACGTGACGAAGTTCCTCAAGCCCAACGAGATGATCCGCACCGACGGCATCGTCAAGGAAACCGCCGACAAGATCGTCGCTGGCAAGACGGATCCGCTGGTCAAGGCGCAGCTGATCTACGACTGGATCGTCGAGAACACCTTCCGCGACCCCAAGGTGAAGGGCTGCGGTATTGGCGATATCCGCACCATGCTGACCACGGGCAACCTCAGTGGCAAATGCGCCGACCTCAACGCGCTGTTCATGGGCCTGACCCGCGCCGTCGGCGTGCCGTCGCGCGGCGTCTACGGCGTGCGCGTGGCGCCCTCGGCGCACTATTCGGCGATGGGCACGCGCAACGTCGACATCAGCAAGGCGCAGCACTGCCGCGCCGAGTTCTGGACGGCGAGCACTGGCTGGGTGCCGGCCGATCCGGCCGATGTGCGCAAGGTCGTGCTCGACGACAAGCTCGCGCTCAATGATCCGAAGATGCCAGATCTGCGCCGCTTCCTGTTCGGCTCGTGGGAAGCCAACTGGGTGGCCTTCAACCATAGCCGCGACGTCAAGCTCGCGCCGTCGAACACCGTGGTGAACTACTTCATGTATCCCGAAGGCGAGACCGCCAAGGGCCCGCTCGACGGCGTCGATCCTGACGCCTACGGCTACAAGATCACGGTGAAGGAAGTCACCGCATAAGGCCCCGCTTCCCCCGCCCGGGCAAGGTGGGCCAGTATGGCGGCATGATTCTATCGATCGAGATCACCGCCATTGAAACGCTGGCCGACGGCGCCCCCTTCGGCGACGTTGGCGCCTACGAACGCGTTGTCGGCATCGCGCGGGGTGAACTCGATCCCGCGCATCCCGGCAATCGCGGCATCGCGCTGATCGACAAGGCGCCACGCAACGCGCGCGGCCGCGTCGAGTACGCCACCGACTTCTTCATCCTGCGCCCTGTCGATGCCACGCGCGGCAACGGCCGTATCCTCTACGAGGTCAACAATCGCGGCCGCAAGATGCTGGTCGGCAATATCTGCGACGGCCCGCAAGGCATGAACGATCCGCGCGGCATGGCCGATCTCGGCAACGGCTTTCCCCTGAAGCGCGGCTATACCATCGTCTGGTCGGGCTGGGATCCCGACGCGCCGCGCGCCAACTTCGGCCTCGGCCTGACGGCGCCGGTCGCGACCGACGACGGCCATCCCATCGTACGCCGTATCCGCGATGAGTTCGGCTGCGGCACGCGTCCCGGTGGCGCGGCCGAAAACTTCCGCCTGTCCTATCCCGCCGCGAGCTTGGATAAGAGCAAGGTGCGCGTTACCGTGCGTGAGCGCGAGTCCGAGCCGCGTCGCGACATCGCCTGGGCCTTCGTCGACGCCCGCACCATCAAGCTGCTGCCCGACGGCACCAAGCCGGTGCCGGGCTCGATCTACGACGTCTTCTACGAGGCGACGTCGCCCAAGGTTCAGGGCATCGGCTTCGCCGCGACGCGCGACTTCGTCAGCTACCTCAAGCACGATGACGGCGGCCGTGCCGCATCGGGTGGGCCGATCACGCACGCACTGGCGATCGGCTTCTCGCAGGCCGGCCGCTATCTGCGTGACCATATCGCGCAGGGTTTCAATCGCGACGAAGACGGGCGGCGCGTCTTCGATGGCGTCTTCTCGCACATCGCCGGCGTCGGCCGCGTGTTCTTCAATCAGCCTTTCGCCCAACCGTTCCGCACCAACACCCAGCACGAAGACCACGGCTTCCCCGAGAACGCCTTCCCGTTCTCGACGGCGACGCTCGACGATCCGCTCACCGGCGCGCGTGGCTCGCTGTTGCGCGGTGATGGCTGCGATCCGCTGCTGATCGAGACCAACACCTCGACCGAGTACTGGCAGAAAGGCGCGTCGCTGCTGCACACCGATCCGCTCGGCGAGCGCGACATCGCGCTGCCCGCGAACTCGCGCGTCTACATGATCGCGGGCACGCAACACGGAGGCCGCGCCGGCGCGCCCACCGATCCCGGCCCCAACCGCAATCCGCGCAACCCGCACAACCCGATGCCGGCGGTGCGTGCGCTGTTGATCGCGCTCGATGAATGGGTCGTGTCGGGAAAGCAGCCGCCGCCCAGTCGCGTGCCGACGCTCGCCGCGGGAACGCTGGTCGCGGCCGACGCCACCGGCTTCCCGAAAATCCCAGGCGCGGCAGTGGTCAGGCGCACCAACACGGTTACGCCACCAGGCGACTGGGTTGATTTCATCGAACCGTCACACGCCTATCGCACGCTGGTGTCGCAGGTCGATGCCGACGGCAACGAGATCGCCGGTATCCGATTGCCCGACATCGCCGTGCCGCTCGCCACCTACACCGGCTGGAACGAGTACAAGGCGCCCTACCCCACCGGCGAGCTCGCCGATCGCGATGGCAGCTACCTCGCCTTCGCGGCGACGAAGAGTGCGCGCGACTCGAATGGCGACCCGCGCGCATCCATCGCCGAACGATATCCGGATCACGCGGCATACGTCGCCGCGGTGAAGATCGCTGTCGATACGCTTGTGAAGGATCGCTTGCTGCTGCCTGACGATGCCGAAGCCTATGTCGCGCGCGCCGCGACATACATTCACAGAGCTTGAAAAGAACACGGGGCTTGAAAAGAAGAAAGCCGGTCATCAGAGATGACCGGCCGCTCATTCGAGCAAAACAGGGTCGCGGGGGTTGGGGGAATGCGACCCTGATCAGGAGAGATGCACGCTTGGGGGAGCACATCTCGACGCCAACCATCGCACAGCCTCGGCGATCGTCGATGTGATTAAGTCGTCAATGCCGCAATCGAGGCGTGAGGAAAGCAGGAAACCGACTCGCGCCGGAACATCACTGCGATACGTGCATTCGACGCGCGGCAAAAACTGACTGCGCCCACACTTTCACCACGAAGGGAGAAAGTGTGCGATGGCGACTCAGAACGCCGCGGCGTCGAGCGCCATCAGGGTCGAGGCGCCAGCCTTGATCTGGTGCGACAGCGACGTGGTCTGCGGCAGCACGCGCTGCACGAAGAAGCGACCGGTCGCGAGCTTGGTGTTGTAGAAGTCGTTGTCGGTGCCCTTCGCCAGGCCAGCCTGCGCCGCCTTGGCGATGCGCGCCCACATATACGCCATCGCGCTCAGTCCCATCAGACGCAGGAAGTCGGTGGCGGCACCGCCGGCCTCGTCGGGGTTCTTCATGCCGTTCTGCATCAGCCACAGCGCCGCGTCCTGCACGCGGCCGATCGCTTTCTCGAGCGGCTCGACGAACTCGGCCATCGCCGCATCGCCCTTGTTGGCGGCGATGAAGCCGTTGATCTCACCCAGCAGACGCTGCGCCGGCCGACCGCCTTTCATCGCCAGCTTGCGGCCGACGAGGTCGAGCGCCTGCACACCGTTGGCGCCTTCGTAGAGCATCGTGATGCGCGCGTCGCGCGCCAGCTGCTCGACGCCGTGCTCGCGGATGAAGCCGTGGCCGCCATAGGTCTGGATCGCGAGGTTCGCCGACTCGAATCCCATGTCGGTGAAGTAGGCTTTGGCGATCGGCGTGAGGATCTGGATCAGATCGTCGGCTTTCTCGCGCTCCTCCTGGCTTTCGTGGCGACGCGCGACGTCGATCAGTGAGCCGATCCAATAGGCCATGGCGCGCGCGCCCTCGGCGAACGACTTCTGGATCAGCAGCATGCGCCGCACGTCGGGGTGCACGATGATCGGGTCGGCCGGGCCATTGGCGTTCTTCGGGCCCGTCAGCGAGCGACCCTGGATGCGCTCCTTGGCGTAGCTCGCGGCGCTCTGATAGGCGGTCTCGGCGATACCGAGGCCCTGCATGGCGACGCCAAGCCGCGCGGCGTTCATCATCACGAACATCGCGTTGAGGCCCTTGTTGGCCTCACCCACCATCCATCCCCGCGCGCCGTCGAGATTCATCACGCAGGTCGACGAGGCCTTGATGCCCATCTTGTGCTCGATCGCGCCGCAGCGGATGCCGTTGCGCTCGCCTGGCTTGCCGTCCGCCGTCGGCAGGAATTTCGGCACGACGAACAGGCTGATGCCCTTGGTGCCGCCGGGCGCGTCCGGCAGGCGCGCCAGCACGAGATGGATGATGTTCTCCGTCAGGTCGTGCTCGCCGGCGCTGATGAAGATCTTGGTGCCGCTGATCGCGTAGCTGCCGTCGGAGCGCGGCTCGGCCTTGGTGCGCAGCATGCCGAGATCGGTGCCGCAATGCGGTTCGGTGAGGCACATCGTGCCCGACCACACGCCCTCGCCCAGTTTCGGCAGATAGGTCTGCTTGATCGTCTCGTTGGCGTGCGCGTGCAGCGCCTCGTAGGCGCCGTGCGACAGGCCGGGGTACATGCCGAAAGACAGGTTCGACGAGGTGATCATCTCCTGCATCACGAAGCCTACCGTCGCCGGCAAGCCCTGGCCGCCGTACCGCGGGTCGGTGGTGACGTTGGTCCAGCCACCCTCGACGAACTGCTTGTAGGCTTCCTTGAAGCCCTTGGGCGTGCGCACCACGCCGTTCTCGTAGTGGCAGCCTTCCTCGTCGCCGCTGCGGTTGAGCGGGAACAGCACGTTCTCGCAGAGCTTGGCGCCTTCCTCGAGGATGGCGTCGATCAGGTCGGGCGTCGCATCGGCGTATCCCGGCAGCGCCGACACACGCGCGACGTCGATCACCTCGTTGAGCACGAAGCGCATGTCCTTCAGCGGTACCTTGTAGGTCGCCATGGATTCTCTCCCTTGGAGCGGCTTTGCTTCAGTCTACTCGGATTCCGGATCGGCACCCTTGTCGCGCAGCAACTGCGCGGCGTGGCCCTCGACCTCGCGGAACTCCGCGATCTGCGTACGCAGATCGCGCAGCTTGGCCTCCAACTCACCGACATGCTCGCGGCTCTTGCGCACGATGGCGCGCAGCTGCTGCACGCCCGAGCGGTCGGCGTGATAGAGGTCCATCAACTCCTTGATCTCCGCCAGGCTGAAGCCCAGCCGCTTGCCGCGCAGGATCCAGCCCAGCCGCCAGCGGTCGCCCTGGCTGTAGATGCGCGACATGCCCTGACGCGTCGGCGACAGCAGCCCCTCGTCCTCGTAGAAGCGGATGGCGCGCGGCGTGACGTTGTACTCGCGCGCCAGCTCGGCGATGGTCCAGGTCTGGGCCGGCGCAGCCTTGGTCGCGGGGCGCGTGGAGTCGATCATCGGCGTCGCTGTCATGGCGCGAAGCTACATGCCGTTTACGTAAACGTCAATGGAGCCTTACGTAAACGTCAAGAGAAAAACGCTGCGCGACCATGCACTTGCCCGACAGGATCACTACATGGCGGTTATGCCGCCGCCGCCTGCTTCCGACCAACCCCGTACCAACATCCTGCGCAAAGTTGCGGTGATCGTCGCGATCATCGTCTGTCTGCTGCTGGCGACCCTGGGCGGGTTCCTGCCGATCATCCCCGGCTGGCTGTTCCTGGTGCCGGCCCTGTACCTGTTGGCGACCGAGTTCGAAAGCGGCCGACGCTGGATCACGGCGGGTCGTCGTCGCTGGCCGTGGCTGTCGCGCCAGGTCAAGGCGGCCTGCGAGAGTCGCTGGGCGCCGCGCTTCGCCCGCACACTCGACGACTTGACCGATCCGCGGAAGTAAGTGCATCCGCGCCCTCTGCTCCGTGCCTACCGCCGCCACCACGGAGGACGCCGCCATGACCGAAAGGGCCGCATCACGCGGCCGCCCCGGGAGGTCGGCGCACAGTTCGGTGACATACGCCACAACGCGTCGCACGCCGTGCACAAGGGCATCGTCTTCACCATCCACTCCGACGACGGCACGGTCTGCAAGTTCCGCCAGGCCGCGCGCCTGCTCGGCATGATGCCGGTCGACGAGGTCGTGCTGACACGCAACGCCGACGACAGCCTGACCGGCGACGTGGTTTCGGGCGCCACTGTTGGCAGCGCTTAACCCAGCGCTTCGTCGATGACGGCAAGGGCGGCACCACCGTGCATTTCCGCGGCGATCTGCAGGTCAGCGGCATCAAGAAGCTGCTCAAGCCGCTGTTCCGCCGCGCCGTCTACAACACCATCGACAAAGCATTTGGCGAAGACGTGGCCGACCTCGAGCGGAAGGGCTACCCGCGCAAACCGAACTGACTTGCTCGCGCGCGCGGCGCGTTCCACCATCGCGGCAAAGAGAGAACGGGAGACAGGGCGATGGCGACCAACGAATTCGACTACATCATCGTCGGCGCTGGCTCTGCCGGCAGCACCCTGGCCTATCGGCTAGGCGAGGATCCCCAGGTCAAGATCCTCGTGCTCGAGGCCGGCAAGCCCGACAATCACATGTTCATTCATATGCCGGCGGGCGTCGTGAACCTCGCCGGCAAGGGCCTGTTCAACTGGGGCTACGAAACGACGCCCCAGACGCACTGCCACAACAGGAAAATGTACTGGCCGCGCGGCAAGACGCTGGGTGGATCGTCGTCGATCAACGCCATGCTCTACATCCGCGGCCACGCCTGGGACTACGATCACTGGCGCCAGCTCGGCAACGCGGGCTGGAGCTACTCGGATGTGCTGCCCTACTTCAAGCGCGCGCAGAACAACGAGCGCGGCGCCGACGAATTCCATGGCAGCGGCGGGCCGCTCAACGTCGCCGACCAGCGCAGCCCGGCGAAGATCAACGACGCCTTCCTCGCCGCCTGCGAACAGGCCGGCCACAAACGCGTCAGGGACTTCAACGGCGCCGAGCAGGACGGCGTGGGCTACTATCAGGTGACGCAGAAGGGCGGCAAACGCTTCAGCACCGCCGTCGGCTACCTGCGCCCGGCGATGGCGCGCGGCAATGTCACCGTGCAGACCGAGGCGATGACGGCGAAGGTGCTGGTCGAGAACGGCAAGGCCGTGGGCGTCGCCTATCGCCACGATGGCATCGACAAGGCGGCCTATGCCAGCCGCGAGGTGATCCTGAGCGGCGGCGCGATCAACTCGCCACAGACACTGATGCTGTCGGGCATCGGCCCGGCGGATCACCTGCGCGCCCATCACATCGACGTCGTGGCCGACGTGCCGGGCGTCGGCGGCAATCTGCAGGACCACATCGACGCCGCCACGCTCTATCACTGCAGGACACGCGACACTTACGACACCGCCAACGAGCTGGTGACGCTCGCCAAGTATCTCTTTGCCAAGACCGGCCCCGGCACCTCGTGCATCGCCGAGACCGGCGGCTTCCTGCGCACCACGGAGGGGCTGGCGGCGCCCGACGTGCAGCTGCACTTCATCCCGGCCTTCGTGATCGACCACGGCAAGACCAAGATGAAGACCAACGGCATGACCCTGCACATGTGCCTGCTGCGCCCCGAGAGTCGCGGCACCATCAGGCTGAAGAGTCCCGATCCGCTCGACCATCCGGCGATCGACGCGAACTATCTCGCCGAGCGGCGCGACCTCGACGTGCTGGTCAAGGGCACGCACATGGCGCGCGAGATTTTCGCGCAGAAGGCCATGGATCCCTATCGCGGCGAGGAGATGGAGCCCAGCGCCTCACGCAAGAGCGACGCCGAGATCGCCGAGTGGATTCGCGCGCGCTGCGAGACGATCTATCACCCCGTGGGCACCTGCAAGATGGGCCCCGACAACGATCCCACCGCGGTGGTCGACAACGAGCTGCGTGTCCGCGGCGTAAAGGATCTGCGCGTTGTCGACGCCTCGGTGATGCCGACGCTGATCGGCGGCAACACCAACGCGCCCACCATCATGATCGCCGAGCGCGTCAGCGACATGATCCGCAGGGCCGCCTGATCGCCGTGCCGCGCGAGATCAGCCCCGCCGGCTTGCGCCTTGTCGCCTTCGCCCTGGCGGCAGGCGGCGTTGTAGTCGGCGTCGCAATGCCGCTGCTGCTCTTCCACCTCGGCATCAAGATCGCGGAGATCGCGCCGGGCATCGATCTGGCGTGGGTGCTGTTCCCGGCCATCGCCACCGTCGACTGGATGCTGGCGTTCTTCTTCTGGCGTAAGGCCAAGCCACCGGCCTCGCGCGACGGCCCGGTCGTCGGCTGAGCTCTCTGCCCTTCGAGAGAGCGAACCGGCGGTGCGTCATCGCGCACGCGGCGGGGGATCCGGTGCCGTCGCCGCCGCCACGATGGCACGTCGCAGCCAGACATGGCGCGGAGCGTCCTGGTGGCGGGCGTGCCAGACGAGGCTCATGGCGAAGCGGCCGAGCTCGAGCGGCGGCCGTAGCACCGCCAGGCGGCCTCTCGCCGACTCGGTCCGCGTCAGGCTCGAGGGCAGCGTCATCACCAGGTCGGAGCGGACGGCGATCTCCACCGCGGCGAAGAAATTGGGCACGCGCAGCTTCACGCGCCGCGCGTGGCCCAGTCGCGCCAGCAGCTCGTCGAGCGCCGACGGCCCGACGCCGGTGACGCTCACCGTCATATGCTCCAGCGCCAGGAAACGCGCGAGCGTGAGCCGGCCGGCGGTCGCGGGATGACCTGCGCGCATCAGCGTCACCAGCCTGTCCAGGTATAGCCGGCGGCGACGGATACCCGCCGGCGCCTCGTCGATGACGCCGACGATGGCGTCGGCGTCATCGCGTTCCAGCGCCTCGATCGGGTTGGCGCCCGGTGCGGCGATGTCGACGTCAAGTCCGGGCGCCTCCGCCGCGAAGCGCAGCAGCAGGTGCGGCACGAGCGTCGCGGCCAGCAGATCCGGCATCAGCAGGCGCACGCGGCCCCGCGCCGTCGCCGGGTCGAACGCCGGCGCCTGCAGCACCTCGCCGATGCCAGCCAGCGCGCGCCGCAGCGCCGGGCGCATCGCCTCGGCGCGCGCGCTCAGCATGTAACCGCCCTTGCCGTCGACCAGCAGCGCGTCCGAGAACAGCGCGCGCAGCCGCCCGAGCGCGCGGCTCGCCGCCGGCTGGCTCATGCGCAGCCTGCCGGCGGCGCGCGTGACGTTGCGCTCGTCGATCAGCGCGTCGAGTGCCACGAGCAGGTTGAGGTCGACACCCCTTAAATCCACTTCTGTCATGTTGACCATATAAACCATGCATTAGACGCATGATAGGTCCAACGCCTACTCGTAACCGCATCGAGCGAACTGACGACGGAGGATCGGGTCATGTACGTGGTGCTCGGAGCGAACGGGCGGGCTGGCGGCGAGACGGCGCGAGCCCTGATCGAAGACGGTGCGGCCGTGCGCGTCGTGCTGCGCCGGCCGGAGCAAGCTGCACCGTGGCGCGCGCGCGGTGCCGAGGTAGCCATCGCAAGCATCGACGATGCCGCGGCCCTGGCCGACGCCTTGGCGGGCGCGACGGGCGCATTGCTGCTCAACCCGCCTCCGGTGTCGGGCGATCCCTACGCCCGCGCGCAACAGGTGGGCACCGCGCTCGCCACAGCGGTGCGGCGCGCCGGCCTGCCGCGGGCAGTGGTTCTGTCGTCGATCGGCGCGCAGCACGCCACCGGCACCGGCGTCATCGCCACGCTGAACCGCATCGAGGCATTACTCGACGGCGCGGCGCCGGCCGTCATCTTCCTGCGTCCTGGTTACTTCGTGGAGTCCTGGGGAGAGGTCGCCGAGGCCGTCACCGCGCAGGGCGTACTGCCGACCTTCATCGAGCCGGGGCATGCGACCCCGATGGTCAGCACGATCGATGTCGGCCGCGCCGCGGCGGCGCTGCTGCGCGAGACAGGAACCGGGCGCCGGGTGGTCGAGTTGAGCGGGCCACGCGATTGGAGCCCCGCCGATGTCGCGGCAGCCTTCGCCGACGTCTTGAAGCGCCCGGTGACGCCGGCCTTCGTGCCGCCGCCGGCGCGCGCCGCGCTGCTCGCCGAGCAGGGCGTTCCCGCCGAGGTGGCGGACGCGCTGCTTGGCATGTACGACGGTATCGCCAACGGCCGGGTCGGGCGCGACGCGGCCAGCGAACAGCGGCGCGGCACGGTCGACCTGAAGACGGCGATCACGCGCCTCGTGGCGCGGTGAAGTCCCAACTCTGTGATCCCGGCTGGCGGTCAAGGCGATCACCGATCACTTGGGGACCTACGGATCGTCGTCAGCCTCCAGCCGGATATTGGCCAGCCGCTCGACCTCGTTGATCAGGCTGGCGAGCTCGGGCTCGTCGCCCCACATGTCGAAATTGCGCGTGGCGATCATGCCCATCGAGAACGGACCGGGCCGCTCCTCGCGCGGCTCGCCCAGCGCCAGGGCGCGGCACCAGCGCAGCTGCCGCGCGATGCTCTGCGCCGGCGCCCAGCCAGCGTCGACCATGGGCTCGATCCGCGCCAGCGCCTCATCGATCTTGGCGAGAAACACCTGATCGTCGCCGCCCGGACCGGGCAGGTTCGGGAAGTTCTTGCGGTGCTGTTCCTGGTACGCCCGCATCGCCGCCTCGTGATCGTGAGGCTCGGCGGCGCGCAGCCCGATGCTGACATCCAGCGCCGCTTTCATGATGCGCTTGGCGCTCGCGGCATCGGCTGTCCGCTCGGCGGCCCGGCGCAGCATGTCCGAAACCGCCGGCCGCACCGTCGGCGACAAGATGGCGAGGAACATGTCGAAGGTTTGCAGCTGGCTCTCGAGCTGCTCGCCGGTGAATTGCGGCAGCACGTCGGCCTGCGTCCGCAGGACCGGCGGAACCTCGGCCTGGCCCAGGGCGATACGATCGGACGGCTTGTCGGCCATGGCCGAGCCTATCATAGTCCGCCGATGCGCATCGCCCTCGCCCTCCTCGCCGCGCTGGCCCTGCTGACGGGCTGCTACGAAACCGAACAGCGCGTCCTGCAGCGCGGCCAGGATGTCGGCCTCGCCGCGGGAACCTGGCGCTGTCAGAACACCAACGACAAGGACGGCGGCCGCGTCGTGCTCTCCGGCCCCAACCAGGCCTCGGCAGGCGATCACGTCTACCGTGCCATCGTCGACAAGAGCGGCTACGCGCTGCGTATGGAGAAGTCTGGCGATCTGATCATCGTCGAGGCCGACGAGTCCGGCGGCCGCATCTCGCATGTTTTCCTGCGTCGCGAAGCCGATGGCGCCTACGCCATGCTGATCCCTGACAATCGCCCGATGCTGGAGGCGCTGGCGAGGACACATGGCGTCGAGCTCAGCTTCGATCGGCTGGGCCCGCCCAAGCCGCGTGGCACACCGGACAAGATCCTCGCCTTCCTGCGCGGCCATACCGGGCCGGAGCTGAAGAAGACCTCGACCTGCCGCAAGGCTGGCTGACGATTGGCCGCCATTCGCGGGCGAGCCGGCGAAGGCATGTTGCCAACCGGCCGAGCGCTTCTCTATAGCCAAGCCATGACCCGCACCATCGACCGCGCCGCCATCGCCGCCAACCATGTCGGCATCGCGCCGTTCATCAGACGCACGCCGGTCATGTCGGTCGCCGGCGCCGATTTCGGCCTGTCGCTTCCGGAAGTGCACCTCAAGCTCGAGCTGCTGCAGCACAGCGGCTCGTTCAAGCCGCGCGGCGCCTTCACCAACCTGCTGACGCGCGCCGTGCCGAAGGCCGGCGTGGTCGCGGCTTCGGGCGGCAACCATGGCGCGGCCGTCGCCTATGCCGCGATGACCTTGAAGATCCCGGCCAAGATCTACGTGCCCGTCATCGCCGCGCCGATGAAGATCGCGCGTATCCGCGGCTATGGGGCCGACCTCGTCGTCGGCGGCGAGCGCTACGCCGATTCGCTGGCCGCGTCGGAGGAATGGCGCGCGCAGAGTGGTGCCATGGCGATCCACGCCTACGACCAGCCCGAGACCCTGATCGGCCAGGGCAGCGTCGGGCTGGAGATCGAGGAACAGCTGCCCGGACTCGACACGCTGCTGGTCGCGGTCGGCGGCGGCGGGCTGATCGGCGGTATCGCCGCGTGGTTCGCCGGCAAGGTCAAGGTCGTGGCCGTCGAGCCCGAGGCGGCGCCGACGCTGAACATGGCGCTGAAGGCCGGCCAGCCGGTCGACGCGCCCGCCGGCGGCGTGGCGGCCGACTCGCTCGCCCCCAAGCAGATCGGCGGCCTGATGTTCCCCATCGCGCAAGAGCACGTGGCGCAATCGGTGCTGGTCACCGACGAGGCGATCGTCGCGGCGCAGAAGATGCTGTGGGACAAGCTGCGGCTGGTGGCCGAGCCCGGCGGCGCCGCGGCCATGGCGGCGCTGACCTCCGGCCGCTACGTGCCAGCGAAGGGCGAGAAGGTCGCGGTTCTGATCTGCGGCAGCAATCCCACCAGCACCGACTTCGTCACTCGCTGATTCCCAGCCTGCTTACAAGTTTCCTTAACGGTGACCCGACAAATGCTCTTTTGACCCCAGCAGGGCCTGCCCCCATGTTCGGTTCAGAAGATTCAACCGGGAGCCGCATCATGGACGCCCTGACCGTCACCACCGCTTCGACCGAGGTCGTCGCGCCGATCAACTACATCGTGCCGATCGGCGAGAAGCCGTTCAGCTACACCTACGAGCCGCCACCGGGAAAGCCGTGGCGCAACACCGCCTACGAGCCGCAGCCGATGGCCGTGCACGACGCGCGCCAGCTGGCTGAGCAGCCGACGCTCGAGACCGCCGGCTTCACCCTCGTCGAAGCGCCCAGCGCCGTCAGCGACTTCTATGACGAGCGGCAGCTCGTCGACACCTACTATGGCGAGGTCGAGGCTCTGGTGAAGAAGCTCACCGGCGCGACGAAGGTCGTGGTGTTCGACCACACGATCCGCGACGGCCGCAACGCCAAGCGCGACGATCGGGGCGTGCGCGAGCCGGTGAAGCGCGCGCACAACGACTACACCCTGCGCTCCGCGCCGCAGCGTGTGTGGGACTTGCTGGCGCCCGACGAGGCCGAGCGGCGGCTGAAGAAGCGCTACGCCATCATCAATGTCTGGCGCTCGATCGCCGGCACCATCGAACAACAGCCGCTGGGTATCGTCGATGCGCGCTCGGTGGGCTTCGAGGACTTCATCGCCTCGGATCTGATCTACCGCGACCGCCTGGGCGAGACCTACGGTGTGCGCCACAACCCGGCACATCGCTGGTACTACTACCCTGACATGACGGCCGACGAGGCGATGGTCTTCAAGTGCTACGACTCGGCGACCGACGGGCGCGCGCGCTGGACGGCGCATAGCGCCTTCGACGATCCGACCAGCCCGGCGAACGCCCGTCCGCGCGAGAGCATCGAGATTCGCACGCTGGTGTTCTTCGACGAGGACAATCCGCGAGCGTAGAGCACGCAACCTCCGTCTTCCCGAGCAGCGCGAGGGATCCAGGAATTCCGCCTGGATCCCTCACTACGTTCGGGATGACAGCGTGTGCTTCAAGCCCGGAGCGGCACGCCCTCGATGGTGATGCGGTGCATCAGGCGGCGTTCGCCCTGGTAGTCGTTGAGCGCGTAGTGCCAGGTCGCGCGATTGTCCCAGAAGGCGATCGAGCCCTCGCGCCACATGAAGCGCGTGGTGAACTCGGGCCGCGCCGCGTGCTCGTAGAGGTACTTCAGCAGCGGCGCGCTCTCCTGCGCCGTCCAGCCGTCGAAGCGCACGGTGAAGGACGAGTTCACATAGAGCACCTTGCGGCCCGAATCGGGGTGACGCACCACGACGGGATGCACCGCGTCCTGGGTCGCCGCCTCGGTGTTGCCGAGCCGGCCCTTGATATCGGTCTGCAGGTAATTGGCCGCGGCGCCGAAGACGTGGCGGCTGGAATGGACCGCGCGCATGCCCTCGAGCGTCGCCTTCAACCCGTCCGACAGCGCGTCATAGGCCTGCGCCATGCAGGCGAACATCGTGTCGCCACCGCGCGGCGGCACCTCGCGCGCCAGCAGGATCGAGCCCAGCGCCGGGATCTGGTCGTAGCTGTGGTCGGTGTGCCAGCCGCCGCCGATATTGGCCTTCTGCTCCGGCTCTTTGCGCACCTCGGCGATCTTCGGATAGCCCTCGACGTGACGGAAGAAGCGGTTGACGTTGATCGGCCCCATGCGCTCGGCGAAGGCGATGTGTTGCTCGGGCGTGATCTTCTGCTCGCGGAAGAAGACCACGCCGTGATCGGCAAGCGCCCGGCGGATTTCCGCCACGCCGGTGTCATCCAGCGGCTGCGCCAGGTCCACGCCATGGATCTCCGCGCCCAACGCGCCATTGGTCGGGCGGATGTCGAAACGGCTGTTGCGCAGCATGGCGTCCCTCCACATTCGGCTCTTAACAAGAATCATAATTCTAGTTTAATATCGAGTCAATGGACGCTACCCTCGTCACCCAGCTCGATATCCCCGGCATGCGCCCGGCACGGCAGAAACGCAGCCGCGAGCTGGTCGCCGAGTTGCTGCGCGCCGGGCTGACGCTGCTGAGGGATCGCGACTTCGACCGCCTGTCGATCGCCGATCTGTGCGCCGCCACCGGCATCACGGTCGGCTCATTCTACGCCCGCTTCGACAGCAAGGAAGCCTATCTCCGCGCCCTGCAGCTCGGCGTCGTCGAGGAGTCGCGCCGCGCCATGCGCCGCGACTATCGCCCCGACGTCGCCTGGCCACGCGGCCTGGCCGGCTTCATCGAATGGGTCGTCGGCACCTCGGTGACCTGGAACCGGCGCTACGAGGGACTGGTGCGCGCCTCGCTGCGCCAGGCCGGCAGCGACCCGGCGGCGTGGACGCCGCTGCGCGAGCTGGGCCACGAGCGCGTGTCGCTGGCGCTGCCGATCGCGCTCTCCCTGCTCGGCCGACCGACAGTCGCGGCCGACGAAGACGCCATCCGCTTCGCCTTCCAGATCCTGTCGGGCACGATGAACAACATGATCCTCATCAACCCCGGCCCGTTCTCGATCCACGACGAGGCCACGCCGCGGATGTTAAGCCGCGCGATACTGAAGCTTATTGAAGGCTAACGTCGTCCTTAGCGAAGCGAAGGACCTCGCGGTGGTGCGACCAGACACCACGCATGGATGTGACCACGATACCGCGAGATCCTTCGCTTCGCTCAGGATGACGGCAACGCGTACCGCGCCACGCGCTTGTAGCTGTCGGAGATCGCGGCGAGCTCGGCGGGACTGATCACGTCCTCGATGCGCGCGAAGGGCTTGTCGCCGGAGCGCACGAAGACCTCGCGCAGGATCGCGTCGGGCGGGTTCTTGCGGTTGGTCAATACGACATCGGTCGTCGGACCGAGGCGCGCTGCTTCGTAGGCCTTGAGCGCCGCGACGGGATCGTCGTGCTGCTTCAGGCAGCGCGCGATGACGTCGGCGTCGAGGATCGCCTGCCCCGCCCCGTTCGAGCCGCGCGGCACCATCGGATGCGCGGCGTCGCCTAGCAAGGTGACGCGGCCGAAGCTCCAGGCCGGCAGCGGATCCTGATCGACCATCGGGAACTCGAGCACGACGTCCGCGGCGCGCAGGAACGCCGGCACGTCGAGCCAGTCGAAATGCCAGTCCTCGAACGCCCAGAGGAAATCCTCGAGCCGGCCGCCGCGGTTCCAGTCGCGGCTGGTGTCGGCCGGCGTCTCGATCTCGGCCACCCAGTTCACCAGTTGGCGACCTTCCCCATCGATCGACTCGCGGATCGGATAGATCACCATCTTGCCGCAGGCCAGCCAGCCGGCGCGCACCATGGTCGCCCCTGACAGGAACGGCTGCCAGCGCGTCACGCCGCGCCACATGTTGACGCCGGCGTAACGCGGCGCACCTTCGCGCGGGTAGAGTTGCTTGCGCACGACGGAATGGATGCCGTCGCAGGCGATGGCGAGCGAACCCGACACGCTCGATCCGTCGTCGAACCGCGCGACGGCGCCGGCGTCGTTCGCCTCGACCGCGACGCAGCGACGGCCCAGCAAGAGGCGCGCCTCGCCGATTCTCGCGCGCACCGCCTCGTACAGCACGCGTTGCAGATCGCCGCGATGGATCGAGAATTGCGGCTGCGCGTAGCCGGCGGCGCGGCCCAGCTTCTCGCGATAGATCAGCTGGCCGAAGCGGTTGAAGAACGCCGACTCGGTCGTGCACACCGCCACGGCCGACAGCGCCGGCTCGAGCCCGAGCCGCGCCAGTATCGCGGACGCATGCGGCAGGACATTGATGCCGACTCCGATCGGTTCGATCGCCGGCGCCGCCTCGAACACGCGGCAGGCGATGCCGGCCTCATGCAGGGTCAGCGCGGTGGTCAGCCCGGCGATGCCGCCGCCGATGATCAGGACGTCGTGCATGGTGCGATCTCTTACCTTCCCCCGGAGGGGGAAGGTGCCCGCAGGGCGGATGGGGGATGTCGAAGACGAACTGAGGCGTCCGTCTTCGACATCCCCCTTCCGTCGCTTCGCGCCACCTTCCCCCTCCGGGGGAAGGCAAACCTATGGGCAAGTCCCCGCATCAATCGGCGCTGATGTTGGCGGCCTTCACCACGGCGCCCCACTTCGCGAGGTCGGCGGCGATAAGCTTGGCGAAATCGGCAGGCGTGCCGCCAATGGCGACCAAGCCTTGTGCCCGCAGCGCCTCGACCAGCGCCGGCTCGCGCAGGATCTCGTTCACTTCGGCGTTGAGCTTCGCCACGGCAGCCGGCGGCGTACCCGATGGCGCGAGCATGCCGTACCACAGATCGACCTCGGCGCCGGGGAAACCGGCCTCGGCGAGAGTCGGCACGTCGGGTGCCTGCGGCGAGCGTTTGGCGCCGCCGATCGCCAGCACCTTGACCTGGCCATTGCGCGCGAAGGGCAGCGCGGTGTGCACCGGCATGAACATCACCTTCACGTGGCCCGCGACGACGTCCTGCACCGCGCCGGCCGAGCCGCGATAGGGCACGTGGTTGAGCGACACCCCGGCCTTCTGCTTGAACAGCTCCATCGCCAGGTGCTGCGGCGTGCCGATGCCGGGCGAGGCGTAGTCGATCTTGCCATCGGCCGCCTTGGCCGCCGCGACCAGCGCGCGCATGTCGGCGACGTTCAGCGAGGGATGCGCCACCAGCACCAGATCGCCGGTCGCGACCTCGATTATGGGCGCGAAATTCGCCACCGGATCGTAGGGTACCTGCTTGTAGAGGTGCGGGTTCATGACGAAGGCGTTGACGGTCATCAGCAGCGTGTGGCCGTCGGCCGTCGCACGCGCCACCGCCTGCGCGCCGATATTGCCGCTGGCGCCGGGCTTGTTGTCGATCACCACCGGCTGGTTCCAGCGCGCGCGCAAGCGATCGCCCACGGCGCGCGCGAGGATGTCGATGCCGGTGCCCGGCGTGAACGGCACCACGATGGTGATGGGATTGGCCGACAGTCCCTGCGCCCGCGCGGCGGAAGGCGCGAAAGCCAGCGTCGCTGAGCCAACAAGCAGCGTACGACGATCGAGCTTCATGGCGACGTTCCCTCCTCCGCCTCTGTCGGGCGATGGGGTTCGTAGCAGTGTGGCTGAGGGCGCGCCACTGGAGCGGCGCGCTCCCGACCTAGTCGCGCTTGTCGACGACGGCGAACCACGGGCGGCCGCGCACGGGTTGCAGACGGCCGCTGGAGTCCGTGGGGAAGAAGCTCATCGAGACGCTGTCGCTGACATTGCCGCCCACGACGCGCAGGCGGCCGTTGCGGTTGTCGATCACCACGTCGCAATGCGTGACCTCGCGGTCGACCGCGGCGCGCAGCGCGCGCGCGTCGCGATGGCCGGACGCTCGCGCGCCGGCGCAGACCAGATCGCCGCTCTTGGGCGCGACGTCGCGCCAATCCTTCACCATATAGCGGCCTGGTTGGCCATCGATCTGCAGGTCGAGCATCGCCTTCATGTAGTCGGCATGGCGCCCGCCGAGACGGAAGTCGCGGCCATTGACGCCGGCGTCCTTCACGACCCAGGCCACGAAGGCGCCCGACCACGGCTTGTTGGTGCGGCCGTCCCATTCGGGGTGGCCGGCGGCGCGCCAATAGGTGCCGATGCGCGAGGCCAGCGGCTCGCGTGTCTCGTGGCCGCCGCCATTGCGGCTATGGCGCCCGCCATAATCGAGGATGTTGCCGCCATAGCGGCGCCATTCGTGCCAAGCGGCGGCGGCGACCTTGTCGCTGGGCGCGGATTCGTCGCCGGACATGCCGCACGCCGACACCAGCGACACGAGAAGCGCCGCCAGAAGCAAACGGAAACGGAGGGCCATCGGGGGCGCCTGCGGAATTAGTTGGCCGCGATGAGGCGGCGATAGAGGGCACTAAACTAATCATATTATCTCATTGAATCAAAATATTATCAATACTTTTTAATAAATCAGATCATGCAATGCCCCCAACCGCCCATTTGACGACGCTGCGGCCCCATGCGGATACTGCCTCAATGCGTCAGCTAACTGGCGCCAATCTGTCAGGAGGAAACACCAACATGCGTCGTCTGCTTCGCCGCGCTGCCGTGATCGGTGCGGTGGCGGCTGGTCTGGCACTGCCGGCCGCCGCCCAGGAACCCTGGAAACTCGCCTCGGCGGCCCAACCGGGTTCGGTGCTGCTCAGCATCATCGAGGAGATCATCGGCGTCGTGAACGCCAACGCCGATGGCAAGATCAAGGTCGAACGCCAGTTCGTCGGCAACGAGCAGGAGATGTTCCAGCAGCTGATCCGCGGCCGGCTGCAGATGGGCGCGAGCTCGCCCGCCGGCGGAGCGATCTCAGTGCCCGACGGCATCGTCGTCAGCCTGCCCTATCTCTGGTCGTCGGACGCCGAGCGCATCTACGTCACCGACAAGTACGCCCTGCCGATCATGCGCAGCATCTACGCCGAGAAGGGCGTGCACCTGCTGCTGATGGCCGATGTCGGCTGGAACGACGTCGTCTGCAAGACCGCGTGCCTGACCCCGGCGAGCGTCAAGGGCATGAAGGTCCGCGTGGCACCGACGCCAGCGTCGAAGATGTTCTGGCAACAGCTGGGCGCCAACGGCGTGCAGATGCCGCTGACCGAAGCGTGGCCCGGCCTGGAGCAGAACCTGGTGTCCGGCGCCGATCTGCCATTCCTGTTCTACATCACCACGCCGGCGGCGACTTCGGCGCCGCACTATGTGCACACCCGCCATCTGCACCACGCCGCCATCTTCGTGGTCAACAAGGCGCTGTGGGACAAGCTGCCGGCGGAGACCCGCGACAAGATCGAGAAAGCGCTGCCATCGCCCAACAAGTTCCGCAAGATGGTCGACGACGACGAGAAGGTGAAGATCGAGGAGTTCCGCAAGAAGGGCGGCTTCGTGCACGAGCTCACCGACGCGCAGCGCGCGGAATGGCGCAAGCTGGTCGAGCCCGGCCTGCCCGACCTCGTCAAGAGCATGGGCGGTCGCGCGCAGGAGCTATTCGACGCCATCCAGAAGGGCAAGAAGGAGTTCGCGGCGATGAAGCGCTGACGCGCCCGCCAGTCCCCAAAATTAGAGCGGCGCGCCCCAAGGGGCGCGCCGCTTTTCATTCGGCCCGCGCGCGGGCCTGGTTCACTTGCCGACGAAGTACATCGTCAGCGGCGGCCAGGCGCAGACCAGCACGAGCCAGCCCAGCATGATCAGCACGAAGGGAATCACCGCCTTGCAGATGAACAGGAAGTTCTCGCGGAACGCGGCCATCGCCACGATCAGGTTCAGGCCGACCGGCGGCGTCAGGTAGCCGATCTCCAGATTGGCGGTCATGATGATGCCGAAGTGCACGGGATCGTAGCCGGCGGCCTGCGCCAGCGGCAGCAGCAGCGGCGAGAAGATCAGGATCGCCGAACCCGCGTCCATCAGGCAGCCTACGATGACCAGCAGCACGTTGATGCCGAACATCAGCAGCGTCGGACTTTCGATGTTGCCCTTGACGTACTCCACCCAGCCCTTGGCGATGCCCTCGTAGTCGAGGATCGTGTTCAGGCTGGCGGCGATCGCCAGTAGCGGCAGCAAGGTGCCGAGCAGCTTCACGGTCTCGTAGACGACGGTGCCGTAGTCGCGCAGCTTCATCTCGCGGTGTACGAAGATCTCGACCACGAGGGCGTAGACCAGCGACAGCGCCGCGGACTCCGTCGGCGTGAAGTAGCCGGTATAAATGCCGCCCAGCAGCAGCACCGGCAGGAACATCGCCAGCACACCACGTTTCAGCGCGCCGCCGATCTCGGTCAGGCTCCAGGGCTGGGTCTCGCGCTTGCGGTTGGCGGCGTAGGAGTAAAGCGCGAACAGCAGAGTCAGCAGCAGACCCGGCCCGATGCCGCCGGCGAACAGATGGGTGATCGAGACGTCGGTCATGATCGCGTAGAGGATCATGGGGATCGACGGTGGAATCATGATGCCCAGCGTGCCGGCCGAACAGATCAGGCCGATGGAGAAGGCGCGGTCGTAGCCGGTGCGCAGCAGCGCCGGATACATGATCGAGCCGATCGCCAGCATGGTGACGATCGACGATCCCGAAATCGCCGCGAACACCGCGCAGCCCAGCACGGCGGCGATGCCCATGCCGCCGGGGAGCGGCCGCGTCAGCGCCAGCATGACGTCGATCAGCCGCTGCGCGATCGAGCCGCGGGTCATCAGCGCGCCCGCCAGCATGAACATGGGGATCGACAGCAGCACCTCGCGGTCGACCGTGAACCAGACATCCTGGATCAGGAACTCGACCTTGCTGTTCTTGGCGAAGTAGGCGTGGGTGAACGCCGTCGCCACGGCGAGCAGCAGCACCACCGGCTGGCGCAGAAACAGCAGCGCCAGCACGAGGCAAAAGAAGATCGCGACCTGGTGCGACAGCCCGCCCGTGAACCCCAGGATCGCGACGAATATGAGGAGGCCCGCGGCGATCCAGGTGCCGGTCGAGCGGGTGGCGGCGGCGACGCTGCTCATCACTCGCCCTCCTTCTCTTCAGGACGGATGGCGGGGAAAGCCGCGAAGGCGAGGTAGCGCAGCGCCGATGCGAAGAAGATGTAGGGGATCACGCTCTGGATGGGCCACAGCTTGATCTGGATCGCCATGCCCGTCTCGCCCAGCCGGTAGGAGTTCTGCACGAACTCGAAAGCGTAGACGCCGAGCCCGAGACAGATCACGGCCGAGATCACGTCGCCAACGCGCGTCATCACGGGGTGCCACGCCGCCGGGAACATGCGGTCGACGGCGCCGACACGCAGATGCCCGCCGCTATGGACGACGATGGTGAAGCCCAGCAGACCGGCGATCGCGGTGCAGTAAACAGCGAAACGCTGGGCACCGAAGATTCCGTTGCCGAAAAGCTCCCGCCCCAAGACGTCGGCGAAGAGCGCGACCGCGACCAGCACGAAGGCCGTGCAGGCGATGACGACCTCGACCCGGAACAGCCAGGTCAGGCCCCGATGGACATAGGACTGCACTACTCGCTCTCCCTGTGGCGCGCCCGATCCTCGCACGGTCCGGCGCGGGGCGCCCGAAGGCCCCCGCTAGACTCTATGCGACGCTCAGTTCTTCTTGTTCTTGGCCGCGAACTCCTGCTTGCCCTTCTGGATGGCGGCGAAGACCTCCTCCGCCCGGCCACCGATGGACTTGATCAGCTCGAGCTGGCCGGGTTCGACCAGCTTGCGCCATTCCGCGCGCTGCTCGTCGGTGAGCTCGACATAAGTGCCGCCCTTCTTGCGGAACTCGGCGATCCGCCCGTCCAGCTCCGCGTCGACGGCCTTGCGGGTCTCCGCGGTCGGCACCGGCGACTTCATCAAGCCTTCCTGCACGTCCTTGGGCAGGCGGTCCCACAGGCCCTTATTGACCATCACGAAGGCCGGGTGATGGAGATGCTGCGTGTCGACGAAATACGGCGCGCTCGTCGCCGCCGGGGTGGTGACGTAATACGAGAATGGCAGGTCGCACGCCACGACCAGGTTCTGTTCGAGTGCCGGGAACAGCTCCGACAGCGGCAGCTGCACGCTGTTGCCGCCGAGCTGGTTCCAGAACATCCGGGACGCCGGTGTCGGCGCCACGCGCGCCTTCAGCCCCTTCAGGCTGGCGGGAGTCGGGCAGGCGGACTTGCAGACCACGCCGTTGAAGCCGACCTCGCTGTGGCCGATGATGACCACGCCCTTGTCCTCGTAGATCTTGCGCAAGACCGGCAACGCGTAGCTGTCGGTGACATAGTCGCGCTCGGCCTTGCTGGCCCACAGGAACGGCGTGTTGAGCACCGCGCCCTCGGGGATCAGGACCGACATGCCCGCCGCCGAGACGCTGCCGATCTGCAGGCGGCCGCGCACCAGCTGGGTCGCGATCTCCTGCTCGCTGGCGACGAACTGCCGCTCGACGACGAGCTTGCCGCCCGACGCCTTCGTGGCGTTGGCGGCGAAAGTGTCGACGAAGCCGATCAGCACCGTGCCGGGCTGCGCCGCCGACGCGACCTTCCATTGCTCCTGCGCGTGCGCCGGCGCGGCCACCGCGGCGAGCAACGACGCGCCCACAAACCACCGTCTCAACATGGTCATCAATAGCCTCCCATCGGCCCTATGAACGGCCGTTTATAAGAAGAAGTCTCGCTGTCGCGCGAAGTACCTGCAAGCGAATAGTGACCCTACGCCATTTGGTGACTTTGCGCGTGCCATCGGCACTTGACCCTTCGCGCGCGGCCCTCACATAGTCCGCTCAACGAAACAAGCTGCGCCCCTGCGGGCGGCATCGGGAGGCTGGAATGGCGAACTATCCCTGGGTGAAGAGCTATCCGCAGGGCGTGTCCTGGGATCTCGACATACCCAAGCAGAGCCTGCACGAGGCCTTCGAGGAGGCCTGCGCCAAGTATGGCGACCGGCCGCTGACCGACTTCCTCGACAAGATCACCACCTTCAAGGAGTACAAGGAACTCTCCGACCGCGCCGCCGCCGGCTTTCAGAAGCTGGGCGTGAAGCCGGGCGTGCATGTCGGCCTCTACCTGCCCAACACGCCGCACTACATCATCGCCTTCTTCGGCATCCTCAAGGCCGGCGGCCGGGTGGTGAACTACTCGCCGCTCGACGCCGCGCGCGAGCTCGAGTTCAAGATCGGCGACTCCGAGACCGACTTCCTGGTCACGCTCGACGTCAAGGCGCTCTACCCCAACATGGCCGGCATGCTCGGCAAGACGCGGCTGAAGAAGCTGATCGTCGGCTCGATCGCCGACTTCCTGCCCTGGCCGAAGAATTGGCTCTATCCGATCGCCAAGAAGGCCGACATCTCGAAGTGGCCGCGCGACGACAAGCACATGGCGTTCAAGGATCTGCTGGCCAACGACGGCAAGTACATCAGCCACAAGCTGGGCGACAACCTCTGGGAGGAGGTCGCGCTGCTGCAGTACACCGGCGGCACCACCGGCCTGCCCAAGGCGGCGATGCTGACGCATGGCTGCATCATGGCGGCGATGAGCCAGGGCCAGGCGTGGACGACGCCCTACACCAAGCCCGGCACGGAGAAGATCGTCTGCGTGCTGCCGCTGTTCCACATCTACGCGCTGTCAGGAATCATGTTGGGCGCGGTGCGCAACGGCAACCAGCTGATCCTCTATCCGCGGCCCGACGTCGACATGATCGTCAACGACCTGGGCAAGAAGAAACCCACCTTCCTCCCCGGCGTGCCGACGCTCTACACCGCGATCAACAAGCACCCCAAGGCGAAGGAACTCGACCTCTCGTCGCTGAAGATCTGCATGTCGGGTGGCGCGCCGCTTCCGGTGGAAGTGCAGCAGAGCTTCGAGAAGCTCACCGGCGCGACGCTGATTGAGGGCTACGGCCTGACCGAGACCTCGCCCACCGGCGCGATCTGCCCGGTCGACAAGAGCGTGCGCCGTGTCGGCTCGTGCGGCCTGCCGATGCCCGGCACGATCATCGAGATCCGCTCGCTCGAGGATGGCACCAAGGTGCTGCCGGCTGGCAAGGACAATGTCGGCGAGGTCTGCATCATCGGCCCGCAGGTGATGAAGGGCTACTGGAAGAAGCAGGACGAGAGCGACAAGGTCCTGTTCACCACGCCGAGCAGCAACTGGAAGGGCCTGCGCACCGGCGATATGGGCTACATGGACGACGACGGCTGGCTCTACCTCGTCGACCGCTCGAAGGACCTGATCATCTCCTCCGGCTACAACGTCTATCCGCGCATGATCGAGGAAGCGACCTACGAGCATCCCGCGGTCGAGGAGTGCATCGTCATCGGCATCCCCGACGAGTATCGCGGCGAGGCGCCCAAGGTGTTCGTCAAGCTCAAGCCCGGCAAGACCCTGACCTTCGACGAGCTGAAGGCCCACCTCACCGGCAAGATCGGCAAGCACGAATTCCCGGTCGCCTTCGAGATCCGCAACGAACTGCCCAAGACCCCGGTCGGCAAGCTGTCCAAGAAGGAGCTCAAGGCCGAGGAGAAGGAAAAGTTCGAGGCGAAGAAGAAGGCCGCGGCACCGGCCGCCGAGTAGAGTCACCCAGCCCTCCCCCGCCCGCCGGCACGCCCGCAGGCGGGGGGAAAGCGCAAGACCTACTCCTCCCGTTTCTCCGCCGTCGCTTTGAACCGCACCAACGGCGGGCGCACGCCGTGGGCGATCAGGGTTCGGCGCATCTCGCGGGTCGTGCCCGTCAGCACCACGCGGCCGGCGCGACGGCGCGCCTTGGCGGCGATGCCGGCGATGGTCGTCGCCGCCGTCGAATCGACGAACGGCACGCCGGCCAGATCCAGCACCAGCGTGCGATGGCGATCGCCGATACGATCGAGCACGGCGTCGACCATCGCCGCCGAGCCGAAGAAGAACGCGCCTGAGATGCGATAGACGACGGTGTCGCGATCGATGGCGTGCGATGCGGCGGGATCGTAGGGCGTGCGCCCCGACTCGTCGGCGCGATCATCGGGCACCAATGCACGGCCGCCCTGCACCTGGATCGCTTGCGACATGCGGTCGAGGAACAGCAGCAGGCCGATGGTGAAGCCGACGACGATGCCCTCGGTGAGATCGCGCAGCACCGTCAGCAGGAAGGTCGCCGCGAGCACGATGGCGTCGCCCCACGATGTGCGAAGCAACGCAACCAGCGCGTGGGTCTCGATCATGCCCCAGGCCACCACCGCCAGCACGCCGGCGAGCGCCGGCAGCGGAATGTGGCGCGCCAGCGGTGCGGCGATCAGCAGGAAGAGCAGCAGGAAGAGCGCGTGCAGCATGCCCGCGACCGGCCCGCGGGCGCCGGCGCGCACGTTGGTCGCCGTGCGCGCGATCGTGCCGGTGGCGCAGATGCCGCCGAACAGCGCCGATCCGATGTTCGCCACGCCCTGCGCGACCAGCTCGCAGTTCGAGCGATGCCGTCGTCCCGTCATGCCGTCGGCGACCACGGCCGAGAGAAGCGACTCGATGGCACCCAGCAGCGCGAAGCCGAGCGCATCGGGCAGCACGGCCACGACCTTCGCCCAGGTGATATCAGGCAGGCTCGGCGGTGGCAGACTGCTGGGGATGTCGCCGAAGCGCGTGCCGATGGTCTCCACCGGCAGCTCGAGGACGCTCGCCGCGACCGAGGCGAGCACGACCGCGACAAGCATGCCGGGCCAACCCGGCCGCAGACGTCGCAAGCCCGCGATCACGACGATCGTGCCAAGCGCCAGCCCGGCCGCCGCGCTGTTGACCGTCGGTAACGCGTCTCTCAGCACATCGAGCTTGGCGAGGAACGGTCCGGGCTCGGGAACCGACAGCGTCAGCCCGAGCAGATCCTTGAGCTGGCTGGCGAAGATGATCAGCGCGATGCCCGCCGTGAATCCCACCGTCACCGGATACGGAATGAACTTGATGAAGGTGCCCAGCCGCAGCAGGCCGATCGCCAGCAGCATCACGCCGGATAGCAGCGTGGCGAGGATCAGGCCGTCGATGCCGTGGCGCGTCACGCACGCGGCAACCAGCACGATGAAGGCGCCCGCCGGCCCGCCGATCTGGAAGCGGCTGCCGCCCAGCGCCGAGATCAGGAAGCCACCAATGATCGCGGTGTAGAGCCCACGCTCGGGCGTCGTGCCCGAGGCGATGGCGATAGCCATCGACAGCGGCAGCGCGACGATCGCGACGGTCAGCCCGGCGAGCGCATCCGCGCGCAACGCGTCGAGGCTGTAGCCCTCGCGCATGACGGTCACGAGCTTGGGCGTGAATAGGTCGACGAAGGACGGCGCCCCGCCCTTCGCGTCCTTGCTACCCGTCGCGATCGCCATGGCGGCCGCCTTTCACGCCAACTCGGCAAGGCATAATAGAACAAATTTTTCTTGTTAAAATAGGACGTGATGTCGCGAGAGGTATTTCCCTGCCGGCAGGGAACGCGGGTAGTGTGCGCCGTGCCGCGTGCCCGAGGAGTCCATCATGGCGATGCCCGCCGAAGCCCAGACCAATTCGACCATCGCCGCCGACTACCGCGCCAAGACGCCGACCTCGGAGAAGCTGTTCAAGCGCGCGGCGCAGAAGCTGCCCAGCGGCATCACGCATGACGGCCGCCACCTCGACCCCTACCCGCTCTATGCGACTCACGGCAAAGGCAGCCGCAAGTGGTGCGCCGACGGCCATGAGTACGTCGACTATTTCGGCGGCCATGGCGCGATGATCCTCGGCCATTCCAGGCCCGAGGTGGTCGAGGCGGTGCAGAAGCAGGCCGCGCTGGGCACGCATCTAGGCGCCTCGCACGAGCTGGAGGTGCGCTGGGCCGAGCTGGTGTGCCGGCTGATCCCCTGCGCCGAGAAGGTGCGCTTCACCTCGAGCGGCACCGAGGCCTCGCACATGGTGCTGCGCCTGGCGCGGGCGTTCACCGGCAAGCAGAAGGTCGTGCGCTTCACCGGCCATTTCCATGGCTGGCATGACGGCGTGGTGCCCGGCGGCACCTCGCATTTCGACGGCGGCACGCCGGTCGGCATCCTGCCCAACATGATCGACCAGTCGATCGTCATGCCGGCGCACGACTCGGCGCCGACGGTCCAGTTGCTCGAGGAGCGCGACGACATCGCCGCCGTCATGATCGAGCCCTCGGGTGCGTCGTGGGGCCAGGTGCCCTTGCCGCCGGGCTTTCTGCAGGCGTTGCGCGATGCGACGAAGAAGAAGGGCGTGCTGCTGATCTTCGACGAGGTGATCACCGGCTTCCGCTGGTCGACCGGCGGCGCGCAGAAGGCGCTGGGCATCACGCCCGACCTCTGCATCCTCGCCAAGATCGTCGCCGGCGGACTGCCCGGCGGCGCGGTGGCCGGCCGGAAGGACGTGCTCGACCTGCTGGACTTCGGTTTCACCAAGTCGAAGAAGATCGAGAAGATCGCCCATCCCGGCACCTACAACGCCAACCCGCTCTCGGCCGCCGCCGCCGTCACCGCGCTGGAGATCCTCGAGCGCGAGGACGCGCCGGCCAAGGCCAACGCCGTCACCGCGACGTTGCGCGCCGCGCTGCGGCAAGTGCTGATCGAGGAAGGCATCCCGTGGGGCGTCTATGGCGACTCCTCGGCCTTCCAGATCTTCTCCAATCCCAACGGCGTGGCGATCGACCCGGCGAGCTTCGATCCGCTGAAGCTCGGCTTCAAGGGACTGAAGGGCGCGCGCGATCCGGCCTATCTCGGCAAGGTGCGCATGGCGATGCTGGTCTACGGCGTCGACATCATGGGCGGCACTGGCGGCCTGGTCTCGGCGACGCATGACCAGAAGGACGTCGACTTCACCGCCCACGCGCTGCGCCAGGCCGTGCGCGCGATGAAGGCCGAGCGCGAGATTCGCGGACTCTAAAGCGCGCGCATGGACATCCGTATCGAGGGCGTGACGCATCGCTACGACGGGCTGCTCGTCCTCGATAGCATCGACCTCGCGATCCGCGACGGCGAGACCGTGGTGCTGGTCGGGCCGTCGGGCTGCGGCAAGTCCACCCTGCTGGGCATCGTCGGCGGGCTGCTGAAGCCGAGCGCCGGCCGCGTCGTCACCTTGGGCGAGACGCGCCGGGACTCGCTCAATCCGTTTACCTACGTCTTCCAGGATTTCGCCCTGCTGCCCTGGCGCACGGTGCAGGCCAATGTGGCATTGGCGCTGGAGCATCACCCGCTCTCGGCGCGGCAGCGGCAGGAGCGCGTCAGCGAGGCGCTGGCGCTCACCGGGCTCGGCGACTTCGCGCAGGCCCTGCCCAAGCAGCTGAGCGGTGGCATGCGTCAGCGCGTCGGCATCGCCCGCGCGCTGGTGGTACGGCCGGCGGTGCTGCTGCTCGACGAGCCGCTCTCGGCGCTCGACGCGCAGACGCGCGAGCTCTTGATGGAGGACCTGCTGTCGATCTGGGCGCGCGAGCGCGGCACGCGGCTCTACGTGACACACAATCTCGACGAGGCGGCGCGGCTGGCCGATCGCGTCGTCGTGCTGTCGCGGCGGCCCGGCCGGATCCGCGAGATCGTCGCGATCGACGCGCCGGTGGCCGAGCGCGGCGTGGCGATCGCGGCCGAGGTGCGCGAGCGGCTGTGGCGCCTGATCCGCGAGGAGGCGCGCGAGGCCGAGCGCGAGGTGCAGCATGGCTGAGGGCGTGCCCTTTCGCGGCGGCGGCTACGAGGCGCGCCCGCGGCGCTGGGCGCCGTGGCTGGTCTTCGCCGTCCTGCTGCTGCTGTGGCACGTCGCCTCGAGCCGCGGCTGGATCTCGGCCAACTCGCTGCCCAGCCCGACCTCCGTCGTCCTGGCGTTCAACGAGATGATCGAGCGCGGCACCTTGCAGAAGCATCTCTGGGAATCGGCGCGGCGCATCGGCCTGGGCTGGGCCCTGGGCACGCTGGCCGGGCTGGCGGTCGGCCTGTCGATGGGCATCTTCTCGCTGGCGCGCGCCGGCCTGCTGCCGCTGGTCTCCGCGCTGTTCCCGATCCCCAAGATCGCGCTCCTGCCGCTGTTCATCCTGTGGTTCGGCATCGGCGAGTCCTCGAAGGTCGCGACCATCGCCTTCGGTGTGTTCTTCCCCACCGTGATCGCCGCCTATGCCGCTTGCGATCAGGTGCCGCGCAACCTGATCCGCATGGCGCAGAGCTTCGGCCTGCCGGCGCGCCACATCGTCTGGAAGGTCGTGGTGCCCGGCGCCATGCCCGGCATCCTGGCGGGCTTCCGCATCACCGCCTCGATCGCGCTGATCCTGGTGGTCGCCGCCGAGATGATCGGCGCCGAGTACGGCGTCGGCGCCTTCATCCTCGCCACCGGCAATTTGATGCAGACCGACCACCTGGTGGCCGGCGTGGCGATCCTCTCGACCTTCGGCCTGCTGGTGAACTGGCTGCTCAGCGCGATCGAGAAAAGCGTGTTGCGCTGGCGATGAGCGCGCGGGCGCCCAGCAGCATGCCGCGCACCAGCAGGCCGCTCGCCAGGAAGAAGAGCGGCAGGCCCACCAGCTCGTAGACGACCTCGCCCCACGACAGCACCGGCGGCCCGACACACCAGCTCGCCGACAGGTCGCCCAGCGAGCAGGCCAAGCCCGTCGCCCAGATGCCCATGAACGCCCAGACAACACTCATCAGCACCCACAGACGGAACAGGCGGCGCCAGAGGATCGCGCTATCGTCGCGCGACGTGTCGGGATGAGTGTTCACGGCCATGTCGCCGTCTTGCATCAGGGGATGTCGCCGGACAACGGCCGATCCGCTAAATGTTGTGGATACTGGCGTGGTAGCCATCTGAATGTTGTGGACAGTCGCATGATCACCCGGGCGCCGATCGTCAATACGCCGCCGAAGGTCGGGATACCGACCGGCGACTTGATCGAGATTCGGGAGGAATTTGCACGACATTGGCGACTTGATCCTACAGCGCGCGTAGGCTGAGGCAATGGCCAACCTCGACCTCGCCACCACCATCGTCAGCCGCGGTCCCTCGCCCGCGCCTGTCGTCGTCGAGGCCGATCTGGCCGTGCTGGGCGCCGGCGTCGCCGGGATCTCCGCGGCGGTGGAAGCGGCGCAGCTGGGCCGGCGCGTGGCGCTGATCGACGGCGCGCCGACCCTGGGCGGCCAATCGGTGGCGGCGACGATCGGCACGTTCTGCGGCTTCTATTCCAATGGCCCGACGCCCTACCCGACGGTGCACGGCATCGCGCAGGAGATCATCCGCGACCTCGACGCCGAGCGCGCGCTCAAGCCGATCCACGGCCGGCGCAACACCATCATCGTGCCCTATGACGAGGTGGCCCTGGGACGCTGGATCGAACGCAAGGTGGCGTCGCTGCCCTCGATCGTGCCGATCACCGGCGCGTTGTTGCAGGACGTCACGCGCGACGGCGGTCGCCTGCGCTCGGCGCGGCTGGCGACCCGCTATGGCGCGGTCGAGGTTCGCGCCGCCGGCTGGATCGACGCGTCGGGCGACGCGGCCTTGGCCTGGGCGGCGGGCTTCGATTGCCGCGAGCCCAACACGCCGGTCTGGGGCACCAACATGATGGTGCTGGAAGGCGTCGATCGCGCCGCGCTCGCCACCATCGATCGCGCCGAGCTGAAGGCGCGCATGATCGCGAAGTCCGCGCCCTATGGTCTTCGGCGGCACGACGGCTTCCTGTTCGCCACTTTCGGCGACGACCGCGCGCTGGTGAACATGACGCACATCGCCACGCCGCTCGATCCGCTGGGCGCCGCGCGCATGACGCTGGACGGCCGCGATCAGGCCGATCGCCTGCTGCGTTTCCTGAAGGACGAATACGCCGCCGCCTTCGGCCGCGCCGAGGTGCGCGTCTACGGCCAGCCCGGTATCCGCATGACGCGCTGGATCAAGGGCCGGCATCAGTTGACCGTCGAGGAGGTACGCAACGGCGTGCGCCACGACGACGCCATCGCCCGCTGCTCGTGGCCGATCGAGCTGCACAACCGGCCCGACGACGTCCACTGGGAAGAATTCGGCGACGATCACATGCATTGGGTGCCGCTCGGCTCGCTGGTGCCGGAGGGCGCCGACAATCTGCTGGCGGCGGGCCGCTGCATCGATGGCGATCCGGCGGCGCTGTCCTCGGTCCGCGTGATGGGGCCGTGCATCGCCACCGGCGCGGCCGCGGCGCATGCGCTGGATCTCGCGGGCTCGGGCTCGGTGAGCCAGATCGACATCAAGGCGCTGCAGGCGCGGCTGCACGACAACCTCGATCGGCGCTAGATTCTCAATCGTACCTTCCCCCGGAGGGGGAAGGTGGCGCGAAGCGCCGGA